>OMJG01000137.1_pt1 | contig 53254 bp, 54 predicted proteins | sample 1646431 | NCBI WGS metagenome assembly OMJG01 (sample SAMN03771674, study PRJEB25209) | food metagenome | isolation source: Cotija cheese | place: Mexico:Jalisco,Michoacan | collected 2011-12-12 | reverse complement strand
AAGCAATTGAAGCAAAAGAAGGACTCGAGATTCAAAATGAATCTAAAACAATGGCATCTATTACGTTCCAAAACTTCTTTAGAATGTATAACAAATTATCAGGTATGACTGGTACGGCTAAGACGGAAGAAGAAGAGTTCAGAAATATTTACAATATGACTGTTACACAAATTCCAACAAATAGACCGATACAACGTAAAGATGAAGCGGACTTAATTTTTGCATCTCAAAAAGGTAAGTTTGATGCAGTTGTTAAAGATGTAATCGAGCTCTACAAGAAAGGTCAACCAGTATTATTAGGTACAGTTGCCGTTGAAACAAGTGAATATATTTCACAACTATTAAAGAAAAAAGGCGTTAGACATAACGTATTGAATGCGAAAAACCACGAACGTGAAGCAGAAATTATTTTAAATGCAGGTCAAAAAGGTGCAGTAACCATTGCAACTAACATGGCTGGTCGTGGTACGGATATTAAACTTGGTGAAGGCGTTGTTGAACTTGGTGGTTTAGCCGTAATTGGTACAGAACGTCATGAATCAAGACGTATCGATGACCAATTAAGAGGACGTTCAGGTCGTCAAGGTGACGTTGGTCGAAGTAGATTCTACTTATCATTACAAGATGAATTGATGGTTCGTTTCGGATCAGAACGTATGCAATCTTTAATGGGTAAATTAGGTATGAATGATGATACACCAATTGAATCTAAAATGGTTTCTAGAGCAGTAGAATCTGCTCAAAAACGTGTTGAAGGTAATAACTTTGATGCACGTAAGCGTTTATTAGAATACGATGATGTACTTAGAAAACAACGTGAAATCATTTACGGTGAGCGTAATGATATTATTGAAAAAGACGATGTACAAGACATTGTTAAAGATATGATTAAATCATCATTAGAGCGTGGCGTGAACTATCACTTCGCAACAAATGAAGAAGAAATTGATTTTGAAGCACTCGTTCAATATATTGAAGACTCATATGTACCACAAGGTGCAATTAAAGTTGACGATATTCGCGGTAGAGATTATGAAGATATCGTAGAAATTGTATTAGAAAAAATTAAAACACAATACAAAGCTCAACAAGAAGACTTTGGTGATCAAATGTCTGAATTTGAACGTATGATTGTGTTAAGAACAATAGACCGTAAATGGACTGATCACATTGATACAATGGATCAATTACGTACAGGTATCCACTTAAGATCTTATGGTCAAATCAATCCACTTAGAGAATACCAAAATGAAGGTTTGGATTTATTTGAAACAATGTTGAATGAAATAGAAGATGAAGTAAGTAAATACATTCTTAAATCAACAATTGACCGTGGTGAACAAGTTGAACGTGAACAAGTTGAAATAGGTGAAGCTAAACATGTGAGTGCGAACGATGGTAAAGAAAAAGTTAAACCAAAACCTATCGTCAAAGATGAACAAGTTGGACGAAACGATCCATGTCCATGTGGTAGTGGTAAGAAATATAAAAACTGTCATGGTCAAGCATAAAGGAGTAATTTTATGGAATTAACGGAAATTAGACAAACATTAAATAAAAATAATGAAAAATTAATGAATATCAGGGGGTCTCTTTGACTTAGAAAACAAAGAGACGAACATTCAAGAATACGAAGAAATGATGGTTGATCCGTCATTCTGGGACGATCAGAATAAAGCACAAGACATCATTAACAAAAACAATGCATTAAAGTCTGTAGTCGGTGATTTTCATACATTAAATCAGCAAATTGAAGATTTACTTACAACTGTTGAACTTTTACAAGAAGAATATGATGAAGATATGCATGAAATGCTTGAGCAAGATTTAAAAGCGTTACAAACAGACATCGATCAATTTGAATTGAAACTTCTACTTAATGGTGAACATGATGAAAACAACGCTATATTAGAATTGCATCCGGGTGCAGGTGGTACAGAATCTCAAGATTGGGGTTCAATGCTACTTAGAATGTATCAACGTTTCGCAGAACAAAAAGGATTCAAAGTGGAAACGTTAGATTATCAAGCTGGAGATGAAGCGGGCATTAAAAGTGTCACAATTCTTATCAAAGGTCATAATGCATATGGATATTTAAAAGCTGAAAAAGGTGTCCACAGATTAGTGCGTATTTCTCCATTCGATTCATCAGGAAGACGTCATACATCATTTGTATCTTGTGATGTAACACCTGAATTTAATAATGAAAAAATAGAAATAGAAGTTAATTCTGAAGACATTACAGTCGATACTTATAGAGCATCTGGTGCAGGTGGACAGCACGTCAACACGACTGATTCAGCTGTTCGTATTACACACCAACCAACCGGTATCGTCGTTACATGTCAAAATGAAAGATCACAAATTAAAAACAGAGAACAAGCTATGAAAATGTTAAAAGCGAAACTCTACCAAAAAGAACTTGAAGAACAAGCAGCAGCTCTAGATGAAATTAGAGGCGAACAAAAAGAAATTGGATGGGGTAGTCAAATACGTTCATACGTATTTCATCCATATGCTATGGTTAAAGATCATAGAACTAATGAAGAAACAGGTAATACAAATGCAGTTATGGATGGTGACTTAGATCCATTTATCGATGCATATTTAAGAAGCCAAATTAATGAAAAATAATTTAAAGCAAGAAGCTAGGATGATTTTAAATATTCTAGCTTCTTTTATGATAATTAAAATTGTGAATTATTGAACAAAATGATGTCAGACGCTGGTTTACATGGTAAAATATAGTTGATAATAAAATGAATGGAGTGTTATACATGAAAATCAAAATGGGCATGATTTCTGTAATAGCATTATCATCGTTAGTATTTGCAGGATGTGGACAATCAAGCGATGATAGCAGCAAAGAAGAATACAGTTCACAAGGGGAAAAAATCTTTAAAAACAATTCTTGCGTAGGATGTCATGGTAAAGATTTAGATGGTGCATCTGGACCATCACTTAAAAAAGTCGGTGCCAAAATGTCTGAGTCTGATATTGAAAAAATTATCAACGAAGGTAAGGGGAATATGCCAAGCAAAGTTGTAGATGAAAAAGATGCAAAAGAAGTTGCTAAATGGTTAGCTAAACAAAAATAATCATTTATATTCATTTTGCATACAAATTGGAAATTTTACTTTATTAAAAAATAAGTATTTTAATTGAATATTGATAAATAAAAAAGACGATGTTAATTGTGTATAAATAATTAACATCGTCTTTTTAAATGTCTACATGACAGTCTTTAGTAACATTTTTATCTATAAAATTATAGAATGTTAACGTTTATATTACAGATTTGTAACAATACAATATTGAGAAAGATATTGTGCTATATTATTTCCAGTATTAATTGAGGAACATCATATAAATTAAAAATATAAACGTAAATACATACACTTCGGGAGGATATTTCATCATGAAGAAGACTTTCATCACATTAGCATCTGTAACTGCTTTAACAACTTTAGCAAGTTCATCTGCCTATGCAGCTGATATTAAAGTTAAAGAAGGACAATCATTAGAGAACATTGCAGAAGAATATGGAACATCAGTATCTGAAATTAAATCTTTAAATAATATCGACGTAGACGTTAAAGAAGGACAAACATTAAAGATATTAGAAGATAACATCTATACAATTCAAGAGGGGGATACACTTAACAAAATAGCTGAAAAATTTGATGTTAATGTATCAGACTTAAAAGAATGGAACAATTTATCTTCAGAATTAATTTTAGTGGGTGATGAATTAAAGGTTGCAGCAGAAACTTCAGAACAAACTGCTGAACCTACTAGTTTAACAGTTAGTGCACCTGAATCTCCTGCTCAAGAAGATTCATTATTAAGATACGTATTTGAACAATCATCATATGGTAATGTTTACAATAGTGAAGACTCAGTTGCTTATGTTGCACCGACATTTAATTACAGTCAATCAACACAATATACAGAACCTGTTTCATACAGCCGACCAAATTCTGGTGGCGGAAGTAATTTATACACTTCTGGTCAATGTACGTACTATGCATTTAGTAAACGTCCAGATCTAGGTAATACTTGGGGTAATGCTAACAACTGGGCTAATGCAGCAGCTCAAGCTGGTTATACAGTAAACAACAGCCCATCAGCTGGTTCAATTTTACAATCAATTGCTGGTGGATATGGACATGTAGCTTATGTAGATAAAGTGAATGCAGATGGTTCAATTCAAGTTTCTGAAATGAACTACCAAGGTGTAGGCGTTGTATCTTCACGTACAATTTCAGCATCAGCAGCTGGTTCATATAATTATATTCATTAGTTTTTATAGAAATTTAATAAATAAGCAAGTAGTTAATTCCGTTTAAGAATTTTAACTATTTGCTTTTTTTTATCATTATAGTTGATATAATAAACGTAAATGTTAGTGTAGAGGTTTGAAAACATGAAAAAAAGGTTAAAAATCATATTAGTTATACTTTTGTTATTGATTATTAGTGTCAGTGTTTATAAAGTATTAGATATCAATAAGTTTCAAACGGACGAACAGTTTAAAGAGCAACAAGGGAAGCAATCGTTTCAAAATAGTCATCCAGCTACAGGCATGAATGTAAATAATGAAACTGTGAATGTTTTTTCATCTGAAAAATCAAAACAATTAAAAGAGGTAACATCTAAAAATGATATTACAGTTATTAATTTATTTGCCTCTTGGTGTGACCCTTGCAAACGAGAAATGCCTGAACTTGTAAAATATGCAAAGCACGAGGATAAAGGTGTCGAATTAGTTGGTTTAAATGTTAAAGATAAACGAAAACCAGCTAAACAATTAATGGACGATGTAAATGTGAATTATGATGTTTACGTTGCGCAAGATGATTTTCTTGAAAAGTTCAAATCGTATAATATACCTACAACTTTATTTGTAGATAAAAATGGCGAAATCAAAAAAGTGTATTTAGGTGAATTATCTGAAAAGACACTAAACAACTTAGTTACACAAGTTAAGGAGGAAATTTAATGGGGGTACATCAATATTTTAAAAGTTTGTCTGATTTAGAGAAATTAGTAAGATGTCCAGGTAAATTTAAATATCAAGACCATAATGTCGCAGCTCATTCCTTTAAAGTAACGAAAATAGCGCAATATTTAGCAACAGTAGAAGAACAAAATGGTCAAGAAATAGACTGGAAACTTGTTTATGAAAAAGCTTTGAACCATGATTATCCTGAAATATTTACAGGTGACATTAAGACACCTGTAAAATATGCATCTTATGAAATTAAAAAATTATTCTCTCAAGTTGAAGAAGAGATGATCGATAAATTTATAACAGAAGAATTTCCTGAGCAATATCAAGATATATATAGACATAGACTACAAGAGGGCAAAGATGATAGTATAGAAGGGCAAATATTAAGTGTTGCTGATAAAATTGATTTATTGTATGAATCTTTTGGTGAAATTCAGAAGAGAAATCCAGAACCTTTATTCTTTGAAATTTATGAAAGTTCATTGGAAACCATCATGCAATTTGATCATTTAGCATCTGTACAAGATTTTATTCAACATATTATACCTGATATGTTACAAGAAAAATTTATACCACGTTCAGAGTTAAGAGAGATAACAATGACGATACTTGAGAAACGTGAAACAAAAAGGAGTTAGTGAATTGAATGATTTGGCCGATTCTAGCTTTGTTTATTCCTTGTTTAATGGTTATTATTTTCACGCAAATTGCTCAAAATAAATGGATTGGTATACTTGTATCCAGTATTATAATTGGTGTTTCGGTTTATAAAGGCTTTTTTAATAATGAGCTCATTATGTTGTTAGATGTATTGAGTTTAGTAGCTGGCTTTTATATAGTTGATACACTTAAAATAGATAAAATTGAATCAAGATAGATAAGAGGAATAATCATTTAGATTTTTCCTCTTATTTGTATGTAATTTTAAAATTAACGAACAAATGTTTGGTCATTTTTACAAATTTTTGATAAAATAAATATATATATTACAGAAAATGAGGAGGTTCCTATGCAACATTTTCCTTTTAAAATACATTCTGACTACTCTCCGCAAGGTGATCAGCCAGAAGCGATTAAATCTCTTGTAAAAGGCATTAATGATGGCAAGAGACATCAAACTTTACTAGGTGCGACAGGTACAGGTAAAACGTTTACGATGAGTAATGTCATTAAAGAAGTCGGTAAACCAACATTGATCATTGCACATAATAAAACGTTGGCTGGACAGCTATATAGTGAGTTTAAAGAATTCTTTCCTGAGAATAGAGTAGAATATTTCGTAAGTTATTATGATTATTATCAACCTGAAGCATATGTACCTCAAACGGATACTTTTATTGAAAAGGATGCCTCTATAAATGATGAAATTGATAAACTTCGACATTCAGCTACTAGTGCATTGTTTGAACGAGATGATGTTATCGTTATTGCGAGTGTCAGCTGTATTTATGGTTTAGGTAATCCAGAAGAATATAAAGACTTAGTTGTAAGTACACGTGTTGGTATGGAAATGGAACGTAATGAACTGTTAAGAAAGCTTGTTGATAACCAATATTCACGTAATGATATAGATTTTAGACGTGGTACATTTAGAGTTAGAGGAGATGTTGTAGAAATATTTCCAGCATCACGTGATGAACTATGTGTCAGAGTGGAGTTCTTTGGAGATGAAATCGATAGAATTCGAGAAGTGAATTACTTAACAGGCGAAGTTATTGCTGAAAGAGAACATTTTCTATTTTATCCCGCATCTCACTTCGTAACACGTGAAGAAAAAATGAAAGTTGCGATTGAGCGTATTGAGAAAGAACTTGAAGAACGATTGGCAGAACTTCGAAAAGAAAATAAACTTTTAGAAGCTCAACGACTTGAACAAAGAACGAATTATGATTTAGAAATGATGAGAGAAATGGGTTTTTGTTCAGGCATTGAGAACTATTCTGTACATTTAACGTTACGACCAAAAGGTTCTACACCATATACTTTATTAGATTACTTTGGTGATGATTGGTTAGTGATGATTGATGAATCTCATGTAACACTTCCTCAAATTAGAGGTATGTATAATGGTGACCAAGCGAGAAAAAATGTTTTAGTAGAACATGGCTTTAGACTACCAAGTGCTTTAGATAATAGACCACTTAAATTTGAAGAATTTGAAGAAAAAACGAAACAGTTGGTTTATGTTTCAGCAACACCGGGGCCATATGAAATTGAACATACTGATGAAATGGTCGAACAAATTATTCGTCCAACTGGTTTGTTAGATCCGATTGTTGAAGTCAGACCAAGTGAAAATCAAATAGATGATTTAATGGCTGAAATTAATGAAAGAATAGAAAGAAATGAACGTGTATTAATTACAACATTAACTAAAAAAATGAGTGAAGATTTAACGACTTATTTAAAAGAAGCGGGCATTAAAGTGAATTATTTACACTCAGAAATAAAAACATTAGAAAGAATAGAAATCATTCGAGACTTAAGAATGGGTGTTTATGATGTATTAGTTGGGATTAACTTACTAAGAGAAGGTTTAGATATCCCAGAAGTTTCGCTTGTGACGATTTTAGATGCAGATAAAGAAGGTTTCTTGAGATCAGAGCGTTCGTTGATTCAAACGATTGGTCGAGCTGCACGTAATGATAAAGGTAAAGTTATTATGTATGCTGATAAAATTACAGATTCTATGAGAACAGCATTAGATGAAACAAGTAGAAGACGTGCTACTCAAGAAGCGTACAATGAAGAACACAATATAACACCACAAACAATTAATAAGAAAATACGTGATGTCATATCAGCAACAGTAGAAACGGATGAAGTAACCGAAAAAGATACTAAAAAAGCGCCTAAGAAACTTACGAAAAAAGAAAGAGAAAAGACAATCGAGCGCATAGAAAAAGAAATGAAAGATGCTGCGAAAGATTTAGATTTCGAGCGTGCATCTGAACTAAGAGATATATTATTTGAACTAAAAGCAGAAAGGTGACTGAGATGAAAAACAAATCCATCATCGTAAAAGGTGCAAGAGCACATAATTTAAAAGATATAGATATAGAAATACCTAAAGATCAACTTGTTGTTATGACTGGATTATCTGGTTCAGGCAAGTCGTCTTTAGCATTTGATACAATATATGCAGAAGGTCAAAGAAGATATGTAGAATCATTAAGTGCATATGCGAGACAATTTTTAGGACAGATGGACAAACCAGATGTAGATTTAATTGATGGTCTTTCTCCAGCTATATCAATCGATCAAAAGACAACAAGTAAAAATCCAAGATCAACTGTTGCTACCGTAACTGAAATATATGATTATTTAAGATTATTATATGCGAGAGTTGGAAGACCAATATGTCCAAACCATGGTATTGAAATTAAATCACAAACGGTTCAACAAATGGTTGATCAAGTCATGGAGTTAAAAGAAAGAACAAAAATACAAATTCTTTCACCAATCGTTTCAGGACGTAAAGGTACGCATAAGAAATTAATCGAAGACATTGCTAAAAAAGGCTATGCAAGGTTAAAAGTAGATGGCGATATTTTAGATGTAGATGATGTTCCAGATTTAAACAAAAATCAAAATCATTCTATTGATGTCGTGATTGATAGACTTGTCATTAAACCAGGTATTGAAGCGAGGTTAGCTGATTCATTACAAACAGCGCTAGAATTAGCTGATGGTAATGCAGTTGCTGATATTATTGATGGTGATGAAATTAAATTTTCTGAACACCATGCTTGTCCTATTTGTGGTTTCTCAGTAGATCAATTAGAACCTAGAATGTTCTCATTTAACAATCCGTTTGGTGCTTGTCCATCTTGTGATGGATTAGGAAGTAAACTAACTGTAGATATTGATTTGGTTGTGCCAGATAAGACTTTAAGTTTAAATGAAGGTGCAATTTTACCATGGCAGCCAATCAGTTCTAACTATTATCCAACTTTATTAAAACAAGCTTGTGAACATTTTAATATTGACATGGATAAACCATTTAATAAATTAACGAAAAAAGAAAAGAACATCGTCTTAAGAGGTCATGATGATGAAATAGAATTTAAATTCAATCAAGATTATGGTGTTAAAACAGAAAGAAAGAGAACGATGGCTTTTGAAGGTGTGCTGAATAATATTGAACGTCGTTACCATGATTCACCATCTGAATACGTTAGAGAAGTGATGCAAAAATACATGGTAGAAAAAACTTGTGAAACATGTGATGGTTATCGTTTAAATGAAAAAGTACTTTCTGTCAAAGTAGATGGCCAACATATCGGTGAAGTAGTCAGATATTCAATTTATAATGCAATTAAACATTTTGATAATCTAGATTTAGATGAAACAGAACGTAAAATTGCGAAGCTCATCTTAAAAGAAATACATGAAAGATTATCTTTCTTAAATAATGTAGGTTTAGAATATTTAACACTCAATCGAGCATCAGGTACATTATCTGGTGGTGAAGCACAACGTATTAGACTGGCAACTCAAATTGGTTCTAGATTATCTGGTGTGTTATATGTGCTCGATGAGCCTTCTATAGGTTTACATCAAAGAGACAATGATCGCTTAATTGATACATTGAAATCTATGAGAGATATGGGTAATACTTTAATTGTCGTTGAACATGATGAAGATACGATGAAAGCTGCGGATTATTTAATTGATATAGGTCCAAAAGCAGGTGTACATGGTGGTGAAGTAGTTGCGAGTGGAACACCAGAAGAAGTTATGGCAAATGAACAATCTTTAACAGGTAAATACTTAAGCGGTAAAGAGAAAGTCTTTGTACCGGCTAAACGAAGAAAAGTCACAAAACGTAAAATATCTGTTAAAGGTGCGACAAGTAATAACTTGAAAAATGTCGATGTAGACTTCCCATTATCAGTTATGACATGTGTAACAGGTGTTTCAGGTTCTGGTAAAAGTTCATTAGTAAATGAAGTATTGTACAAAGGTTTGCAAAAACAATTGTATAACACGAAAACAAAACCAGGTGAACATAAATCTATAAAAGGTGTAAATGAAATTGAAAAAATTATAGATATTGACCAATCACCAATTGGTAGAACGCCACGTTCAAACCCTGCAACTTATACAGGTGTATTTGATGATATTAGAGATGTATTTAGCCAAACGAATGAGGCAAAAGTGAGAGGTTATCAAAAAGGAAGATTTAGTTTTAATGTTAAAGGTGGCCGTTGTGAAGCTTGTAAAGGTGACGGCATCATTAAAATTGAAATGCATTTTTTACCAGATGTATACGTACCATGTGAAGTTTGTGATGGAAAACGTTATAATAGAGAAACATTAGAAGTAACTTATAAAGGAAAAAGTATTTCTGATGTATTAGAAATGACAGTAGAAGATGCTTATCACTTTTTCGAAAGTTTACCTAAGATAAATAGAAAATTAAAAACAATAGTAGATGTTGGTTTAGGATATGTTAAACTAGGTCAACCTGCAACAACTTTATCAGGCGGTGAAGCACAACGTGTGAAACTTGCTTCAGAACTTCATAGACGATCTAATGGTAAGTCTTTATATATACTTGATGAACCAACAACAGGTTTACACGTAGATGATATTAAACGTTTATTAAGTGTGTTAAATAGACTCGTTGAAAATGGCGACTCTGTTATCATTATTGAACATAATTTAGATGTCATTAAAACAGCAGACTATATTATAGATTTAGGTCCAGAAGGTGGAGATGGTGGCGGTGAAATAATTGCTACTGGAACACCAGAAGACATTGTTGAAGTAGAAGCATCTTATACTGGTAAATATTTAAAACCAATTTTAGAACGAGATCGATCATAAACCAGGAGGGGTTATTTATGAACGAAGTACAATTAAAAATTTTAGACCTTATTGAAGGTGGGAAAATTACTGTTGATGAAGCGGTGAAGTTACTTGATGCAACATCGAATAATCAAAAATCATCATCACCTTTTGATAAGAAATCTAAAGAAAATGTAGAAAATTTATTTGATGACTTATTAGATAAATTTAAGACAACTGCCAAATCAGGTAAAACTGAATTTGAAAAGCAATTTAAGGATAATGAAGGATCAGGTCAAGATCCTATTCAACAATTAGATGAATCATTAAGAAATATCATTAGAAATTTCAACAAAAATAATGACCAAAATAAAGATATTTAAATTTAAGCCCTGGAAACGATAAAACGTTTCTAGGGTTTTTATATTTGAAGAAACTGTTGTAATATTGTTAATGATTGCAGTTAAAGTTAAAGTTCATTAGAATTAACATATATTAACCTAGAGGTGAACCCTATGATATCAAGTAGTAAATTAATAGAGCAATTTAATTTGGAAGTTATTGCCGGGAAAAATGGCTTACATCGTAAAATAACAGAAACAGATATTTCACGTCCTGGTCTAGAAATGGCTGGGTATTTTTCACATTATTCATCAGATAGAATTCAAGTGTTAGGCACAACTGAGTTGTCATTTTATAATTTGTTGCCTGATGAAGAGAAAAAAGGTAGAATGGCTAAATTATGTAGACCTGAAACACCAGCTATTATTATCACACGAGGATTAGATGCACCAGAAGAACTCATTCAAAGTTGTAATGAAAACAATACACCACTTTTAAAAAGTGAGTCTTCAACGACTAAATTGATGGGGCAAGTAACCGGATATTTAGAACGTGAACTAGCACCTGAAACATCATTACATGGCGTACTTGTAGATGTTTACGGTGTAGGTGTATTAATTACTGGTGATAGTGGTGTCGGTAAAAGTGAAACTGCATTAGAACTTGTTAAACGAGGTCACAGACTTGTTGCTGATGATAATGTTGAAATTAAAGAAATCAATAAAAATGAATTAATTGGTAAAGCACCTAAGATCATCGAACATTTACTTGAAATACGAGGTCTTGGTATTATTAATGTTATGACTTTATTTGGTGCGGGATCTATCTTGATGGAGAAAAGAATCAAGTTAAACATCAATTTAGAAACATGGAACAAAGAAAAAATATATGACAGAGTTGGATTGAATGAAGAAACTTTAAAAATATTAGATTCAAAAATAACTAAAAAGACAATTCCTGTTAGACCTGGTAGAAACTTAGCAGTCATCATTGAAGTTGCTGCAATGAACTATCGTTTAAATAATATGGGTATTAATACTGCTGAAGAGTTTAATAATCGTCTTAATGCAGAAATTTTGAAAAATGCACGTAAGGAGAATGAATAATGGAAGTGTTAGACATTGATCCCGTAGCCATACAATTAGGGCCGCTAGCAATAAGATGGTATGGTATTATCATAGCTTCAGGTATATTAATTGGATATCTTATCGCACAAAGAACTGCTAAAAAAGTTGGAATAAAAGAAGAATCACTTATAGATTTAATTATATGGTGTGTCGTAATGGCAATTATCTGTGCACGTATTTATTACGTAGCGTTTGAATGGGATTATTACAGTCAACATTTAGCAGAGATACCACTTATTATGAATGGTGGTATAGCTATTCATGGTGGATTGATTGGTGCCTTTTTAACAGGTTTCATCATATGTCGTAAAAAGAATTTATCATTCTTCCAAATGGTTGATATTGTTGCGCCAAGTATTATTTTGGCACAAGCGATTGGTAGATGGGGTAACTTTATGAATCAAGAAGCTCACGGTGGACCTGTTTCACGTAGTTTCCTTGAAAATTTACATATACCTGAATTTATCATTAACCATATGCAAATAGATGGTATTTATTATCAACCAACATTCTTATATGAATCTATTTGGAATATAATCGGCTTTGTCATTTTATTACTCATTAGACCTCAATTGAAAATTGGGGAGACATTCTTTGCTTATTTAATTTATTATTCAATTGGTAGATTCTATATAGAAGGTTTAAGAACGGATAGCTTGATGCTTACTGAACATTTAAGAATTGCTCAAGTTATCTCTATTGTAATTATTGTTGTTTCTATTGCTTGTATTATATATAGAAGAGTACGTTATAATCCGAAAAAATTCAGAGATGTTAAAGGTTATTATCATAACTAATGTGAAAGAAGTGTTTACGTGAGAGCATTAAAGACTAAAAAAGTAGATGGTGAGAATCCATTATGGAAAATGTATGAAACAGTACGTTTTATAAAAGTATTTAAAAATGTTATTATCATTGAAATTAGTAGATATTTACCGAGTGTTAAATGGAAACATTTTCTATACAGAAAAGGGCTTAAGATGAAAATTGGACAAAAGACAGCTTTTGCATTTAAAGCAACACCTGATATTATGTATCCTGAACTTATAACTATCGGTAAAAACTGTGTAATAGGATATAATGCAACCATTCTATGTCATGAATATTTAGTCGAAGAATATAGAATTGGCCGTGTAAACATTGGAGATAATGTATTAGTTGGTGCAAATGCCACTTTACTTGCAGGCGTGAGTATAGGTGATAATGCTGTTATAGCAAGTGGTACAATCGTGACGAAAGATGTACCTGATGATATGATGGCATATGGCAATCCTATGGAACTTAAAAAAAGGCGGTGAGTCAGTCGTTGGGAGAAAATTCAAATGTCATACATGTAAAGTTTGATAAAGACTTCTATTATCATAAAGCAATGGAAAAAATGAGAGAACAAGATTTCGGATATGCCGAGTCTTTATTTAAAAAAGCGCTTGAACTATCACCTAATGATTTTGTTATTATACCGCCTTATGCTGAATGTCTTGTAGAGCTGAATAAAAATACGGAAGCAGAAGAACTGATGTTCAATCAAATTGTGAAAGAAAATTTTGTAACGGATTATTATTTTTATTTAAGTCAAATGTATATAAAGACGAATGAACCTAATAAAGCATTTTTATTTGGTTTAAGGTATGTAACAGAAGAGGACGACCAAGATTATTTTGAAGAAATGATTCAAATGTTTGAAGTAAAGTATGATGATCAAACAATTGTGGAAGAAGAAGCGGAAAGATTTGTTATTCAACATATTTTTCAATACTTATTTTCACATGGTAGGTTACAAGAAGCGAATGAATATATTGATAGACAACGTGCTAAATTACAAGAAGATAAACATATTATGAATTTAAAAGCGATGTCTATGTTATACAATAGTCAATATGACGAAGCGGAAGAATTATTGCAAACGATATTGGAAGATAATCCTTCTGATATTTACGCTTTATGTCATATGACATTATTGCTTTATAACACGCAACAGATAGAACGTTATGAGCAATATCTGAATCAATTAAGTAAATTACATCCTATTAACGATGAAGAATCTTTTAAATTGGGTGTTGTTCTAAGCTATTTAGGAAAGCATAAACCTTCTAATCAATTATTAGTGCCTCTTCTAAAAAAAGCACAAGCTGCTACGCCACAACTACACCACGCCTTAAGTTACAACTTCTATCATTTAGGTTATTTAGATGAAGCGAAAAGACATTGGCAAAGATTTGAAGATAGTGTACAATATCATAGTCAATTGCCACCTTGGAAAATTGACGAACTAAAAGATATGTTAGATCGTCATGTATTACCTTTATTAAAAGACGAAGACTATCGATATAGATTATATGGCATATTTTTATTAGGGCATATGAAATATAGAGAACTCGTTATGTCTCATGAAATATGGGAAGTTCTAGAAAGTTTACCAGACTATGAAAGGTTATATATAACTTATACTTTTCAAGATTTACAATTAAATAAGTTAGGCTTTATTGATAAAGGCATGAAGCTTATCGAACAATCCATATATCAGAAATATGGAAAAGAGATTTTTGTATCATGGATTGAACATGCAGAAATGCTCATTGCAGATAATGAATCGATTGAACAAGTTGAACATTATGTTGCAGCATCCATTTATATTTATTTAAAGATGTTAAATAAAAAAATAACTAAAAAAGAGATTAAAGATACATTTCATATTACTACGTATCGTTTGAATAAAGCGATCAATGCTATTTTGAGCATATAGTTATGATTAGTAATGATTATGATGTACAATTCTACTGAATTAATAAGAGGAGGCAGTTTATAAATGACTACACAAGTAGATTATGATGTAATTATAGTTGGGGCAGGACCAGCAGGAATGACTGCTGCAGTGTATGCTTCAAGAGCAAATTTATCAACTGTAATGATAGAACGAGGTATGCCAGGTGGACAAATGGCAAACACTGAAGATGTAGAGAACTTCCCTGGCTTTGATTTAATAACAGGTCCAGACTTATCAACTAAAATGTTTACACATGCACAAAAATTTGGTGCTAAATATGAATATGGTGACATTAAAGAAATAGAAGATAAAGGTTCTTATAAAGTTGTAAATATGGGTGACAAAACATTAACAGCTCGTGCAATAATTATTGCAACTGGTGCAGAATACAAAAAAATAGGTGTACCAGGTGAACAAGAATTAGGCGGACGTGGGGTAAGTTACTGTGCAGTATGTGACGGTGCATTCTTTAAAGGGAAAAACTTATACGTAATCGGTGGCGGAGATTCAGCTGTCGAAGAAGGTATTTTCTTAACTAAATTTGCAGACAAAGTTACAATTGTTCACAGAAGAGACGAATTAAGAGCTCAAAAAATCATTCAAGACCGTGCATTTAAAAATGATAAAATTGATTTCATTTGGAACACTACATTAAAAACAATTAATGAAAAAGATGGTAAAGTAGGATCAGTAACATTAGTTTCAACTGAAGACGGATCAGAGTCAGAATACCAAGCTGACGGTGTATTCATCTATATCGGTATGAAACCATTAACTAAACCATTTGAATCATTAGGTATTTTAAATGAAAATGGCTATATCGAAACAAATGATGAAATGGAAACTAAAGTGCCAGGTGTATATGCAGCAGGCGATGTTCGTGAAAAAACTTTACGTCAAATCGTTACAGCAACAGGTGACGGAAGTATCGCAGCACAAAATGCACAAGCATATATCGAATCATTAGAAGACGAAGAACAATTAATATAATTTGAGTAGTGAAGAGGCGAGGACACATGTCCCGCCTCTTTTTTTATGTGGATGGTAGGGTGCGGATTGTGATTATCGGTCCAGAAGTGGGAAATATGGATCGATACGGAAAATTATCGGTCCAGAAATGAGATTTTCAGGCCGATAAATAAAATTACCGACCCGAAAACGTAACATCAATATAATAAACTCTATTTCATAAGTGATTACTACCATAATATTACGGGAAAGATACACTTGTATTGGCCATTTATTTAATGTTTTTTATGGTGTAATCATGTAAGATAAAAGTATATATGATCGTTAAAGGAGAACTGTTATGCAACCTATCGACAAAACTAATGTAAAAAATGAACTTCTTGTAGTTACAGGAATGTCCGGTGCGGGTAAATCAGTCGCACTACAAGCTTTAGAAGATTTAGGATATTTTTGTGTTGATAATTTACCGCCTATATTATTGCAAAAATTTGTTGATTTAATGGACCAGGGTAATCCTTCTTTATCAAAAGTTGCAATTGGTATCGATTTAAGAGGTAAGGATTTCTTTGGAGATTTAAGAGATGAATTAGATTATATACAAAGTGAGAAAAGAGTCTTAGTAGACATTATCTTTTTAGAAGCAAGTGATAAAAAATTAATTTCTAGATATAAAGAAACGAGAAGAACACATCCTTTAAGTGAGGAAGGTAGTTTATTATCTGCAATTGAAAGAGAAAGAGCTTTACTAAGTGATATTAAAGGTATCAGTAACTTTGTGATTGATACGACTGAGATGAAGCCTAAAGAATTGAAACAAGAACTTGTAGAAACATTTGAAGAAGATCCTTCTACATCATTTCAAGTAAGAGTGATGAGCTTTGGTTTCAAACATGGTATGCCTATTGATGCAGATATAGTCTTTGATGTACGATTTTTGCCAAATCCATATTATGTTGAAGAGTTAAGACCTATGACAGGTCTCGACGATGAAGTTTATCAATATGTTATGAAATGGAAAGAGACGAATACATTTTATAAAAAGTTTAGTGATCTGTTAATGTTTATGTTGCCAGGTTATAAGAAAGAAGGGAAATCTCAATTGACGATTGCAATTGGTTGTACAGGTGGTCAACATAGATCTGTAGCACTTGCAAAACGTTTAGGGGAAGATATTAAAGAGAACTTTGACTATGTTGTGTATACATCACATCGCGATGCACATATTGAAAGTAAGCCAAGAACATGAAAAGATTAAAAGTCGTCTTAATTGGTGGAGGAACCGGCCTTTCTGTATTAGCAAGAGGGTTAAAGGATTATCCAATAGATATTACAGCCATCGTAACTGTAGCAGATGATGGCGGTAGTACTGGTAAAATTCGTGATGTGATGGATATACCTGCTCCTGGCGATATCAGAAACGTATTAGCAGCACTTAGTGATACTGAACCAATGCTTGAAAAGTTATTCCAATATCGTTTTGAAGAAGAAGAACTTGGCAGTCATTCAATCGGAAATTTATTGTTAGCAGCCATGACAAATATTACGGATGATTTTGGACATGCTGTAAAAGAATTAAGTAAGTTATTGAATATTAAAGGACAAGTTATCCCATCCACAACGAGAAGTGTCGTGTTAAATGCAGTCATGTCAGATGGTGAAATCATTGTCGGTGAATCTAATATTCCTAAGACAGAAAAGAAAATTGAAAAAGTGTTTTTGACACCACAAGATATTGAGCCAATGAAAGAAGCAATAGATGCGATTGAAGAAGCAGATTTAATCGTTATGGGACCTGGGTCTTTATATACAAGTATTATGCCTAATTTAATTTTGAATAAAGTTAAAGATGCAATTGTTAATACTGAAGCGGAAAGACTATATGTATGTAACCTCATGACTCAAAAAGGTGAAACAACGGGTTATTCAGTAAGTGACCATGTTAAAGCGATTCATGACCATGTAGGTGCATCATTCATTGACTTTGTTATATGTCAAAACGAGCGTTTCAATAAAGATATCTTATTAAGATATGAACAAGAAGAAGCTAAACAAGTTGAATTTGATGGTGAGAAGTTGAAAGACATGGGTGTACAATGTATTCATGATAATGAATTAGTGAGTATCACACCTCATCAATACATTAGACATAACAATAAAGTGTTGGCACAACTCATTTACGAAATTGCCTTAAGAGAAATCAGTACAATTCAATATAAGAAAGATAAATAATCGTTTCGTCTAGAGAAAACAGACAAACTTAAAAAATGATATTACATGAAGCAAATGTGGCATGAATGATTGTCCTATTTGCTTCATTTTTTTAGGGAAATCAAGTAATATAAATGTAAGGGTTTTCAATTTGGGGTGATGGGTCATGAAAAGAGTTCAGATATTAATGGTGATTATTGGCTGTATATTTTTACTCATAGGTTTAATAGCAAATCAACAGATTGGTATTACATTTTTAATCATTGGTTTGGCGATGATTTTATTTGGTGTTATTAAAGAACCTTCAAGTAAAACATAAAAAGTTCAAGTTTAAAAACTTGATACGCCCGGCTATTCCGTGTAATATGAAATAGATTCAAAACGTATGATATGTCTTTTGGCATATCATTATTTTTATGTGCGTATAAACTAAGAAAGGATGATCTGCTGTGAGCTTTGCTTCAGAAATGAAAAATGAATTAACAAGAATTGAAGTAGATGATTGTTGCGCCAAGGCAGAACTTTCAGCTTTGATTAGAATGAATGGTAATTTAAGCATATCTAATCAGCAATTTGTTATAAATGTGCAAACTGAAAACGCAGCGATAGCACGTCGAATATTTTCATTAATAAAAAAATGCTTCGGTGTTGAAGTTGAATTATTAGTGAGAAAGAAAATGAAACTTAAGAAAAATAATATATATATTAGTCGTATAAAAGTAAAAGCTAAAGAAATATTAGATGAACTTGGTATTTTACAAGATGGCATGTTTAAACATGAGATAGATAAAGATATTTTACAAAAAGATTGTTGTAAAAGAAGTTATTTAAGAGGTGCATTTCTAGCAGGAGGTTCTGTCAACAATCCAGAAACTTCTTCATATCATCTTGAAATCTTTTCATTATATGAAGAACATTCAGCAGATTTAACCGCACTCATGAATCAATATGATTTAAATGCTAAATTATTAGAGCGCAAAAAAGGTTTTATCAGTTATTTGAAAGAAGCTGAAAAAATTTCCGATTTCTTAAGTTTGATTGGTGGCTATCAAGCACTCCTGAAGTTTGAAGATGTGAGAATTATTAGAGATATGAGAAATTCAGTAAATCGATTAGTCAATTGTGAGACGGCTAACTTGAACAAAACAGTGAGCGCCGCCATGAAACAAGTTGAGAGCATTCAGCTCATCGATAAAGAAATTGGTATTGATAACTTGCCAGATCGCTTAAGAGAAGTTGCAAGACTTAGAATAGATAATCAAGATGTTTCAATTAAAGAATTAGGTGAAATGGTAAGCACAGGTAAAATTTCTAAATCAGGTATTAATCATAGATTACGTAAATTAAATGAAATGGCTGATAAAATTAGAAACGGCGAGACTATTCAACAATAAAAGAAGCACCTGGGACAATTCCTGTCTCAGGTGCTTCTTTTATTGTTGAATTATTTAATATCTTCTGGATGCATAACATCATCGATTAAACCGTATTCTTTAGCTTCTTCAGCTGTTAAGAAGTTATCACGATCTGTGTCTTTTTCAATTTTTTCAATTGGTTGTCCAGTTCTTTCAGATAAAATTTTATTTAATTTCTCACGTGTACGTAAAATGTGACGAGCTGCAATTTCAATTTCAGTAGCTTGTCCTTGTGCACCGCCAAGTGGTTGGTGAATCATAACTTCACTATTTGGTAATGCATAACGTTTACCTTTAGCACCAGCTGCTAGTAAGAATGAACCCATAGATGCTGCCATACCGATACAAATAGTTTGAACATCAGGTTTGATGTGTTGAATTGTATCGTAAATAGCAAATCCTGCTGTCACACTACCACCTGGAGAGTTGATATATAAGTAAATATCTTTCTCAGAATCTTGAGCTTGTAAGAATAGTAATTGTGAAACGATTGAGTTTGCTACATTGTCATCGATTGCTGACCCTAACATAATAATGCGGTCTTTCAATAAACGTGAATAAATATCATAAGCGCGTTCTCCGCGATTTGTTGTTTCAATAACTGTTGGTATTAAATTCATCAGTTAATCCTCCTTTGAATATCTTAATGACCATATCATACACTACAAAGTCAAACATGGTCAAAAAATATGACCTACTGATGAATATTATAACTTAAATAGCTGATTTATACACTGGGAATTTGTGATATGAGTTGTCAATGTTAGCATAAATGATATAATAGTTTCCGTAATCAACGAGCTGTGTGCAGTGAATTTGTGTGACTTCTATATTAAAATAGTCACATCTTTTTCTGATGAAATACTCCCTTTGAGTTGTATTCATATTGCTTCACTCCTTAATGGTTGATAATTCTATTATGTCGACAATATATTAAGTAGATATAAAGTATTTATTAAGACTTATCTCTCCGTAGTGTAACGGATAACACGCAAGATTCCGGTTCTTGAAATGGGCGTTCGATTCGTCTCGGGGAGGCTTTATTATGTAAAGGGTGATTTGGATGGCAATTAAATTTTATGTTGGGACAAATTGTGGTTTATGTGAAGATGCTAAGATTCAAATTGAATTTTTTAAAGAATCGTACGATCATGAAATAAAAATAGATACTATTAATATTGAAGAAGATGATACATTACTTGAAAAATATATGTTAAGGATACCTGTTGTTGAATACGATGGGCAAGTTCTACAAGAAGGGAATATTGATTTCATCACATTGACAGAGGCATATAATCAAATGAAATAATAGAAAACGCTTTTAACTTGCATTCTATATATAAGGGGTGTATTATAAAACTGTAAACAGATATTATTTTTTTGACCCGCATGGGACGAAAAACGTCTAACCCAGGTTAGAAATTGCCCATCTGTTAATCTTTGAGGAGGCGACTTGTTTATGGAAGATTTACTAAAAGTACAACATAGACTAGTTCCTGATTTGATTGACAAGATGTATCGACGCTTTAATATTTTATCGACAATCGAGAAGAAGCAGCCTATAGGTCGAAGAACGTTGAGTGATGTTATGAATGTCACTGAACGGGTATTGAGAACTGAAATAGAAATTTTAAAACAACAAGATTTAATCAGCGTTCGGTCAACTGGTATGAAATTGACTGAAACAGGCGAGCAAACGCTTGATTCTTTATCACATTATTTAACACTTTATTCTAGTTTTAATCATATCGAAGAAGAAATTTTCAATCGATATGGCGTAAAAACTCATATAGTGAGAGGTAATTCGGATTTAGATGAGATGGTTAAAGCAGAAATGGGTAATGTCACTGCTGAATTATTAGAACAATCATTATACGATCATGCTTCTGTATCAGTAACTGGTGGTTCAACAATGGCAAGAGTAAGTGAGTCATTACATCCATTAGATAAAGACATTTTGTTCACGCCAGCGCGTGGTGGTTTGGGTGAAAACGTTGTGTTTCAAGCAAATACAATTTGTGCAAGTATGGCAAATCGTACAGGTGGGTCATATAAAGTCTTGTATGTTCCAGACCAAGTGAGTGAAAGTTCATACGAAACTTTGCTGAAAGAACCTGCAGTAATTGAGGTGCTAGATGCAATACGTCGTTCAGATTTTATAATTCACGGTATTGGTGATGCGCTGAAGATGGCGGAAAGAAGGAAGACTTCTGAAGCAGTATTAAGTCAATTGAAACATCATCATGCTGTCGGAGAAGCTTTTGGTTATTATTTTAATGACAAAGGTGAGGTCGTACATCGTGTTAAGACAATCGGTTTGCAACTAGAAGACTTAACAACAAAGACAAACATTTTTGCAGTAGCAGGTGGGACATCTAAAGCAGAAGCGATAAAAGCTTATCTTGAGATTGCCCCTAAGAATACAATTCTTATTACCGACGAAGGTGCTGCAAAAGCAATAATCAATTTGGAATAAAAGGTTATTTAACCTTTTTGAAATAAAAAATAAAAAGGAGGCCATCATAATGGCAACTAAAGTAGCAATTAATGGTTTTGGTAGAATAGGTCGTTTAGCATTTAGAAGATTACAAGAAGTTGAAAATATCGAAGTAGTAGCAATCAACGATTTAACAGATGACGCAATGTTAGCTCATTTATTAAAATATGATTCAACACAAGGTCGTTTCAAAGACGAAGTAGAAGTTATCGAAGGCGGATTCCGCGTAAACGGTAGAGAAATCAAAACTTTCGAAAATCCTAATCCTAAAGAATTACCATGGGGCGATTTAGATATCGATGTAGTATTAGAATGTACTGGTTTCTTCGCTGACAAAGACAAAGCTTCAGCTCACATCGAAGCAGGTGCTAAAAAAGTATTAATTTCAGCTCCAGCATCAGGTGACTTAAAAACTATCGTTTATAACGTTAACCATGATGAATTAGACGGATCTGAAGAAATCGTTTCAGGTGCATCTTGTACAACTAACTGTTTAGCTCCAATGGCTAAAGTATTAAATGATGAATTCGGTATCGTTGAAGGTTTAATGATGACAATTCACGCTTACACTGGTGACCAAAATACTTTAGATGCTCCACATGCTAAAGGTGACTTCCGTCGTGCTCGTGCAGCTGCTCAAAACATCGTACCTAACTCAACTGGTGCTGCTAAAGCAATCGGTTTAGTAATTCCAGAATTAAAAGGTAAATTAGATGGATCAGCTCAACGTGTTCCAGTAGCAACTGGTTCAGTAACAGAATTAACAGCTGTATTAGACAAAGAAGTTTCAGTTGAAGAAATCAATGCAGCAATGAAAAATGCTACAAATGATTCATTCGGTTACACTGAAGACGAAATCGTATCTTCTGATATCATTGGTATCACTTACGGTTCATTATTCGATGCAACTCAAACTCGTGTTATGACAGTTGGAGATCGTCAATTAGTTAAAACTGTATCTTGGTATGACAATGAAATGTCTTACACTTCACAATTAGTTCGTACTTTAGAATATTTAGCAGCTCAAGCTAACAAATAATTTAAATAATTGAACTAAATAGGTTATGCTTATGAGTAAGCGGGGAGCACAACGCTTCTCCGCTTATTTTTAATCGTAAAGTATTTTCTATTATCTAAAGGAGGAAGACAAGTCATGGCAAAGAAGAATGTTAAAGACGTAGAATTAAAAGGTAAAAAAGTACTTGTAAGAGCAGATTTTAATGTACCAATGAAAGATGGTGCAATTACAAATGATAACAGAATCGTTCAAGCGCTTCCTACAATAAAATACATTATCGAACAAGGCGGTAAAGTTATTTTATTCTCACATTTAGGTAAAGTGAAAACTGAAGAAGATAAACAAGGATTGTCACTTAAACCAGTAGCAGAACGCTTAAGTGAATTATTAAATAAAGAAGTAACATTTGTACCAGAAACTCGTGGTGAAGCGTTAGAAAGTGCAATCGACGGATTATCTGAAGGCGATGTATTAGTATTTGAAAATACACGTTTCGAAGATGTTGATGGTAAAAAAGAATCTAAAAATGATCCTGAATTAGGTAAATACTGGGCTTCATTAGGTGATGTATTTATCAATGATGCATTCGGTACAGCACACCGTGAACATGCGTCTAACGTAGGTATTGCATCTAATATTGAAACAGCATCAGGTTTCTTAATGGATAAAGAAATCAAATTTATCGGTGGCGTTGTAAGTGAACCTGAACGTCCTTTAGTAGCAATTTTAGGTGGCGCGAAAGTGTCTGATAAAATTGGTGTTATTGAAAACTTATTAACAATTGCTGATAAAGTTATCATCGGTGGAGGAATGGCTTATACATTCTTCAAAGCACAAGGTAAAGAAATCGGCTTATCACTTCTTGAAGAAGACAAAGTAGATTTTGCTAAAGATTTACTTGAACGTGCTGGCGATAAAATTATTTTACCGGTAGATTGTAAAGTAGCTAAAGAATTTTCAAATGACGCTGAAATTACAGTTGTTTCTGCTGATGAAATTCCTACTGATCAAGAATCAATGGATATCGGTCCTAAATCAGTTGAAGTATTTAGTGAAGCTCTACAAGGTTCAAATACAGTTGTTTGGAATGGTCCAATGGGCGTATTCGAATTTAGTAACTTTGCACAAGGTACAATTGGCGTATGTAAAGCAATCGCTAACTTAAAAGATGCTACAACAATTATCGGTGGTGGAGATTCAGCTGCAGCAGCGATGGACTTAGGATTTGCTGATGATTTTACACACATTTCTACAGGTGGCGGAGCTTCTCTAGAATATCTAGAAGGTAAAGCATTACCAGGTATCGAAGCAATTTCTGAAAAATAATCATAAAAGGAGTTTATATATCATGAGAAAACCAATTATCGCAGGTAACTGGAAAATGAATAAAACAGTTCAAGAAGCAAAAGACTTTGTTAATGAACTTCCAGCATTACCAGATACTAATGAGGTAGATTCAGTAATTTGTGCACCAACTTTACAATTAGATGCACTTGTTAACTTAACTAAAGAAGGCGTAGCACAAGGCTTACAAATTGGTGCGCAAAATGCATACTTTGAAGATAATGGTGCTTTCACTGGTGAAACATCTCCAGCAGCACTTGAAGATTTAGGTGTTAAGTATGTCGTTTTAGGACATTCTGAACGTCGTGAATACTTCCACGAAACTGACGAAGATGTTAATAAAAAAGCATTAGCTGTATTTTCTCATAATATGACACCAATTATTTGTGTTGGTGAAACATTAGAAGAAAGAGAAGCAGGTAAAGCTGAATCAGTAGTAGGTGGTCAAGTTGAAGCAGCACTTAAAGGCTTCACAGAAGAACAAGTTAAAGCGACAGTAATCGCTTATGAACCTATCTGGGCAATTGGTACTGGTAAATCTTCTACTTCTGAAGATGCTAACCAAATGTGTGCACACGTACGTAACGTTGTTGCAGGTGCTTTCTCTCAAGGAGCTGCTGATGCTTTACGTGTACAATACGGTGGTAGTGTTAAACCAGAAAATATTAAAGAATATATGGCTCAATCAGATATCGATGGCGCATTAGTTGGCGGCGCTTCATTAAAAGTTGATTCATTCGTAGCATTATTAGAAGGTGCTAAATAATGGCTAAACAACCAACAGCACTTATCATTCTTGATGGTTTTGCTAATCGTGAAGAAGAGCATGGTAATGCGGTAAAACAAGCCAACAAACCAAATTTTGATAGATATTACAACAAATATCCACATAACGAATTATCAGCATGTGGTTTAGATGTAGGTCTACCAGAAGGTCAAATGGGTAACTCTGAAGTAGGTCACTTAAACATTGGTGCAGGAAGAATTGTTTATCAAAGTTTAACTAGAATCAATAAATCAATTGAAGATGGCGATTTCTTTGAAATTGAGGCACTTAAACAAGCAATGGATCACGTTGTAAAAAATGATTCAACGCTACATTTAATGGGACTTCTATCAGATGGTGGTGTACACAGTCACTACAAACATCTATTTGCATTATTAGAATTAGCCAAAAAACAAGGTGTTAAAAAAGTTTATGTTCACGGATTCTTAGACGGACGTGACGTTGATCAAAAATCAGCACTTAAATATATTGAAGAAACTGAAAATAAATTTAAAGAGCTAGGTATTGGTCAATTCGCTTCTATTTCTGGTCGTTATTACGCTATGGATAGAGATAAACGTTGGGATCGTGAAGAGAAAGCTTATGATGCAATGTCTAATGGCGTTGGACCTGTATATGCAACTGCAGTTGAAGGTGTAGAAGCTAATTATCAAGAAGGTCTAACAGATGAATTTGTTGTTCCATTTATCGTTAAAGACGAAGAAAAAGGTGTAGAAAACACTGGTGTTAATAGCCATGACGCTATGATATTCTTTAACTTCCGTCCAGATAGAGCAGCACAACTTAGTCAAGTATATACAAATGAAAAATTCGAAGGTTTTGAAATTAAACGTAAACTTGATGATTTATTCTTTGTTACTTTTACAAACTATAGTGATGATGTTATTGCCGAAGTTGCTTTTAAACCAGTTGATATTAAAAATACAATCGGTGAAGTAGCTGAGAAAAATAATTTAAATCAATTAAGAATTGCTGAAACAGAAAAATTCCCTCATGTTACTTATTTCATGAGTGGTGGTAATCATGCAGAGTTTAAAGGTGAAAGAAGGGTATTAATCGATTCACCAAAAGTCGCAACATACGACTTGAAACCTGAAATGAGTGCATATGAAGTAAAAGATGCTTTAATCAGTGAGTTAGATAAAGGTGATTTAGATTTAATTATCTTAAACTTTGCGAACCCTGATATGGTTGGTCATAGTGGTATGCTTGAACCAACAATTAAAGCAATTGAAGCAGTGGATGAATGTTTAGGTGAAGTTGTTGATAAAATTTTATCAATGAATGGTACAGCTATCATTACAGCAGACCATGGTAACTCTGATGAAGTGTTAACAGATAACGAATCACCTATGACAACTCATACAACAAACCCAGTTCCTGTTATTGTGACAAAAGAAGGGGTAGAAGTAAGAAGTGGAGGTCGCTTAGCAGACTTAGCACCAACACTTATAGATTTACTTGGAGTAGAAAAACCAGAAGATATGACTGGTGAATCATTAATTAAATAATAAATTATAAATTTATAAAGGAGTTTTAATTATGCCAATTATTACAGATATTTATGCACGCGAAGTATTAGACTCTCGTGGTAATCCAACAGTAGAAGTAGAAGTATTAACTGAAAGCGGTGCTTTTGGTAGAGCTTTAGTACCATCAGGTGCTTCAACAGGTGAATATGAAGCAGTAGAATTACGTGACGGAGACAAAGAACGTTACTTAGGTAAAGGTGTTCTTAAAGCTGTAGAAAACGTTAACGAAATCATTGCACCTGAAATCATTGAAGGTGAATTCTCAGTATTAGAACAAGTTTCTATCGACAAATTAATGATCGCTTTAGACGGTACACCAAACAAAGCTAAATTAGGTGCTAATGCTATCTTAGGTGTTTCTATCGCAGTAGCTCGTGCTGCAGCTGACTTCTTAGGTCAACCATTATACAAATATCTTGGTGGATTCAACGGTGTTCAATTACCAGTACCAATGATGAACATTGTTAACGGTGGTTCTCACTCAGATGCACCAATCGCATTCCAAGAGTTCATGATTTTACCAGTAGGTGCTGAATCATTCAAAGAAGCTTTACGTTGGGGAGCAGAAATCTTCCATAACTTAGCTAAAATCTTAAAATCTCGTGGTTTAGTAACTGCAGTAGGTGACGAAGGTGGTTTCGCGCCTAAATTTGAAGGTACTGAAGACGGTGTTGAAACAATTTTAGAAGCAATCAAAGCAGTTGGTTTAGAACCAGGTAAAGATGTATTCTTAGGATTCGACTGTGCAGCATCAGAATTCTACGAAAACGGCGTATATGATTATGCTAAATTCGAAGGTGAAAATGGTGCTAAACGTTCTTCTGAAGAACAAGTAGACTTCCTTGAAGAATTAGTAAACAAATACCCAATCATCACTATCGAAGATGGTATGGATGAAAATGACTGGGACGGCTGTAAACTTCTTACTGACCGTATCGGCGACCGCGTACAATTAGTAGGTGACGATTTATTCGTAACAAACACTGAAAAATTATCTGAAGGTATCGAAAAAGGTATCGGTAACTCAATCTTAATTAAAGTTAACCAAATTGGTACTTTAACAGAAACATTCGAAGCAATCGAAATGGCTCAAAAAGCTGGTTACACTGCAGTTGTATCACACCGTTCAGGTGAAACAGAAGATACTACAATCTCTGATATCGCAGTTGCAACTAATGCTGGCCAAATCAAAACAGGTTCATTATCAAGAACTGACCGTATTGCTAAATACAACCAATTATTACGTATCGAAGACGAATTATTCGAAACAGGTAAATTTGAAGGAATCAAAGCTTTCTATAACTTATCAAAATAATTGAGCATATAAATAAAATGGTTCACATAAAGCCCAAAAGATGTCGTCACATCTTTTGGGCTTTTTATAGTTGTAATAGAATTTTTGGTAGGTAAGGCAGGGAGGTGTTTGGTGAAGAAAATGGATAGAGGAAGGTTGGAGTGGTCGGGAAAAGTTGCTGAAGATGTGAGTTAAAGAGGCAGTAAACTCACATCATTTCAAAATTTAAAATGATTATATAGGAATGAGCACTTTTGATTACTTAAAAATCATCCAAGTCGAAGCTTAACTCCTGAATAAAGCCAAGAGATCCTCCAAATCGTATCTTCTCACCGATAAAGCCAATAGTTCCTACACTTCACAATTAAATCTACACACTATATACCCCCATCTCCCACATCACCAAATAAATTCTTTAACGCTTTAAATCAATAATATTTTATCATTTCATTTTATTTGAAAATGTTCTATAATAGAGGCAATGAATTTTATAGGAGGATCATAATGACGATTAATTTAAAAAGTGCAAAATCACCTTGGTCTAGTTTAGATGGTGTGGATCAATTATCTCTTCATCCTATTAAAAAAGCATTCAATAAAGAAGTCATGATTCCAGGTAGTAAGAGTGTAACGAATCGTGCTTTTATTTTGGCTGGTTTTAGTAAGGGTACTTCTAAATTATCTGGATACTTAAAGAGTGATGACACATACTGGTGTATAGAAACAATTAAAAAACTAGGTGCTACTGTTGAAGCTGTAGGTGATGAACTTCATATTACGGGTATTAATCGTTCAGAGTTACCTGAGAAACAACAAGTATTTATTGGTTCTGCTGGTACAACGGCTCGATTCTTACCAGGTATTTTAGGTACTCAAGAGAAAAGTGAAATCACAATTACTTCAACTGAACAACTTGCTGGTAGACCTCATAAGACTTTACACGATGCGTTAAAACAATTAGGTGTTAAACTAACGTATCTTGAAAAGGAAGGTCAGTTACCTGTGACAATCAAAGGTGCACCAGAAACGGGCGGAAAAGTTTCAATTGCTGGTAATCAATCAAGTCAATTTATAAGTGGTTTATTAATGGCGGCACCTTTATTTAACAAACCAACTGAAATTGAACTTACGACTAAGATTGTTCAAAGCGCCTATGTGGATATTACAATTGAAATGATGAAACAATTTGGCGTACATGTAGATGTATCAGATGATTATACACATATGAAAGTAGAACAAGGTGAGTATGTAGCGGCTACTCTACCATTAGAAGCTGACTTATCAACAGCATGCTATTTCATGGCATTAGCAGCACTTAATAAGTCTACGATTAAAATTAATCATTTAAATATGGAAAGTCATCAACCTGATTTAGAAGTTGTCGATATTCTTGAAAAAATGGGTGCAACTGTTGAAAAAGGTACTGATTATGTTGTGATTTCTGGTCCTGAACAATTAAAAGGGAACTTAACAATTGATATGAATGCTTGCTCAGACCAAGCTTTAACAATTGGTAGTTTAGCTGTATTTGCTGATGGTCCAATTACAATTACAGGTGTAGAACATATACGTCATCATGAATGTAATCGTGTAACTGCATTAACAGAAAGTTTAACAAAATTAGGTATCGAAGTTACTGAACATCAAGATGGTTGGACTATCACACCGGGTGATGTAAAGGCAGCAACATTAGATACTTATGATGATCACCGTGTTGCAATGTCATTAAGTCTAATGGGTACTAAAGTTGATGGGATTAAATTATTAGATCCTTCATGTGTATCAAAGACTTGCCCAACATATTTTGAAATGTTAGCATCGTTAGGTATATCGGTTGAGTATCATTAACGAAAACTTGAGTGCATATTGTAAATATGCTATAATGCTACTGTTATAATAGACAGGAGGACCGAGTCCATGCATACATTTTTAATCGTCTTATTAATCATCGTTTGTATTGCATTGATTACCGTCGTATTACTTCAAGAAGGTAAGAGTACTGGTTTATCTGGTGCAATTAGTGGCGGAGCAGAACAATTATTTGGAAAACAAAAACAACGTGGAATAGATTTAATTTTACACAGAGTTACAATTATTTTAGCAATTTTATTTTTCTTATTAATGTTAGCAATTACTTACTTCAAAATGTAGTGGTCCGACTGTATTGTCGGACTTTTTTATTTATATACAAGTAAAAAAACGATACAATAGAACTAGATTATGTTAAAGGATGGTCATTCATGAGAATTCAATTACCTAAACCTTTCTTTTTTGAAGAAGGAAAAAGAGCAGTATTACTTTTACATGGATTTACAGGTAATTCATCAGATGTTAGACAATTAGGACGTTACTTACAGAAAAAAGGGTATACATCATATGCTCCGCATTATGAAGGTCATGGTAGACCACCAGAAGAAATTTTGGAATCAAGTCCATATGTATGGTTTAAAGACTGTTTAGATGCATATGATTTTTTAGAAGAAAAAGGATATACTGAAATAGCAGTAGCTGGATTATCACTAGGTGGCGTATTTAGTTTAAAATTAAGTTTAAACAGAGATGTAAAAGGTATTGTAACAATGTGCTCACCTATGTATATAAAAACTGAAGGCACGATGTTTGAAGGTGTATTAGATTATGCTAGAGAATTTAAAAAGTATGAAGGCAAAACACCTGAACAAATTGAAGAAGAAATGAAACATTTTCATCCTACGAATACTTTGAAAGATTTACAAGAAACCATTCAAGGTGTAAGAGATCAAGTAGACGAAGTATTTGATCCATTGTTTGTTGTACAAGGTAAACTAGATGAAATGATTAACCCTGATTCAGCTAATATTATTTATAATGAATCATCTTCTGATGACAAAAATATTAAATGGTATGAAGAATCTGGTCATGTTATAACAATCGGACAAGAAAAAGAACAAGTATTTGAAGACGTATATCAATTCTTAGAATCATTAGATTGGTCCGAGTAACACACACATAATATAAACGAGAAAGGAGGCCCACTATGAATCTAAGAGAAGAAGTTGAAGAAATCATCAATGATAAAGAATACAGTCCTATGACCGTAAGTGAATTTCAAGATGCAATAGGACTTAGTAATGCTGATTCATTTAAAGAATTAATTAAAGTTCTAGTTGATTTAGAACAAAAGGGTCAACTAGAAAGAACAAAAACGGATAGATATAAGAAGAAAAGTAACAAATCAGACCTTGTAAAAGGTACTTTAAGTCAACACAAAAAAGGATTTGCCTTTTTAAGACCGGAAGATGACACAATAGAAGACATCTTTATTCCACCTAATCAAATTAACAAAGCGATGGATGGCGATGAAGTATTAGTAGAAGTTGTGCCATCTCGTGGAGATCATAAAGGTAAGATTGAAGGCAGAGTTAAAGCAATTACGACACGTAATATTACGCAAGTAGTTGGTACTTATACAGAAGCGAAACATTTCGGTTTCGTGTTACCTGATGATAAACGTATTACACAAGATATCTTTATTCCTAAAGGTAAAAATCTTGGTGCAATTGAAGGTCATAAAGTATTAGTAGAAATTACAGAATATGCTGATGGTACGCATAATCCTGAAGGTCATGTTAAAGCGATTCTAGGTCATAAGAATGATCCAGGTGTCGATATTTTATCTATCATATATCAACATGGTATTAATATTGAATTTCCTGACAATGTTATTCAAGAAGCTGAAAATGTACCAGATCAAATCAGTCCAGATGAAATTAAAGGTAGAAAAGATTTAAGAGATGAACTCACAATCACAATAGATGGTGCAGATGCGAAAGATTTAGATGATGCTGTCTCTGTAAAAGCTCTAGACAATGGTTTAACAGAACTTACAGTTAGTATTGCTGATGTCAGCTACTATGTAACAGAAAATAGTGAGTTAGACAAAGAAGCATATGACAGAGCGACAAGTGTATATCTTGTCGATAGAGTAATCCCTATGATTCCTCATAGATTAAGTAATGGTATTTGTTCATTAAATCCTCATGAAGATAGATTAACTTTGAGTTGTAGAATGGAAATAGACCAACAAGGTGAAGTCATCAGACATGATATCTTTGAAAGTGTTATTCACTCAGATTATAGAATGACATATTCAGACGTAAATGCCATTATTGAAAATGACGATCAAGACATTCGTGAAAAGTATTCAGAAATTACACCAATGCTTGATTTAGCACAACAACTATCAAAACAATTAATCGCTAAACGTAAAAGACGTGGGGAAATTGATTTTGATATTAAAGAAGCGCAAGTATTGGTAGATGAAGATGGTATACCTACAGACATTAAAGTGAGAGAAAGAAATGATGCAGAGCGTTTAATCGAAAGCTTTATGTTATCTGCTAACGAAACGATTGCTGAACACTTTAGTAAACTCGAAGTGCCATTTATCTATCGTGTCCATGAGAATCCAAAAGCAGAAAGATTAAACCAATTCTTTGAATTTATTTCAAACTTTGGACTTGCTGTTAAAGGTTCAAGTGAAGACATACACCCTGCAACATTACAGAAAATTGTAGAAGAAGTTGCTGGACAGAAAGAAGAAATGGTTATTTCTACTTTAATGTTAAGAAGTATGCAACAAGCTAGATATAGTGAAGATAATTTAGGTCACTTTGGCTTGTCAGCAGATTACTATACACATTTCACATCTCCAATCAGAAGATATCCTGATTTGATTGTGCATAGATTAATTCGTAAATATTTAATTGAAAAATCTATGAACAGTAAACAAATTAGACATTGGGAAGAAATGTTGCCAGACATCGCTGACCATACATCTAAACGTGAGCGAAGAGCAATTGACGCTGAACGTGATACAGATGACTTGAAGAAGTCAGAGTATATGATTCAACACGTTGGAGAAGTGTTTACAGGTATTATCAGTTCGGTAGCGAACTTTGGTATGTTTGTAGAGCTAGAGAATACAATTGAAGGTATGGTGCATATCTCTAACTTAACAGATGACTATTACAACTTTGATGAGCGTAATATGGCCATTATAGGTGAGCGCCAAGCTAAAGTATTTAGAATTGGTGACAAAGTCGAAGTTAAAGTAATTAATGTTAACGTTGATGAGCGTATGATTGATTTTCAAATTGTTGGTATGCCAATAGCTGAAAAGAATAGAGAACGCTTAGCAAGAGAAAAAACAATCAAAGCTAAAAAACGTGGTACAGCTAAAGAACAAGATAAACCTAATAAGCATAAAAAAGGTAGAGCTAAAGGTAAACAAGGCGGCAATCAAGGTAAGAAAGGTAAGAAAGATAAAAAGCCTTATTACAAAGCAAAAGCTGTGAAAAACAAAGCAAGACGAAAGAAAAAATAGAAAGTAGGTGATGGATGTGCCAAAAGTTCAAAGTAAACCATTAGCACAAAATCGTAAAGCAAGCCATGATTATACAATAGAAGATACGGTTGAAGCGGGTATTGTACTTCAAGGTACTGAAATCAAATCCATCCGCCGAGGCAGTGCAAACTTAAAAGATTCATATGCGCGTGTATTTAATGGAGAAATGTATGTATATAACATGCATATCGCGCCATATGAAGAAGGTAACCGATTTAATCATGATCCATTGAGAAACCGTAAATTACTTTTAAAAAGAAAAGAAATCGATAAACTCTTTGGTATTACAAGAGAAAAAGGGTATGCATTAATCCCACTTAAACTCTACATTAAAAACGGTTACTGCAAAGTTCTTTTAGGTGTAGCTAAAGGTAAACGTGACTATGATAAGCGACATGCATTAAAAGCAAAAGAAGCAAAACGTGACGTTGAAAGAGCAATGAAACAACGATATTAAGCAATTTGTATTGAAAAATCAATCAAAAATTGTTAAGATTAAATATACTTCTGTTAAAAGGAAGTATATTTCTTATTGAGGGGACGTTACGGATTCGACAGGGGTCCCCGAGCTTATGAAGCGTGTCGGAGGGTTGTCTTCGTCATCAACACAACAGTTATAATAACTGGCAAACAAGATAATTTAGCAGTAGCTGCGTAATAGCACTCTGCATCACCTAACCGCATCGCCTATGTGCCGTTAACGTGATTCAACTTAAGTAGGATACGCTCGTCACTGCCGTTTGAAGTCTGACGAGAAGAGATTAATCAAGCTAGCATTGTCTTTGGGTGTCAGTCCCCTGAGACAACGTGAAACCTTAACGACTAGACTACACACGTAGAAACATTTGTATCAGGATCTCTGGACGCGGGTTCAACTCCCGCCGTCTCCATTATATAGCCTATAATCCTTGTGGTTATGGGCTTTTTTGTTTTTGAGTGCACAAATATTGCCACAGTAACCCCCTCTCATCCGCAATGGTTGAGAGGGGTTTTTGTCTTATTTTTATGTACTTGTGTTTAATTTTTTAAATTTACTTTTATAAAAAGTTACCGATACTAATGATAACCAAGATAGAATGATTACTATTTTAATAGACTAAATAATATGTGCTTTATTAATATATAAGCTAGCCAATGAACTTACATTTGTAAATATTATAAGACCTCCAACTCCTATTGCAAGGACACTAACTGGTAAAGATTTGACTAACCAAGCTGATATAGGAGCAGCTACTACGCCACCTAAGCTTAGGGATAATACTAAAATCCAATTTATTGATGACCAATCTAAAAATATTAAAAAACCTATCGAAGAAGCAACAGTTACAAAAAATTCACTTGCTGAAACTGTACCAACAACGTACCTTGGTTCTAATTTTTTACTTGATAATAACATAGGCGTGTTTACGGGTCCCCAGCCACCACCTCCAATTGAATCAAGTAATCCAGCTACTGCAGCTTGTGGTACTAAAACAAAATTAGATATCTTTTTTACTCCAGTAATTTTTGGTTCATCTGGTTTATTTTTAAATAGAAATTGGTAAATGATATAAATACCTAAAGATAATAAGAAAATTGAGATAAATGGTTTGATGAAATCACCATTAATATTACTTAAAAAGAATGCACCTATAAATGCAGCAATTGAACCAGGGATAGCAAGTTTTAAGACTGACGGTTTGTGGACATTTTTAAACTTTAAATGTGATGTTCCAGCTGCGGCAGTTGTTAAAATTTCAGCAAAGTGGACAGTTGCTGATGCTATAGCTGGGGCAACACCAAATGTAAGTAACACTGATGCAGATGAAGCGCCATATCCCATTCCAAGGGAACCATCTACTAATTCTGCTAAAAATCCAGCTAAAGCAAATATAATAATTTTATTCATGTAATAGCCTCCAGTTAATCTTTAATTATATTAATCATATCTGTTTACTAAGGATTAATATAAATATTATCTTTTATTTATACTTATGTCAATAATGATTAATTTTTAAAACTTTGTGTTTATTAAAGGGATGTTAATGTTCTGTTCTAGTAGAAATAGGATATTTAAATGTAATCTATTAGTGAAGCTATATCGTTAATTTAAGATAAAAATAAACAAAAAACTTTTAAGTTATTTAATTACTGATGTATTTATGATGATTAATCATATAAAATTTTAAAAATTAAATTTAGTGCTTTCATTTTTGAGAAAATAGGTTATTATTATAGATAATATGGAACTTTTAAAGAACTATGTAACGGGATAGAATACTACTTTTTAGTTCTTCAATATAAAAATATAATACATGGAGGAAAGCGGAATGGATGAAATGCAAAAAAGGGAATGGGAAGAATTCCAAAATTATAAGAAAAATAAAGGGAAAAATAAAAAGAGATGGTTATGGGGTTGTGGCGGTTTCATAGGTATTTTCGTTATTTTAGCGATAATTTTTGGGGCATGCTCAATGATGTTCAGTAATGTGGATTTTGAAAGTACTGGGAATAATACGAATACGACTTCTAAAAAGTCAGATGATGTAGATGAAAATAATAATGACTCTAATGATGATTTATCAGATAGTAACAATGATAATGAATCTAATTCATCAAACAATGACAATAATAATAATGAATCTGATTCATCTAGTAATGATAATAATGATGACGGTGTGAGTAGAGAATTTAAAAATGCATTAAAAAGCGCACAAGATTATCAAGAGTTTATGCCTATGTCAAAAGCTGGTTTATATGATCAATTAACTTCAAGTGCGGGTGACCAATACCCTGAAGATGCAGCTCAGTATGCGATTGATAATTTAGATGCTGACTATAAAGAAAATGCATTAAAAAGTGCTGAAAATTACCAAGAATTTATGCCTATGTCTGACAAAGAGTTATTTGATCAATTAACTTCTGATGCGGGTGATCAATATACACAAGAAGAAGCACAATATGCGATAGATAATATTGAAAATCATATATCAGATGAAGATTCAGGTGATGAAGATACTGACGATGAATATGATACTGTCACACGTAGTAATGTAATGGACATAGTAGAAGACTATGAAGGAAGTATATTAGATACTGATACTTATACGTATAGAGAACCTGAAAAGAGAGATGACGGTAGTTGGGGATTCGCATTTTATACTAAAGACGGTGAACTAGCAGGTTCATATATAGTAGATGAAGATGGCATTGTCACTAAATATGATGAAGATGGTGTAGAAGAATAAATTGAATTTGTATGATTAATAAAAAAGTCCTAGCTAATTTGATTAGTTAGGACCTAAAAATATAAAAATAAAAAAGTAATAGCTCATCAAATAGAGATGGGCTATTTTTATAGTTATATATTATAAAATTTAGTAGTTACTTTATTAATTATGTATTTACTTTCATTAGATATAGTAATTGTATATTTTTCATCAATGATTTCTAGAACTCTGATAAATTCATTATTAAGTATGATTCTTTGATCAAAAAAATCTTTACTAAGTATATTATTTAGTATATTTTCTCTATATGAATTTAATTTAGTTCTTGTACCTTGGTATTTCGACCAATCTCCTAGACTATTAGGTTCTTCGCCAATATCTAAATACCATAAATAACAAAGAATATTAGCCATCATATTAATGGAGTAATTAACATAATGAAACTCTTCTCTTTTTTCTCGTTTATAAGTTTCAATTAGATAAGCTAAATATTTATTTCTTATATAAGCTATTCTTTCTGATGAAATAGTCACAGTTTTATTTGCCAGAATTTTAATTTGTGATAAAAAATCATTATCATCTTTTAAAATATAGATATTATTCATCCAAATACTTGGTGTAATTTCATCTTTATAGAAAATAAACACATCTATTTTTAATAAATCATCTAAATGTAAAACAGAAAAGTTACTTGTTTTTTCTTCTATAAATAATATGTTTTCAAATAAATCAATGAACTCGCATATGAATTTTTCTCTCTTAGCATCATCATTTATAACAATCCTTAAATCTATATCTGAATAGATATCAGAATCATTCCTTGCAAGACTGCCACCATAAAATGCTGCAAGTATTTCATCTTTTTTATTTATATAATGGTCTATCATAATTTTATATTTTTCCATCATAATCGCATCCATTCATCTAGAAAATTTAAAAATAAGATCTTTAAAAGTAATTTTACATTAAAATGGTAAAGCAAGCTATAAGATTACTTTGATAAAACAAATTATAAAAAAATTAAATAAAAGTAATGTAAGATATATAGAATTTTATTATTTTAGTGTATCATTATTATATAGTAAGAGAATTGTAATATATAAATAAGGAGTGATAAGCATGGGATGGCGTCGTTGTCCAAGATGTAATTCAGGTGCAGTTATTGAACAATCTAGTAGTTGCTTAGGTTGTTTAGTAGGGGTTAGTATTGTATTTGTCTTGATGGTTATTTTGGGTTCAATAGTATCTGGTAGTTTTAAAAGTAGTCCTTTTAGTACTACATTTTCTATAATGTTTTCTCTTTTAATACCAGCATTCTTTTTCTACATAAATATTAAGTTTGGTTATTCTCTATATTGCAAATCATGTGAACAACATTTTAAACCTAATAAAAAATAGTGATACTAAACTTATATTTATAATCTACAATATTCTATTTGAGCAATTTTAAAATTCTAATATCAGTAATAAGAAAGTCGTTTTGAAACAACTAATATCATCGTGTGATATTGGTTGTTTTTTTATGGAAAAATTTAATAGGGATTCACTGGATATAAATGAATTTTAATGTTTTTAATAATAATGAATAGTAAATGTTGAAAATACAATTTAGTCCTATTAAAATTGTAAAAAAATAGGTATTATTGATTGTATATAGGTTAAAGGAGCAATGTGGAATGGATAAGGGAAATCAAAAGATTGAAAGAGGAAATGGTTGGCTTTACGCACTTTTAAGTTGTTTAGGTGTAGTTATCACTGCACTCACAATTGTTGGTGTGATTATAATTTTTTTATTCATTGCTATTGATCATGAGATTGATGAAAAAGAACAATTGCATAAAGCAAGTAAACAAATTTCGAATAATATTTATGAATTAGGTGATACGGTTGAGGATGATGGAGTAGAAATAACATTGGTTAAAGCTGAATTTGTAAAGCCTACTGATGATCTAGATTTTCCACCGAACAATGGTAAAGCTTTGAAAGTTTATTTCAAATTTAAGAATAATAATGAGGAACAAGTATTAATTCAAAATGATGCTTTTAGTATGAAAGTTAATGGAGAAAACTATCAAGAATGGTTTGGTAATAGTGATATGGCAGTTGGTTTCTCACATCAACTAAATAAAGACAATACAGGTTCTGGGTATATCGTATACGATGTACCTGATAATGATAAATATACTTTGGAAATGAACTTTATGCCAAACATTGAGACGATTCAAGCAAAATGGGAAATTAATAGTTCGAGTATTTCTACGGTGAATAACACATCTAATAAATATACTGTAGAATCTTCTGATATTAAACAATAGTAGAAGATTTTAAAGGAAGTACATTAGATATTTATAAGTATAAAGAAGATGAAAAGAGAGATGACGGTAGTTGTTGGGTATTTCCATTTTATACTAAAGATGGTGATCTTGCAGATTCATATATAGTAGATGAAGATGTTGTAGAGGAATAAATTGAATTTGTAAATTTAATAAAAAAGTTAGCAAGTTAGAGAGAGGATGGCTAATTTCTTATACAGGGTGATGTCTTTGGTTATAGTTGTTACTCCTAGAAAAACAGCATGTCGGACTATTAGCTTTTAATAATAGTCTTTACTGTCATTGCTTTAGTCATGATTAAAGAAAACCAGAAAAACATCACAAACTTTGACCGAGTTTGATGGTTATTTAAGCATTTATAAAAAGTCACCGTCTTTTTAACGTACTCACTTGGGTGATGCACAATATGTTTATCACCTTTTTCTATATAAATATTATTATATTTCATTTATGTTGTCTGCTTCAAATGATAGGTTGAATATGTAGAAGAATAAATTGAATTTGTCCCCATAATAAGAAAGCTAACATTATTAGTTGAGACTTAAAAAAATAAATATAAAAAGTATATACTAATCAAGTGTAATTAGATTATAATCAAGTTAATAAAATTTTACTTATATAAGGGGGGAGAAATATGAAAAAGCTAATTGTTTTATTATTATCATCATTACTAGTATTAGGAGCATGTGGAGAGAAAAAAGAAGAATCAATTTTAGATCCTGCACCAAAAGATGAAAAAAAAGACAAGAAAGAAACTAAAAAAGAAGATAAAGAAAAGAACGATTCAAAAGACGAAGAAACAACTAAGGATTCAGAACCTAAAACAGAAGAAGAGTCTACTGAGGAAAATATAACTAATGAGCAAGAATCTTCAAACGAACAAGAGTCAACTAGCTCAATTGATTATAATAATATAACTGATAGAAATTCATTAGTTCAAATTTTGAATGGTAATTATACTGAAGAACAGAAAATTATTGCATACAATAGTGCAGTTTCAAATGGTGTTATCCCTCAAGGTAATCTGCTTGAAGGGCCAGCACAAGCTGCGTATGAAAGTTCATTAAGAGTTGAAAGTGGACAAGAAAAATCTATTTATGACGAACAAGCTAATGAAGATGAAGAAGAAACTTATGATTATGAGAATAATGGTGTATACAGAACTCCTGAAGAACAAGCTGCACATGAAGAATGGGTTAATGGGCAGGACGAATGGAATAATGCAACCGAAGCTGAAAAGGAAGAAATTATGAAACGAGACGTTGAAAAATATGGAAATGAATATGATTCAGCTGATTATGAATAATAAGTTTTCGCTAAAAACATAAAAAATAATCAGTACTAACTTTGACCCGATTTTGAAATTATTTAATAGCTCTTTATGAGGTAATCTATTGGAGGTGCTACTTTTGAAAAATAAAGCATATGTTGAATTTTATATTGATTGGTATTGTATGTTTTATGACTTGTATGAATATGAAGTAAACCTCGGATCAGGCTTATATGGAGATTTTAGAAAAGAATTTCAACCATATTTTCGCATGATTCGAAATGATGGAGAGCATACTAGTTTTTTTGGTGTCAATAAAGAGCAGTCAGAAGAACGGGTAAAGAAAATAAAAAACAATACTAATCATTGTTTATATGAGTTGTATTACAAGTTAAAAGGTAAAAAAATATATGATTTATTATTTGACCCAAAAGAACATTTTATTGAATTCCAAAGTAACCAACCAAGTTATTGTAATAGCGTATTATATGATTTAATAAAAGATTATTTCAATAGCGAACCTTATTATCCTTATTCTGAGATACTGAATGTACCAGTAACAGATGCAGATCAAGAAATCATTGATGCGTATAGAAAAGTTTTTGCAGGGGTCGATGTAAAGACTTATCTTTCTATAGATGAACATACGAATAGAGCATATGAATTACATATTACTTTAGATAAAGAAGAAGAGAGCCGTCAGAAAATTGAAGCTTATGAAAAGGAAAATAATATCATATTATAAGTGCTTTCCTAACTTTAGATACTATTGTAATTGAATAATATAATGAATGTTTACATCTAGTAAAAAGTCCTAGCTATTTAATTAGCCAGGACTTTACTTATATTAAAAAACTACTTTTGCTTTTGAAGTATGACAATTGGGATTAATATTAATGAGAGTATGCCACCCCATATAGAAAGGAATGCATAGCTACTATTTGCTACTATCATACCTGATATTGCACCACCTGTTGCTCCGGAAAGTGCGATGAATATATCGATTTTACCTTGTATTTTTGCTCTGTTATTTGGTGTAGTGGAATTTACTATTTGGGTTGTTCCACTAATAAGTCCGAAATTCCATCCGATTCCTAATAATGAAAGTGCTATTGAAAGTGCAATTATGGAGTGTTCAGGTGCTGATGCAGCTAGTATTCCTGATGCTAATAATGTAATAGCTGATGCGATACTCATTTTTGTCACACCAATTTTATCTACTAATGTTCCAGTTATAAGTGAAGGTAAGTACATTGAACCGATGTGAATACCGATAACCATTCCGATTGATGATAACGAATGTCCATTATGTTGCATATGAATAGGTGTCATTGTCATTATTGCGATCATAATCATTTGCGTTAAAATCATTACAAATGCACCAATCATAATACCTTTCTGATTATTATTTAATGGTGAAATAAGATCATTTTTATGATTATTTCTCATATATTTCGACACTAAATATGGGTCAGGTCTTAACATTATAAATAAAATTGTACCAGCAATAATATAGGCTGCTGCTGCGAGTATAAATGGACCGGATAATGGTGGTAAATTTATAAGTTTTGCAAAATTACCGGTCGCTTCTGCTAAGTTAGGTCCTAATACTGCACCAAAAGTAGTCATAACCATTGTGGTACTAATTGCTTTACCTCTTTGTTTAGGTTGAGCTAAATCTGTACCTGCATATCTAGCTTGAAGATTACTTGCAGAACCTGATCCATAAATGAGTAATGATATAAATAGTAACCAAATATTTTCAGTTATAGCTGAAATAATAACGCCGATTGCGCCAAGTCCACCTAAAGCAAAGCCAAAGGATAATCCTATTCTTCTCCCATATTTTTGAGAAAATAACCCTACTAAATATGCTGCACCAGCTGAACCAAATGTGAATAAAGCAGTGGGTATCCCTGTGTATGCATCTGTACCTAATATATCTTTAGCTATTAAAGCACCTACTGTTAAACCAGCAGCTAAACCAGCACCTCCAAACACTTGTGATAAGCTAACAATAAAGAGTATTTTTTTATAATACTTTTGACGTTCCTCTAAATTAGTGCTTAAAAGTTCTATATATTTATTATGTTTATTCATCGCTTTCCTCCTTTATTAAAAGGTTGGTGAAATATATACTTTTTTTAAAATTATATATCAATGTTAACAATTAGGATATAGATTAATTAAAAAGTATTAGGTGTATCAAAAAAAGACAAGAAAACTGTTATTAGCAGAATTCTTGTCTAGGTATAGAGTTTATTATTTCTCCAATCTAAATATACTGATGGCTAAGCCGATTAAGACGGTGCCTATTGCGTAGTCGAGGATGGATTTAAATTTGTGATTATTAAATAATTGTCTTATGTAGTTAAATAGAAAGCTACAGATAAAGAACCACACAAATACTGTGATGATAAATAAAGAGGATAGAATGATTATTGTCATTGATCCGTCTTGTTTTGTAATAAATTGAGGTAATATACTCACATAAAATAGTATTGCTTTCGGATTAAAAATTGTACTTAAAAATCCTTGTTTATATGATGATGTCAGACTAATATTCGTCTGTATTGTAGGTTCAGTTGTAATGTTAAAAGTCTTTTTAGCGTTTAAAATGGTCTTAACGCCTAAATAAGCAATGTAAACAGAACCTAATATTTTGATGGCACTAAAAACATAATATGATGTTGTTAATATAAAAATTAATCCAAATGCTGCTAAAGCTGAATAAAAAACATGTGCACTCGATATACCTAAGCCAGCCATAGTGCCATTTTTAGCATTTCCTTTTAAAGTATTATTCAATACAATGAAGAAATCTGGTCCCGGAATAATAATGATCATTAATGCAATAACTACGAAACTTAACCAATTATCCATTTATGCAACACCTCTTATTGATGATTTGTTTTAAATAATATAACAAAGAAATATTAAAATAACTATACTATTTTATAATTAAGTGGTATTTTTCACTGAATTTAAAGGGTGTTTTAGGAGAGTTATATGAAAAGTGGTGCTATTGAAAAGGTTTATAGTTTTTTATATTAAGTTTAAAAGGAAGTTTAACAAAGAACCTAAAGTTAATAAAATTCCTAAAGCAAATATAAATATATTGAAGATACTTTTGCCTTCCCAGATAAATATGATAATGCTTATAAGTATTAGCGTAATGCCACATATTAAGTACATAGTGCCTCCGTCTGATTCAACAGAATGAATGTTTTTTTGAATATCATTATTTTATCATAAACTTTTAAGATATTAATGTGAATTCTTTATTTTCGTTTACATATCAATTCTTATTTTTAATAATTTTCATGGGCAATGTGTTTCGACATGTTGCCCTTATTTCATAAGTATATTACTATTATCCATAACTATTGTTATTTATTAATTGTAGAATTAATTAAAATACTAAGGTGATTAAATGAAAGCATTCTTATTGTTGATGGCATTTATTGTTGAAGGTTTACTGATAATACTAGGAATAGGCTTTGATCTGTATACGGGGCATCTTGGTATTAGAGATGCATTTTATGATTCATGGATTACGAGTCACTTACATACGAAGCGGAATGCGGTAGGGACGTTAACTGCAGTGGCTTTTGCTTATCTTTCTTTAATGACATTGTTTATTATCGTCCATATCGTTTATAGAGATAAGGGAGAAAAAATTAAAATAATGTCTGCTTTATTTATTTTAGGCACTATGGCTTATGCATTTTATATATTTATAAAAGGTATCAATTATCTAGTTGAATTTGCTTCTGTACATTTATAAATTAAGATAGGAGGCGTCATATGGGTAAAGAAAATAAAAAACATAAAGCTGATAAATTATCTTTTGGAGATTTTTTAGAAGGATTCTTTTATATAGGAGATATTATCAGAGCTATATTTGTTACAATTCCAAGAGCTATAGGCTGGATATTTAGAATGATATTTCGATTATTTGACTAAAAACATCGTAAAGGTGTTTTTAGTTTTTTTGGTTTGAATCCATAGAACATTTTTTATTTATACATGTTGTAAATATAATCTTTTAAGGTAATTTAATCGAACAAGATAATAAAAATATACGATAATTTTTTGTGAATTTAGTATAATTAACAAGTGAATATTTAAGTAGGAGTAAGAGTTATGAAAAAGATTATATTGTTATGTGTAAGTATTTTATTCTTAGTAACTATTGCAAGTGGTTGTAGTAATGTAACTACTGATAATAGTGAAAAAGAAAAAGTAAAACAAGAGAATACAGCATTAAAAAGTAAACAAAAAGAATTAGAAGAGACAAATAAAAATCTAAAGGAAAAAATAGAGAATTCCGAGAAAAATTCAAATAGTAATGAGAAATCTAGTCAAAATGGTACTCAAGAAAAAACATACAAACCAGGAACGACAGATAGAATTCCAGTTGAGTTAGCGGGTACAGTTGATGGAGATACTGCGAAATTTATTAATAATGGCAGCCAACAATCATTTAGATTTTTACTAATTGACACACCTGAAACGAAACACCCAAGATTAGGTAAACAACCATTTGGGCAAGAAGCATCAGATAGAACAAAAGAATTGTTAACGAATGCAAAGAAAATCGAAGTAGAGTTTGATGTAGGTGGACAAACAGATAAATATCAACGTTATTTAGCATACATATATGTAGATGGTAAAATGCTTAATGAAATATTGGTGAGAGAAGGATTAGCTAAAGTAGCATATGTATATCCACCAAATACAAGATACTTAGATCAATTAGAAAGTGCACAAGAAAAAGCCAAAGAAGAAAAATTAGGTATTTGGAGTTTAGGAAGTGCATTTGAAGATAATCAAGTAAACACTCAACAATCTACAACTGAACAACCAGCAACAAATAATACTCAAAGTTCAAACGGAGCAAGAAGTGCTACAACACAAACACCAAAAAATACTTCTCAAAATGCAGAATCAGAATATTATCCAAACTGCACAGCACTTAGAAAAGTATATCCAAATGGCGTACCTAGTACACATCCAGCATACAATGGTAAACTAGATAGAGACAAAGATAACTTTGCATGTGAAGCGAATTAAATTTATTTTATGTATCTTAGTTAAAGGAGATTATTATGAATAATAAAATTATATTTTTTATCTTAAGATTATTAATCTATTTCTTAGCTATTTGGGGATGTAATACTTTAACTAGGTATTTGGAATTAGGATATGTTTGGAGTTTAGTTGTACTATTAATCGTAATGATTTTCATTAGTATAGTTGTTGAAACGGTATCCATTAGAATTAGAAAAAATAGATAAATAACCACACTAAAAACCCCCTTATTTTCCGAGAATAAGGGGGTTTGGTGTTGACCATGATGGAAGCTGACATGGTTGTATTGTATGGAAATATTATACAATATTGATAAGTCCAATTCAAAAGTTTTCTTCACAATTTTCAATGTATATTTACTGAAATTTAGCGTGTTATGTACCGTTATAAGTGATACAATAGATTTTAAATTATTTAATGTGAGGTTTGAATGATGACAAATGTATATTTTTTAAGACATGGTGAAACGGATTGGAATTTGGAAGGTAGAACGCAAGGCAGAACGGATATTCCTTTGAATCGTAATGGCGAATTACAAGCTAACGAAAGTGGTGTAGCTTTAAAGGATAAAGAGATTGATGTGATTATTACGAGTCCTTTAAAAAGAGCTAAAAAAACTGCCGAAATCGTTCAAGAACAATTGAATGTAGATTTGATTGAGAGAGAAGCGTTTATTGAATTATCGTTTGGTGATGCTGAAGGTATGACGCTTGCTGAAAAACTCGAACGATTCCCAAATCGAATATATCCTAATAGTGAAGATGGGGCTAGTATCGAGCGTAGATTCGTAAATGGATTGTCTGAAATACATGAAAAATATCCAAATCAAAATGTAGTAGTTGTATCTCATGGCGCCTTCATTAATGCCATATTATATCATTATTCAAATGGAGAAACAGGAACAGGAAAAATTAAACTTACAAACGGTAGCATATCGTCGTTAAAAATATCAGACGATAAAGTAGAAATATTAGAATGTAATCAACTGAATCACTTGTCTCAATATAAGAAAATTGGTGAGATATAAAGGATGATTGTATGAAAATTAGAATGTTCGATTCAAAAGATGCTAAAGCAGTTAGTGAAATGATTATTCACACATTGAGAACAACCAATGTAAAAGATGAACCAGTTGAAGAGATAGAAAAAGTTGTGAGTAGCATGACACCTGAAGCAATAATTGAAAGAGCAAGTTTTACAAATTTTTATATATTTGAAGAAAATAATCAAATAATAGCAACAGGTGCAATTGGACCGTATTGGGGTAGCCAAACTGAAAGTAGCTTGTTTACCATTTTTGTATCACCAGATCATCAAGGAAGAGGTATTGGTAAGCTTATAATAGAAACCCTTGAAAATGACTATTACTTTAAACGCGCACAACGTATAGAAATTCCAGCTTCTGTTATAGCAGTAGAGTTCTATAAAAAGTATGGTTATGATTTCAAGAATGGTATCAAATTTCAAGATGATGAAGGTATTTATAGAATGGAAAAATTTAAATAAAACTACCTAAGCTTTAGTTATCTATATTTCTATATTCATAACTTAAACTTATCATTCAAAATACTAAATTTGTCATATTTATTATGATTCATTTGTGATAGCTTGAATATAAGAGAAATATAGAGAGAAAGAGGATATTATGTTTGTTTTCATTTTAACGGAAGTGTTATTACCGCTTCTTATTTTAATTTTTGTTGGGTTTTTATTGCAAAGAAAGTTTGCATTTAATTTAAAACATTTTTCTACACTTATTACTTATTGTTTAATGCCTGTTGCGGTTTTTGCGAATATTTATGATATTACGATTCAGATGGATTTGTTGTTAAAGGTTCTATACTATATTGTAGCTTATAGTATAGTGATGATTTTAATTGGTAATTTATTTGCTAAAGTATTGAATCTTCAAAAAGGTGAGAGTGCAGCGTTAAAAAATAGTATCTCTTTGATGAATTCTGGGAACTATGGTTTGCCGGTCAGTCAATTAATCTTTAGTCAAAATCCTATTGGTGTTGCGGTACAAATCTTCGTGCTTATTTTCCAAAATCTACTTACGTATTCTTATGGTATGTATAATTTACTTTCCACTACTAAAAGTTTAAAAGATATTGTCATTTCTTTTTTGAAGCTACCTGTTTTTCATGCACTGATTTTAGGTATTATATTTCAAGTAGGGCATATTAAATTATCTCAAGTGTTTCTTATTCCAATCCATCAAATTTCAGATAGTTTTGCGCCAATTGCTTTAATTTTATTAGGTGCACAATTAGCGCATATTAAATTGAAATTATTGCATAGAGCGATTATGGGATCGTTGATTGGTAGGTTGATAATTGGACCACTTATTGCACTTAGTTTAATTTATTTATTCCATATTGATGGCGTTATTGCACAATCGTTATTTATAGCTAGTGCCTTTCCAACTTCAAGAAATACATCAACAATTGCTTTTGAATATGATGTGGAACCAGAACTACATGCTCAAATTGTATTATTCTCCACATTATTAAGTTCAGTCACAGTTTCAATCGTCATTTATTTGTCATATATACTATTTACTTAAGTGAATATCGTTTAAATTTATAATGTCCATGCTTACTAATATGTAAGCGTGGACATTTTTTGTTTGTATACCATTAGATGAAAAGTGTATATTATTATATTTAAATATTAAGTTGACACTATAAAAAAGTGAGCGTATACTCTTTAAACATGAAAAGGAGCTGTATACGTTTGAAGTTTAATAAAAAGAAAATCAACGTCGTAGATATCGGTATGGCAAAGAAAAGTGTGTTTGCTACTGGTATTGGTAATGCAATGGAATGGTTTGACTTTGCACTATATTCTTACCTTGCAGTTATCATTAGTAAGAATTTCTTCAGTCCAGTTCAAAATGATGAATTAAAGTTAATTTTCACTTTTGCAACATTTGCAATAGCATTCTTACTTAGACCAGTGGGCGGAATCGTCTTTGGTAAAATAGGTGACAAGCTAGGTAGAAAAGTTGTCCTAACATTTACTATTATTATGATGGCAATTTCTACTTTGATTATTGGACTATTACCTACATATGATCAAATCGGAGTTTGGGCACCAATTTTATTATTGCTAGCTCGTATTTTACAAGGTTTCTCAGTAGGTGGGGAATATGCTGGTGCGATGGTTTATATCGCAGAGTCTTCACCGGATAATAAAAGAATTAGATTAGGTAGTGGATTAGAAATTGGTACTTTATCTGGTTATATTGTGGCATCTATTCTTGTTACAGTATTGTTCTGGACATTATCAGATGCTCAAATGAATTCTTGGGGTTGGAGAATTCCATTCTTCTTAAGTGCACCAATTGGATTGATTGGTCTTTACTTGAGAACGCATTTAGAAGAAACGCCAATTTTTGAAAATGATATCGCTGATCAAAAAGATCAACTGAGCGTTATTGAAATTATAAAACAATATAAAAAAGATATCTTATTATGTATTGTATTTGTAGCCTTCTTTAACATTACAAACTATATATTATTAGGTTACATGCCTTCTTATCTAGATGAAACGGTTGGTATTAGTGATCGTATTAGTACACCGATAACAGCGGTTGTATTACTGATTATGGTACCGTTTGCACTTACATTTGGCAGACTTGGCGACAAAATAGGTAATAAGAAAGTAATTTCTTTCGGTCTAATCTTAGGTATATTAGTATCTGTTGTTTCATTCCAATTCTTAAACTTTGGCGGACTAGGATTCTTATTCCTTGGATTACTATTGTTAGGTATCGTATTATCAGTTTACGAAGGTACAATGCCAGGTTCATTACCAACATTGTTCCATACAGATATTCGTTACAGAACATTATCATGGACATTTAATATTTCAGTTTCATTATTTGGTGGTACAACACCATTAGTAGCTTCATGGTTAGTACACGTGACAGGTAATAATTTGGCACCTGCATTCTATTTATTAGGTGTGAGTATTATTGGTCTGATTGTTGTCTTAACATTATTTGAAGATACTTCTAAAAAATCATTAAAAGGATCTTATCCAACTGTAGCATCGAAAAAAGAATTTGTTCATGCTGTAGAAAATCCGAAAGATTCATTATGGTGGCATAACGAAAGTACAAAATCATAAATTACATTAAAGAGTCTGGGACAGAAAAGTTCTAGACTCTTTTTCATATTTTTAGAAATATGAGGGCCAACATTGCAAGCGGTGTGCGACAAGCAATGTTGGAGGACTGAACATTGCAAGTGGGGCGTGACAAGCAATATTCAGGACCTTGTATTTATCAAGATATGCGAAACAAGCAACATAGACACCTCCTATGTTGCAAGACTAGTCAAACAAGCAACATAGAGGCTCCGTATATTGCAAGACAGCCCAAACAAGCAACATATACTCCTCGTATATTGCAAGACACATCAAACAAGCAACATAGAACTTCTGTATGTTGCAAGACTGCCTAAACAAGCAACATAGACACCTCCTATGTTGCAAGACTAACCAAACAAGCAACATAGAGACTCCGTATGTTGCAAGACTGATCAAACAAGCAACATAGACGCCTCCTATATTGCAAGACAGCCCAAACAAGCAACATAGAATCTCACTTTTAGATTGATTTTTCCTTATAAAAAGACTGGGACATAATGTAATGTCTCAGTCTCTTGTAGTATCTTATCAGTAGATGTCTTAATTGAAATGCGCTTGTACTAAGCTTTTTCAACTCTAGTGATCCTTGCCGGGGCGGGACTACGAAATTTTTTTATATGTGTAATGAAAGACTTAATTGGGTAAAGTAGTGAAGTAGTAATAGTAAATGAAATATTGTAAGAGGAGTTGATAAGGATGGGAAACATAGTAAAACGTATTTTAAGATACGTTGGTACAGTTTTAATTATGAGACTTATAAGAAATCTTTTTAGTAAAGGTTCTAATAAACGTTAAAGAATCATTAATTTCTTTAGATTATTATTAAAATAATGTTTAGAGTTTATATACGTCGGGTATTTTATTATTACAAAGCTATTTACCTAGAGTGGTTTTGAAAATATTTATTCGTATATGACATAAGCACCGCACAAATTTGTGTGGTGCTTTTATTTGTTAAATATATCTGTATCAAAAAAGAAGCATATCACAAAATTAATTAAGTGATATGCTTCTTTATATTTATTGTACTTTCTATTTTTTAATTGCTTTTAAAATGAATGAAAGTACTAAGATTAAGATGATTGAACCGATTAATGCTGGAATAATTGCAATTCCACCTATTACTGGTCCCATATCTCCTAATAATTTACCACCAATTGCTGAACCGATAATACCTGCGATAATATTACCAATAATACCGCCTGGAATATCTTTACCTAAAATAACACCTGCTAGCCAGCCGATTAAACCGCCGACGATTAACATTAATATAAAGCCCATATATAATTACCTCCTATTTTTACACTTATTTATATATATCCAATATGAAGATTCGTTAAACTCTTATAAAGAAAATAATTGGTAAAATTAAACAATAATTGTAGTAAATAGTTGGTTTTTTAAAATATTGGTATTATTTTATGAGCTTCCAGGATATCTTTAGTCCAAAAATATTGTTTGCCTTGTCCTGTATATGCTGGTACTAAAACATCATTTCTAATACAGGCATAGAACCATTCTGGATCGACACCACTATATAATAAAGTTTGGTATTCAATAAAATCTGATTTCCAGTTTATATTAAGTTCTTTCATAACTATACACTCCATAAATATTAAGCTTTATGACCTGCGATTAAGTCTTTTCTTTCTAATAATGTACCACTATTTAATAAGCTTGAACCGCGCATAACAACATCTTTACCATATTTCATACGTATAAAATCTAAATGATTTTCGAGTGTCTCTGTCTTAATTTGATATGGATCGTCGAATAAAGATAGTTGCTTAATTTGGTTCGGAATAAATTTGCCAAATGATATAGCAATCGTTCTATAAAGTCTGTCCGGTTCTAATCGTTGAGATAAATAATCCCATAATAATTGTGTGATAACATAAGTATTCATGAATCCCGTTTTATTTGTAAATTGCTTCCGCACGCCTCCAACGTCTGCATAACCGACACTCACGCTAATACGTGTAGGGTATAAATTGAGCTTTCTAGAACGGAAATAAACTTCATCTACTTGTTCATTTAATACAGTCTTAAGTTCATTCATACTGTAATCACGCATAAGTATTTGCGACTTACCTAGAGATTTATCATATATACGATGAGGATTTCTAATGACGCTTTCATCAATACCATTAGCATGCAAATGAAGGTCAACACCAATAACGCCAAAGTCCCGCTTCAAATATTCCACAGGATAGTTAGCTAAGTGACCAATTGTAAATATCCCTTTCTTATTAAGCTTAGCTTCTGTACGTCGATTGATTCCCCACATGTCTCGTAAAGGTTGAATGGACCAAACTTTAGACGGCACATCTTCATAGCGCCATTCTGATATACCAAGACTCGTATGCTTTGCGTCAATATCCATTGAAAGTTTCGCGAGTAATAAATTAGAGCCAATGCCAATCGTGCTACGAATTTGAGTATAATTAAATATACGCTCTTGAAGTTGCATCGCTAATGAAAAGGGAGAATGCGCAAATAAATGATACGACTCTGATACATCCATAAAGAATTCATCAATACTGTATTGATGAAAATCTTCAGGAGCAACATAATCCAAAGCGATTTTGCTAATCTGTGTTGATAATTGTATATATTTTTTCATAGATGGATTAATAACATAGATATCTTTACGTTGAGGTATTTCATATAAACGAGAACCTGTTTTAATACCAATTGCTTTTAAAGGTGGTGTAGCTGCCAGGACAACAGAACCTTTACGCTTCGTATCAGCCACAACAGCTAGCTTAGTCGTTAGCGGGTTTAAACCTTTCTCAATACATGAAACAGACGCAAAGAAACTTTTTAAATCCACACATAAAATATCCCGATTTAGACAATAACTGTAGTCATACATAAAAATCACCCTAGTCATATTGTACTTTTATTATACGAACATACGTTCTATTTTGTAAAGTGTAAACTTGTGTAAAAGCACAATATGTTATCATTTTATGAATGTTACGTACTACATTAAGACTTTAAATCTTGCCATTCTTCCCGTAAAAGTCCCATTCTAATAGAGTCGTAATAAGTCCCGTTATAATATCTTACTTTTCTAATTCTAGCTTCCATCGTCATGCCAAGACGTTCTCCAATTTTAATCATGCCTTTATTTCCTGACCAAGTTGTATAACCAACGCGAACAATATCTAAAGTATTGAATAAATGATCAATCCACATACGCATGACATTAGTGCCAAAGCCTTTACCCCAATTATCAGATTGATAGATTGAAATACCCATCTCTAGCCATTTAGAAGGTTCATGTTCCCAATAATAAGAAACTGTACCAATAACTTCATTGTTGTATATCACAGTCCATCTATTTGGAACATTAATCCAATCATCCTTTTGAAGTAAAAAATCATCATACGACATAGCATGATGAGGAAAATAAGGCGCATCCCATAACTTCCATTCAGGATTTGAGTCCTTAAAAGCCATCTGCCATATACTCTTTAAATCTTCTAATTTAATAGGTCTAATATGTAATTCACGATTTTCACCCATGTGATCCCTCAATTCTGTATAAAATAATTAAAATTATTTTATCATGCGAATTGGAAAAATTATACTTGTTTTAGTTTTACAGTTTTTGACAATTATATTTACTAATTATAATTATAAAAAAGAGAGGTGCTCATTATGTCAGAATATGTTACGAGAAATGAATTTGAACAAT
>OMJG01000136.1_pt1 | contig 53436 bp, 48 predicted proteins | sample 1646431 | NCBI WGS metagenome assembly OMJG01 (sample SAMN03771674, study PRJEB25209) | food metagenome | isolation source: Cotija cheese | place: Mexico:Jalisco,Michoacan | collected 2011-12-12 | reverse complement strand
ACAACAACCATCGATTTTGAATTATCAATGAACCGCCGTGTACGGAACCGTACGCACGGTGGTGTGAGAGGTCGGGGGTTAGTCGCCCCCTCCTACTCGATTTAGGTGCGTTCGAATAGAATACGCCCAGACCTTGCCTCTTTAAAAATCAGAATAGGACTGGTATAATATGATTAGTCAAAGTTAGTCAAAGAAAAACTCGAGATTTTTAGCAAGACATTTAAAAAGATAGGAGGGTATCGAAACAAATACTTGAATGTGTGTAGAAAAGAAGCTACTATATACGCATTCATCTTTGTTTTGATAGTGATTCAACATGGAAAACCAAAACATGTCAGATATCATTGAAGCTTATTTGAAAAAAGTTTTGAATCAACAAGAGAAAGTTGAAATCAGACGTAGTGAAATTGCAGAGCTATTTGATTGCGTTCCTTCTCAAATTAATTACGTGATTAATACGCGTTTTACAATCCAACAAGGATATTTAGTAGAGAGTAAACGCGGCGGCGGTGGATACATCCGAATTATTAAAGTACAATTGCTGGATGAATCTGAAGTGCTGGATACTATGATTGAAATTATTGGGAAGAGTATTTCTGAAAGAGATGCGCAATCGGTTGTACAAAGATTGTTTGAAAATGATATTATATCAAAAAGAGAAGCTAAGTTGATGTTAGTAGCAGTGGATAAAACATTATACACTGGGGAACGAATCATTGATAATCAGATCAGAGCAAACTTACTCAGGAATATGATTGGAAATTTAAAATACGAAGAGCCGAGATAATAGAAGGGCGGACAAATTGAATGAATGAATTGTTTACAGATAAAGCCAAAAAAACATTATTGATTGCACAAGAAGAAGCAAAAGGATTCCGCCATCGTACTGTAGGGACTGAACACTTGCTACTTGGCTTAGTCATTGAGACAGAAGGAATTGCAGGAAAAACACTGCGCCAATTGACCCTATCAGAAGAAGAGGTAAGAGAAGAAATTGAACATTTCTCAAGCTATGGCCCGGGAAGTAAAATACCAGCAAGTGCTGTGCTGCCTTATTCACCTAGAGCACGTCAAGTTATTAAGTATGCAACTGATGAAGCGAGAAGAATGCAGAGACCATTAGTGGGAACTGAACATTTATTGTTAGGATTATTAAGAGATGAAGATATTCTGTCTTCAAAAATACTGAATAACTTAGAAATCAGCTTATCTAAAACAAGACAGTTGATCTTGAAAAAATTAGGTGTACAGGAAAATAAAACAAGGGGCGGAATAAAAGGTCGCAGACAAGCGAAAGGCCCGAAATCCGTTGAAGGGACACCTACACTGGATTCACTAGCGCGTAACTTGACACAAGCGGCTCGTGAAGATAGATTGGATCCGATTGTCGGACGTAACAAAGAAGTTCGTCGAATCATCCAAATTTTAAGCAGACGTACGAAAAACAATCCTATATTAGTAGGGGATCCCGGTGTAGGGAAAACGGCTATTGCAGAGGGATTAGCTCAAAAGATTATTGCGGGAGAAGTACCTCCGGTTTTGAGAAATAAACGATTGATGACCTTAGATATGGGCTCCCTTGTTGCGGGTACTAAGTATCGTGGTGAATTCGAAGAGCGTATGAAAAAAATCATCGATGAAATTTATGAAGATGGTGAAGTCATTCTATTTATAGATGAACTGCATACCTTAATTGGTGCAGGCGGAGCAGAAGGCGCAATCGATGCTTCTAACATTCTTAAGCCAGCACTTGCAAGAGGAGAGTTGCAGACGATTGGTGCAACAACATTAGATGAGTATCAGAAACATATTGAAAAAGATGCTGCTTTAGAACGTCGTTTTGCATCTGTTCAAGTGGATCCGCCATCTGAGCTTGAGACGGAAGCTATCTTGTTAGGGTTGAAAGACCGTTATGAAGAACATCATGGTGCAACGATTACTGATGAAGCCGTTCATTCTGCTGTTCATTTATCGACACGCTATATCACCTCAAGACAACTACCGGACAAAGCGATCGATTTAATGGATGAATCAGCTTCTAAAGTCAGAATTGATGCAAGTGATCAGCCAACAACCATGTCTAAAGCAAAACAGAAGCTGGATGATTTGACTAGAATGAAAGAAGAAGCCATTCAAGAGCAGAACTTTGAAAGAGCAGCTCAAATTCGCGAAAAAGAAATGAAACAGCGTAAGCGTGTTGAAAATCTAGTTGATAATGAAGACAGTGATGAAAGTCATTTAGAAGTAACTGCAAAAGATATTGCTGAAGTTGTTTCACAATGGACGGGTATTCCTGTTCAGCAGATGGAGCAAAAAGAAACAGACCGTTTATTAAATCTGGAAAAAGTACTGCATGAGCGCGTGGTTGGTCAAGAACAAGCAGTCGTCGCAGTTTCAAAAGCAATCAGACGTGCACGCAGCGGATTGAAAGATCCAAATCGTCCAATTGGTTCATTTATGTTCTTAGGACCTACTGGTGTCGGGAAAACTGAGTTGGCTAAAGCATTGGCAGAAGCAATGTTCGGCAGTGAAGACTCACTGATCAGAGTAGATATGTCTGAGTATATGGAAAAATACAGTACTAGTAGATTGGTTGGTTCACCTCCAGGATATGTAGGATATGATGAAGGTGGGCAATTAACGGAGAAAATCCGTCAGAAGCCTTATTCGGTTATTTTGTTAGATGAGGTAGAGAAAGCACACCCAGATGTGTTTAATATCTTGCTGCAAGTATTAGATGATGGACTGCTGACTGACGGAAAAGGTCGTCAAGTGGACTTCAAGAATACCATTATGATCATGACTTCCAACTTGGGAGCTACGGCTCTCCGTGATGAAAAGTCAGTAGGATTTGGAGCAGTTGATAAACGATTCGATCATACTGCTATGGAGAAACGCATCCGTGAAGAACTCAAAAATGTATTCCGTCCAGAGTTCTTGAACCGTGTAGATGATACAATTGTATTTGAATCATTGAAAAAAGAAGAATTACGAGAAATCGTTAAATTGCTGACTCAGAACATTGTTACTCGAATGGATGAGTTAGGTATTAAACTAAAAATCACTCCATCCGCAATGGATGTTATTGCAAAAGAAGGATTTGATCCTGAATATGGTGCTCGACCATTAAGAAGAGCCATTCAGAATAAAATCGAAGATCGTTTAAGTGAAGACTTGTTGTCTGGGCATATCGTTGTCGGCGACAACGTAACAATCGGCGCATCAAAAGGTAATATTACGCTGAAAGTAAAGGAACGAAATACGGATTCCAATGATGCTGCTGTTCCAGTCAATAATTAATTTTATAGTTTAAGAGTCTGGAACAAAAGTCTTAAGTAAAAATCGCGTTCCCACTTTAGTAAGGAATCTGTCTGCTAAAGTGATGAACGCGATTTTTTTATGATCATATTTTAAAAGTCAGTGCAGGAGTCCTTCAAAAGATTTATATTTATCCCAAGTGTTTTTAATAATAAGCGCTATTTTTTTGAAAAAAATTTTTTTATCGTGGTAAAGTTCAACATGTACCATACCAATTAAAGGAGATGTTGATAATATGTTTATGCACGATAAAAAGCTTCAGTATAATGCAAAACCTGACCAACCAGATCCGTTAATGGCACGTAGATTGCAAGAAATTTTAGGTGGTCAATGGGGTGAGATGTCCGTTATGAATATGTATCTATTCCAAGGGTGGAATGCTCGTGGAAATGAAAAATACAAAGACTTGCTTTTAGATACAGCGACAGAAGAAATCGGACACGTAGAAATGATAGCTACAATGATTGCGCAATTACTAGAAGGTGCACCTTTAGCTACATAAGATAAAGCAGTCCAATCTGACCCGGCACTTGCAGCGGTTATGGGCGGAATGAATCCACAGCATGTGATTGTAAATGGACTGAGCGCAGCTCCAAAAGACTCAAATGGTAATGCCTGGACTTCAAATTATATTGTATCAAGCGGGAATCTGCTGGCAGATATGAGAATGAATGTAACAGCTGAATCTCAAGGCCGTCTTCAAGTGGCTAGATTATATGAAATGACGCATGACAAAGTTGTCAAAGATATGCTGGGATTCTTACTAGCTCGAGATACCCAGCATCAGTTGCAATGGATTGAAGCTATCAAGGAATTAGAAGAAAAAGAAGGCGTTGTTGTTCCTGGGCAAGTTCCAAGCAGCTATGAAGTCAGTGATGTTTCTCACACATTATTCAACTTTTCAGCAGGAGAAGAAAGCCAAGAAGTAGTAGAAGACAAAACGGCTAAAGATGGACAGAAATTCATTTATACAGAAAAACCAGAAGCGATGGGACAAAAACCTATTCTGAAACCTGTTACCAAAGATGTCTACAATACTTCAGCTATGGACCTATTTTAAAAAAACTATAAAGCAAATCTTTAGTGAAAATAAATGATTTCTGTTATTCTATTCTTAATAGATCAAGAAAGGATGACAAGTCAATGAAAAAGATGAACGATCCTAACGCAGGGGTATTGATCGGAGTAGGACTTGCAGTAACAGTCGGTATTCTGTCTTTCATCTTTACTTCTGACAATGCAAAAGAAAAGGCAAAAGCAGTTGTCAATCGTAAATCCGCTAAAAAAATTTTTAATAAATTAGGTGGAGACAAGAAAAAGTCTTCTAAGGTTTTAGACAAGTTATCTGACAATGAGATCAATAGTCTGGTTAGTACTGCAGATAAAGTGAAAGACCTTGAAAGCAGTTTATCTGATGTAACAGCTGATTTGAAACATTTCTTCAGCGACAAGATGGATGATGTAAAAAAATAGTCAAGTAATATAATAAACGATTAAAAGGTCTTGCAATCCATTGTGAGGTCTTTTAATCGTTTATTTTATAGGGTCAGCAAGAAGCACAGTGCTAAATCATTCATTTGTTTTAAAGATAACCCTGTTGCTTCTTGGAATTTTTCCATCCAATATTGCAAAGTGTTGCGGTGGATAAACAGAGATTTAGCAGCCATACTGACATTTCCCTGATTCTCCCAAAGGGCATGTACCAGTTCTTTCCAGTCTTCCAAAAACTCCAGCTTGAACTTCAACTGCTGGACTACTTCACTATCTGCTAAGCTGCTGGCTGTAAAATAATGTAATGAAACATCAGACAGGGAACCCATTCGACTGCTCATGTGCGATAGTTCTTGAGAAAAAATACTAAGTTCTTCTTGTAAAAGGGTCCGGAGATTCATAGAATATGACCAGAATTGACCAATAAAGCAAAATACTTTAATAGAAAAATCATCTTCCAATGTTTGCAGCATACCTTCAATTTCTTCGCGGGTACTGAAATCGGTCTCCCCCGACTGCAGCATGATAAATAGATCATCAGTAAAAAAGAAGTGATCAATAAGGGGATCAAACAAAGCAGCGGCTGAATCAAACCATAACTGTGCATCGAACTGTTCATCTTTTTTCACGAGTTTTAGTTGGATCATACGAACAGAATCGATTTGGCTGGGGACAGCTGCTCTGTTTCCGGCAAGATAGTCATACCAGACAGAGTGATGTTTTTGTGCTGCAGTTGCAGGTTTATGTGTATAAACCAGTTTCAGTAAATCGATTTCATTTTCAGTTAAAGAAGCTTGAGGGACAGATATCCATTTGTTTTTATAGGGTAAGGATAAGTGAGTTGATTCATAAACAGGACGCTCAGTGATACTTGCTTCTGGATAAATCATTTTCAAATCAGTGAATTCCAAAGTAAATCCTCCAAACCTTGATCATGTTAAGGCTATTTTAACATTGTTTGGCAGAAGAAGAAACTAGGGTATAATAGAACACAGAAAGAGGCGTTGAACAATGGAATTATCAGAAAAAGAAAAGTGGATGAAAGAGGCTATCAAAGAAGCTGAGAAAGCAGAAGAAAAAGGGGAAGTGCCGATTGGAGCAGTAGTCGTGCAAAATGGTCAAGTCATCGGCAGAGGCCATAACCTAAGAGAATCATCTAATAATGCTACGACGCATGCAGAGATGATTGCAATCCAAGAGGCGAATGCATACTTAGGAAATTGGCGCTTGGAAAACTGCCAGTTATTTGTAACCCTTGAACCTTGTGCTATGTGCAGCGGAGCTATTGTACTTTCAAGAATTGAGGAAGTTTATTATGGTCCGGCTGATATCAAAGGCGGAACAGCAGGAACACTGATGAATTTATTAGATGATCATCGAATGAACCATAGAGCTTATGTTGAAAGAGGCATTTTAGAAGAAGAGTGCCGTCAATTGCTGACAAGCTTTTTCAAACAATTGCGAGAAAAAAAGAAGTTAAAGAAACAACAACTGAACCTGCTCAAAGCAAAAGAAAAAGACTCTCTAGACTAATAAGAGAGTCTTTTTGACTATTCAGATATCTGGTTGTTCTTCTCAATCATGCTATCTACAGATTGAATCAGAGAAGCAGAAAAATCACTTTGCAGTAGAGAGAGAACGCCATTAACCGTAATACCACCTGGAGAAGAAACCTGATCCACCAAGTCCCAGGGTGAATGTTCAGATTCGAGAACAGTTTTTGCACTCCCCAGAACAGCTTGTGCTGCAATTTCAGTCGCTTGTTCTTTGGACAAACCATACTTAACAGCAGATCTTGCCAGTGTATCTATGAATAGAAAAACTAAAGCAGGTGAACTGCCGGCTAGTGCAATAAAAGTCCCCATTTGAGATTCTGGCAGTTCTACCACTTTTCCCACCGCTTCAAAAATTACTTTTGCAGAATCCAGACCTGTCTGATCCGCTTGATCGTTTTCTATGAAGGCGGTAATGCCTTCGCCTACTTGGGCATTCAAATTGGGCATTGTTCGGATAAATGATTTCAGAGGCAGTTGATTTGCTAACTGAGACATTGTTACACCTGCTGCAACGGAAATAACAAAAGGCTGATACGTTTTATCTAATTGATTTAAAACTTCATCAACTTGATAAGGTTTCACAGCTAAAATAATGATGTCAGATTGATCCCAGACTTGCTGGTTGCTGTTAGTTCCAACAATGCTGAACCGTTCTTCTAGCTGAGATCGTATAGCCGCTGTACGGTTGGAGAAAATAACATCTTTTCCTTCAACAACCTGATTTTGAAGTAAACCAGCTGCGATAGCCTGAGCCATATGACCGAATCCGATAAATCCTATTTTCAAAATGTAATCCTTCTTTCCTGAGGTTTCTTAAAGTATAGCATACGGGCAGGAAGAGCACGATATAGGAATAGGTCTGAATCGAGAATGGATTAAATTTATTTAATGTAAATCATTGACTTATCTGATATGAAACTTTATGATTATCATAATATAAAAAGAGGAGATGAACGCATATGCAAATTATAATGGTTAAACAGTCGATGCAAGCCCAAACAGAAAAAGCATTGTGCTGTTCATCTGCCCTCTTATACATTGTCAGCCCATAATCAGGATTCTATTCTCAAAAGATAGAGTCCTATTTAGCAGTTTAACAAGGGCTCGAGATTTCGTACATACTCGTCAGCCCAGTTAACTCAGGGCTGGCTTTTTTTATATTATTGAGTTTATCAAAGGAAAAGAGAGGAGATAGTAAAATGAGAGAGTACGTGAAAAACAATTTGCTGAAGGTTTCATCTGGAGTAGCAAATGCTATTTTTGTAACGATCGGAATCGGATTTTTATTTGGAACACTTGGGGATATGCTGGGATTACCGATACTCGTCACAATTGGAGGGATTGCTCGCGTTTTACTAGCTCCTGCACTAGGCGCCGGAATTGCGGTTAATCTGCAAGCTAACACGCTTACGCTTTTTGCTTCCATGGCGTCTTCGACCTTAGGCGGAGGTGCGATTCAGGCTACGGAAGCAGGATATACGATTGTAGGCGGAGATCCGATTGGTGCTCTGATTGCTGGTGTGATTGCAACCTTTATCGGAAAGAAACTGACCGGAACCTCACCGTTAGACATGATGTCCATTCCAACGCTGTCCTTGTTGGCCGGAGGTTTGGCAGGGGCAGGACTGGCTCAGGTTATCAGCCCCTTGCTGCTGATGGTCAGTGAATTGATTTCGGGAGCAGTGGCCGATAGCCCAGTCATAGGTTCTGCTGTCATGGCAGTCTTGTTTGGCCTGTTTCTGATGTCGCCTCTGTCTTCCGCAGCATTATCTATTGCCTTAGGATTAAGTCCAATGGCCAGCGGGGCAATGCTGATCGGAACAACGGCTCAGTATTTTGTATTTTCCATCATTTCAATGAGAGAAAATAATCTTGGGGGGTATATTGCGCAAGGATTGTGTACACCGAAAGTTCAACTGCCTAATATCATAAAAAACCCTAAAATATTGATCGGTCCAACCCTGGCATCTGCCATCTGCGGTCCGATTGCTACAGTTGCTTTCGGATTTGAAACCATTCCTGAGATGGGCGGGGTAGGGTTTGCTGCCGGAGTAGCACCGCTTTGGGTAATTAACCATTCAGGACTTGCCTTTTTTGGTGTATACTTGTTATGTGGTGCAGTTCTTCCGATTTTGATTACCTTAGCAGTCAACAAACTGCTGTATGCTTCGAAAGCCATCAAGGCAGGTGATATGGCCTTAGAGGTCAGCTGATAAATAATCAAAGGATTGCCTTTAAAAGTTTAAAGAGAATAGGAGATTGAGAAATGACGACGGAGTTAAGACCAGAGAATATTGACTGGAAAGAATTAGGATTTTCATATATTAAAACAGATTACCGCTTTATCTCATACTATAAAGATGGTGCTTGGGATGAAGGGCAACTGACAGAAGATAATCAGCTGCATATTTCAGAAGGCTCAACAGCTCTTCATTATGGCCAGCAATGCTTTGAAGGCTTAAAGGCATACCGTACAAAAGATGGATCTATTCAATTGTTCCGTCCGTATGAGAATGCTAAACGGATGAAGTTGAGTTGTGAAAGACTGCTGATGCCGGTATATCCGGAAGATCGATTTGTAGAAGCCGTTAAAAGAGTAGTGAAAGCAAATGAAGACTGGGTACCGCCTTATGGTACTGGAAGCTCGCTGTATATCCGTCCGTTTATTATTGGTGTAGGAGATAATATCGGTGTTAAACCAGCAGATGAATATATTTTCTCAGCTTTTGTCATGCCAGTGGGGCCTTATTTTAAAGGCGGAATGAAACCGACCAATTTTTTAGTAACGGATTATGACAGAGCGGCACCGAAAGGGACAGGGGCAGCTAAAGTGGGCGGCAATTACGCAGGAAGTCTGCTTCCGGGAAAAGAAGCCAAAGCCCGAAGTTTCAGTGATTCTGTTTACCTTGACCCTGAAACACATACAAAGATCGAAGAAGTCGGTGCAGCCAATTTCTTTGGAATTACAAAAGATGATGTGTTTATTACACCAAAATCCAGTTCTATTTTGCCGAGTATTACAAAGTACTCTCTATTGTGGCTTGCTGAAAACCGTCTGAACTTAAAAACCTCTGAAGGCGACGTTTACATTGATCAGATCGATCAGTTCAAAGAGACGGGAGCTTGCGGGACAGCGGCAGTTATTGCACCAATCGGCGGACTGCAGATCAAAGATGATTTTCACGTGTTCTATTCTGAGACAGAAGTCGGCCCTGTAACGAAACGCTTATATAATGAGTTAGTTGGTATTCAGTATGGTGACGTTGAGGCACCGGAAGGCTGGATTGAAAAAGTAGAATAATCAGCTTAAACTCGGTCTTTTTAGACCGAGTTTTTTGTCTTAATAGGATATTATTCATTATAATGAAGTGGAAAGAGATTGAGAAAATGAAAGGTGGAGATCGTATGGTAAATTTATTTGAATATAACGTTAAAACCCATCACAAACAGGAATTGATCAATATCGATCATTATTTAAATGAAGCGCTGGAAAAGAGCCAAGTCGAAGAAGGTATCATGATCGTATACTGCCCGCACACTACTGCTGGTATCACGATCAATGAAAATGCAGATCCAGATGTCAAAAAGGATTTAAATGCTGCATTGAACGATACATTTCCCAATCATGAGTATTTTATTCATAGAGAAGAGAATTCAGACGGACATATGAAGTCTACTGTAACCGGGGCAAGTGAAACACTTATTATATCAGAGAGTCGAATGGTATTTGGAACATGGCAAAGTGTCTATTTTGCAGAATTTGACGGACCTAGGAGCCGGACTGTGTACGTAAAAATCATCGGAGGATAAAATACGAAATAGTAATATCCAAACATAATATGAAAATATTTTGAAGAAATATTGAAATTTCATCCTAAAGACTGATGAAAAAAGAGTCAAACAATAGTACAATTAAGTTATAATCAAGAAATCAAGCGAGATTTCTTGAGTACATAAACTGTATAAACAGAGAGGAAGAATGAGATGTTAGAAGCAAGAAATCTTCGTAAAACGTTCGGAGATATGACGGCTGTCGATAACATCAGCTTTAAGATCGAAAAAGGCGAGATTATGGGCCTGATCGGACAAAATGGAGCTGGAAAAACCACGACATTCCGTATGATTTTAGATTTGCTTACACCGGATAAAGGAGAGGTCCTTTGGAAAGGCGAGGCATTCACCAACAGATTATTCAACCAAGTGGGCTACTTGCCGGAAGAAAGAGGGCTTTACCCAAAAGTATCTATAGAAGATCAGATTCTTTACTTTGCTCAACTGAGAGGGAAGTCTAAAAAAGAAATCAAGCCATTGATCGATAACTGGCTGGAAAAATTTGACGTCAAAGGTAAAAAAGGCGATAAAGTCAAAACACTTTCCAAGGGGAACCAGCAAAAGGTTCAATTGATCACTACATTGATTCATCAGCCGGAACTGATTATTCTGGATGAGCCGTTCAGTGGACTAGATCCGGTTAATGCGGATTTACTGGAAGAAGGAATCAAAGAAGCACAGAGAAATGGTGCCAGCATTATCTTCTCTAGTCACAATATGAATAATGTGGAAGAATTGTGCGATAGCTTGATCATGCTGAGAAACGGTCAGCAGATCTTGGAAGGCTCAATCAAAGAGATCAGAGAGCAGTTTGGAAGAACAAAACTATTCTTGGAATCACCATTATCTACTGAAGCATTGCTGCAATTCCCTGGAGTGCAGCAGGCACGTGTCAATAAAGACGGTGTAACGGAAGTCACTTTGAGCCAGACAGAAGATGGAAAAGCTATTTTTGAGGCAGCGACAAAAGATGGGTATATTCCAACCTTTAGTCAACAGCCGCCGACATTAGAAGAAATCTTTAAGCGAATGGCAGGTGAGAAACATGAATAAATTTTGGGTTATTACAAAAGAAGTGTACAAGAAAAACGTGAAATCTATTGGATTTTTGATTATGGTATTGTCTCCTCTAGTAGTGGCTGGAATCGCGATTGCCATCGGATACTTTACGTCGCAGGATGCGGAGAATGCTGAAGCACCGACACTAGCTATTATTTCTGAAAATCCAGCAGTCCAAGAGATGCTGAGCCAAGAAGGCAGTCCATTTGATATCCAAGAAGATATCGCCACTCAAGCGGCTGCGGAAGAAGCTTTATTAGATGAATCACTGGATGGCTATCTGACCATTGAAGAAAGTGCAGGTTCGATCCAAGCAGAAGTGACTCATAATGATTCATTGTCAGACTATATTCCAGTGTTGAATGAACAGCTGGCAACTTATCAGACAATGGTCAGAGCAAATGAACTTCAGTTGACGCAAGAACAAGTCATGTCGTTGTCTGAACCTGTTACAATCCAAGAATCTATTGTAAATATTGAAGATGGAGAACTGGTCACGGAAGAAAATAATGATACATTTGTACAAGAATTTGGTGCTTACTTTGTCTGTATCGGGATTTTTATTTTCATTATGACGTATGCTTCTATCATTGCAGAAGAAGTTGCGAACGAAAAAGGCACACGCATTATGGAAGTCATTTTGTCTAGTGCTACAGCTGGGAACCACTTCTTTGGTAAGCTGGCTGGAGTCATCTTAGTGATTCTGACGCAGCTGGCATTTTATGTAGTTGTAGGTGTGATCGGCTATTTCTTTGCAAAAGATTTTTCTTTCATTCAAACGTTCTTAAATGAAGTTGATATTTGGAGTATCGTTCAGCAATTACTGGGCTACACAATTATCTTCTTTGTTACAGGCGTATTGATGTATGTTATCTTAGCGGCATTCTTTGGTTCGCTCGCTTCTAAAATGGAAGATGTAAACAAATCTGTTACGCCGATTGTGATGATCGCATTAGCAGGATTCTACGTTGGATTATACGCTTTTGTTTCACCAGAAAACATTCTAGCCGTTGTCTTTTCTTATATTCCATTGTTTACTCCTTTTGTAATGCCGTTTAGAATCGCTTCAGAAACCGTCGGAACACTAGGTATCTGGATATCGATTGTCGGTACAGTTTTATTTACAATTCTTTTAACGGCTGTATCCTTGGCATTTTACCGAGCTAATGTACTGATCTATTCGGATTCAGGAATCATTGGAACGATGAAACGTTCTTGGAGCGTTATGCAAAGTAACCGGAAAGCAAAGAAAGCAAACGGATAATCTATTCCGTAAGGGAGTTGACAGTAAAACAAACTGTTGACTCCTTTTTCTTTTATAAAAGCTGTGAATAATCGTTTACATTGAGCGGGAATTCTCTTACTATCAGAATAGTGGAAGAATGAGAACTGGAAAGAGGAGCAGAAGATGGAACAACAGACACTAGTAGAAATTACGACTCATAATATAATGAATGTCATACAAGAGAGTGATCTTCAAGTAGGAGATAGGCTGCCAAAGGAATTTACACTGGCAAAACAGTTGAATGTCAGCCGAAACACCGTTCGAGAAGCTATCAAAATGCTGAAATCCAGAAATATTCTGGAAGTTAAACAAGGTTCCGGTACATTCATCAGCTAAAAAAAAGGATTGCAGGACGATCCGTTCGGATTTTCATTATTGGAAAACAAAAACTGACAAAAGACCTTTTTGATATACGTTTCATGCTTGAGCCCTATGTGGCTTCTTTAGCTGCTCAGAATGCAACAGAAAACGATGTGATAGAAATGGAATCGTTATGCTTGGAAATTGAGAAAAAAATGAATGAAAATGATGAAGAGTATACGCAATTAGATCAGAAGCTGCATACTCAAATCGCAAAAGCGTCTGGAAACACAGCGTTATACCACTTAATCCCAATCATTAACAAATCTATCCACCTTTATAACGATCACTTTACGAATGAACAGAAAAAAAGAGAAACAGTGTCTTCTCACTAAGAGATCGTAGAAGCCATTCGTCAAAAAGACAGTTTAGGAGCCCAACAGGCAATGCTTATACATTTAAGCAATAATCGAATATCTCTAGAACATCCTGCCCACAAAAAAATAGGTAGGATGTTTTTGTGTAAAAACAGATAATTTTAGATTAAATTAAATAGAATAGAAACCTAAAATTCTCAAAGAATTGCTTTATACTGGGGCTGCGGGAAATAAATAAAAACCAGCTTCACTCAAATCAATGAGAGAAGCCGGTTCAATATGGGGTTAACGTTGATGTTCTTCTAAAAAGGTCATCACTTTCTTATAGACCTTGATTTCATTTTCTTTTCTTGCAAATCCATGTCCTTCATCCTCCAAAACCATATAAGTTACATCGCGCTGTTTTTCAATCAGCTTTTCAACAATTTGATCTGATTCTTCTTGGATTACGCGAGGATCCTGTGCCCCTTGAATGACTAACATAGGTTTTGTCATTGTATCTAAATAAGTGATTGGAGAATCCGCAATAAATTTTTCGCGATCTTCTTCAGGATCACCCAGCCACAACTTCATGATCGGTTTCCAGTGCGGCGGAACAGAGTTATAAAAGGAGAATAGGTTAGACGGTCCAAATAAATCAACAACCGCTCTGAAATACTCTGGATGACGACCGTGGAGCAGTAAGCTCATATATCCGCCGTAACTGCCGCCGACCAAGAATAAAGAGTCTTTCGAAGCGATACCCTGTTCGAATAACCATTCAATACTTGCTACGTTATCCAATCTAGGCGCTTCCCCCCAGTCCTGCTCAACGAGTGTAGCGAACGTCTTGCCATATCCTGTACTGCCGCGGAAATTAGGAGCAAAAATAGTATAGCCATTGTAAACTAGCGCCTGGAACAATGCCCGGAAATTCTGTCTTTCAGCAGACTGGGGTCCGCCATGCGGCCAAAAAATCGTATATCCGTTAGCTGTTTCTTCGGCGGCTCTAAATAATAGAGCTTCAATGCTCAAACCATCAAAAGACTTGAATTGAACGGTCTCAGGTTCGACCATTTCCGTAGAATCAATTCCGAGTACCCGATTCTCCGTTAAAGACTCCCAGTGCACACCATCTACTGAGCAAAAGATATTGACAGGCATAACAGAGCTGGAACCAGATAAATAAATCGTTCCGCTTTTAGCGACGCGTACCGTACTCAATACATGAATCGGAACAACGAGCTCTTCAATATCTCTAGTAGTTGGATCAAAACGATAAAGATTATCGGTCACACCGGCTGTGGTAGCCAAAATGAACGTTTCGGATTCTTCATGCCAGATTGCTTCTGTAATGCTTTCATTCTTGAAAGAAAGCACTGTTTCACTTTGGCGGCTTTCCAAATCGAACCGCACCAAATAAGATCGTTCACTCTGGTAGTCCGTGACAAAGTAAATTCTTCGGTCATCGGTGATAATCGTTTCTCCGATTGTATAGGGAGGTTTTGCTTCTTCTGGAAGCAGCCAGATAGTTTCGGTGTCTGTTTTGATATAAGCTTTCTGATGCGTATTAGAATAAAGCTTAGTGTAAATCTTCAACGTTTCATCTTTAGAAACGGCTGTAAGATAGGTAGGCGCTTCTGCACCTTCTTCCAGCAGTTTATCTTTCTGCGTTTCCAGATCTCGGACGTGTGTATTCAAAAAGTTCGGATTTGATTCTGAGGTCATGTAATAAAGCCGCTTGCCGTCCTCTGAAAGTTCAGCGAAATAATATTTTTCGGAAGCATCACCGGTCACGAGCGGTTCCGGATAACCGCCTTGAATGGACAGAGCATAGATTTGAGTATTTTCATTTCCATCTTTGTCGAATCCGGCAAGCACAAATTCATTATCCGGACTGATTTTAATAAACGAGACAGACTCATCGTATTTTGCAAATAAATATGGTATTGTACTGACTTTTAAGTCGATGGCCCAGAGATTAGGATTTCCAGTCACATCTGTCATATAAATTAATTTCGATTCATCCTTAGACACGGCGAAGGTGCCGATGCGGTTAGTGTGAAAAAATTGTTCAAAACTTACTTTTTTAAAATTCATCACCCATTCCTCCTTAAAGACTATGTATCTATCTATTTACTTTATCTTACCATATTTTAATCTAAAGAGAGAGCTTATCGCTTTTATTCTGATAAAATTAGGAGAACGACTTTAAACGTTATTGCTTTATGATAAAATAATTAAAAAATCAAAAGGATGAGACTAGTGGCGAATTTAGAACTGATTTATGCAAAGCAGCGAGTGCTGTTTACTGAACGATTAAAACTGAGACCTGTCACATTGAACGATGCAGCTGATATGTACGAGTATGCTGCGAGCAGAGAGCATATGTTTTACGTGTTTGATGAACACCATACTATAGAAGAAACAGAAGAAAATATCTTAGCTTACTTTCTAAAAGATCCTGTTGGTAAATACGGTATAGAATTGATGGAAACCGGAAAAATGATTGGAACAATTGATCTGCGGATAAAACCCAAAAATTTTCAAGCCGAACTGGGCTATGTTATGAATCCTGCGTATAGCGGAAAAGGGTATATGACTGAAGCCGGACAAGCATTACTTAAACTAGGCTTCGAAATACTTGGACTTGAAAGAGTCTACGCTATCAGAGATGAACGGAACGAGGCATCAGGCGCAGTCATGAAACGGCTGGGAATGCAGCAAGAAGGCGTGTTGTGTCATGTCAATATAGATAAAGACGGTGAATTCGTCAATGATGTGTATGCATCTATTTTAAAAGCAGATTATTTAAAGCTGAACGAGAGAGAATAGGAATAGTAAAATTCTATAATTCTATAATCAGTAAGGGGAAAACTGAAGGAGCAAAACTATGAGAAAAGAAGGTTGGCCGGAATATGCTACATGGTGGGATAGGAATGAAGGGAAAGTCGTATTGTTTTTCCTGTTCATTGAAACATTATTGATATTGGTGCCGATATTGTTTCGTGAATTTCTTTTGGCAAACCTGGACTGGTCTTTGATTTGGATAGGCGTGATATTGGTCAACTCTGTTATCATCCCAATGATCATCCCTCATGATAAAAAGCAGTAAGCAGACAGTGTATTTACAAGGAGTATGATTTGCAAAGTTTACTGAATGAAGAATATACTGAAGAAGAAAGCGTAATGAACAAAACAAGTTCACTAAACAATCTTCAAGGAGGAAACGATGATGCAAAAAACTAGACCGATGCCTATAGAAGAGGGATTAGAAAATGGACTGAGTATTTTAAGAGAAGGATACTTATATGTTTCAAATCGCCATAAGATTTACCACTCTGATGCTGTAAAGACCCGAGTTCTCGGTCAAGAAGCGATACTGCTGGGTGGTGAAGAAGCTGCAGCATTATTCTATGATGAAGAGAAGTTCAAACGTGAAGGTGCTGCACCCGAACCTGCTGTTGCTACCTTGCTGGGAGCCGGCGGTGTCCAGCAATTGGATGATGAAGCACATCGGCACCGCAAAAAACTGTTTTTAGACTTGATGTCCAAAGAGAGAATTGAAATTTGGGCAAAAATGGTCGAAAAGTACTTATATAAAGCAACAAAAGAATGGATGACTAAAGACTCGATCAACTTCTATGAAGAGAGCCAAAAGGTACTGACAAGAGCTGCTTGTGAATGGTGCGGTATTCCTTTAAAAGAAAAAGAAGTCGACAAGCGGACAGCACAGCTGATCAGTATGATCGAATCACCAGTCGCCGTCAGCACCCGTCACATTGAAGGGCGCATCGGCAGAAAAAAAGGAGAGAAATGGATCAGCGGACTGATAGCAGAAGTCAGAGAAGGAAAACTGCATCCGGCAGAAGAAACGGCCCTCTATCAAATGTCTTGGCATAGAGAGTTGGATGGAGAACTTCTGGATCTTAAAACAGCTGCAGTAGAATTACTGAATGTTGTGCGCCCATCTGTTGCAATTGCACTTTACTTTGCATTTACAGCCCTAACGCTGCAGCAGCACCCTGAGGAAAAAGCCAAGCTGACAGGAGACAATCCGTATTATCTGCATATGTTTATTCAGGAAATCAGAAGATACTATCCTTTCTTTCCATTTAACGGTGCTATTACTCGAAAAGATTTTGTCTGGAATGGATATCAATTTGAGAAAGACACATTAGCTATTTTTGACTTTTATGGAACCAACCATGATCCAAGGGTCTGGGAAAACCCTGAACAATTTAAACCAGAACGATTCAGCGATTGGCATAACAGCCCGACTGATCAAGTGCAATACAAGCTGCTGGCACAAGGCGGCGGCAGCTATTCTGCTGGTCACCGTTGTCCTGGCGAGTGGAACACTGTACGTGCAATGGAAATCGTTACAGATTTTCTAATCAATAAAATCGACTATACAGTACCTGAACAGGATGTAGGTTTCAGTTTAGTCAACATGCCGACTACACCAAAAAGCGGGATGGTTTTTGAACAAATTATGTATAAGGGTTAAGAGAATCCGAAATAGGACTGGAAAAATTGTTCATTCTATTGTATAATAGTAATTGCCGAAAGGCCGCATGACAATGGCGGGTGTATGAACCGTGTCAGGTCCGGAAGGAAGCAGCACTAAGTACATTCCTCCATGTGTTATGTGCATACATAGTTATGAACAAAGTGAATTTGTGCATATAAGAAAAGAGATGTTCCTTTTATGAGGGCATCTTTTTTCTGTTTCTGCACATACATTAATCGAAATAGCAGTCATCTATCATAATATATTGTTAAAATTTATGTTTTATTTTATCTGAATTCACTTATAATAGAGAGTAGACCGACTCCCAGCGAGTTGAACGGAAACATCTGATCAATCAAGAAAAATGATCTGGAATATAAAGAGAAAAGAGGGGAATCATGAGCTATCAAGCACTTTACCGAGTCTGGCGTCCTCAGCGATTTGAAGATATTGCCGGTCAGCAGGCCATCACTCAAACGCTGAAGAATGCGTTAGTCCAAAATAAGACAAGTCATGCTTATCTGTTTACAGGTCCCCGTGGAACAGGTAAGACAAGTGCGGCCAAGATTTTTGCTAAAGCCATTAACTGTACGCATAGTCAAGACGGCGAACCGTGTAATGAATGCGATCTCTGCCAATCGATTACACAAGGGAAACTGGGCGATGTGATCGAGATTGATGCGGCCAGCAACAACGGAGTCGAAGAAATCAGAGATATCCGGGATAAAGCCAATTATGCACCTACACAAGCGGACTATAAAGTGTATATTATCGATGAGGTCCATATGCTTTCAATGGGAGCATTCAATGCTTTGTTGAAAACATTAGAAGAGCCGCCGGCAAATGTTATCTTTATTCTAGCAACGACAGAACCGCATAAAATTCCGCTGACGATTATTTCCAGAACACAGCGATTTGATTTCAGAAGAATTTCGCCGCAGGATATTGTGGAACGGATGCGGTATATCCTGACACAAAAAGAAGTGGATTATGATGAAGATGCACTTCAGACTATTGCTAAAGCAGCGGAAGGCGGGATGCGGGATGCTTTAAGCATTTTGGACCAGGCTTTGTCATTTTCCGAAGGAGCGCTCCAGACAGAAGATGCGATGAGAATTACCGGCAGCATAACACAGGAATTGCTGGAAGGTTATATTGAAGCTTTGTATTCACACGAAACAGAAAAAGGACTGAATATTCTTCATGCATTAATTGCAGAAGGGAAAGATCCAAGCCGATTTGTTGAGGATATGATCTTGTTCAGCCGGGACTTGCTGCTCTATCAGACGTCTCAAGCAGATACGCTGCTGAAGATGGCAAAAGCGGATGATGGATTCGCAGAACTTGCAGAACAAGTTCCAGCGGCACTGCTGTATGAAGTGATCCAAGTATTCAATGAGACGCAGCAGGAAATGCGCTTGTCTAATCATGCTGAAGTTTATCTAGAAGTAGCAACCGTTCGGCTAACGCAAGCCAGAGCTGCGGTGCAGACAGCCGGTACAGCACCGTCTTCTGGTGGGGCAGATGATCAAGTGCAGGAAGTGGCGGCTTTGAAAAAACAGCTGGCAGAGATGCAGAAACTGATGCAGAACGTAACGGCGAACCAGGGGCAGGCAAAACCAGCTCCTCAAAAAGCCAAACGGAGTTCCAGCAGCAAGTCTGTTTTCAAAGTCAATAAAACATCTGTGCATAGAGTGCTGGAAAATGCCACCAGACAGGATTTGTCACAATTGAAAGATGTTTGGCCTGATTTGATGAATGTACTGGAAGCAAGTCAGAAAGCCATTATGAATACATCGACTCCTGTAGCAGCAAGTCCTCAAGGGTTGGTCGTGACCTTTGATTATGATATTCTATGTGAAAGAGCAACGAATGATACCATTCTTTTAGATGCAATCGGTGAGTATCTTGAAAAAGTGATTGGACACAGAGCAGAAATGATCAGCGTACCTGCTGAACAATGGCCGATCGTTCGCCAGGAATTCATCAAGCAGATGAAAGAAGACAGTACATCTGCTGAAGACAATCAGGAAGCAGCAGCACCTGATCCCAAAGAAGATCAGATTGTTTCAGAAGCTTTCAAACTCTTTGGAGAATCATTTGTTCAAGTAAAAGAATAACGCAGCGAAAACAACAAATAGAAAGGAAGATACAATTATGCGCGGTGGAATGGGAAATATGCAAGGTATGATGAAGAAAATGCAAAAAATGCAAAAAGAGATGGGCGTTGCCCAAGAAAAGTTGAATCAGACAGAATTTACAGGTTCAGCGAATGATGATTTAGTAACAGTAACCTTTACAGGAGATAAGAAACTTAAAAATGTTTCAATCAAAGAAGAAATCGTTGATCCTGAAGATGTTGAAATTATTGAAGACTTAGTTTTACTTGCTGTCAATAATGCACTTGAAAAAGTAGATGCTGAAACAGAACGCGTAATGGGTAAATACACTAAAGGATTGGGTATGCCCGGATTATAATCCTATACTAGTTAAGTTACCATTAACTCTAGCAGCATCTGCTGATTCAGCGGATGTTATAGAAAGGAAACGGTCATGCATTATCCAGAACCGATCTCAAAATTAATGGAAAGCTATATGAAACTGCCAGGAATTGGGGAGAAAACTGCTGCCCGCCTGGCTTTTTATACCGTCAATATGAACGAAGAAGATGTTACAGGGTTCGCCAGATCTCTGATCAGTGTGAAACGGGATCTGACTTATTGTTCGGTCTGCGGCAATATGACAGAACAAGATCCTTGCGAAATCTGCAGAGATAAAAACCGTGATCAGTCTCTGATCCTAGTGGTCGAGCATCCGAAAGATGTCATCTCAATGGAGAAAATGCAGGAATTCAAAGGTCTCTACCACGTTCTGCATGGTGTATTGTCTCCGATTGAAGGGACAGGACCTGAAGATATTAATATTCCTGATCTGATCAAACGTCTTCAAAATGAAGAAGTCAAAGAAGTTATCATTGCGACGAATGCGACTGCCGAGGGAGAAGCAACAGCAATGTACTTATCTCGTCTGATCAAGCCGTCTGGTATCCGAGTTTCTCGTTTAGCACATGGACTTTCTGTGGGCAGCGATATTGAATATGCAGATGAAGTGACCTTGCTGAAAGCTGTCGAAGGCCGTAGAGAAATGTAGAGGAATCAGAAATGGGATTATTTAGGAAAAAATCAAAACTCAAAAAAGACTATGATGAAAAATTGCTGATGCTGATAGAGCATCAGAAGGAAGCTTGGGAGCAGTCAAAATTATTAGAAGAAATCATTGTAGAAGAGCATCCCAAGCAAAAAGCAGACCGCAAACTGGCCCAAGCTAAATATTTCTACCTATTCAAAGAAGCAAGAGTCAGAAACATCAGTGGAAAATAAAAAGAGAGACTATGAAAAGCAAATAATCAGTCCTGCTTCTTGACTTTATCGGGTTAAGAAATAGGGGGGGCATTTGCTTTTTTTATTGGATTTGTTTATTGCTGGACTGCAAAAGCTTTTACAAAATACATAGACAACCGGGTTGAATCTACCGTATAATAAAATAAAGAAGAGAATTTTTTAGAATTGAGGAAACAAAGTGACAGGGTTGTTTATAACGATTGAAGGACCGGACGGAGCAGGGAAATCGAGTTTGCTGCAGCAGCTGGTTCCGGCACTGCAAGATACGATCGATCGTCCAATCGTGGTGACACGTGAACCGGGCGGCAGTGCGATTGCTGAAGAAATTCGCGGATTGCTGTTGAATCCTGCTTACACAGAAATGGATGCACGTACAGAAGCCTTGCTGCTGGCAGCCAGCCGGCGACAGCACGTTGTAGAAAAAATCTTGCCTGCACTCTCTAGAGGAGAAATGGTTTTATGCGACCGCTTTGTGGACAGTTCGATTGCATATCAGGGACAGGCCAGAGGAATCGGAATGGAAAAAGTCAGAGACCTCAATGAGTTCGCGATTGAAGCATTGACGCCTGACTTGACATTGTATCTCGATGTGGAAGCTGAAGTCGGACTGCAGCGAATCAAAGACAAACAGTCTAAGCGCCAGCAGGATCGTCTAGAGCTGGAAGCTGTCACATTCCATGAAGAGGTGCGCAAGGCGTACCATTTAATGATTGAAAAAGATCCAGATCGATTTGTTGTGATTGATGCAAGCGCTGATCAGCAAGTTGTCTTTGAGAAGGCCTTTCAGGCTCTTCAATCCGTGTTAAAAAAATAGAACGGCGAACACAATCAGAAAGGATGAATACGTAATGAAACTAATCGTAGCAATCATACAAAACCAAGACAGCAAACGACTGGCTGATGAATTTGTAGAAAAAGGTATCCGAGCAACCAAGTTATCATCAACAGGCGGATTTCTCCGTGCAGGAAATACTACATTTTTAATTGGTGTAGAAGATCGCAGAGTCGAAGGTGTCCTAGCTTTGATAAAAGAAACTTGCTCTACTAGAAGTCAGACGATGATGAGCCCGCCTTCTTATGATTTTACATTAGAGTCTGATTTAACTTATCCAGTAGATGTTGAAGTTGGAGGCGCTACGTTATTCGTCCTGCCAATTGACCAGTTCCAACAATATTAAATTGAAATAGGGGAGACGAATTATGTCGACCATTACTGAAAAACAGCCGAGTATTCATCGGCTGTTTTCTAAATTGATCGAGAATCAGACACTTCAGCATGCTTACCTGTTTGAAGGGGTGGCTGGTGCCGGAAAAAAAGAGATGGCATTATGGGTCGCAAAGGCACTATTCTGTCCGCACTATTCTGAAGAACAGCAGCCTTGCGGGAAGTGTCATCAATGTCAGCGCATAGACACGCACCAACATCCCGATATTATTGAAATCGAACCAGACGGACTTTCCATCAAAGTGGCTCAAGTTAGAGAGCTGAAGGAAGAATTTTCTAAAAGCGGAGTTGAAAGTAAGCGTAAGCTGTTCATTATTGAGGATGTTGAAAAAATGACGCAAAATGCAGCGAACAGCTTGCTGAAATTTTTGGAGGAACCAGATGGGGATGTAACAGCATTGCTGCTGACCTCTGCTAAACAGCGGCTCCTGCCGACAATTTTATCACGATGTCAGATTGTTCACTTTCCTGTTCGACCACTCTCAGAACGAATAGTGGAGCTTGAAAATCGGGGATTGACTCTTTCACAGGCCTCACTGACTGCGCGGATGACACATGATGCGGCTAAAGCAGTCGAACTCGCTCAGGAAGAAGCTTTTCAGAATCTAGTCCAAACACTATGGGGATGGTTCAAGCTGTTAGCGAAAAAGGATGAGCAGGCCTTTGTATACGTACAAACAGACTTGATGGGGGCAGCGAAGGACCGCGAGACCTATCATCAAGTTGTAGATCTGCTGATCATTATTTACCGGGATCTGCTGAATCTGACCTATTCCGAACAGGTGCAGCCAGCATTTTTGAACCATGAAGCTGCATTGAAAAAAATAGCGGACCAGATGTCCAGTCGGCAGCTGACGGCTATTTTAGAACTGCTGCTTGCTGCTAAAAAGAAATTGAACAGCAATGTCGCTGCTCAGGGAATATTTGAAGATGTTGCTTTACAAATCGTTTCTATTTAAGAAGTACACATATTATAAATAAATTTCTATTTAATCAATATAAATAATCAAACGTTGTCTGCCGATTTCTTACAGTCGTACAGCTGATTGTAAGAACCGTCTCAATTGATAATGGTTTTTCCTATTAAATTATCTATCTGAGTTTCAGATTCAAGGAATGAATCAAATCACCAGTTAAACTTGAAGCAGAATAAAATGTTTAAATATTTTTTGATTTTGGGGTTTGCCAATTGATTTCTAATCGTGTTATGCTATTATAAGGCAATCGTATCTATGCGCGATTTACTGAAAAAGTATAAAAAGATTCACAAGAAGTAAAGGTTAACCGTTGAAACAATAATAAATCTGCAGAAATGAAAAAGTGGTGAATAATGAATAAAAAAGAGTTACATGACACATTTTCTGAATTGGAAGTCCAAGCAGAAGCCACTCTCAAATCGCTTAAACAAGTAAAGCAGGAGCTGTCTCAGCTGACAGAAGAAAATCATGCCCTCAGTATGGAAAATCAGCATCTAAGAGACAGACTGGCTGAAGTGATCAAGCAGCAGTCGATCGAAAAACAAATTACTGACAGCGGTATGACAAAGTCTCGAATGAATTTGGAGAAAATCTATGAAGATGGTTTCCATGTCTGCAACTTGTTTTATGGATCCAGACGAGACGGCGATGAACCATGTGCATTTTGTTTGGAAGTTATCTACGGTGAAAGAAAATAAGTGAAAAAGCAGACACTATATATAGTGTTAGATGATAAAAACAAAAAAGCATATGACAAGTACAAATCCTTGTACACTCTCGATTTTCCGCTCTATTCAGACGGAAAGACGGGAGTGTCTTTTTTGTGCGCTGGCACAACATGTTGTGTTCGGTTTAAATTTATTTTCTACATGCAGTGTTTTTATCCTTGAATATTTTTCTAACTCATGTAAAATAATAGATACGATATAGAGAGAGCGCAGAACCAAAATGTGACTGCAGATAAATTGAAGCAGCCACAATATATAGATCAGCTCTCTTATAATGAAACAAGCTGAATCAGCCTGTCATCATTCACTGGGAGGAAATTATTATGTCAAACACACCTGTTATTGTTTATTCAAAACCAAATTGCATGCAGTGCAATTTCACAAAAAAATATCTGGAAGATAAAGGAATTCCTTACGAAGTCAAAGACATTGCGGAAAATGAAGCGGCAATCGAAGAAGTGAAAAGTTTAGGTTTCAGTTCACTGCCGGTCGTATTGGCTGAAGGTCTGGAAGCATTCAACGGCTTCCGCCCGGATATGCTGAACCATTTGGCGTAACTATGAAAGTCGTGTATATATCCCTGACCGGACAGACTAGGAAGTTCGTCAATAAACTGGGAATGGATTTGTTGGAACTGACGCCGACAAATCCATTCATTCCTATCAATGAACCTTATATCATTATTACTCCGACATATGATAAAGAAGTCACGGAGATCTTGAATGATTTTATTGAGACCGAACAAAATAGGACACATTTACAAGGTATAGCTGGCGGAGGCAATCTCAATTTTGGTCAGCTATTTGTATTTACTGCAAAAGATCTTGCAGAAGAATATCAAGTTCCAATGATCCATGAATTTGAGTTCCAGGGAAACGAAGAAGATGTAAAAAAAATAAGGAAAGCGGTGGATGATCTTGGCTTCAAATAGTCCAGTAAAAGCAACGCCAAAAGAAGTAACGTATTTTAAATTAAATAATGAAATCAACCGACCAGTTAATAATCAGATTCCGCTTCACAAAGACCGTGAAGCTGTAAAAGCGTATTTTATTGAGCACGTTAATCCGAACACTGTCCCTTTTGACAGTGTAAGTGAAAAAATCGACTACCTGATCGAACATGATTTTATTGAAGAAGGCTTTATTTCAAAATACTCAAAATCATTTATTACCGAATTATTTGAAGAGCTGTACAATCAGCGTTTTCGTTTCCGCTCATTCATGGCGGCCTATAAGTTTTACACACAATATGCTCTGAAAACGAATGATGGAAATCGTTTCTTAGAAAGATTCGAAGATCGTATTGCCTTCAACGCTTTATACTTAGCGGATGGAGACGAAGCATTAGCTAGAAGAATCGCAGATGAAATTATCCACCAGCGTTACCAGCCGGCTACACCGACATTCTTGAATGCCGGCAGAAAACGTCGCGGCGAATTGGTTTCCTGCTTCTTGATTCAAATGACTGATGATATGAACAGTATCGGACGTGCCATTAACTCTGCACTGCAACTTTCGCGTATCGGCGGAGGTGTTGGAGTGAATCTCACAAACCTGCGTGCTGCAGGGGATCCAATCAAGAAAATTGAAAATGCTTCTAGTGGTGTTTTGCCTGTAATGAAGTTATTAGAAGACAGTTTCAGCTATTCGAACCAGTTAGGTCAACGAAATGGCGCAGGAGCCGTTTACTTGAACTTGTTCCATCCGGATATTATGAGTTTCTTATCCACTAAAAAAGAGAATGCCGATGAAAAAGTCCGCGTAAAAACATTGTCGCTTGGTGTGGTTGTTCCAGATAAATTCTACGAGCTGGCTGCACGCAATGAAGAGATGTACTTGTTCAGCCCGTATGATGTCGAAAGAATCTACGGCGAACCATTTGCTTACGTTGATATTACAAAAGAATACGACAACATGGTTGCTAACCCGGAAATCAAGAAAACTAAAATCAATGCCCGCGAACTAGAAAATGAAATCTCAAAATTACAACAAGAATCTGGATATCCTTATGTGATCAACATAGATACAGCAAACAAAGCAAATCCTGTGTATGGGACGATCACGATGAGTAATCTATGTAGTGAAGTGCTGCAGATCCAAGAGCCTTCATTGATCAAAGACAATCAAGAATACGAAACGCTGGGAACGGATATCAGCTGCAACTTGGGCTCAACCAACGTCGTCAACTTAATGACAACTCCGGATTTTGAGCGTTCAATTGATACAATGGTCCGTTCATTAACGTTTGTTACAGATCGTTCCAGCATTGATGCCGTACCTTCTATAAAAAATGGGAATGATAAATATCATACGATTGGATTAGGCGCTATGGGCTTGCATACGTTCTTTGCGTTGAATCAGATGCATTATGGTTCACCAGAATCGATTGAATTCACGGATGCGTATTTCATGCTGCTGAACTATTACACATTAAAAGCCAGCAATAAGATTGCGAAAGAACGCAGTCAGACATTCTATAATTTTGAAAAATCCGACTATGCTAATGGTACTTATTTTGATAAGTATACAGAAGCAGAGCATACCTTTGAGTACGAAAAAGTTGCAGCGATCTTCAAAGACCGCGGTATTAAGATTCCGACGATAGAAGACTGGACTGCCTTGAAACAGGATGTGCAAAAAGACGGATTGTACCATCAGTACCGTATGGCAGTAGCACCTACAGGGTCAATCAGTTATGTGAACGAAACATCTGCCAGTATTCATCCAATCACTCGTCTAGTAGAAGAAAGACAAGAGAAGCTGACAGGGAAAACATACTATCCGGCGCCTTATTTATCTAATGAAACGATGCCTTACTACAAGAGTGCCTACGACATGGATATGCGTAAAGTCATCGATATTTATGCTGCTGCACAAAAACATGTGGATCAAGGAATGAGTTTGACGCTGTTTATGCGTTCAGATATCCCAGAAGGGGTTTACGAGTGGAAAGAAAAGACAACGAAGCAGACGACTCGTGACTTGAATATCTTGAGACACTATGCACACAGAAAAGGCATTAAATCGATCTATTATGTGCGAACGTTTACCGATGATGCAGAAGAGATCGGCTCAAATGCATGTGAGAGCTGTACCATCTAATTAAATAAGATAAGAAAAGCTGATTTATTGCAACCTAGACAAAGCAGTTAAGGCGGAATAAACGGCAGATGGTCGGCAACGGAAAACCAAACGACATAGACTGGACGAGGAGACGAGAAATGACTGAAACCTATAAAGCTATTAACTGGAATAAAATCGATGATATGATCGACAAATTGACGTGGGAAAAGCTGGTAGAGCAGTTCTGGACAGATACGCGGATTCCGCTTTCTAACGACTTGAGCGACTGGAGCAAACTGTCTTTTGAAGAAAAAGATATGATTGCAAAAGTATTCGGCGGTTTGACACTGTTGGATACGTTACAGTCGCAAGACGGTATCGAAGCCTTGAAGAAAAATATCCGTACGCAGCATGAAGAGGCCGTGTACAACAATATTGAATTCATGGAGTCTATGCACGCGAAAAGCTACAGTGCGATTTTCAGTACGTTAAACACTAAGTCAGAAATCGACCAGATTTTTGACTGGACACATTCTAATGAAATGCTGCAGAAAAAAGCCCAGATCGTTAACGCGATCTATCAAGAAGGAACAGATCTGCAGAAAAAAGTAGCCAGTGTATTTTTAGAGTCGTTCTTATTCTATTCAGGATTCTTTGCACCACTGCACTACTTGGGAAATAGTAAAATGACGAACGTGGCAGAGATTATTAAACTGATTTTAAGAGATGAATCTGTTCACGGTACGTATATCGGCTATAAATTCCAGATTGGATACAACCAGCTTTCCGAAGAAGAACAAGAAGACCTAAAAAACTGGACGTATGATTTATTATTCAAGTTATATCAGAATGAAACAGAGTATACAGATTATCTTTATGGAGCAATTGGCTGGACGGAGCGTGTGGAAGTGTTCTTGCGCTATAATGCCAACAAAGCTTTGCAGAATCTAGGGTTCGATCCATTGTTCCCGGACACAGCAGAAGATGTCGATCCCATCATCATGAACGGAATCTCCACTGGAACCAGCAACCATGATTTCTTTTCTCAAGTCGGAAACGGCTACTTGTTGGGTATGCTTGAAACAATGGAAGATGAAGACTACGTGAAATGGTATTAAACTGTAAATAAAATTATTAAAAGCGAATCCAGCTGCCGTATTGAGCAGGATCTGCTTTTAAATATAATTGTGAATATTTGCGCATAAAACCGTAAAAAGCAAGCGATCAAGAAAGGGGAACCGTTATGCAAGATACATATCGTACGCAAAGTCATACTAATCTGGAACTGGAACAACCATTGGACTGGATGATTACCAAAAGAGATGGAAGTACACAGACTTACAACCGCAACAAACTGAAAAGGATCATAGAAAGGATTGCCGCAGATCATCAGACTGCTGTAACCGAAACAGATTGGATGACAATCATACAGTCTGTAGAAGAAAAAGTATTAAAAGGGGGTCATTTATTTATTGATTCTTGTGAGATAGAACACACTTTAAAAAATACGTTAAATGAAGTTGGATTACCTCAGTTTATCATGACTTATACAGACATGAAGAAAAGAAAGCTGCTTGAACGAGAGCGACGGCGGGATGTCAACAAGATGATTCAAAGCCTAGTAGCAAAAGATAGAGACATAGTCAATGAAAATGCTAATAAAGACAGTAAGGTGTTTAACACACAGCGTGATCTGACCGCCGGTATTGTAGGAAAAGCTGTCGGTCTGAGAATGCTGCCGGAACATGTTGCAAATGCCCATGAAAAGGGCGATATCCACTACCATGATTTAGACTATACACCCTATTCTCCTATGAGCAACTGCTGTTTGATCGATTTCGCAGAGATGTTTGAAAAAGGATTCCAAATCGGCAATGCTGAAGTTGAGCCGCCCAGGTCAATTCAGACGGCAACCGCTCAAACAGCTCAAATTATTGCAAATGTGGCTTCAAGTCAATATGGCGGCTGCAGTTTTGATCGGATCGATGAGGTACTGGCACCTTATGCTGCATTAAATTATGAAAAGCATTTGAAAACAGCTAAACAGTGGATTGAAGGATCAGAGATTCAAACGGCGTTTGCGAAAGAAAAAACGACAAAAGATATTTATGATGCGATGCAAAGTCTAGAATATGAAATCAATACTTTATACACTTCTCAAGGTCAGACACCTTTCACAAGTGTAGGGTTCGGGTTAGGTACCAGCTGGCTGGAAAGCGAAATCCAAAAGGCGATTTTACAAGTCAGGCTGAATGGACTTGGAAAAGAAAAGCGCACCGCTATTTTTCCAAAACTGATTTTCACATTGAAAAGAGGGGTAAACCTAGAAGAAGGGGATCCTAATTATGAGGTCAAACAGCTGGCGCTGGCTTGTTCTGCTAAACGGATGTACCCTGATATTTTATCTTACGACAAAATCGTTGAACTGACCGGCAGCTTTAAAACGCCGATGGGATGCAGATCATTCCTGCAAGGATGGAAAAACGAAAAAGGAGAAGAGGTTAACGCCGGAAGAATGAATCTAGGCGTTGTTACCTTGAATATTCCACGGATTGCTATGGAGGCAGGCGGAGATCTGTCTCGTTTCTGGGCAATCCTGGAAGAACGATTGGACGTTTTGCATGATGCACTGATCTTTAAAGCTTATAGAGTAATGGATGCTTTACCAGAAAATGCGCCGATTTTATATATGCACGGTGCTTTTGGAAAGCGGCTGATCAAACAGGATAAAGTAGAGCAGCTCTTTTTAAATCGCAGAGCGACAGCATCTGTTGGATATATCGGATTATACGAAGCAGCGACAGCGTTTTACGGCAGTGGGTGGGAAAAAAATACAGAAGCAAAAGTTTTCACATTGGATATTGTCCGCAAGCTGAAAGAAAAGGCTGATCAATGGGGGAATGAGACTGACCTTCATGTCAGTGTATATTCTACACCAAGCGAAAGCCTGACAGACCGCTTTTGTAAACTGGATACCGAAAGGTACGGGATCATAGAAGATATTACAGATAAAGGGTATTATACGAACAGCTTCCATTATGATGTCAGAAAAAATCCAACGCCATTTGAAAAAATTGATTTTGAAAAAGACTATGCTGCTTACACGAGCGGAGGATTCATTCATTACTGTGAATATCCGAAACTGCAGACGAACTTGAAAGCATTAGAAGCAGTGTGGGACTATGCTTATGACAAAGTCGGGTATTTAGGAACGAATACACCGATTGATCATTGTTATGCGTGCGGATTTGAAGGAGATTTTAAACCGACAGAATATGGGTTTAAATGTCCGGAATGCGGCAACACTGATCCTGAAACATGCGACGTTGTAAAAAGAACTTGCGGGTACCTTGGAAACCCTCAAAAACGGCCAATGGTAGAAGGCAGACATAAAGAAATCGCCTCTAGAATCAAGCATATGAAAGGAGACGATCCACTTGGCAGTTGATCCAGTCTCCTGGACGTCAAAACAATTCAGCAAGCAGTATATCGCCGACTACAAACCATATAATTTTGTAGATGGAGAAGGTGTCCGGTGCAGTCTCTATGTCAGTGGATGTCCTTTTGCCTGCAAAGGTTGTTATAATAAAGCAGCACAGAATTTTGCATATGGAAAACCATATTCAAGAGCGCTGGAGGATCAGATTATTGAAGATTTAAATGCAGACTACTGTCAGGGGCTTACGCTTTTGGGTGGAGAACCATTTTTGAACACAGAAGTAACGATACAGCTCTGCAGTCGTGTACGAGAAGAATATGGAGCGTCAAAAGATATTTGGTCATGGTCTGGCTATACTTGGGAAGAACTGATGCGCGGATCTAAGGATAAAAAGATTCTACTTTCTTATTTAGACGTAGTGGTAGACGGCCGTTTTGAACTGAATAAAAAAGATTTGAACTTAGCTTTCAGAGGCAGTTCTAATCAGCGCATCATTGATGTTCAGGCATCACTGACAGCGGAAGCTGTTGTCTTGTGGAAGAATGGAGAGTACGTATAATCGATTAGTGAGTCTGCTGTTATCGGTCATATGATACTGGTCGTTATTAGTGGAAATCAAAGTGAATAAAATCTGCATAACAAATTATAAAAGGATCTGCGAACGTCTTTCTTTAAGCTGAATTTTCTGGTATATTCTGAGATATACTTTATTTTGAAAACAATATTCATTTTAATCGAGTATATTCTATCAAAAAAATGAAGCATTAAAGGAGCAAAGAAGTGGAAGAAAAAACGAAGGGCATCAAGCAGCATTATGGATTACTGACTGCTTTGTCCATGATTGTAGGCATCTGTGTCGGATCGGGTATCTTTTTTAAAGCAGACGATATCCTGACTTATACCGGCGGCGATGTTGTTTTAGGTATTATAGTATTTTGTATTGGTGCACTATGTGTGATTTTCGGTAGTATCACTCTAACAGAACTGGCAAGCAGAACAACAAAAATCGGCGGAGTCGTTGGTTATTTTGAAGAATTTATCTCTTCTTCTGCGGCTAGTGCATTCGGCTGGTTTCAGATGTGGGTCTACTTACCAACGATCACCGTTGTTGTGTCATGGGTAGCAGGAATCTATACGACGATGCTGTTTGGCTTATCTTCAACGCTGGAAATGCAAATTGGCATTGGACTGGTGTATTTGTCATTTCTATTTGCGATGAATTATCTTTCGTTAAAAGCCGGCGGAAGATTTCAGAATATAACGACCTTTATTAAACTGATTCCTTTGATCGGAATTGGCATTGCTGGTATTTTCTGGAGCGCACCAATGCCGGAAATACCAAGTGAAGTCGTTGAAATTGGGACAAGTTCAGTAGGGCTGGGCTGGTTGGCCGCTTTAGCACCAATGGCATTCTCATTTGAAGGATGGGTCATCTCAACGACCATTACACCAGAAGTGAAAAATGCGAAACGCAATATGCCGATTGCCTTAACAATTGGACCGCTGATCGTACTTGGCGTTTATCTAGCCTACTTTATAGGAACAGTCTCCATCGTTGGAGAAGAATATATTCTTTCTACAGGAGACGGTGCAATCAATCAGATCGGTACCGAACTGCTGGGACCAATGGGAGAATCCATTATCCTGACGTTTGTCTTGATTGCAGTTTTAGGGGTTGTAAATGGGTTGACATTAGGATTTATCCGTCTGCCGCAAGCACTGGCGACTAAGAATATGATCCCAATGAGTGACAAGATTGCCGAAATCGATCCAGAAAGGGAACTTTCACCAGCCTCTGCTACCTTTGCCTTTGTCCTCAGTCTGGGCTGGATGTTTTTACATTATATAACGCAGAAAACAAATCTATTATCAGGTGGAGACGTCAGCGAAATTGCCATTATTTTCAGTTACTTGGCATACGCGGTACTCTATCTTAAAGTTATTCAGTTGAAACGAGTCGGAACAATTCAGAATGTTTTCTTAGGCTATGTAGCACCAGTCTTCGGAACGCTTGGTTCTTTGATTATTCTCGTTGGCGGAATCTTTTCAAATCCGACATTCGTACCGTTTTTCTTGGTTTTTTCACTGCTTGTCTGTATAGCAGGATACTATTATTATCAAAGGAAAACAGTGAAAGACTAACCGTTAAACCGTCCTGCGCGCAGCTAAGTATTGTGTGCAGGACGGTTTTTTTATACATAAAGGATTATAAATGCGGTAAACTAAGAGTAAATAGGAGCTTGGAAATCTGAAAATAATGGAGCAACGGCTCTACTTCAAGGTCATTATGTTAAGGTTAAGAAACAATCAGAGCCTTTTATGAAATCACCTCAAAAGATACAACCTTCTTGAATCCCTGTATTGAGTTGCTGTTCAATAAAGCATAATCGGCAATGGAAAAGATGACAGCCAGTTTTAAATAAAGGAAACAGATAGGAGAATAACGGATGAGTAAAATACTTGATTCACTAAAATTTCATGAAATGACGATCACCTGGTTAGAAGGCGTCATGACCCAATTGGATGGCGGAACGATGTTTGGTCCGGTACCGAAGGCAGTATGGTCCAGAAAGTATCCGGTAAATGAGCGGAATCAAATAAAGCTGGCAACAGACATAATCTGGATTCAATACCAGCAAAAAAATTATTTAATCGATACCGGAATAAATGTGGATAAACTGACAGAAAAAGAAATCAAACATAGCGGAATTGAAGAGAGAGTAAAAATAGAAGCCAGTTTCGAACAGGCTGGATTGAAACGAGAAGAGATTGGTGTTGTGCTGATGACGCATATGCATGCAGATCATGCGAGCGGGCTGACACAATTTGTTAAAGGAACCTATCAGACGACTTTTCCTAATGCAGAAATTTACATCAATACGGTCGAATGGGATGAAGTGCGGTATCCGAATTTGCGGACGCAAAGTACTTACCGGCAGGAAAATTGGGAACCGATTCAGGATCAGGTTATCCTATTTGATAAACATGTAGAAGTGGTTCCTGGTATTGAACTGTTTCATACTGGAGGGCATAGTAAAGGACATTCTATCGTGAAATTGACGCAAAAGGGAGAGACACTGCTGCATATGTCAGACATTATGCCTACACATGCGCATCAGAATCCGCTGTGGGTCACAGGATTGGATGACTATCCAATGGATTCTATTGCTGCCAAGCTGAAATGGGGAGAAATCGCCAGACAAGAAAATGCAAAGCTGATTTTTTATCATGATGCTCAGTACCGAATGATTCAGTGGAGTGAAGATGGAAATGAAGTCATAGATGCTTTGAAGCGTTCATAACACTGCTAAAAATAAAGGATTTCGAAAGGAGAAACCATGAGAAGCTGCGACGAAATGATGCATACGATTTTTGAGGTGGCTGCTTCTATAGAAGGAGTAGAGGCGATCGCCATGAACGGCTCAAGAGCTAATCTAAATGCCCGGATAGATGAGTTTCAAGATTATGATATCGTATATTTTGTAAAATATGAAAAGATGCAGGAGTTAGTAGAAGAAAGAAACTGGATCAATGCTTTCGGGCAAAGGCTGCTGCTGCAAACCCCTGCTGATTTCGCTGAAGGTCCATTGGATTTGAACGAACGCTTTAATTTTCTCATGTTGTTTACCGATGGCAATCGAATCGATTTGGGTATATGTCCAGTGTCGAAGATAGAAGATTGGAGAAAAGAAGATCCGGTAGGAATCATTCTATATGATCCAAAAGCCCTGTTACCGGATGATCTGTATACTAATGATGAAATCTACTGGCAGAAACAGCCGACTGAAAAAGAATTCAAAAACTGCTGCAACGAATTCTGGTGGGTTTCAACGTATGTGGTAAAAGGCATTTGCCGCAATGAACTGCTTTATGCAGAATCGCATTTTCGAATGATCTGCTTTCAAGAATACTTAAAGCTTTTGAGCTGGTCGATTGCGGACCGCTTCGATTATAGAATAAATATAGGGAAAAGTTATAAGTATCTATTGGAATATCTGGATGAACAAAAAAGAGCGGATATTTTAAAACTGCTGAATTTGAGTTCACTAGAAAAGCTGTCAGAAGCTCTGATTATACTGCAGCGGAAATTTGATAGCTGTGCAAAAGAATCGGCTGAAAAAAATCACTTTGATTATAATCGAGAAGAAGCAGCTAACAGCATGAATTATACTTTGAATTACTTAAAGAGATAAAAAAACGTCAAGAAAAGCAGAATAATTGCTTTCTAACGTACGTATGATATAATATAACTACATTAAGAATAGATATGAATTATTATATAAAATCGTTTTAACGAAGTTTAATCGATCTGGCGCAACTTGAGAGTTGTAAGGACATGGTAGAGGTAGGGACTATGTTGTTTAAATGAGAAACTCAGTAGTATAATTTGAATAGTATTTTAGCTCCGAAATAACTGTATAAGTCATTTATTTTTAATTAGAAAGCCGCTCCTTCATTGGAGGGGCTTTTGTCAATTCTAGGGTAATGTTCAGTGTTGAAATTTGGTATACTGTAAGAAATCAATGGATAAGGAAGCTGAAATAGTGAACGACTTACTTAAGCAAGATGAACGAATCGATCAGTTGATGCAATATGATTTGGAAATCATTCAGAGTCCCAAGGTGTTCTCCTTTTCTCTGGATGCTGTTTTGCTGGGAGATTTTGCACAAGTCCCAAAGCATTCTCGTGCGAAAATTGTTGACTTATGTTCTGGAAACGGGGCAGTCGCTTTAATGCTGAGTCAGAAAACGCAAAGCTCTGTCACTGGAGTAGAGCTGCAGGGACGGTTAGCGGATATGGCGAATAGAAGTATTCAATTGAATGGGCTGGAAAAACAAGTCAAGATGATCCATGGAGATGTTAATGAGGTCAAACAATGGATTCGGCATGATTCTGTAGATGTCGTGACTTGTAATCCGCCCTATTTCAAAGTATTAGATGAAAGCATTAAAAATCCTAATGAACATCTTGCCATTGCCAGACATGAACTGCACTTGGATTTACAAGAAATGGTCAAAGCAACGGCTTTTCTGTTAAAAACAAAAGGAAAAGCCTATTTTGTCCATCGTCCAGAACGATTTTTAGAGATTTTAGATGCAATGAGAGCTGTTAACCTCATACCTAAACGAGTCAGGTTCGTGTATCCGAAAGAACATAAAGAAGCGAACATGCTGCTGATCGAAGGCATTAAGAATGGAAAAGAGACAGGATTTACAGTTCTGCCGCCGCTTTTTGTATTCGATCAGCAAGATCAGTATCTGCCGGAAGTTAGAAGGATGATTTATGGAAACCACTAGTTATTTTTATGTGCTGCGGTGTAAAGATGGTACGTTGTACGGCGGGTATACAACTGATTTAGACCGCAGGCTGAAAGAACACAACACTGGAGTTGGTGCCAAATATACTCGTCCATCATACAGAAGACCTGCTCAGATGGTCTATGCAGAAGCACATGCTTCTAGAAGCAAAGCGACAAAAGCAGAGGCGGCATTTAAAAAACTGTCTAGAAAATACAAAGAGCGCTATCTGAAAAACGAAGGTGTTCAGATTCCATTCAAGAAAACTGATCCACGCATAGTCGTCGATAAAAAGGAGTTAACTGATGCAGACGCAAAAGAGCTTTGAACCAACTGAAAACGGGACATTGTATCTAGTTCCTACACCTATTGGAAACTTGGAAGATATGACCTTTCGCGCAATTAGAATGTTAAAAGAGGTTGATCTGATCGCCGCAGAAGATACAAGAAATACACAGAAGCTGCTGAATCATTTTGAAATCGATACAAAGCAGACCAGTTTTCATGAACATAATTCAAAAGAGAAGACAGAAAAGCTGATTGAACAGTTGTTAGATGGAAACTCGATTGCACAAGTCAGTGATGCTGGGATGCCTTCTATCAGCGATCCAGGTGTAGACTTAGTTAGGGCTGCAGTGGAAGCAGGGATTTCTGTCGTTCCGCTGCCGGGTGCAAATGCTGCACTGACAGCTTTGATCGCTTCAGGGATTGCCCCGCAGCCGTTTTACTTTTATGGATTTTTACCCCGAAAGAAAAAAGAGCTGCAAGCTGAACTGACGACATTGAATAATCGGCAGGAAGCCATTATTTTTTATGAATCGCCACACCGACTAAAAGCCTTGCTGAAACAAATGGCAAAAGTATTTGAACCGAATCGGAAAATTGTGCTGGCACGTGAGTTGACCAAACGGTATGAGGAATTTATCCGGGGTACGATCGCAGAAGTGGCAGAGTGGACACAAACGGAACAAATCAGGGGCGAATTTTGTGTGATTCTTGAAGGGAATTCAGATGCTTCAGTCAATGATGAAACCGCAGAGTGGCAGAATTGGTCATTGAAAGAGCATGTTGATCATGTGATGGAGACGGAAGCGATCTCCAGCAAGCAAGCCATCAAGATGGTCGCTCAGCTAAGAGACATACCCAAAAGAGAGGTTTACTCAGCGTATCATGAGTTGTGATTAAATAAATGATATTCAGCAATATAAGTACAGAAGGACGAGTTCAGAAACTTTGAGTTAAACTTAAATCCAAACTCGAAATTCAGTCTCGAATTTAAATAGTAATCCAAAAAAAGATACAGTATAATGAACGTATCTAAAGGAGGTTTCCTCATTGAAAAAATGGACGAAATTAGCTGCACTATTAACCGTTGGTACAGTACTAGCAGCCTGCGGTAATGAAACAGAAGAATCAGCAGAAGCACCTGAAACAGCACAAGAAAAAACGACAGAAACTTCAACAGAAACTTCAACAGAAACACCTGCAGAATCAACTGGATCAGAAACAGAATACCAAGATATGCTGGATCAAGCTCAAGCACAGTTTGATGCTGATCAAACCGATGAAGCAGCAGGTACCTTATCTATTTTACTAAAAAATGACTTATCTTCTTTCCCGGAATTACAGTCAGAAGCAGAAAATCTGCTGGAAGAAGTAAATGTTGCACAAGCAGAGAAAGCTAGACAAGTAGCGGGCGCTTCCTCTGATAAGACGGAATACCAGACAGAACGTCAGTCTTCTGTTTTAAGTGAAGAATACTTAGCAGATACTGGAGAGTCCATTGAAGAAGCAACAGATGAAGAACTGGGCAACTGGTTGACGCAGCGCGAAGCAGAAGTGAAAGAAAATGAAGAAAAAGCTGAAGAAGAAACAACACCTGGCAGTCAATTTGCGACAGATGCAGAAGCAGAAGATTATGCATTTGAACAAGTAATGAACCGACTAGAACTAACCAACGAAAATTATTCTTACTTTGTAGATAAAACAGATGAAGAATGGGTCACCGTTGAAGTAAGAGAAACCGTTGAACAAGATGGTGTAGAATGGTCTAATATGATCGGACTTTACCGCTTTAACTTAAACGATGAACATATTGAAAAACTGGATTCTGTAACAGGCGAGTATCAGACAGTCGAATAAATGAATATTAAAGAGTATGCCTTCATAAAAAAGGTGTACTCTTTTTGTTTGAAACCGCAAGATAGAATTTTATGATAAGCTGTGTCATAATATTAAAAAGGGGTGGAAGATATGACAAAAACAATCGTTTCATTGCGTAAACTAACAGAAGAACAGGAAGATCGGATAAAGGAACTTGCACCAGATTATATGCTCGTTTCCTCTGTGGAAGAAGCGGAAAACATTGAAGACATTGAAATCGTCTATGGTTGGAAAAGTGATGAAGGAAATCGCCTCATTCATAATGAAAATAATCAGATTAAATGGATTCAAGTGGCTTCGGCAGGAGTCGATTACTTAGACCAGGGATTATTAGATGAGCAGGATATTCTATTAACGAATTCAAGCGGTATCCATGCAAATGGGATTGCGGAGTCAATTTTCGGCATGCTGCTTAGTTATACGAGAGGAATGGACATCTCTCTTCGCGCTCAGCTGAGATCTGAATGGATTTCTGTCAGTACCTTGCTGGAATTGAGTGGAAAAACCATGATGATTGTTGGAACAGGGGAAATCGGAAAGCAGACAGGTAAAATTGCACAAGCTTTCGGAATGAAAACGATCGGAATCAACCGCAGCGGCGGGGAAGTCGAGTATATGGACGAACAGCATACTCAAGATGATTTATCTGAAGTCATTGGAAAAGCAGACATAGTAATCAATATTCTGCCAATGACGGATGAAACGGAAAACATGTTTAATCAGGCATTGTTCTCTAAAATGAAAGATCAGAGTATATTTATTAACGTTGGACGCGGCGGTACAGTGGATACAGAGGCTTTGATGGAGGCGCTGGATAATAATCTTGCCTATGCAGGTCTGGATGTTTTCCATGAAGAGCCGCTGCCAAGCGACCACCCTTTATGGAACCGAGAAGATGTGCTGATCACACCGCATATCGCTGGAAGACTGGAAGACTACAACGCAAGCTTATTTCCGATATTTGAAAAGAACTTGGAAGCTTATGTCAATGGAGAAGAACTTCCGCTGAACTTAGTGGACTATTCAAAAGGATACTAAAAGAAAACTGCCTTGTTGTTGACTGCTCTCAGTGAACAATAAGACAGTTTTTTTGTTAAGATTTCAGAAAAGGAAAATGACAAAAAATAAATGAGTGTTCAATTTGAATTTTTCCATAATTTTCTCACACAAAGCAGTCAAAGAGTGTTATAATTATTCGCAAGAGTGAATAGATTTAATAGTGAAGGACTATGGTTGAAATGTAAAAGCGGTCTAAAGAGATTGCAATTACACATCCTCCTTCGGTGATGTTGTCTTTTTACATAGGCATGACTAAATCCCTTCTAGTTATATTTCTATAACTGATCTGTTCACTATATTCAGACAAAGGGGAGAATAAAATGGCAGAACAACTAAAACGTCGTGCGGATATTGCAGAAGATCTAAAATGGGATCTTTCAGCAATTTTCAGTACTCAAGCAGAGTTTGAACAAGCAGCAGAACAGCTTCCAAAAGATGTTCAAGCTTTTTCAGATAAATATAATGGAAACCTTGACGGTGTAGATACTTTGATTGCAGCTATTAAAGAATACGAAGGACTAATGGCTAAAGCGTCCCATTTGGGTCAATACGGAATGCTGCCGGTTTCTGTTGATATTTCTGACAGTGAAGCACAGCAGCAATCTCGCCATGTATCCAATGTACTAGCGGGTATTAGTGCAAATCTAAGCTTTTTTAACTCACAAGTTCAAGAAGCAGATGAAGCAACGTTAGATGCGGTTGTCGAAAAAGAGCCTCAATATGGACCGTTTGTCCGTGAAGTTAAAGCGGCTAAAAAAGCAAAATTAGATCCAAACGTTGAAAAGGCACTAGCTCAATTAGGCCCTGTTTTTGATGCACCTTCTGAAATCTTTGAGCAAGCTCGTTCTGCAGATGCAGACTTCGGAACATTTGAAGTAGACGGACAAGAATATGAATTAAGCTTTGTATTATATGAAGAAGTCTATATGTATTCTGATAATCCAAAAATTCGTCGTGCAGCTTACGATAAGTTCAGTGAAGTTATGTCAAAATACAAAAACACTGTAGCAACGGCATTTTATACACACTTGCAGGCAGAGAAAACCATCGCAACAATGCGCGGATATGACTCTATCTTTGATTATTTACTAGAAAGCCAAGAAGTTGATCAAGAATTGTATCATCGTCAAATCGACATGATCATGAAAGACTTTGCTCCGGTAATGCGTAAATTCATTACGCATCTGAAAGACGTTCATGGTCTGGAAAAAATGACGTATGCCGATTTAAAAGTTGACTTGGATCCTGAATATACGACACCATTGACTATCGAAGAGTCTAAAGACCTGGTCCAAAAAGCCATGGCGCCGCTTGGAGAAGACTATGTCAACATGATCATGCGCTCGTATCCTGAACGCTGGACAGATTTCGCACAAAATATTGGAAAACGTTCTGGTGCATTCTGCTCAACGACTTACGGTAAACATCCATATGTCATGATCACTTGGACAGGCGAATTAACAGATGCTTACACATTGTTCCACGAATTGGGACATGCTGGACAAGGCGTTCTTTCAAATGAAAACAATCCATTATCCAGTGCGCGTCCATCTCTATACTTGATTGAAGGACCGTCTACTTTTAATGAATTGCTATTGACTGACTACCTGCAAGGTAAAACGGATGATCCGCGTATGGAGCGCTCTATTTTATCTAAAATGATCTCTAAAACATACTTCCACAACTTTGTGACGCACTTGCTTGAAGCAGCGTATCAAAGAGAAGTGTACAGACTGATCGATGCTGGCAAGAGTTTTGATGCAAACAAATTAAGCGAAATCAAACGCAGTGTTCTAGAAGAATTCTGGGGAGACTCCGTTGAACTTGAACCAGGTGCTGAATTGACTTGGATGCGTCAGATCCACTACTACATGGGACTATATCCATACACTTACTCTGCGGGATTGACGATTGCGACTCAAGCTTTCTTGAAAATCAAGAGCGGAGAAGAAAAAGTGGATGGCTGGTTAGAATTCCTAGCATTAGGCGGACAAAAAGTACCAGCAGAAGCACCACTTGTTGCGGGCGTTGACATCACGACCGACAAACCATTAACAGATACCATCAAATATCTAGACGAAACCGTTGACCGCATTATTGAGTTGACTGGCGAACTGGAAAAATAAATAGATAGACAGATTTTAAAAGGTTAAGCAAAAGATCAGGCATTCCGCTAAAACGGAGAGCCTGATCTTTTTGTGTTTGACAGAGTTTGTTGCCGATCCAGTCTCGATAGTGTAGGTTCGCACAAGAAGGAACGTGTGAAGATTAGCTTGAAATTTAAGTGATGATCAGTCTTAAGAATAAGCGTTTGATTATTGAACTTGATTAAAAAGAAGAAGCGGAAAACTGAGTATGAAATGATACTTTTTGGTACTCAAGATAAAAAGGAGAATGAGTACCGAGAATAAATCGGTAATTTTCAGTACTCAGGGTAGAAATTAGAATGAGTAGCGAGAATAAAGGGGAGATTTTCAGTACTCAAACAAGAAAAGGCAATGAGTAGCGAGAATAAAGCGCTGATTGTCAGTACTCAAGACAGAAAATAGAATGAGTACCGAGAATAAAGGGGTAATTGTCAGTACTCGAGGTAGAAACGGCAATGAGTACTGAGAATAAAGAGGTGATTGTCAGTACTCAAAGTAGAAAAGCCAATGAGTACTAAAAATAAAGCGCTGATTGTCAGTACTCAAGGTAGAAATTAAAAAGAGTACAGAGAATAAAGCGCTGATTGTCAGTACTCGAGATAGAAAAGGCAATGAGTACTAAGAATGAATGGATGATTCTCAGTACTCAAACCAGAAAAGGCAATAAGCACTGAAAATACCGTCACTGTTCACCTACTTGAAAAACTCAACTAAAAAATAATCAATTTCTAAGGTAAATGCACAATTATATTAGTAAAGGATGAATGAGGCTTGATTCTTTTGATAATTCCTTCCAGCTTCTTTAAATAATCACTGAATATGGTAAGATAGTTAAGTTACATTACTTATGCAAAATAACCTAAAAAGTAGTTTCTTAAATGAATGGCAGTAGATAATTAAACGAGCTTTAGAATCATGGAGGCAATATGAAGACGATTTTTGAAACACTGAAACAATTTTATGGATATGACACATTCAGACCGGGACAGCAGGAATTGATAGAAGCCATTCTGGAAGGGAAGGACGTGCTGGGTGTTATGCCGACAGGAGGCGGGAAGTCTCTCTGTTATCAGATTCCAGCAATCTTTTTAGAAGGAACCACGCTGGTCATTTCTCCCTTGATCTCTTTGATGAAAGATCAAGTAGATACGCTTCAATCGATGGGAGTCAAAGCAGCTTACATCAATAGTCAGTTATCCTTTTTTGAACAGCAGATGATTCTGGATGAGGCGGCAATGGGTGAGCTGGACTTATTGTATGTTTCTCCTGAACGATTGGACAATGAGTTTTTCTTTAATGTCGTCCGACAAATGAAGGTCAATCTAGTTGCCGTGGATGAAGCACACTGTGTCTCACAATGGGGCCACGACTTCAGACCAAGTTATCAAATGATTCCGCAAATCATGGAAGCTTTTGAAAACAGACCGCCGTTTGCTGCTTTTACAGCGACGGCTACAGATATTGTTCAAGCAGACATGATCAATCAGCTGCATCTGGAAAATCCTTATCAATATGTTGCAAGCTTTGACCGTCCAAACCTATATTTTTCTGTCGTAAAGCCTACAAAAAAGAGAGACAAACTTATTTCGGTATTGGATAAAAACGAATCCAGTATCATTTACTGCAATACCCGAAAAAACGTTGAGAGTGTTTATACCTTTTTAAATAAAAAAGGATTTCCGGTAACCCTCTATCACGCTGGAATCAGTTCAGAAGAAAGAATGCAGAATCAGGAGCAGTTTTTATATGACCGCAAGCCGATTATTGTAGCGACGAATGCCTTTGGGATGGGGATTGACAAAAGCAACGTTCGAAAAGTTATCCACTATAATATGCCGCTGGATATGGAAAGCTACTATCAGGAAGCCGGACGTGCTGGACGAGATGGTGCACCGGCAGAAGCCGTTCTCTTTTATTCTGCTCAAGATATTATCACAAATACTCTGTTGATCGAACGCGGCAATTCTCCGCATGCGAAAAAGAACCTGAATACGATGATCACTTATTGTAAAACCGGAAACTGCCTGCGGAAAACGATTCTGAATTATTTCAACCAGTCAGTAGAGTGGAACGAGTGTGAAAACTGTTCGAACTGTACAGGTGAATCCATCACGAAAGACATTACGGTAGACTGCCAAAAAATATTATCCAATATTCACAGAATGAGACAAGCTTACGGCACAGGGCTGGTCACAGATGTTCTGCGCGGAAAGAAAAATCAGCGCATCGAACAATTCGGATTTGACCAGTTGAGTACGTATGGGATTATGAAAGAGTATAAAGATACAGAAATTAAAGACATGATTTCGATTATGGTCAGCGAAGGTTACTTGAAACTGGGTGGAGATCAGTATCCCATCTTGCAGTTTACAGGGAAAACACCGGAGCTTTTAAAAGGGCAAGTCACATTGGCTATGAGACAGCAGCTCACACAAGAAACAGAACATAAAACTAAAACAGTAGAAAATATTGAAAATTATGATGAACACTTATTTGAAGAGCTTCGTGCCTTGAGAACAGAGATCGCTCAAAATATTGGAAAGCCGCCATTTGTAGTCTTTACCGATCGCAGTTTGATTGATATGGCCGCTAAATTTCCACAGACGGAAGAAGAGTTTTTAGCAATCAACGGCGTTGGAGAAGCGAAACTGACGACATATGGCGAGCAGTTTATTCCACTGATCCAAGACTATGTTGCCGAGCAGTCTATAGAAGTTGAAAACAAACGAAAAGAAAATGTTTCGTCAAAAGCAGTCACTAAGCCAGCGTTACAGTCTAAAAACGGCAGCCAAGACTCTGCTGAAGAGACGCTTCAGCTGTTCCAGGATGGACAGTCGGTTGAAGAAATTGCAGAACTTCGAGGATTATCTTCGAATACAATCGTCAATCATTTGAGCAAAGCGATTGAAGAAGAAAAAGCAATCGATTATACACGTCTGGTTTCTCCGGAAAGAGAAGCCGAGATTCGCTCCGCTATCACTGAAGTTGGAAAAGAATTTCTCAAGCCGATAAAAGAGGCGGTAACTGAAACGATCACTTACAATGAAATCAAATTTGTTTTAGCAAAACTGAAACTGGAAGAAAAGAAACTTATTAAATAAAAAAGAAAATTACTAAATAAAGAAGAAATTTCCCCAATAAAAAAGAGCCGCTGAAGAAATCGATTATGATCTCTTCAGCGGCTCTTTAACTGTTTATTGAGCTATTCCTAATACGGATTTCGCTGCATGCATACCAGCCACTCGGCCAGTTATAAAAGCGCCCGTAATATTATAGCCACCAGTGTAGCCATTATAATCCAGAATCTCTCCTGTAAAGTACAAGTTCTGCATTAGTTTGCTTTCCAGCGTTTTCGGATTTACTTCTTTTGTATTGACTCCACCGCCGGTTACAAAAGCTTTTTCAATCGGCAATGAACCATTTACAGTGAAACGGAAATCTTTGAAAAACTCAACGAGTGAATCGATTTGCGCGTGTGTCAGCTGTTTAAGCGGCAGACTTTCTGAAATATCCATTCTTTCCAGTCCAAATAATAGATATCGCTCTGGCACCAAACTCTTCAGTGCGTTTTTCACACTTTTATCTCCGACGTCTTTCATCAGTTTAGCAATATCTTGTTTCAACTCGCCAGCTGACTGGTCAGGCAGTGCGTCGATCGTCATCGTGACTCGATCTGTTTTGTCGCGTTTCATGGTCTGATGTACAAACATAGAACAGCGCAGAACAGCCGGTCCTGAAATCCCAAAGTGGGTAAAGATCATATCCATCCGGTGGGAGATCGCGGCCTTGCCTTTTTTATTCAGCACACTCAAATTCGCATCTCTCAAAGCCAGTCCCTGCAATACACGGTCAACGATGAAAGGTTCATCAGACGTAACAGGAACTTCAGTAGGATATAGTGGTTTCAAGGTATGTCCGGCCTTTTTAGCCCACTGATAGCCGTCACCAGTAGATCCGGTTTTCGGCATTGCTCGTCCCCCAGTAGAAAGGATCACACTAGCAGCCAGTAAAGTCCGTCCATCTTGCAGACGAACGCCTTTCGTTTTTCCATCTTCGTATAACACCGTGTCAACGGGGGCTTTTAAAAAGATTTCAATGTGTTTCTCTTCCATAATACGTTTCAAAGCTTCAACGATTGTTCTGGATTTATCAGTTGTCGGAAACATTCTTCCGTGATCTTCCTCTTTTAAGGCAATTCCATTTGAACGGAAAAATTTCATAATATCATAATTATCATATTGGTAAAAAGCACTATATAAAAAGCGTCCATTTCCAGGGATATGTGAAATGATCTCTTCTTTATCTCGATTATTTGTTACGTTACAGCGTCCGTTACCCGTTACTAAAAGCTTTCTGCCCAGCAACTTGTTTTTTTCCACAACAGCAACTTTTGCACCATGCTCTGCCGCTGAAATGGCCGCCATCATCCCGCTTGTCCCGCCGCCAACGACAAGTACATCGTAGTGGGTCATGTTCTTTCCTCATTTCTGCATTTTGAACTACCCGTTACTGTACCACAGAACATAACGATTATCTAGAAGATTCAAGAATTAGATGTGAACATTCTGAACCGGTTGATAACCGATGAAGAAGGGGCGTTCTATGGTAAAAAAATTATGTATGAATATAAAAATGTTTTGTTTTTCACAAAATAATTTCTTTTATTTAAATATACTGCTAAAATTAATGAAGGAGAAATGCAGCAGAAGGGAATCAAACAGATGATGCCTGTAAAACAGCCGATAATCGACGGAATATATGTGGAAAACCGTATCAGAAGCATGTAATCTCGCTTGTGATTACTGTTACTATAGTCGCTGTGAAGGGAAACCTGGCAAATTTGAGCGGATTGATGAAGTTGTACTGGAGAAGTTTATAAAAGAATATATTAGCCTGAAAAGAGGCGTCGTTCCTTTTGCCTGGCAAGGCGGCGAACCATTGATGGCGGGGGTTCGCTTTTTCAAAAGGATTGTTGAGCTGCAGAAAAAGCATAAGACTTGATTTGCAAGAGTCAGTAATGCTGTACAGACAAACGGAACATTGATCAATAAGTATTGGGCGCAGTTTTTTAAAGAATACAATTTTCTTGTTGGAGTTAGTCTAGATGGGCCAAAAGAGATTCATGATAAGCGACGAATTCGCAACAATGGAAGAGGCAGTTATGATACTGTGATGCGCGGTGTTCAGCACTTGAAAGATGAAGAGGTCCCCTTTAATATACTGACTGTTATTCATGAAGATAAAGTGCATAACGCCAAAGAATTGATGGATTTTTACAAAGAACAAGGATTTACATACTTGCAGTTTATTCCTTGCATGGATTTTCGTTCTCAAGAAGTCAATAAGGCGCCGCAGTACCATATTACACCAGAAGAATATGGTCAGTTTTTATGTGATGTATTCGATATCTGGTACAACGACGGCAACCCAAATATATCCATCCGCTTTTTTGAAAATATGATGGCTGTTTATCTGCATCAGACCCCAGAACTATGCCAGCATAGAGAATATTGTCCAACTACATTGGTCCTGGAACAAAATGGAGACGCTTTTCCCTGTGATTTTTATATTCATGAAGACTATAAAATCGGAAATGTTGGAACGGATTCACTGGATGATATCTTAAATCATCCTATTTTGCAGAATTTCTCAAAGCTTAAACCATCAATACCGGAGAAATGTCAAACTTGTCCTTTTCTAAAATTGTGCAACGACGGCTGCCCGAGAAACAGAGATCGGAAAAATCCTCAAGAAACAGAGTATTTCTGCGAAGCATATAAAATGATTTATCAATATGCTGACAAAAGAATACAGATAATGGCGAATCGGATTAAAAGGGAACAGCTGCTGCATTACTTGAATAGCGGATATCCCAAACCAGAAAGAAATCAGCGCTGTTTATGGGGCAGAGGCAAGAAATTCAAAAAATGCTGCCAGCAGCTGCTTTGAAAAATGATTGTTTTTTTCAGTATAAACTTCAATTGTAAAAATCGGATAAAAACTTTACATAAAAGCGCTTGTATGTAATGGATTACACCCTTTACAATCTAGATATAGATAAAGAGGGTTTTCAAAAGCTCAACTACTTAAGGAGGAACAAATACATGGGATTTAGAAAAGATTTTCTTTGGGGCGGCGCTACAGCGGCAAACCAATTAGAAGGCGGATATGATCAAGATGGACGCGGATTAGCAAACGTTGATGTGGTGCCTGTGGGAGAAGACCGCGGACCGATTATTACCGGACAAGTCAAACATTTTGAGTTCGACGATGAACATTTTTATCCAGCAAAAGAAGCCATCGATCACTATAACCGATTCAAAGAAGATATTGCATTATTCGGAGAAATGGGCTTCAAGACCTACCGTTTATCGATCGCTTGGACACGTATTTTCCCTAAAGGAGACGAAGAAGAGCCGAATGAAGCAGGTTTGAAATTCTACGAAGACTTATTCGAAGAATGCCATAAATATGGAATTGAACCATTAGTAACGATTACTCACTTTGATTGCCCGATGCACTTGATCAAAGAATACGGCGGATGGCGCAATCGTAAAGTCGTTGGATTCTACGAAAACTTATGCCGTGTAATCTTTAACCGTTACAAAGGCTTAGTAAAATACTGGTTAACATTCAACGAGATCAACATGATTCTGCATGCACCATTCATGGGCGCTGGAATTGCTTTTGATGAAGGAGAAAACCAAAAACAAGCCAAATATCAAGCAGCTCACCACGAGCTGGTTGCAAGTGCGATAGCTACTAAAATCGCGCACGAAGTAGATCCTGAAAACCAAGTCGGATGTATGCTGGCAGCAGGTAAATATTATCCAAATACACCACATTCAAGAGACGTATTTGCAGCACAACAAGCAGATCACGAAAACTATTTCTTCATCGATGTACAATCGCGCGGAGAGTATCCAGCGTATGCACTGAAAGAACTAGAACGTGATGGAATCGAGATTCCATTTGAAGAAGGCGATAAAGCATTACTGAAAGAACATACAGTAGACTTTATCTCATTCTCTTACTATTCTTCTCGTGTTGCTTCAGGAGATCCGAAAGTAAATGAAAAAACAGCCGGAAATATTTTTGCTTCAATCAAAAACCCATACTTGGAAGCCAGTGAGTGGGGATGGCAAATTGATCCGCTTGGACTGCGTATCACAATGAACGACGTTTACGATCGTTATCAAAAACCATTGTTTATTGTAGAAAACGGATTAGGTGCTATTGATACACCGGACGAAAATGGATATGTAGAAGATGATTACCGTATCGATTACATGGCTCAACACATTCAAGCGATGAAAGATGCTGTGGAACTAGATGGAATTGACTTAATGGGCTACACATCTTGGGGATGTATCGATCTTGTCAGTGCCGGAACGGGTGAAATGAAAAAACGCTACGGCTTCATTTACGTTGACCGCGATAATGCTGGTAACGGAACATTGAAACGTACGAAGAAAAAATCATTTGACTGGTACAAAAAAGTCATCGCAACAAATGGGGAAGATGTCAGCAACGACTAATCACCATTCTTAAAAGATTAAGCAGATGAATAGAAGAGAGTGTTAGCTAATGCAGCTGGCACTCTCTTTTTGGTCATAGCAGCAACTCGTTAAAAGAATGCCTATTGTTTAAATCTATCGGGTTCTTTAAAATATAGAGTACAAAGATAAGCGAAATCAGTTGGGGGAAAATCATCAGAAGGTTTTCATTATAACTTGGGTCGTCTACCAGCTAGAAACTTAATTGGGGGAATTAAGGTGAAAGAATCATTAAAGTGGGTAGAAGAAAAGACAATCAAACAGCTGCAGGCAGCACTGGAATCGGGAGAAGTCACTTCCAGACAATTGGTGCTGGCTTATCTTGAACGCATTGCAGTCATTGATTCATCGGGTCCAGCGTTGAACAGCATTTTAGAAGTGAATCCAGATGCTTTAGCTATAGCAGACAGTATGGATGCAGCGAGGAAAAACGGAGAGTACCTTGGAGACTTACAGGGTATTCCAGTAGTGATCAAAGATAATATTGATACTCAAGATAGAATGCATACTTCAGCAGGTTCACTGCTGTTGAAAGATCATGTCGCAAAAGAAGATGCTTTTATCGTTAAACAATTGCGAAAAGCCGGTGCGATTATTTTAGCCAAGACAAACTTGACAGAGTGGGCCAATTTTATTGCTGAGGCAATGCCGACTGGATACAGTTCACGCGGCGGACAGACATTGAGTCCTTATGGAAAAGAGTTTATGGTAGGCGGATCAAGTGCCGGAAGCGGTGCTGCTGTTACGTCAAATTTAGCAGCGGCAGGGATCGGAACAGAAACTTCCGGGTCGATCCTAAGCCCAGCGAGTCAAAATGCGTTAGTCGGACTGAAGCCGACGGTTGGATCAGTGAGTCGGACTGGAATTATTCCGATCTCCATCACACAGGATACAGCGGGGCCAATGACCAGAACAGTTGAAGACGCAGCCGTTTTATTCAATGTGTTGAATGGTGTAGATGAAAAAGATCCTATAACGAAAACCAATCCTTTCAGAGGAACCGACTTTACGGATTATCTTAAAAAAGACGGATTAAAAGGCAAAAGAATCGGCGTTGCTCGTCAGCCTTTCTTTCAGTATATAGGAGAGGAACAGAGAAAAGTGATCGATGCAGCAATCGAAGAAGTCAAAGCAGCCGGTGCGATTGTAGTAGAAGATGTTAAAATTCCATCAGCTGACAGTAACTGGGATATCAATGTCATGCTTTACGAATTCAAGTCTGCGATCGAGACGTATTTGAAAACAGTAGATGCATCTTTGCACTTGAATACGCTAAATGATCTGATTCATGGAAACCGCCGATTGGGACAGAGAGCTTTAAAATATGGACAAGCTTTGTTTTACCAGGCAGAAAGTACGAGTGGATGTCTGACAGAACTTGATTATTTAAACAGTTACATCCATGATCAGAAACAGTCTCGTGAAAATGGAATGGATGCTGCTTTAAAAGAATAACAGTTGGATGCCATTCTTACGCCGAACAATGTGGGCGCCATGATCCCTGCTAAGGCCGGATATCCATCGATAACCGTACCAGCAGGCTGTACATCTGCAGGAGAACCAGTCGGTATAACGTTTACTGCCGGACAGTATTCAGAACCCTTATTACTAGAATGCGCCTATGCCTACGAACAAAGTACGTTGCACCGAAAGAAACCAGTGTTTGATAAAAAGGATGGTAACAATGGCTAAAAATAAAATCTATACAATGAGTTTTGGGAGTGTTTATCCGCATTATGTTACTAAAGCTGAGAAAAAGGGTCGCACAAAAGCAGAAGTAGATGAGATTATCGGCTGGCTGACAGGGTACTCACAGTCCGAACTTGATACAGTAGTAGAAGACGGAACAGATTTTGAAACCTTTTTTGGGCAGGCTCCAAAAATGAATCCCAACCGGGCGCAAGTAAAAGGAGTTATCTGTGGTGTGAGGATTGAAGAAATCGAAGAGCCGACGATGAAAGAAATTCGCTATCTCGATAAGCTGATCGATGAACTGGCGAAAGGTAAAAAAATGGAGAAGATTTTGCGTAATGCAGAAGCTTAATGATTAACCGGGGAGAAATAGTATGAACTTTAGACATGCTGCTAATTAAGAAGTCGGCTATATATAGGATGAAGTGGAAAAATTTAAAAAACAATATTGTATAATATAAGTATTTAGTAAATCGTCTGGATGACTTAAAATGGTTCAGTTTTATAAGACGTTGATTAGAAATTAGTGACGGCTATAAAATTGAACTATTTTCTATATAACTGAACGAGGCTTGATATATTAGGAACTGTTTCTGTTAGAGCAAATCTACTTTTTTAAGCCTATCTTCAACAGTTAAACAATACCTTATTTTAATGGAAAATATGTAAGATAAGTGATATTATTTAAAAAACTGATAGATTAAGCGTTTTAATGAAAATTAAACTTTGATTTTCAGTTTAATTATGATATGCTATTCTAGCATGTGTTTTGTGAAATTAATCTAGGAGGACTTTTTGAAATGACAAACGGTAAAACCAAAGTTAGTACAGCTTCACTAAAAGTTTTAGAAGGATGGGGAATTGATACAATTTACGGAATCCCTTCAGGAACTTTAGCTCCTCTAATGGAAGCTTTAGGTGAACAAGAAGAAACTAACATTAACTTTCTACAAGTAAAACATGAAGAAGTTGGCGCAATGGCAGCTGTAATGCAACGTAAATTCGGTGGAAACATTGCTGTTTGTGTTGGATCAGGCGGACCTGGTGCTTCTCACTTAATCAATGGGCTTTATGATGCAGCAATGGATAATACTCCAGTATTAGCTATTCTAGGATCTCGCCCTCAAAAAGAATTGAACATGGACGCGTTCCAAGAATTGAACCAAAATCCAATGTTCGCAAATATTGCAGTATACAACCGTCGTGTGGCTTATGCTGAACAATTACCAAAAATGATGGACGATGCGATCCGTACAGCACTATCTAAACGTGGAGTAGCTGTAATCGAAGTACCTGGTGATTTCGGTTACCACGAAATTGATGAAGATGCATTCTACTCTTCAGGTCACAGCTACCGTGATTATATATCTCCAGCGCTTAACGAAGCGGATGTTGACGCTGCAGTTGAAATCTTGAACAATTCTAAACGTCCTGCAATTTATGCGGGTGTTGGAACAATGGGACATGGTCCAGCAGTTCAAGAATTATCTCGTAAACTTAAAGCACCAGTCATTACTACTGGTAAAAACTTTGAAACATTCGAATATGACTTTGAAGCATTAACTGGTTCAACATACCGTGTTGGTTGGAAGCCAGCTAATGAAACAGTTAAAGAAGCAGATACTATTCTATTCGTTGGATCAAACTTCCCGTTTGCTGAAATTCAAGATACATTCTCAAACACTGAAAACTTCATCCAAATTGATAACAACCCAGCTATGCTTGGTAAGCGTCACAACGCTGATGTTGCAATTCTTGGAGACGCAGGTGAAGCTGTTCATTCATTACTTGAAAAAGTAACAGAAGTTCCAGAATCAGCTTGGTGGAACGCTAACTTGAAAAATATTCAAAACTGGCGTGACTACATGACTAAGCTGGAAACAAAAGAAAGCGGCGCGCTGCAACTTTATCAAGTATACAACGCAATCAACAAATACGCTGATGAAGATGCGATTTACTCAATCGATGTTGGTAACTCTACTCAAACATCTATCCGTCACTTGCACATGACACCTAAGAACATGTGGAGAACTTCTCCATTGTTTGCGACTATGGGTATCGGACTTCCTGGTGGTATTGGTGCTAAGAACGTATATCCAGATCGTCAAGTGTTTAATATCATGGGTGATGGTGCGTTCTCAATGAACTACCAAGATATCGTTACTAACGTACGTTACAACATGCCTGTTATCAACATTGTATTCACTAACACTGAATATGCATTCATCAAGAACAAATATGAAGATACAAACACAAATACTTTCGGTACTGACTTTACTGACGTGGACTACGCAAAAATTGGGGAAGCTCAAGGTGCAGTTGGTTTCACAGTAAGCCGTATTGAAGATATCGACCAAGTAATGGCTGATGCTGTTAAAGCTTATAAAGAAGGCAAAACAGTCGTAGTAGATGCTAAAATTACTAAAGATCGTCCAATTCCAGTTGAAACACTTTATTTAGACCCTGCATTATACAGTGCAGAAAAAATCCAAGCTTATAAAGAGAAATATGAAGCTGAAGAATTAGTACCATTTAGTGAATTCTTAAAAGCTGAGGGTCTTGAATCTAAAGTAGCTAAGTAAGAAGCTGACTTATTTTCTAGTATATCTTACAGTTTAATATCAAAAGACTGAACCATCAGTCTCTGAAGGTCTTAAAATTTATAGAAACCCTGAAAGGATTGTACTTTTACATTCCTTTCAGGGTTTCTTTTTTGATTCTATGTCTTCTTCACATTATGCTTTCTTTTCCTATTGATTTTAGTTAAGAATACTTCTACTATCTAACTACTAAACTGGGACTAAAAGATATTCAAAATAATCCATTTTATGATGCAGTAAAGAAGCAAGAATGTCAGAAAAATCATCGCTATGTGATCAGTGCTAGACAACTATAAAAATACTAGGCAAGATGTCATGAGGCATCTTGCTTTTTTGGTGCGCCCGGCATGGGCGACAACTTGGTGGTGAAAGTCCACTACA
>OMJG01000135.1_pt1 | contig 53461 bp, 57 predicted proteins | sample 1646431 | NCBI WGS metagenome assembly OMJG01 (sample SAMN03771674, study PRJEB25209) | food metagenome | isolation source: Cotija cheese | place: Mexico:Jalisco,Michoacan | collected 2011-12-12 | reverse complement strand
CCGCTGACCCTCTGCTTGTAAGGCAGATGCTCTCCCAACTGAGCTAAACCTCCGATAATACTTGAGAATAAGTATTTGCATAACGACGTCCTGCTTTCACAAAGGGAAACCCCTCACTATCCTCGGCGCTGAGAAGCTTAACTTCTGTGTTCGAAATGGAAACAGGTGGATCCTTCTCGCCATAATCGCTATACAATGTTGTGTGTCGCTAAAAGAAATAATTGTTTAGCAGCAACTCTTATATAATACAACGGGATTATATTATTGTCAATTACTTTTTCCACTTTTTTAAAAATAATAATGCCGAGAATACTTCTCGGCATTTTATCTCGTTCACAACGGCTGCATTACGCTTGCTGATTATCCCAGTTTCTTTCGATAAAATCGACTCGACCGGATCCTTTGCTGTAGCGTTTATAATGAGCTGATTCCTTTTTATAAAAGTCTTGATGATAGTCTTCCGCTTCATAAAAAGGGTGTGCAGGTTCAATTTTTGTAACGATCGGATCATTGAATCTGCCGCTGTTTTCTAATGCCTGTTTAGATTTTTCTGCTGTTTCTTTTTGTTCATCGTTTTTATAAAAAATAACGGGACGATAAGAGTCACCGCGATCGGCAAATTGTCCGCCTGCATCAGTGGGATCTGTTTGTCTCCAATAGATTTCCACAAGTTCCTCATAAGATATCTTAGAAGGATCATATGTGATTTCTACTGCTTCTGTATGTCCTGTTGTACCTGTAGTTACTTGTCTGTAAGTCGGGTTTTCTACTGTACCGCCAGTATAGCCTGAGATAACTTTTTCGATTCCTGGTAATGAGTCGAACGGTTTAACCATACACCAGAAACATCCGCCAGCAAAAATGGCTGTCTCGAATTTTTCTTCAGTCATTCTTATCCCTCCTATTAACTCGGTACTAAATAGTATATCATCATTTTGTCGATTTGTTTACTCAAAAAACTTAAAAAACAGGATTCTATCCAATTTCTGTAACGCCGCCCATATAAGGAACCAGTACTTCCGGTACTTTTACAGTTCCGTCTGCTTGCTGATAATTTTCCAAAATCGCTGCCACAGTACGTCCGATCGCCAGTCCTGAACCATTCAGTGTATGAACAAAATCGATTTTCCCATCTTCTTCTCTTCTATAACGTATCTTAGCCCTTCTTGCCTGGAATGCTTCGGTATTTGAGCATGAGCTGATTTCTCTGTATGTGTTTTGTGCAGGAATCCATACTTCTAAATCATATGTTTTAGCTGCCGCAAACCCAGTATCTCCTGTAGACAATAAAACTACTCTATAAGGAAGTTCCAGCTTCTGCAGAATTGCTTCGGCATTTGCTGTCATTTTTTCTAGTTCATCATATGATTCTTCAGGTTTGGCAAACTTGATCATTTCTACTTTATTGAATTGGTGCAACCTGATTAACCCGCGAGTGTCACGACCAGCGCTTCCAGCTTCTGAACGGAATGACGGAGATAGTGCCGTGAAATATTTCGGAAGGTCTGCTTCTTCTAAGATTTCATCTCGGTAGTAATTAGTTAATGGTACTTCCGCTGTCGGGATCAAGGTTAAAGCAGTATCTTGAATTTGGAAAACATCTTCCTTGAATTTAGGGAATTGTCCTGTTCCATATAAGGAATCTTCATTTACCAGATACGGCGGGATCATTTCATAATATCCATGTTCTTCAGTGTGTACATCCAGCATAAAATTGTATAAGGCACGTTCTAAGCGCGCCCCTAAGCCTTTGTAATAAAGGAAACGGCTTTTCGCCACTTTAGCGCCTCTTTCAAAGTCAAGAATATCTAAATCTGCGCCGATTTCCCAGTGCGGTTTCGGTTCAAAGTCATACTGGTCATTATTTCCATTGCCCCAATTGCGCACTTCCAGATTTGACTCTTCATCTTCTCCGACCGGCAGAGATTCATGCGGAAGATTTGGCAGACCGTCAGCGATATCTTGGAATTTCGTTTCAACTTCTTCTAATTCCTGGTCGATCCTTTTAATGTCTGCGCCGACTTTTTTCATTGCTTCAATGGCTTCATCAGCGTTCTCTTTGTTTCTCTTTTTCGTTGCAATCTCATCTGAAACTTCATTACGCGTTTTCTTCAAGCGTTCTGATTCTTGGATTAGCGCTCTTCTTTTTTCATCCAATTCTTTTAGTGCAGTCAGTTCATTAGGATCTACGCCTCGTGTTACCAATTTTTCTTTCACTTGATCAAATTCAGTGCGGATAAGTTTGATATCTAACATATTAACGCCTCTTTTCCTTATATTTTCTGTGATTATTTAAGTGTTGAAGGAACGAAAAAAGCAGTCTCTCACCCCTCCTGTTACGAAGGGACGAAAGACTGCTTTTCGCGGTGCCACCCTGATTCAAGGAAGAAACACTTCCCTGCTCTCTATGAGTATTAACGGGCTCTACCGAGACAATTTACACGATTAGTCGTTTCACTGTCTACTTGCGGGATGGATTCAGGTTATAAAGGATCAGTTCTCACCAGCCACTGACTCTCTTGAACTTTAGTCCCCTTACTGCTTCTCGCTTAACGTTCACTTATTATATGCGTTTATTGTACTGTACTCTCTTTGTTAAAGCAACTGCTTTTCAACCAGCTTTTAGAAACGATCCATTAGGCCGCCGAAGAAATCTCCAAACCAAGTACCGATAATAGAAAAGAAGCCTGCTCGTTCGATAGATTCCGACGTTACAGCTGCAACAGTGTTGTGACTGTTCTCATCCAAATAACCTAGATCTTGCCCTTCAAACGAGTAAGTGATAGTACCAACCTCTTGTCCTTTTTCAATCGGCGCTTCCAGCTCTCCTTCTTCATTCAACACTTCTTCATCGGGTGTAAATGTCCAAGTCACATCTTCAGCACCGACACCGCTAGGCAATAAAAATTCCGCGGTTTCAGCAGACATGATTTCAACTGAATCTGATTTTCCATTATGAACTGTAAGCGGATCTGTTTCTTCAAGCACTGTATTTTCTTCCATGACAACTGCCGGATCCCATTCATTGAATCCATAGTCCATTAGTTCGTCTGTTGCATTAAATCGTTGCGAACGATTTGTTACGCCGTCTCCTGCTCCCATGACAACAGTAATGATTCTGCGTCCGTCTTCTACAGCGGTTCCTGTAAATGTTGCGCCCGCAAATGGCGTCGTTCCTGTTTTCAATCCATCTACGCCCGGACGTTCATGAAGCAAACCTTCCAGCATCCAGTTCCAGTTTTTCATTTGGATCGCATCAGAAGTTCCTTCTTGGAATACTAAACTTGGAATGCTTGAGGTTTCCAAAACTTCTGGATAATCTTTTAATAGATGAGAAGCAACGGTTGCAATTCCTTTAGCCGACATTACATTCTCATTTTCTTCTGTACTTCCGGGATAGATGTTCCCATTTAAAGAAGCATTGCTTAAACCCGTCACGTTATATAATTGGTATTCTGTAACTCCCCATGACTCGACCAGTTCACGCATTTTATCGACCATGGCTGGTTCTGATCCTGCAAGTTGCTCGGCAATCGCTACAGTTGCACCGTTAGCAGAATAAATTGCCAGCGCTCGATATAATTCTTTTAATTTATAAGTCTCGCCTTGTCTAAGCGGAACATTGGACAGCTCATAGTTTTGGCTGATTTGGTAGGCGTAATCGCTGATGGTTACCTCTGTGTCCCAAGTGATATTTCCAGCTTCAATTTCCTGGAATAAAATATACTCTACCAGCATTTTTGTCATAGAGGCAATCCCTCTTTGTTCTTCTGCATTTTGATCTAACAAAATTTGATTGGTTTTAAAATCTACAACCAATGCAGATTCCGCTTCGACTTCTGGTGCTTGTGCAGCTGCAGCTGTCAAATTTGGTTTTGCGATAGCGGGTACCAGCAGGCTGGCAGATAGTCCGGAAACGATTAATTTTTTTAAAGTTTTCATAATTAGTTAGTTCTCCTAAGTAGATGCATCCAATAATCTGCATCGATTTTTTTGAGGCTGGCCGCTGATTTATCCTGGTAAGCTGAATATCTGATAAGCAAGCTGAGCTCAACCTCTTTTATGGTACTCTGTCATCATTGAAAAAACAACCTGTTTCGAAGAGTTTTCAAAAATTAGACACCACTCTGCACAGTATCTTCTTAAAGTGTTTCAGTTCCTTTTTACGATTGCTGCAAAACAACTATGAAAAAAACCCACTCCAATGACTGAAATGGGTCGTCTATCACTATTCAAAAGATACTTCTCAGACCGTCTGCTCCAACGGAAGCAAAATATCAAAACTAGTCCAATCTTTACTGGTCTGTGCCGTGATTGTACCGCCGTGCAGTTCAATAATGCTTTGTGCGATCGCCAGTCCGAGTCCTGTTCCGGCAGTTTCCTGCGATCTAGATGTTTCCGCTCGATAGAAGCGTTCAAAGATTTGTTCCATCGCTTCTTTCGGCAGCTGTTCGCCATCATTCTTAACAGAAATCACCGCTTGTTCATCCAGTTTGTCTATCTCTATCTTGATCAGTTTTCCGCCCTTACCGTATTTAAGCGCATTAGAAATCAAATTATTGAACACGCGTACTAGTTTTTCTGTATCGGCCACCATCATCAGCCTCTCAAGCGGAGACTGAACGACGATTTCCATCCCTTTCCGCTGAGCTTCCAGTTCGAAATCTATAGCAAGCTGTTCGATCAATTGAATCATGTCAAACGACACACTCTGGAGCGGAGTAGTCGTCTGTCTTACTTTTGTATATTCAAATAAGTCATCTACCAGCACTTTCATCTGTTTTGCTTTCTGGTAAGCGGTATGAACGTATTTTTGCACTTCATCCGCAGATTGAAATCGCCCTTCCTCGATCAACCCCAGATATCCTATGATAGAAGTCAGGGGAGTCCGGATATCGTGACTGACATTGGTGATCAGTTCATCTTTTGACTGTTCGATCCGTCGCTCCTCTTCCATCGCTTCTACTGTCGAGTCGACTAAAACGTGAATACTATCCACAACTCTTCCAATGTCACCGCTGTACTTCCCGCGAATTTGATGGGTGTAGTTGCCTTGGGCGATATAGTGCAATTCATCAATGATATGTCTTAATTCATACTGACGATACCGTCTCTTTAAACGCCAGTAAATCGCCGCCAGAGCTACTACGATCAGCAAGAACAGCACAAAAGGCGTGATTCCCCAGAAGTCTTGACGCTGTTCTTGTAAGTAGACGTCTTCAAAGAAACTGATGTGATTAAAAACTCCCGGGAACCCTTCTACAAACCAGCCCAAGATTTCATATGCTGCAAAATAGCATAATAGAATGATTCCCGCTGTAATAAACCCCTCGATCAGCAACCTGAACCGTTCTCTTACTGTTAGTTTCATCTATTCACGTCCTCTGTTTCTCTAACCATTTCTTATACAGCCCTATTTATTGATCAAAACTCTGCTTTTCTTCAATCTTGTACCCAACACCCCAGACCGTTTTGACAACATTTTCTCCGCCAGTGGCTTTTTCAATTTTATCTCTTAAATGACTAACATGGACCATAACCGTTTTCGCCGGAACAAGACTTTCTTGTTTCCAGACTCTTTCAAAAATCTCATCCGCACTGAATACTCGGTTAGGATTGCTTGCCAGAAGATATAAAATCCCAAACTCCAAGGCAGTCAGTTGGATGATCGTTCCATCAACGGTCTCAACCAGATGCTGCTCTTTACGAATAATCAGCGGCCCGATTTCCAGCTCGCCAGCTTCTGCTTCTCGGCTCGTATAAGCACTTCTGCGCATCAGCGATTTTACACGAGCTACTACCTCCAGTGGATTGAATGGTTTGACAACATAATCGTCTGCACCATTAGCTAGTCCTCTGATCTTATCGATATCTGCCGTTTTAGCGCTCAGCATTAAAATCGGCAGTTGTGATTCTTCTCTGACTTCTTTTACAACTTCCAGTCCAGTTTTCTTCGGCATCATTACATCCAAAATTAAACAATCGATCTCCTGATCATACAATTTTTCCAGCGTTTCTTGACCATTATGTGCTTTTTCCACTTCAAAACCTTCATTTTTGATATAAATTTCCAGAAGGTCACAAATCTCTTTGTCATCATCTGCTATTAATACGCGCATTTTTTAGCCTCCTCTGATTCTATTCAGTTTCATTTTAGCATGCAGACCCCCTCTTAAACGTAAACTTTTCCTTAAAAATACACCAAAAAGACTCTTTTTAACTTAAAAAGAGCCTTTTCTTATCTATTGATTAACTTGTACTATAAATCCCCTAGTAAATTCATTACGGTCTTTTGCACAAGCACTGGCGCTACATTAAAGCTGTAGTTTTTTTCTAGTCGTTCAGTAAACTTATGAGAGTCTTTACCGAAAGGACCAATATCCACTACCGGCAACTGCAATTGCTGCATGTCTTCCAGCGGCAAGGAATACTTTACGCCGAAGCCCGGCATATTCTGCTTCAGCGCATCAACAGCATCCATCTCTTTAGGAGCCGCTGCATAGCTTAAGTCAGAAATATATGGAAAAAACTTTTTGTAAACAAGCTGGTAGTCTGTTTCAGTTGTATTAACAGCATCTTCTACCGCCTTCAAGAGTTTCTGTTCCTGCTGAGATTTCCCTTCTACATAGATATGCGGATAATACGGCGGCGTAAAATACGTGATGATGACAGGCGCTTGATTCGTCCACATCATTTGCAGCCACTCCACTTCTTTCAACGCATAGTCTCGATCATCGATCGTTTCATCCAGCAGCCATCTCTGCCGCAACAGTTCCAGCTGTTCATCTAATTCTGGACCATTCTCTGATCGGACAGCGTCGTACAGCTCTCGATATGTCATCACTTTAGCTGCAAAAGGGAGTGTTTCGATGGTTCTTCCATTCAATTCACTATACTTTTTATACTGTTCATTGACAGCTTCAAGTACGGCTTCAAAAGCCTCCATAGCGATTCCCTGCATCTTTTCCAGCACTTTATCCGGTGTAGAATAGTGAGTAGCAAAGTTATAGAAAGCATGCGCCGTTTTAGCTGTTTGCACTGAATACTCCGGTTTCAAATCTTGCTGTTTCAAACTCATCGGCGGCAACGTTACTTCACCTTCAACGATATCACATAAATCTGTATTTAAGTTGATACGTCTGGTCAGCTCAGCAACCAGCTGATTAGGATCTAGCCCTTTGAACGCTTCACCGACATGCGTTTCTTTGCCGACTACATAAAAAGAAGGCATCAGTTTTCCGACGGTTCCAACATAAACATATTTATTCTGGTCACCTGGGTATTCAGACGTCGTATAATCTGTATTGATCAGCGCAGTATAGTCAAACTGATTCTCTTCTCTTAATTCGACCAGTTTCGGTACGCAAGAGCGCATTCCAGCAGAATTCGCTTCTTCATCACATACCGCACAATAAATGATATTGCCGGCAAATTCATCAAGATTTTTCTCGATCTCTTCCATCATACTCATGATGATCGCATTACCGGCTTTCATATCGAAAATTCCTCTTCCAAACAAGTATTGACCCGTTTCGATATCCGCTTGGACGTCCAGCGGTAACCGCCCTTTTCTTTCTGTCAGTTTCGCTGTCAGTTCATACGGAAGATGCGCAAGTTCTTTCAAATCACCGTAGTCTGAAATCCCCACTGTATCCGTGTGCCCTATCAATATGACCGTTTTTTTATGCTCCGATGCTTTTTTGCCGCGCAGAACAGAGATGACACTTTTTCGTCCCCAAGGATCATTAGGCACCGGTACAGTAATCAAATCTTCTGGATGTTCTTTATAATATTTCATGCCTTTGAAAAAATGGGTTACTTTTTCAGTTACCAGTTGTTCTTCAACTGTCTCCGTTATACTTCTTTGTCTCGTCAACATGATTGCAAGTTCTTCGATACGTTCTGGATTAATTTCTATGTTCATATTTGCTATCCCCCACATTAAAAATCTAACTCTTCAAACACGACTTCTTTATCTTTCCGTTTAAATCCTCACGACTGAAAAGTGACTGTATCTATATCAAAATGATACACATACCGGTTATGCACTAATGTACGCTGTTCCATGACTGCTGTTTGGAATGCCTGTTTAGAGATGATCAATTCATCAACGGTTTCTCGTCTCCCTGACATTTCTTCAGAAAAGATAATAACCTTTTCAGCTGTTTCCACTTCAAACACATAGAGCATAGCCGGATCAGATACTCTTTTTTGTTTGGCGAATCCTAATGTCAAAACGGCTTTCAATAATTCTATCCACTTGAATTCAGGTGTTCTATACGCTTCGACCGATTGGATCGGTTGATCCAACACTTTCATTCTGTCACCTCTGCTTTTTGTCTTTTTATTCTTTTATTCTTTTAAATCATAAATTTTATGCATGATCCTGATGATAATATCGCCCATTCAAAGCAAGTAAATATTCAAACAGTCGGACTGTTTTATGCTCTATATCTTTTTGAGTTATACCCCTTTTTAAAGTAAAAGCTTCCTGCAGACCGGGACTATTAGAGTCCAGCACACCGATTTCTTCATCTAAAAGACAAAATATCTCCTTACCATTCTGAAATTCTGAACGAATGGGGCTTGGATGCACATGTCGATAGTAAGACTGGCTTTCAGCTGTTTTACTGATCTTGAAAAAATGAAGAGAAAGATTTTCTTCCAGTTCTGCTTTCGAATGATAAAAGCCTTCTTTCAACAAAGCAGCTTTAATATCTTTCAAATAAGCATCGGGCAGCTGAGCCACACTGGATTCTTCCACCGTCAGCCAACTGTTCAAAAACGATACAGCGTCTTGCTCTTCTTCACGGATAACCAGTTGCCCTTCATATTGGTCCAGCATGGCTTCAATACTTTCCTGCCTCTCTTCGGGACCATCCTCTGCAATTGTTATACCATTTCCTAAATATATATGATCTTTCGTCTTCGGGTTGCGCTTCAGCATAAACTGTTCCGGGACTTTATCCACCCCACCCTCAACAAATGGGTTGCAGCGAATAATCCTGGCGACCGCCATCAAACTTCCTTTAAAAGCACCGTGCATTTCTATCGCCTGCACCGTGTAATTGGAACAAGATGGATAATATCTGCATGTTGGCGGGAATAAAGGAGAAATCATTCTCTGGTAGCCCTTTACTGCCGCTAACAGTAATTTTTTCAAATTGACCTTCTCCTTCGGCTTTCTTAATAGCTCTTATTATACCAAATCACTGCAAAAAAAGAAGCGCCCATATACAGGCACTTCTTCATTTTTATTTCTTATTCTGTTTCAAAAACATCGGCTACTGTTCTTGTAACGTAACGTGCACCTCTGACAGAAGCAAACAAGTTAACGCCCTCTTTTTCAAAGAGATTCTGGTCGATGATTTTCTGCATAGCTGCTTCTACCGTCTCCTGATCAATATCTAAGACTGGTTGATTTATACCAATGGTTTTGCTTTTTCCTTCTCCTGTTTTAAAACGTAATTCTAATTTTGTTGACATATTCATTCCTCCTATTAAAATGTGATCATTGTTTTTTGGTAAAGCTGCTTAATTTTTGACACACCCGATTACAGTGAGTAACGGTACTCTTCTACCAGCATAGTTTCTGATACCGGCAATTCACTGACCGTATCAATTGCTTGTGTAAAAGCTGTAATTTGTTCATTTGTCGGTGACTGAAGCGCTCCGTTGAAGCTGCGTCGTACAAGTCGCTCATTCGCCACATCCTCAAAATATACTTCCACTCTGCTTTCTGCCCATTCTTTTTGCATAGAACATTCCTCCTGTTTTGTTTTCGTTTACTATTTTGGTAAGTTGTGATCACGCCTTACACCCTTAATAACGAACGACAGTAAAAATGTGTTACCTTGATATTAAAAAAACGCCTACCTTTTTTCGGTAAGCGTTGCGCATTAGATTTTTATCAACATCCTTGATCAGTCTGCCGCTTGACGGTACATGCATGAAACCAGATGATCATTCACCATGCCCGCTGCTTGCATATAAGCATAGCAAATCGTAGGACCGACAAACTTGAACCCATCTTTTTTCAATTGTTTGCTCATCTGCGTACTGATCTCAGTCACTGCAGGCACCTCTGCTTGGTGTTCCCAGTAATTGATCACTGGTTTTCCGCCCACAAACTGCCAGATATATTCAGAAAAAGACTGTCCACCCTCAACGATTTTTATATAAGCTTTGGCATTGGTAACAACACTACGGATCTTTAGACGGTTTCGTATAATATTTTCATTCTGCAGCAATTCAGCAATTTTCTTTTCATCATAGTCAGCGATCTGATAAGGATCAAACCCGTCAAACGCTTCACGGTAACTTTCTCTTCTCTGCAGTATGGTCCACCAGCTTAATCCAGCCTGAGCCCCTTCTAAGCATAAAAGCTCGAACAGTCGCTGATCATCATATAACGGCTGACCCCATTCCTTGTCATGATAGGCTATATACAAAGGATCTTCAGTTACCCATTCGCACCGTTTCCCCATTTTAAGCACGCTTCTTTCTTAATGATTTTTTCCAGTTTCTTCATTATAAGTCAATTTTAAAGACCAGGTTTCTGAAATCAGGTTTTCCCCAAATTCTTGATTCTCTTCTTCATGCGTAACCCGGAAACCTACTTTTTTGTAAATATGCCTAGCCGTATCCAACTGTTTCATCGTCCATAGTTGAACGCTGTCGTAACCGGCTGTTCTAGAAAATTGTACGACTTCTTCTACCAGCCTTGTCGCCAGTCCCATTCCGCGTGCGTTTGGTTCAACAAAAAGCAGTCTAAGCTTCGCTGTCTGGTTTCCTGCATTTACGACAAAGACACAACCGATCATCTGCCCGTCTTTTTCCGCTACAAAGCACCGCTCTTTTTCCGGGTCATAGGTTTTGATAAATTGTGATGTGATTTCTCCTACGACAGCCTCGAATGCTTCTCCCCATCCGTATGTACTGGCTACTGTCATTGCATGACGGTAAGTAATCCATCCCATATCGCCTAATTGGTGGTTTCTAATTGAATATAGTTGTTCATTCATGCTCTTCCGCCTTTCATTTAACGTTTTCTTTATTGTCGACGACTCCACCTCCTTTGTCAATCGCTTAAAATGGTAAAATACTTCCTTCATTTTTTACGAAAAACAGCCTAAACAATTCTCATAATCATAACTAATAATAACGATGTAATATTTTTAACATTCATACTCTTACTAATTAAGAGATTCAAAGTATACCTAACGTATTAGAATTTCTTATATTTTTATTAAAATCCAACCAAATGCTTATTAAATAAAGCCATTTTAGAATGTTAGTATGTTCAAAAAAAGCCTAGCTATCATTTTTATCAGAGATATATTAAGTGCGTTAAACAATAGATTGAGTTACAATAAGGTTACACAAAACCTACGACACACTAAATTCTAATCATATTATTAGAAAAGTGTGATAACAAGGTTTTGAAACGGTAACATCGGCAACTCGATTGTGAAAGCTAAGCAATTTGTTTTACAGTACGCTTTTGGTTTGTTACGATTATAATTGTGCAAAAAGCCGCACTTGAATAAAGGTTATGTAAACAAAGCCTTTTATTTTAAGGAAATAAGTGAATAATTTTTTCACTAAAAAATAAAATATTATTTTTGAGGAGGTAATGATTTCTTGGGTACAAAAGTAGAAGTACAAAATTTGGTTAAGATCTTCGGTAAAAAAGAACAGCAAGCTCTTGAACTGCTGCACCAAGGCACGGGAAAGGCTGAGATTCTACAAAAAACCGGAGCAACTGTTGGGGTAAACCAAGCAAGTTTCGAAATTCAAGAAGGCGAAATATTCGTTATTATGGGACTTTCGGGAAGTGGAAAGTCTACTTTGGTTCGTATGTTGAATCGCTTGATCGAACCATCAGAAGGAAACGTTCTGATTGATGGTGACAACATCTCCAAAATGGAAAAGGAAGAATTACGTAAGGTGAGACGTGAGAAAGTCTCTATGGTTTTCCAGAATTTCGGGTTATTCCCGCACCGTACAATTCTAGAAAACACTGAATATGGGCTAGAAGTGCAAGGCGTTGATAAAGAAGAGCGTCAGAAAAAAGCAGAAAAGGCCTTAGATAACGCTGGACTTCTTCCTTATAAAGATCAGCTTCCAAGCCAGTTATCTGGTGGGATGCAGCAACGTGTCGGGTTGGCTCGTGCGTTAGCAAATGATCCAGAAATACTATTGATGGATGAGGCATTTTCAGCGTTAGACCCGCTGATTCGTCGTGATATGCAAGACGAACTGCTGGATATGCAGGAAACGATGCGCAAAACCATCATCTTCATTACCCATGATCTGAACGAGTCGCTAAGAATTGGTGACCGTATCGCAATCATGAAAGATGGAGAAGTTGTTCAAGTCGGAACTGGTGAAGAAATCTTGACGAATCCAGCTAACGATTATGTTGAGCGTTTCGTAGAAGACGTCGACCGTTCTAAAGTCTTGACTGCTGAAAACATTATGGTTCGCCCGCAAACCGTTCGTTTAGAACAAAGCGGACCAAGAGTTGCATTGAACCGTATGAGAACAGAAAGTCTTTCAAGCTTACTGGTTGTTGGAGAAAATCAAAAACTATTGGGTTATGTAGTAGCTGATGACGCTGCAAGACTAGTTAAAGAAAACGTTACTTCATTAGAGTCTATTATTCGTACGGATATTCCAAAAGTTGACAGACATACTCTGATCAATGAACTGTATGGTATTATTCATGAAGCAACAACACCAGTAGCTGTAGTGAATGAAAATGACCGACTGCTAGGTATCGTTGTTCGTGGATTAGTCATCGGTGCATTAGTGAAAGAAGAAGAGGAGGAAGCAGCTAATGGAGAATAGTTTTTTAGATGTAATCCCTCGTGTTCCCGTATCAGAATGGATTTCAGCTACTGTCGATTGGTTGACAAATAATCTTGCATGGTTATTTGGTGCCATCCAAGATGCCGGTGATTGGTTAATGGATACAATGACGGATCTGTTATTATTGATTCCAGATTTCGTATTCATCATTATCATGGTTGCATTGGCATTCTTTGCAGCGAAAAAGAAATTTGGATTACCCATTTTTACACTTGTTGGATTACTATATATTCAAAACCAAGGACTTTGGGAATCCTTAATGTATACCTTCACGCTGGTTATCGTAGCTAGTCTGGTATCCATCATCATTGGAGTGCCTGCCGGAATATTAATGGCTAAAAGCAAGATAGCTAATGCTATCTTAAGCCCTATATTGGACTTCATGCAGACTATGCCGGCTTTTGTTTACTTGATTCCAGCTGTAGCTTTCTTTGGAATCGGTATGGTTCCAGGGGTATTCTCAGCTGTTATCTTCGCATTACCGCCTACTGTTCGGTTCACGAACCTAGGAATTCGTCAAGTGTCTGAAGAAATGGTCGAAGCTGCGGATTCATTCGGTAGTACTGGATCACAAAAATTATTCAAAGTAGAACTGCCATTAGCTAAAGCAACGATGATGGCTGGTATCAACCAGACAGTATTGCTTGCATTATCAATGGTAGTTATCGCATCAATGATCGGTGCACCTGGTCTTGGTGAAGAAGTTATCAGTGCCTTACAACGTGCACAAGTAGGACCAGGATTCGTTTCAGGTCTATCACTTGTTGTACTAGCGATTATTCTAGACAGAATTATGCAAGGATTTAATAAAAAATAAGTTTAAGACATGATGTTCCTAAGCTGTTTTATCACTACTTGTTTTCAAAAAAAATAAACAAACATTTTGAGGAGAGATTTATTATGACAATGACATGGAAAAAATTTGGATTAACTGCTGCTTCAGCTTCAGTATTACTTTTAGGAGCTTGCGGAAATGATTCTGATTCTGCAGATTCAGGCGAAGATAACGGCGTATCTGGAGAAGTCAATCTAGCTTACGTTGCCTGGGATACTGAAATTGCTTCTACAAACGTTATTGCTACTGTTCTAAGCGACTATGGTTATGATGCAGAAACAACTCAATTAGATAATGCTATCATGTGGGAATCTGTGGCAAACGGTGAAGCTGATGCTATGGTTGCTGGATGGCTGCCTGGTACACACGGCGAACAGTTTGAACAATACGGAGATCAATTGGATCACTTAGGCACAAACCTTGAAGGAGCTAAAATCGGATTAGTAGTTCCTTCATATATGGATGTAGACTCTATTGCAGACTTAAGTGACGAAGCCGGTCAATCTATTACAGGTATCGAAGCTGGAGCTGGAGTTGTCGGAGCGGCTGAACAAGCCCTTGAAGACTACGACAATCTTTCAGACTGGTCTGTTCAGACTTCTTCATCTGGTGCGATGACTACTCAATTAAACACAGCAATACAGAACGAAGAAGATATTGTGATTACTGGATGGTCTCCACACTGGATGTTCCAAACTTATGATCTTAAATATTTAGAAGATCCTGAAGGTTCTTTCGGCGAAGCTGAAACAATTGATACGTTTGCTCGTGAAGGATTAGCTGAAGATATGCCTGAAGCATACCAAATCTTAGATAACTTCCAATGGTCTACGGAAGACATGGAAGCAGTTATGCTTGATATTCAAGAAGGAACAGATCCTAAAGACGCTGCTCGTACTTGGGTTGATGAAAATCCAGAAAAAGTTGCTGAATGGACTGAAGGCGTAGGAGCAGAATAATACTGTTTTTACTAACAAAAGATTCGTCAAAAAGCCGACAACCTAAAAGGTCGTCGGCTTTTTTGATAGATATATGACCATCTATTGACGTTTTTCAATAGAATAATGAGTATCTTTCAGGCTGCTATCAGCTGTTTCTTCGCTAATTCCTCTTGCACTTTCAACAGTCGCAGTTTTGTTTTCTAAATCTATTTTTACTGATGCTACTGTTTCTATTGCAGATAGTTTATCTTTGACTGTATTAGCGCATCCTTCACACTTCATACCGTTCACCGTCATCACTTGTTCCACTTTAATCTCTCCCTCAAATTTACTTTAGAGTAATCATTCATCAATGGCATTCTTGCTGACAATTACATTGTCCCGGTACACACTGACAAGCTACTACTTTTGGCGCCGTCTTTTTTTTAGTCTGCAGCAGTTCTTCCAGTCGCTCAATGTCTTCTATACTCAATGTCGTGTCTTCAATCATTTGATAGAGAACTGCTCCTCTTTTTTTAGTACAAACCTGTTGCAATACTTCTTTACTATTTTCTTGTATACTTTCTTGTTCAGAAACATTTGCTGAATAGAGGTATTTTCTGCCTTCTTCAAGCGTGTTCAGCTTGTTTTTCTTTACCAGGCGCCCAATTAGTGTTTTGGTTGTTGCAGGCTTCCAATCCATTTTTTGCGTTAGTATTTCACTGATATATTTACTTGTAGTTGGCTGATTGGCCCAAACTACGCGCATCACTTCCCATTCAGAAGAAGTAATCTGACTCTCTTGCATATACGTCCTCCTTTTGACTACGTGTGTAATCTCTCCTACTACATTTAGTTTACATCTGTAAACAACATTAGTCAAGTCTCTATTCCTGCTATCAAAAAAGCCAAAAACTTGAGCAGCTTTCTGCTCTGTTTTTGGCTTGATCATTCTAATTTGTCATGAACTCCTGAAGCTCTTCCCACCTAGGCGGTCGATTGATCAACTCAGTTATTCGGTATTCTCCGGTTCCTGCTGTTTCTTTCAACTGATTCAGTGTATCAACATCATTAAAATGCCACCACTCGGAAGCAAGAGGCGTGAACCCAGCGGCTGTCATATATTCTTGCAGTCTTAACGCAGGTTCTGTTACTGCACTATTGAGCGTCATGTTTTTCCAGCCTTCCTGGTCACTGGACGCAATCGGTTTAGTAAACATTGCCGAGTTCGTACTCAATTCATGAAAAGGCGTCTGCATTTCGTATTCAGTGTATTCTAATATTTTAGGCACATGGTAATCGCCAACGATTCTTTCTGTCAGTTTTTCAATTTTTACTAAGGTTAAATCAATCGCTAACCCTTTTTGATGATTAGAAACACTAGTATTAATAAACCAAGTCAAACTCCAAGGTTTTTCTGTAATTCCCGTTTTGACTACAGAGTTGTTCTTCGCCAGCTTACTCAACGCTTCATTTACTAAAAGCTGAATATCTCGAGGACGAAAAGTTTCATAAACCTTAAGCGCTTCTCCATTCTGCAAGGCAATCTGTTGAGCAGCCTGTACTTTTTTAGCAGTCTGATACAAGATAGGCATGATATAGCTATCTTCACCTAATCGGTCACTGTAAGCTCTCATATCGTACAGTGATTCTCCTGTCAGTTCTGGGATATCTACAAAAGAGGATCGAAATTGAGAATTGTAGCTGTTTGTATGATCATAGATAATAGAAGGAATGACATCCGGCAAGTTTATCATAGCTGTTTTATGTTGAATCCATCCGTCTGTCCCTGAGTCTCCTTTCACTCTCCACCATTCACCAATTTCTTGCTCAATTACAAAAGGTGCTCCAGCTTTCAGCGTTACAAGTACATCTGCTTGAGTATCCGGTTCAGCAAAAAGTTTTTGCTCCACCGACGTATACCCCCCTGCACCGATAAGCGGCAACTCGAAAGGTCCTTCTTCATACCAAATCGGAAATTCAGGTGGAATGGGTTCTTTTATATTTACAGGTTCTTCTGGTTCTTCAGAAGTCTCTTCTGAAGGTTGATCTGTTTGTGTCGGCTGTTCTGTTGGCGTTTCTGCAGTGCCATCGGGAGAGTCAGTCTGCAGGTCTTGAATAATATAAATGATCAAACCGATCAGAATAATACTGAGTACTGCAATAATGGCTGGTCTTTTATCTCTCAACTCGATAGCTCCTTTATCTTTTTATTTAAGTGACGTTCGTTATTTTTCACTTAAACTTTATTTTATCACATAATAAGCCAGCCTAGTAGGATAAAAAAGGTTAAATGCAACGGATAGAACCAGTAAAATGCCCATTTAGAGAACCAGCTTCTTTTGCCCGGTTGACGATTATAGTAATAAAAGAAGGGGATGGCCAGTAAAAAACCGAACCGATACGTAACAAACGGTCCATATTGAAGCAATCCTGGAAGTACATAGAACAGGCCTCCCACGGCAATATAGTAAAGTATTTTTTTAGTGAACTGTTCCCTGAAAACACCAAATCCCACAATCCATAATACAGCCAGATAATGCCAATTGGCCGGATACGCAGCTAGGCAACAGAGCAGTATCACAAGTGCTTTCTGAAAAACATTCATGGTTTGATGCTTAGCTGCCGTCAGTGCAATCAGTCCTAACATGAGAGACCACATTACACTAGTCGCCTTCCAGAAACTTAAATTGAAATAAATAACATAAGGAAAGTGAGAAATCAGTGCGAATAGAAATAATCGTATCGTATACGCTTTTTTATCAGAAGTATAATGATGCCCTTCTGCAATCAAATAACAAATCAGCGGTGCAGCTAAACGTCCAAAAAGATGAATGCCCCATCTCATAGGGGTACCATCCGGGACGAAAACATTTGTAGTATGATCGAAAAACATTGCTGCTACTGCAACAATTTTAAGTACATTAGCGTTGATTCCATTGTTCGATAAATCTAATTGTCTAATATATTTCAAGATAGGCACCTCTACTGAACAGTTTTTTATAAAGGAATTGGATTTAAAATGTTATATATATTCATAAAAAGCTTAGTAAATTTTCCTTGTATTCATTTTGCTTTCTAACTCTCTCATCATACTACGGTTTATCATCTCAATCTATGCCCTATGCTTTTTTGTGATGAAATTGAAATGTTTAAATCGTTTTTCACTTTTTCGAATAAAAAAGCTGCAGGATTTAATTGTCCTGCAACTTTTTGGTTCACTGTAATTGTATTACACTTTTTATTTTGTTTTTGTTAGACTTTCTGCTAATACTTGCATCGGATCAATCAGCGGGACTGACACGTCTTCTTGTTTCAAAGCCAGCTCAATCTCTGTACATCCAGAAATAATGACCTCTACTCCAGCAGCAATCAGTTCATCTGCAGCTTCTTGCAGCAATTGCTTAGGAATAAGACCGGTATTCCCTTGCTTGATACCTTCTGCACCGTAAATTGCTTCCATCACTTTATTTTTTTGAGTAATATCGCTGGGATACTGAATCTCAAAGTCTGTTAATTTATGCTGAAACAACTCCATTTTGCGCGTACCTGTTGTGCACAACACACCCACTTTACGGACGCTGCCCACAAGTTGCTTCAAGTGAGCATCTACTGCTTCAAAAACATCCGCAATCGGGATAGAGAGTTCTTCTTGTACGTCTTCTAAAAAATAATTGGACGTAATGCATGGAACTGCAATTACATCGGCCCCTGCTTGTTCCACATTTTTAGCTGTCTGGATCAGTGCCGGCAGAGGACTCTCTCCTTCTCCTAAAATCGCTTTGGTTCTATCAGGAATTTTAGGATTATTATCAATGAAGATTCTGAAATGATCTTGATCTTTTTGTACTTTGGTTGTATGGATCAGCTTGCTGAAAAAGCTAGCTGTCGCTTCCGGTCCCATACCGCCTACTACACCGATGATTTTTTCATGATCACTCACTTTGCATCATCCTTATTTAAGAAAGACTCGTCAATGCCGGCTACGCGTTCTTCTAGTGGTGCTAACACTTCTTTAGCATCCAAGTCCGGTTTCATTTCCACTAATTGATTCAAGATATACTTTGCTCCAAAGTCCATACCCTGCGCACCACCAATGACGATCACATCGTTTTCTTCCGCTTGATTCAAACTGGACTGCAGCGCATCCGGCATTTCATGGTGCAGTTCTACTTCCACGCCGGCTTTTTCCATTGTCTTGTTGAACGCATCCAGCTCTTCCGGTGTAACGATATCTTTTTCCGTTACATGGGATTCACTCAATGAAACAATGACCTTTTTCAGCCCTAGTTCCGGAATCCACTTCGCCAGAGCTTCAGCATTTTCCAGATTGGTCGTTACCCCGCGGCTTCCGCGAATGGCATATACTAAGTGCAGGTTATTGTAATCCATTTTTGTCAGCGTTTCGAGAGTAACATCAATATTTCCGGCATTTGCAAAGTGATCGTCGACAATTTTAAAGTCATCTTCATAGATAAACTGGAAACGTCTTTCTACACCTTTGAAGTTTTTGATTCCTGTCTGAATTGTTGAGATTGAAACACCGCTGATCAAACCTATCGCTATGGCTGTCATCGCATTGTAGACAGAATGGTATCCCGCAACGGATAGAGATACATCAAATGATGTCGGTTCAATCGTCTGTCCCTCCACGGTTTTGATTGGACGTTTGATTTCTACCGTAAAGTTGCCTCGGCCAGTAGATAAGTCAATATCCGTACAGTGTAAATGCCCTTCTTCACTATCGATACCGTAAGTTACAGTTGCAGCTTTCGTTTCATTGACAAGTGAAGCCGAATACTCATCATCCAGATTCAATACCGCGAACTCGTCCTCGGTTGCTTCTCTGATCAGGCTAGCTTTCGCGTTATAATACTCTTCAAACGAACCATGCAAATCAATATGCTCACGACTGATATTATTCAGTGCAACGATATTGAAATCCACATTGCCGACTCTTTTTAAATCTAGTGCAGAAGAAGAAACTTCCATTGTGACATGAGAGATTTGCTGATCACGCATCTGTGCAAAATAAGCATGTAAATCCAGCGATTCCGGTGTCGTTAACACACTCGGAATTAAGGTGTCTCCAAACTTGACCATAACGGTTCCCATCAAGCCGGTTCTCCATTGATTCTCTTCTAAAATCGCATTTGTCATAAAGGAAGTAGAGGTTTTTCCGTTCGTTGCTGTAATACCGATGACATTCAACTCTTTCGAAGGGTGGCCATAGTATTGATCTCCCAAAGCTGCTAGCGCTTGTCGAGTATCTTCAACTACATACTGTGCGACGCTCAGCTCAGGAAGGAATTCTTCGACAATCAATGCTGAAGCTCCACTTTCAACGGCTTGTGGTGCGAATTGATGTCCATCTGTTTTATACCCTCTAATACAGACAAACAATGTGTCTTTTTTTACTGCCTCCGAATGATAGGCTACTTCAGAAATCTTCTGATCCTGATGGTTTTTAGACTCTTTTACCTCGATTGCATCCAGTAAGGTAGATAATTGAATCATCTGTCGATTCTCCTTTTTTAATTTAACGATTTCTGCCTGTGACTCTGCCGGCCATTCGTTTCATGAATTTTCCGATAAACTGTATGCCCGGCTTTGGATCGTCTGCTGCCCATACAGCACCAGTCTTGCTTGCTTTATAGGACTTGAGGATTTGTCCCCAGGTCAGATCCCCGGCTTTCACATAAGCTCTGGAAGCATGCAGATCTTCATACATATAGTGGAAGACTTGTCCGGTGTCTTCTTTGATCACTCTGGAACCGATTGGCTGTCCAGTTAGTTCTTTATAAGCAATCAGCGGCATATTTAATCCTACATCCGCAATCATCTGATTGAAGTTTGTTGTTCGAACATTGATTTCGATCAGGTAATATTCACCCGTCTGAGCATCTTTTTTGAACTCGATCTCTGCAAAACCTTTATACCCGATTTTTTCCAGGAACGGTGCTCCGATAGCATGCAATTCCGGAACATAACGCTGCATAGTGTAGACAGATGCCCCAAAATGAATGGGATACTGACGATGCTTCTGAGCGGTCATCCAATGGGTGACTTTAGATTCCTGATTCAAATACGCATCGAATGTATACATATGGTCGTCGAACCCTTGAACAAGCTGTTGTACAACCACTTCAATGTCAGCATCCTTTGCTTTTTTCAAGCTGTCTTCCAGTTCTTGGCGGTTCTGGGCTTTGAATAGTTTTCTGCGGAATTTCGCAACAAATTTAGTAGAATCAGCCGGTTTTACTAAACAGGGATAGCCCAATTCTGATTCAACCGTTTCAATCAGGTTTTGTCGTGTTGTCTGAATGGTTTTCGGCACTCTGACGCTATGCTGTTCTGCCAGCACATATAAATCATCCTTATCAATCAGACGTGTCCATAATCCTTTTTCTTTTTGTGTAATCAAGAAGTACTCACTTAATTCATCCAAGTAAGCATCGATAAATTCTACATAAGGATCCGCTGTGGGATACAGTACAGGTTTGGCTTCTTGTTTTTTAGCATATTCAATCAAGAAATCTTTTAATGCTTCTGGTTCTTTTTTATAATTCGGACCGATCAGCTGCTCTGACAAGTATTTTGAGTGCAGACCATAGGCGCCCTCTTTCTGGTATTCTACGGCAACAACGGGAACTCCGGTACGGCCGAGACAACGGATAATACTTAATCCGATATAGTAATTTGCGCCTAATACGACGGCTTTATTTTGGACTGTCATGTATCTTCCCATCTCTTCCTTGTAAATGTTGATTGAGTCGTTTATTTAATCGAAGTGCGTACAACTCTCGTATGATTGATTTTTCATCTAATTTGAATCTGTACACGTTCGTTTATTATACATCAAATTGTATAGTTTTTGTAGAAGCAGCCTCTTTTTGCTGACCGTATACGCAACTTTTGTGTCGCTGATTTTTCTACTCTCCTGCTTGGCAGCACAGCTGATAAAGTGTCTCTGCATAGATATCCATTGCTCGGTAAAACTCTTCCAGTTTGATTCCTTCATTTTCCTGGTGAGCCAGGCTTGGACTTCCCGGGAAGTGTGCTCCGAACGCAACCATATTCGGCATGGAGCGTGCATATGTTGCACCACCTGATGTCATGGGTTCTTGATGGTCTCCTGTCTTTTCTCTATAAATAGACATCAATGTTTTCACCAATTCACTGTCTTTTGGAACATGCAAAGACGGCAGCGCATCATACTGCTGGTACTCTAATTGATAAGCTGCAGCCGTTATTTGCAGCTGTTTGACCAGTTCTTCTTGAGTATAAGAGACAGGAATTCGCATATCGATCATAATCTCTGACTGTTGAGCGTCGATTTTTAAGGCAGCCACATTAAAGGTCAGTTCTCCCGTAATCTCGTCTTTAATTTCCCCAAACAAGCTGCTTCCATTTGTTTCTTTACCCACTCTTTCTGTTAAAAATGAAAGCGCAGGATGATCATATACCGCAGTCAATCCAACCGCTAAAGCTGTAATAGCATTTTTTCCTAAATATGCTGTACTGGCATGGACTGCTTTTCCGTAAACCGTCAGCATCTGTCCGCTGAGAGCATATTCAGTATCTGCAGCATCCAATGCTTCTGCTATCGCAACAATTTTTTCACCTTGATATACCGCTGTAGCCGGGACTACATTCGGTGCGCCCGGACAATCTATTTTCAGCTCATCAGAACCCGGTCCGACCAGTTTCAGCTGCAAAAGCCCTTTTTCAGCATACGTCAGTGGGAAGGCCCCATCTGGAACGAATCCTCTATCCGGCAAACGCTCTTGCGCTGTGTAGCGATCCATACAGCGCCACAAGCTTTCTTCATCCGTTCCAAATACAAAACGAACAGTAAGGTCAAACGTTTCTCCCGCATCTACCAGCGCTTTAAAAGCATACAAAGCAGCGATCGTCGGTCCTTTATCATCTTGTGTCCCGCGACCGTAAATCACACCGTCTTTTTCCGTTGCAGAGAACGGATCTGTAAGCCATTTTGACCGGTCCCCTTCTGGTACAACATCCAGGTGGCAAAGGACACCCACCATCTCTTTTCCATTACCATAATCTGCATAGCCATAATAGCCTTCCGGATCATAGTATGTAGTCATTCCCAGCTCTTCGCACAGTTTCAATGCTTCTTTTAAAACCTGATCGATTTCTTCTCCAAAAGGAGGATATACCGTTCCTTCTTTTTCTTGATTGACCGATGGGATATCTACAAGTCTTTTTAAGGCTGCTAAACTTTCTTGTTTTATTTCAGTTGTTATATAATCTTTCATCATCATGCTCCTTGTTAGTTAAAAAGTTGTGATAGATTGGTTTCTTTCATTTAAGATTACGTTACTAGATTGAAGGGAAAAGTCAAGGCATAAAAAAACTCGCCTTTCCATTATAGAAAGACGAGCTGATATTAAACGATTATGCTACATCGCTAGAAGTAACGTGTTTTGTTTCATCTTGTACTTTTGGTTTCCACAGTCCTAGAATCACTGTTGAAACTGCAGTACCAATAATTAAAGCTAGGAAGAACATGAATGGATTATCACCTAATAGTAAGGCAACGATTGCTCCACCGTGGGGTGCTGGAACTGTAGTAGCCCATAATTGGCTCAATCCACCACCGATTGCCGCTCCAATTACAGATGATCCAATAACACGAAGTGGATCTGCTGCCGCAAATGGGATGGCGCCTTCAGTAATAAATGAAAGTCCTAAGATAAAGTTAGATAGTCCAGAGCTTTTTTCTGTTTCAGTAAATTTGTTTCTAAATATAAGTGTTGCCAGTCCGATTGCAAGCGGCGGAATCATACCACCCATCATAACAGCTGCCATCAAGCTGCCGTCGCCAGTATCAGTAAAGATACCGATTGAGAATGCATAAGCCGCTTTGTTGAAAGGTCCACCCATATCAATCGCCATCATGCCACCTAAAACAGCTCCTAATAATACAGCATTACCTGTACCTAAGTTGTTCAAGAAGCTGATCATTGCTGTATTGATTGTTGTAAAGATCGGCATGATCAATACCATGATCAGACCGGCAACTAACAGACCGACTACAGGATACAGCAAAATTGTTTTCAAACCTGCGAATGCTTGCGGAACACCTTTTAGTGCTTTTTTAACGAAGTTCATCGCATAACCGGCAAGGAAACCACCAATTAAACCACCCAAGAATCCGGCATTACCTTGTACTGCCATATAACCAGCCGCCATACCTGGAAGTAATCCGGGACGGTCTGCGATACTATAAGCAATATACCCAGCCAAGATTGGAATCAGGAACTGGAATGCTGCACTACCAATACCATTTAATGAAGTAAAAATAGCACTTTCACTTCCTACAAATGGCTCAAGTGCAAATGACAGGGCTAAAATAATCCCGCCACCAACAACAAATGGCAGCATGTGAGAAATCCCGTTCATCAAGTCTTTGTACACTGTATTCCATACGCTTCCGCCTTCATCATCAGAAGAAGCATTGTCGCTGCTTGTTGTATCACCATCTACATGTAAGATGGGCGCCTGCTGGTTCATTGCTTTAGTAATCAGCTCTTCAGATTTGTTGATTCCTTCAGCAACCGGACGTTGTAAAACGTGTTTCCCGTTGAAGCGAGCTAGTTCTACTTTTTTGCTTGCTGCAATGATAACACCATCAGCACGGCGAATCTCGTCTTCAGTCAGTACATTTTTCGCTCCGTCTGAACCATTTGTTTCTACACGGATCGTTACACCCATTTCGTTGGCTTTGCGTTTCAATGCATCTTCAGCCATGTATGTGTGCGCAATTCCTGTCGGGCAAGCTGTAACAGCTACAACAAATTTTTCTTTTCCTGAGACGTTTTGTGTATCAGGTTTAACTTCGTTGGTTTCTTGTTCGTCATCAGCGAAGACAGCTTGAACATCTTCCGGCGTTTCCGCTTGTCTTAAGTGTTCCAGCACTTCCGGGTTAACCAATTTACGAGATAGGGAAGCCAGCACTTGCAAGTGAAGATCGTTTCCGCCTTCTGGAGCAGCGATCATAAACAAGAAGTGAGTTGGTTGACCGTCTAAAGATTCATAGTCGACTCCTGCTTCTGATTTTGCAAATAAAACGGCCGGTTCTTGTACCGCTTTGTTTTTTGAGTGCGGCATTGCGATTCCGTCCCCTAGTCCAGTTGACGTCTGCGCTTCGCGGTTCATGATGCCTTCTTTATAAGTTGCTGCATCAGAGATGACATTTTTTTCTGCCAAACGTGCAATCATTTCATCAATTACAGCTTCTTTTTCTGTTGCTTTTAAGTCTAAGATCATCAGATCTTTTCTCAATAAGTCATTGATTTGCATTTAGTTTTCCTCCATTGCTTGAATGTCTATTTGCGGAAGCAGTGCTTCGATTTTATCTCGTGTAGCCAAATCTTCTTCAAATGCTGTGGCACTTCCTGAAGCGATCCCATATTTGAATGCTTCTAGCGGATCGTTCGTTTTTGTAAAGACACCTGTGAATCCGGCGACCATTGAGTCTCCAGCACCGACTGAATTTTTCAATTGTCCTTTAGGTGCTTTCCCATGGTAGACACCTTTTTCCGTAAACAGCATGGCACCTTTTTCTGCCATTGAGATAATGACGTTCTGCGCACCTGCTTCTACCAGCTTTTTACCATAGAAAACCAGATCATCTTCAGTTTCCAGTGTTACATTGAACAACTCTTCCAGTTCATGATTGTTGGGTTTGATCAATGACGGACCGGAAGCCAATGCGTCCTGCAATTCTTTGCCGGTTGTATCCAAAACAAATTGTGCACCAGTCTGTTTTAGTGTCTGGATGACTTGCTGATAATAATCAGACGGCAGTCCAGCTGACTTGCTCCCGGAAAGAATGACGACATCCTGATCGGTCAGTTGAGAAAATCCATCCAGCAGCTCTTTTGCTTTTGCTTCAGAAATATGGGGTCCGGGACCGTTGATTTCTGTTTCATTGCTGCTCTTTACTTTTACATTGATACGGGTGTCTTCTTCTACTTGAACGAAACCTGTATTGATCTGTTCTTGTTTTAAAGCTTCTTCAATAAAGTTTCCAGTGAAGCCGCCGATAAAGCCCAGTGCTTTATTTTCAATGTCTAACTGCGTTAAAATTCTGGAGACATTGATCCCTTTGCCACCCGGAAACTTACGATCTTTCTGGATTCGGTTGACACCGCCTGGCTTAACCTCATCCTTCATATACACAACATAATCAATCGATGGGTTTAACGTTACTGTATAAATCACTTGCTGCACTCCTCTACGACTCGTGTCATGGACACAAGTTCTCGATTTTCTTCCGATAATTGAGTTGTCACGATTGTACAATCTTCAATATCACTTACTTTGACAAAACTCACCTTATTAAACTTGGATGCATCAGCTAACACGTATGCTTCATCTGTCTGCGTGATGGCGACCCTTTTCATAGAAGATTCTTCTAGATCCGGCGTTGTATAACCGACTTCTTTATCGATAGAATTCATCCCTAAGAAAGCTCTGCTGAACCGATAATTCTTCATCTGTTCCTGCGCCAGTGTTCCAATGATTGCTTTCGTATTCTGTTTGATCTTGCCGCCTAATAAAATGGTCTCGATTTTCAAATCTGTCAGCAAAGAGGCATGGGGAACACCGTTGGTTACGACTGTGATTTCTTTATTTTTAAAAAAAGGAATCATTTCATACGTCGTCGTTCCTGCATCTAGATAGATCACTTCATGCTCTTGGATAATACTTGCTGCTCTTTTTGCAATGGCTTGTTTTTCATGAACGTTTTTGACCGTTTTCTCTTCCATTGTATCTTCGGTCGCTACGGCCACACGCCGCTTCGCTCCGCCATGAATACGGATCAGCTTCCCAACAGACTCCAGTTGACTTAAATCTCTGCGAATGGTCGATTCAGAGTGACCGAGTGTGTCGACGAGTTCTTGAACCGTCACTGTATTCTTTTGGTTGATTTGTCTAAGGATATAAGCATGTCGTTCGTCTGTAAGCACTTACTTCACCTCTCATTCTACAATATACCATCTCATACAATCAAAATCAATCATAAATAATCATAAACAGTCAAATAGAACACAATTTGTTCAACTTTATTTAATTAAGTACATACAGCCTATACCTGAATTTTACATATAATTGAAGAGATTCTATTGCTTTTGTTTCAAAGCCCGCTATAATAACTAGGTATCATAGGTATCATACATTCTATAAGATGAATTTAGGACTTGTTTAAATGTTTTTTAGCCGTTAAAGGATAGGAGGATATCATTATATGAAGAAAGACATGACACAAGGCAGTCCGATGAAACTGATATTGAGTTTTACGGTGCCATTGTTGATTGGGAATTTGTTCCAGCAGTTTTATAATATGGCCGACTCTTACATTGTAAGTCAGACAGTAGGGGTAGAGGCATTCTCAGCAATCGGTTCGACAACCAGTCTGCAGTTTCTGATTATTGGATTAGCGATTGGATTAACAGCCGGGCTAGCCGTTATCACAGCACAGCGTTTCGGTAGAAAAGATGAAGCTGCTTTGCGAAAGAATCTCGCTGCCAGCTTAATCATTAGTATTGTCATCGGAGTCGTATTGACCTTGCTGACGACGACCTTTACAGAAGAGATCCTGACACTGATGCAGACACCGGAAGAGACATTCCAGTATGCTTACGATTACTTAAATGTGATTTTCTGGGGAATCGGTGCAACCTTGATGTTCAACTTGCTGGCGAACTTGCTGCGAGCACTAGGTGACAGCAAAACACCGCTCTATTTCTTGATTTTAACTTCCGTATTAAATATTGTATTAGATTATGTCTTTATTCTTTCCCTTGAGATGGGAATTAGAGGGGCTTCCACAGCAACCGTTATTTCGCAGATTGTTTCTAGCCTGCTTTGTCTCTTCTTTATATGGAAGAAAGTGCCCCTGCTTAGAATTCATAAAGAAGATTGGGCGATCGACTGGGCAGAAATCAGAGAGCATCTGCGCATCGGGTTACCTTATGGATTCCAGTATTCAATCATTGCGATCGGTTCTGTTGCTATCACTGTGACATTGAACCGTTTAGGTGCCAGCGCAGTTGCTGCATTCACTGCAGCTCAAAAAGTCGATACCGTAGCTATGCTGCCGCTGCAGTCTTTTGGGGTAACAATGTCTACTTACGCTGCACAAAATTATGGCGCCCGCAAGCTGAACCGAATCTGGTACGGCGTTAATCAGGCGATCAAGTTAAGTGTAGCCTACAGTGTAATCATCGGCGTTATCTTATTGCTGTGGGGCAGACAATTAGCCTTGTTGTTCGTTGGAGCTGACGCTTCTCCTGAAGTGATCAGTATGATTCAGCAGTTTTTTGTAACGAATGCGACGCTTTATGTGATTCTGTCGCTGCTGTTCATTTATCGTCATACCCTGCAAGGACTGGGCAATAGTTTGGCCCCTACCGTAGCAGGCATTGGAGAATTAGCAGCGCGTGCGATTGCTGCGATCGTATTGTCGATTCCATTCGGCTTCCTGGGTGCGGCTTTATCCAATCCACTAGCTTGGATAGCGGCGCTTGTTCCATTGTCCATTGCTTATTATTCTACTCGAAGAAGTCTTTCAGGACGTGTCCCCTTCTCTCCAGAAACAATTGAAGAGGTTGTACCAGAACTGGAACTTCAAAAAGTCAAATAACCTTCAATCCATTAAAGCCATCTTTCAGTTTAAAACTGGAGGATGGCTTTTTTTGTATAGACCACTTTTAGAAATTAGCCGGATTGTTCTTTGTGAAATCCTTGAACAAAATATGTCTACCCTACCTGTTCAAATTTCTGTCGCATTTTCAAAAACACCTATATATATATCAATGATTGCTTACATGAAAGTAATGAAAACGACTAACAAAACCATGTGTTAATATTGTTCACATTCCTTTCACAAAGAATCTTTCAAAGGGGCTTGTATTCTATTCAAAAGTATCTATACTTGTCAAAAGTGTTAGTTATAAAACACTGATCTGACGTGCTTTCATAAATGGTCAGATCTTGAAATGATTCATTTATTTTAACAAATCAAATGCAACTTGACGCTTACTCACTATCATCCGATATCGGATAGATAAACAACTCAACCATGGAGGTTATCATATTGTACAAAGACATGACTAAAGGCAACCCGCTTAAATTAATCGTAATGTTTTCAATCCCGCTGATCTTAGGAAACTTATTCCAACAAATGTACCAAATGGCTGATACCTTCATCGTTAGTAAAACGATCGGTGTTGAAGCTTTCGCAGCTGTCGGCGCTACAGGCAGTATCAATGGATTAATCTTAGGTCTGGCAATCGGATTAACTGCCGGCTTATCTGTTCTGACTGCACAACGCTTCGGAACAAAAGACGAAACAAAAATCAGACAAAACTTGGCAGCAAGTGTCATCATCTCTGGAACAATGAGCTTGATCTTGACTGTTGTCGCAGTATTATTCACTCGTCAAATTTTAGAATTCATGAACACACCGGCTGAACTGATCGAACATGCACACAGCTACTTGATTGTACTATTCTCTGGTATCGGTGCAGCAGTAATGTTCAACTTGATCTCAAACATCTTGCGCTCAATCGGAAACAGCCGTGCACCACTAGTATTTTTGATCATTACTTCTATTTTAAATATCACATTAGACTTAGCGTTTATTCTTCTATTTGATATGGGCGTTGCTGGTGCAGCTTTGGCAACTGTCATTTCTCAATTTGTTTCAAGTGTTATCGGATTAGTTTATATTAAGAAAAATGTGCCAATTCTTCGTATTCATAAAGAAGACTGGGCTGCTGGATTCAAACAAATCAAAGAACATTCAGCGATTGCTTTCCCAATGGGCTTCCAAAGCTCTATTATCGCAATTGGATCTATCGCTATCCAAATGACTTTGAACAGCTTAGGACCTGAAGCTGTTGCAGCAACAACAGCTGCTCAAAAAATCGATGGTATCGCTACTTTACCTCTTGTTTCTTTTGGTATTACAATGGCGACTTTTGCTGCTCAAAACTACGGTGCTGGACAAGTTGACCGTGTATGGCAAGGTGTCCGTACTACATTAAAAGTTGTATTGACTTACAGTGCTGTTATCGGTTTAGTATTAGTCTTCTTCGGTCGTCCGCTTGCTGCATTATTCGTAGGATCAGGAAACACTGAAATCTTAGGCTTGTCTCATTTATACTTTGCAACAAACGCACCTTTCTACTTCTTGCTTGCTATGTTATTTATTTACCGCTATACACTTCAAGGACTTGGAAAAAGTACTGCGCCTACAATGGCTGGAATCATGGAGTTATTCTCTAGAGTCGGCGCTGCATTGCTGCTTTCAAACTCTTTAGGATTCGCAGGTGTGACACTTTCTAACCCGCTTGCTTGGTTAGCTGCGCTTGTTCCATTGACTTTCTCTTACTACAGCCTGAAACGTCAATTAGATGGAACAGAACGTCCAAAACTATTGCCAAGATTAGCTAGCTTAATCCGTTAAGATTCTAATTTTAAAGCCTTCTGATTTCTCTCATGAGAAAAATCAGGAGGCTTTTCTTTTTTATTTACCATTAAACTGTGAAAGCCATTCTCTGGCGATAGCTGCAAACTGGTCAGTATCTTCCATATGCGCCCCGTGGCTAACATTCTGCAGGCTTTTACGCCAATCTCCTTTCAGATAATCCCTATATAAAGGTGCTTTTTCTTTTACAGAAGCAATCTTCTTTTCTTTTAAAACCATTGTATTGAATAAAGACCATAACACGCTGGTCTTAGGGAGTCTATGTAGAGGTAAAATCGGCGACTTCAAAACTTCTCCAATCGATTCTTCACTGATTCCCGGTATACCCATATTCCACGCAGCGTCGTTTAACATCTTAGGAGTCTGATCAATAAAGATTGCCGAGGCAATTTTTTCATCCCCAAATTGTTCCAAGTAACTCATCATTACTGTAGATCCTAAAGAGTGGCCGATCAAAACAGGATCTTCCAGCTTCATAAATGCTAGGAATTCTTTAACGTCCTTTCCTTGGTCTGGCTACCGACATATCGTTAAAGCCCGCTATCGTTGCGCCTTCGTACCTTCGCTCCAGACCGATGACACGATAGTCTTGCTTCAGTTCTCTAGCCACATACCTGAAAGTCTGCACACTCGTCTGAGCACCAGCCAGCAATACCAGCGGTTTTCCTTCTCCAATATCAAAGTAATGCAATAAAGCTCCATCTGAAGTAGGAAAGGGTTTGAACCTTTCTAATCGCATCCGTCATTTCTCCCATCTTTTTGCTTATAAAACTGTACCAGTATTGCCAGTATAATACAGCTCACTCTTATCCCCATTCAAAAACACTTCCAGCATCTGCTCAAAGTCCTCAACGGTTTCTGCTTCTTTCAATTCCGTCAGCGGCATCCACTTTACTTCTCCCTCTTCAGAAGACTGGATTTCCCCTTCGTATGTACAGGTACGATATAAAAAAACGATGTAGCGAGCGTTAGATTCTGTCTGAAACTGTTTAATCCCGCATAACGAAAGATTTGAGACTCTCAGTCCCGTCTCTTCTTTGACTTCTCGCACAGCTGCTTCTATAAATGATTCACCCGCTTCTACTTTCCCTCCAGGGAACGCAATGCCCTTCCAGCTTTTTAAACGATGCTGGACCAGCACATTTCCTTCACCATCTTCAATCATGACCATATTAGTAAAAACTGCTCTCTCCACTTAGATTCTCCTGACTATTTGGCTCGTTATATTGGGTTGTTTTATATAGTATAACAAATCGCTTAAATAAGTGTTGACTTCCAAAGTGTATGCACTATATAATACACCTAGCGAATGTATTACTTGCTTAATACATTCAGCAACTTTTTTTACCGCTAGTGTATTAATCGCATAGTACACTAAAAAACAGATGATACGTCATTCCTCAAAATGTTTCCCGTGAAACAATGAAGAAATCGATCATTCTCAGTTACTTAGCTTAATTAGAAAGGAGTACTGAATATGAATCTGATATTAAACAAGCGCGATCCGATTTACCTGCAAGTCATGCACTTTTTAAAAAAAGAAATCGTAGCGGGACATTTAAAACCCGGTGAAGAGATTCTTTCTAGAAGGCAGCTGGCAAACGATTTGAAGATCAACCCTAATACGGTGCAGCGTGCATACAGTGAAATGGAGGCAGAACAATTGATTTATACAGAACCGAACAAACCCAGCAAAGTCACTGAAGACCCCAACGTATTGCGTCAGCTGAAAAGCGAATGGGTCAATCAGGCTGTCAAAGAGTTTGTTAGTGCCATTCAAACAGTAGACATTACCATCGATGAAGTCACAGATTTAATTAAAACAGAAATGAACCATCATAAGAACGGAGGATAAACATGATAGAAGTAAAAGATATTCACAAAAATTTCGGCAGAAAAAAAGTATTAAAAGGTGTTTCTTTCACAGTTAATAAAGGCGAAATCACTTGTCTGATCGGAATCAACGGTGTTGGGAAGACGACGATTTTGAATGCCATTATGGACTTGACGCCGATTAAAAGAGGCGAGATTCTGATTGATGAAAAGCAGCATACTCCTGAAATGTATAATCAGATCACCTTTATCCCGGATGCTGCTATTATGCTGCCTGGAATGACAATCCAGCAAGCAATGGATTTTATGAAAGAATATCATTCAGTGTGGAATGAAAAGCGTGCAAAAGACCTGCTTCGATTTTTCAAATTAAAAGTATCCGACAAGATTCAGGACCTCTCCAAAGGTAATGTAGCCAAGGTCAATCTTCTGATGGGACTATCCTTAGACGTGGACTACATATTAATGGATGAGCCTTTTTCCGGAATCGACATTTTCACCCGAGAACAGATCACTGAAGTGTTCAGCAGTCGATTAGTTGAAGATCGCGGCGTACTCATTACGACTCACGAAATCAGCGATATCGAACATTTAATCGATAAAGTACTGCTGCTGGACGATGGTGTTATTATGAAAGAATTCTATGCTGAAGCTATGCGAGAAAACGAAGGCAAGTCAGTTGTAGATGTATTACGGGAGGTATATGAAGGATGAAACAATCGTTAAAACACTTTATCCGCTTAGTGAACTTTGAATTTGAACGGATGTATAAATTTTTATTTGCCATTATGGGGATCTTGATTGCCGCTAACTTGGCTGGTTACATTCTGCTCCCTCTTGAATATATGAATAATGCTCGCGAAATAATGAGAATTGATTCCTTGACCACCGCACAGTTTATTGAAAACAATGACCCTTTTTCAATGTACCCTGTGTCCATCTCTTTATGGGTATTAGGCCCCATTGCTCTTGGTATTATCGGTTTTATATTTTATTCTGTTTTCATCTGGTACCGCGAATGGTTTGGAAAAAATACTTTTATCTACAGACTGTTGATGATTCCAGTTTCAAGAATGCAGATATTCTTCGCTAAATTTTTGATGATCGTAATTGGTGTATTCAGTTTGCTTGCTTTACAGCTCTTGTCATTGTGGATCGGTGAAATCATCGTGTCCAATATCGTCTTAGGAGAATTTTATACGTCTTACAATCTGCCGCAAATCTTACAGTTGAACTATATTTTCCAAATTATTTTTCCAAATATCGGGGAAGTATTTTTAGGCTCATACATCATTGGGTTTGTTGCTGTACTGGTCTTATTTACGGTTATTTTATTTGAAAGAAGTTTCCGGATCAAAGGACTGGTCATGGGAATCGGTTATGCGATAGCTTGCTTATTCTTTGTTCTCTCGCCAAATCTGATCCCTACAGTATTTAAAAATTACCACATTCTCTTTAATTCTGAACTGATCTTACTGATTTTCGGGTTCTCGTTGATTGTAGGTATGATCTCTATACTGCTTAGTCGTTATTTATTGAAGCATAAAATCACTGTTTAAAAAATACCGTTTAGAAAGGAATGAAACATATGTCAAAGTATGCAAAATTAATCGGGATTACGTTATTCACTATCATCAGCTTCTGTATCTACGGAATTGCAAAGACCTCCGCTGAAACGACGACTAATCTAAAAATTGAAACGACTGAAGGCGATGATACTTATGCGGATTCCTTCAATTTATCTGGATATATTTATGGAGAATCCAATACTCTACTTCCTACATTTCATTATACCGATGGGGCATTTGAGTTGAAAGACGAATCATCTTTTTTCGAAATTTTAGATGCTTCAATCTATTTAACTGCGGACCAACTAATGGAAGAACATAAATCCTTTATGCGCGGCAAGTCTCCTTACGCCCAGTTCAAAGTAGAGGATGAAAAAGTTGTCTACGCAGCTTCTGATACCGATCAATATTGGCAGGAGACTTCTACAAATCAGTTGAATGTTTCTTTACTGGATAAAGCGAATGATGAGATTTCCGACTATACATTTTCATTGCCTGAAGATTCTTCTGGAACTTCATTAGAATCCGTCAGAAACTTTTATGTTCAATACCCGATGGTTTACTTTACTCTTTTAACGGCGGAGTCGAATAATAGTAGTTTGTACAAAATCTATTCCGCTGACTTGTCTAAAGAAACCCCAGAATTACAGCTTGTTAGAGAAATAGATTCTAAATTAAGTACCTTGGACAGTCTCTATAGTTCATTATCCGAATCAGCAAATAACCACTATCTAGGTCTGGCAGAAATCAACTATAATGAATACGAAATGAGCGTGGACTCTTTTACTATTTATGATTATGAGACTGACACTCTTTTAGAAACACAGAGCTTGGAAGGCATAGAGCAGCCAAACTTGTTAAGTGATGGAGAAAACCTTTATATTACGTCACCTTCAGAAAATGGACTTACTGTTTATCAAGTAGATACTTCGGCAGAGCCAGCCGCATTATCACCCATTTTTGAATTGCCAGCTTCAGAAAATGGACCTATTTTACCTGCGTTTATTTCGAACAATTTACTATATTCATATGAAGAACACTATGATTCTGTAGCTCTGAATTATAGTATTCAAATTAACGATCTCAATACGGGAGATCTTCTCTATAAAGGAGAAATACTTGGAGAAGACTCAGAACCAGTTGATATGTCTTTAATAGATATTCAAAAAGCAGCAGAATAATTTAGCAAACGATCCTTTCTCTTGAGTAAAGGATCGTTTTTTATGTTGTGCTTTAGTATGATAGTAGTAACAACGATTCATGGAGGAAACAATGATGCCTTATATGATTCCTGAAGCAAGAAAAATCCGGAAAGATGATATGACTAAGAATCTGCAGCAGCAAGTAAAGGGTATTCTGCCAAAAATCAACGCAGGAGATTACCGCCATATCATTGAAGCTGGCTCCGATAAGCATATAGTTGCGTTAGGACTGAGCTGGAAAAATCCTTTCCATCCATCTGCAGAATATCTGCGTATTTATCTGGATGATGACTTGAAAGATCCAGCAGGTGTTCAACGACAGCTGTTTACTCATTTAGAGAAAAACCCATCCTCTACAGCTGATCGTTTGATCTATTCTTTGATGAATGATCAAGTAAAGATGCTTTCAACCCTGAAATCCAACGGTTATGAATTAATCAGGAAAACGTATGAACCAACACTGATTGTTGCAGAGTGTTTGAGCCAGATAGAGACATCAGCTCATTCTTCTGTACTCACTTATGGAGAAATGATGAAAGATCCTCAGTTGAAAAATGAATTCTTTACTTTATTGAAAAGGAACTATGAAGCTACTCATCTTGTTAATCCAGCAGCTGACCTGACACTATCCGAATGGATGTCTTTGTTGTTAGACGAACAGCCTGACTGGAATTTAAGTTTGATAGGATTGACAGATGGTTCCGTTTCTTCTTACATCACTATTTTTCCGCCTGAGGATGAAGGTGTGGAGATCGCTTGGATGGGACTGCGAACAGAAATACCCACTGCTCGCTTAGAATTGCAGCAGCTCTTTAAGAAACAGCTGGAGCTGCTAAACCAGAAAGGAATCCGTTCCATTGAGACAGAAATCGATACGACGGATCACTATGCCTCTGCTCTTTTTTCTTTTATTGAACTTGAGACGTTGAAGTCATACAATACTTACAGAAAATTCATCTAGCTGATTCACTCTAGATTTAGCCAATATAAATTGTTATACTGTTGAAAATTATATCTATCAATAATAGCTTACTTAAACATTTTTTATTAGAATGGATGACCCTATGACAACTTCTATCAGACAATCATTGACGCAAAGCAACCGCATTGTAATTAAAGTCGGTACCAGTACGATCATGTATCCGAATGGTTCTATCAATCTGCAGCGAATGGAGAAACTGGCTTTTGTTTTAAGTGACTTGAAAAATCAGGGCAAACAGGTCATCCTCGTTTCTTCCGGCGCGATCGGCGTTGGCTTGGCTCGTATGAACTTAACTGAACGCCCTGTAACGATTCCAGAGCAACAGGCGATTGCGGCAATTGGTCAGACAGAACTGATGAACTTGTACAGCCAGTTTTTCTATCACTATGGTCATCAAGTCGGGCAAGTCCTACTGACGAAGGATGTGATCGACTTTCCAGTGAGCCGGGAAAATACTGCGAATACTTTTGAACAGCTTCTCATTAAAAATGTTATCCCCATCGTCAATGAGAATGATACTGTTTCTGTAGAAGAACTGGACCACCTGACTCGATTCGGTGATAACGATACACTGTCTGCAATCGTTTTAGAAATTACAGATTCAGACCTCCTGATTCTTTTATCTGACATCGACGGTTTCTACGATAAAAACCCGATGATCCATACTGACGCCGTTTTATTCGATACGATACATGAAATTACTGAGGATACGTATGCATTAGCCAGCGATCCTGGAACAGGCGGCATGACGACTAAACTATCAGCAGCACAGATAGTACTGAAAGAACAGAAGCAAATGCTTTTGACCAACGGCGAGGACCCAACGATTTTATTCCGCTTGTTGAAAGGCGAGCCTATTGGAACCTTATTTACACCAGAACAGAAAGGAGCACTCAAATGACCGCTTTAAATGAATTAGGAAAACGAGCAAAACAAACTGCACGTATTCTTGCTCAAGCTTCCACTCAAGAGAAAAACAGTGCACTGAACAAAATGGCAGATGCCCTGCTCACAAATACCTCTTCCATCTTAGCCGCAAACGCCGAAGACACAGCAGCTGCCGAGCAGAACGGTGTGGCTGCAACGATGCTGGACCGCTTGACACTGACAGAAGATAGAATCAAATCCATGGCAGATGGACTGAGAGATGTTGCAGCTTTGCCAGATCCAATCGGGTTGGTTAAAGGCATGTGGACAAATGATGCTGGATTGAAAATCGGCCAGCAGACGGTTCCGCTTGGCGTGATCGGTATCATCTTTGAGTCGCGCCCTAACGTCACCTCTGATGCTGCCGGTTTATGCTTTAAATCTGGAAATGCTGTTATCTTACGCGGCGGAAAAGAAGCCATTCATTCCAATATATCCATTATAAAAGCTCTGCAATCCGGACTGACATCAACGTCTTTTCCTAAAGAAGTGATTCAACTTGTGGACGATACTTCTAGAGAAACAGCTCGTGAGATGATGCAGCTGAATCGGTATCTGGATGTTCTCATCCCGCGCGGAGGAGCAAATCTGATTAAAGCCGTTGTAGAGACTGCGACGGTGCCGGTGATCGAGACTGGAACCGGCAACTGTCACATTTATATAGATATGGCAGCTGAACTGGAAATGGCCACAGATATCCTCGTCAACGCTAAAACGTCTCGTCCTTCCGTCTGCAACGCAGCAGAAACCTTATTGATTCATAAAGATGTGGCAGAAACGTATCTGCCAGTCATTGAGAAAGCTTTATCCGAATGGAATGTTGAACTGCGCGCAGATAAAAGAGCTGCAGCCTGCTTAACTTCTTCCGTTCCTGCAACGGAAGAAGACTGGGAAACAGAGTATTTAGATTATATTTTAGCGGTAAAAGTCGTCGATTCGATCGATGAAGCCATCGAGCACATCAATCACTACAGTACCGGTCATTCAGAAGCTATCGTAACAAGTGATTACTTTGCCGGACAGCAGTTCCACAAAGAAGTGGATTCGGCAGCCGTATACATCAATGCTTCTACACGTTTCACTGATGGATTTGAATTTGGATTCGGTGCTGAGATCGGAATCAGCACCCAGAAACTCCACGCAAGAGGACCAATGGGACTGCCAGAACTCACCTCAACTAAATACATCGTGTTTGGTGAAGGTCAGACTCGATAAACAATGAAGGCCTGTAAACAGATTGCTGCATCTGTTTACAGGCTCTTCTTTTATAAATGATTATCGTAATAATGATTACCTAGATAATTATTATTACGATAATCGATTTATTCCATCATCTTCTGCTGCGTTTCTTTCGTAATGTCCATCATAGACTGAAAGAATTTGGTCAGTTCTTCTTTAAATTGCTTGTCTTCCAGACGGTCTACATTTTTTGCGATGACTTTTTGCTCACGACTGGCATCCAGTACAGACAAATCATGCTGCTTTTTATATTCGCCGACTTTCAAAACGGTTTTGAGTCGAGCTTCAAAAAGCCGTGTCAACTCTTGGTCGATCGCATCAATTTCTTGACGATACTCTTCTAATTTACTCATACGGTGTGTCCTCCAATCATCAGATCCATCAATCCAAGTGCTGTAACAGCTTCTAAGACTGGCAGTACTCGGGGAACAATACAAGGATCGTGTCTTCCTTCCACTTCCAGTTCTGCCGCTTTCCCTTCTTCTACATTGATGGTTTGCTGTTTTTTCTTAATAGAAGCAGGTGGTTTAACGGCTGCTCGGAAGACGACCGGCATACCATATGTGATTCCGCCGATGATCCCACCATTATTGTTGGACCGTGTTTTGATGTCTCCTTGTTCATCGTAGTAGTACTCATCATTCGCTTCTGATCCGCGCATTTTTGTAATTTCAAATCCAGTTCCGAATTCAATCCCTTTGATAGCTGGCACTGCAAAAACTAAGTGTGCCAGTTGGGATTCTACAGAATCGAAAAACGGATTTCCGTATCCAGCATCTAATCCTAAAACAAATGTCTCTACTACGCCGCCGACTGAATCGCCATCTTCTTTTGCTTCCACGATCAGCTCTTTCATTTCTGCTTCTTTTGACGCATCAAAAAGCGGCAATTGCTGATGTTTGAAGGCTTCTACTTGTTCTAAGCTGACCGATCCCTGTTCTGAGAAGTCTTCGTCTTCTATTGTTCCGATTGAACTGATATGGGATCCAATCGTGACTCCTTTCTGTTCCAGCCACTGTTTGCAGATTGCACCAGCAAATACCAGAGGAGCTGTGATTCTGCCTGAGAAGTGCCCGCTGCCTCGGTGATCATTATGTCCTTTATAACGTACACGTCCTGGGTAATCCGCTTGTCCTGGCCGCATCACATTCTTCAGAAGACTGTAATCTTTAGACCGTGTATTTGTATTCCAGATGATAGCGGTCAGCGGTGCACCTGTCGTCTTCCCATCTAAAAATCCACTGAGAATCTCCGGCTGATCCTTTTCTTTACGTGGTGTTGTCAGCTCGTTTCTACCAGGTGCTCTTCTGGCCATTTCAAATAACACCCGTTCCATATTTACTGTTAACCCCGGCGGCAATCCATTAATGGTTACGCCAATTGCAATCCCATGCGACTCTCCGAAAATAGAGATTTGAAGGTTTTTACCCCATATTCCACTCATGTACTTCTCCTCCTGCTTTTTGAAAAACTTCCCAGAAATCGGGATATGATTTTTGAACACACTCTGTATCTTTGATGTAGATCGGTTCTCTGCAGACAGTCGAAGCGACCGCAAGCATCATGGCCATTCGGTGATCCTTATGACTCCAGACCTCTACTCCGCCTTTCAGCGAAGGCTGTCCTGTAATGTGCAATGTATTCCCTTCTGCTATAATCTGAGCTCCTAACGCGGCCAGTTCTTTCTGGGTCGCCATCAACCGATCACTTTCTTTGATTTTTAACCTCTCCAAGTTTGTAAAAGACGTCTTTCCTTCACTTAATGCTGCCGCTAGAGCCGCAATCGGAATGATGTCCGGTACTTGTGCACCATCAATGACCCGCTCGTGCTGCTTCGGCTCTTGAAGCTGCTTTAGAATTTGAATGATTTCCTGGTCTCCCTGCAGAGAGTCTGCTTTCAAGCCATCCACTATGACCGAATTCCCCAACTGCTCAGCCGTTAACCAGAAGGCCGCTTGGGAGTAGTCGCCTTCAACTGTATACTGTTGAGATTGATAGCTTTGATTGCCGGCTATTTTAAAGGTTGTATCGTTCTCGTTGATGATGGAGATCCCAAATGTTTCCAGAACAGACAGCGTTAAGTCGATGTATCCTTTTGACTCTAAATGCGTCGTAATGTTTAGAACCGAATCGCCTTCCAACAGCGGCAACGTCAGCAGCATCCCTGTTATAAACTGAGAGCTGATATCTCCCCGCATATTATAAGTACCCGGCTTCAGTTTTCCTTCTATGGTCAGATCCAGTTGTTTGGAATCTGCTGGTTCGTAGCTTACAGACTGTTGTGCAAAAATTTCTTGATACGGATGCATTGGCCGCTGTCCTAATTTCCCTCGTCCAGTAAATCTGGTTTCTCCAGCGAATAAAGTAGCAACCGGTACGAGAAAGCGCAGTGTTGAACCTGATTCATTACAGTCAATTGTATGGCTGCGTCTAGCACTAGCAGATCCTATGCCGTCAATCGTTAATGTATCTTCTTCATGCAAAATTACGGCTCCGAAAGCCTGCATCCCTTCAATCGTTACTTGAATGTCATCAGATAACTGAATATTATGGATAACACTGCGCCCTTCCGCCAAACTGGCACAAATCACTGCTCGGTGGGCCATACTTTTTGAAGGAGGAACAGTGACTGTTCCACTCAATGTTTTTGGTATGAGTTTGAGATTCGTCAAGATGATGTACCTCCTGTCGTTAAGCTTTTGAAAAAGGTTAGATCGCTATGCACTCTTCTAGCTTTTCCAATACTGTCTAGAATAATGATCGTCAAATGACCTTCTAAATTTTTCTTGTCTTTTTTTATATACGGCAGTATTTCTGAATAGTCTTCCGGTTTTTTCAATTCTGTAGGCAGCTGATATTGTTTTAATAGGGAGATCAGCGCTTCTGTCGTGCCGGCTTCTGTCTGCTTTTCAACTTCTGCGATTCTAGTCAGCTCAACCATTCCAATCGCCACCCCTTGACCATGGGAATAATCTTCATAGTGATAATACGCTTCGATTGCATGGCCTAAAGTATGCCCAAAGTTCAGCAGCATTCGTTCACCAGTATCCTTTTCATCGGTTTGAACGACTTGTTTTTTAAGGGTACAACAGGTTTCGATAACCCATTCAATCTGCTGCATAACTTGTTCTCTAGAGGAAAGGTCCATCAGACGATCGAACAATTCTCGGTCTTTTATGCAGCCGTACTTGATGACTTCAGCCATGCCATCTGCAAAAGCAGCATCCGTCAGTGTTTCCAGTACCAGCGGGTCGATTAAGACAAGTTTCGGGTGATAAAAAGCACCTACCAGATTTTTTCCTTCAGGTAAATCAACGCCGACTTTCCCGCCGACACTGCTGTCGACTTGTGCCAGCAATGTAGTGGGCACTTGGATGAATGAGATGCCTCTCAAGTAAGAAGCCGCTGCAAATCCGGCGATATCTCCAATCACGCCGCCACCGAGTGCAACGATCAAGTCACTTCTGGTTAGCCCAAATTCGATCAATCGGCTATAAATGTCCGGCATGGTCTGAAAGGCTTTCGTTTGTTCTCCAGGCGGCAACACGATGCACTGAACAGCGTATCCAGCAGACTCCAGCTCCTCCACTGCTTTATTCCCATAGTGTTGATGCACCGTTTCGTCCGTTATTACGGCTATTTTTGTTCCTTTGAACACTTTCAAGAGTTCTGACCCTATATGATTCAGCAATCCTTTTTCTATTTTCAGCGGATAGCTTGTTTTACTTTCTGGAATTTCTACTGTCAGTTCAGGCATCGGGTTCCCTCCTTTTTAGTTATTTTGCTAATACAGTTGCTGCTGCTTGGATTGAACGGTCTTCCACTTCAGCCAGTTTGCGGGCTTTTTCCATAACCGATGCAAATTCATCCGGTGTCAGGCATTGTTCTCCATCACTCCATGCATTTGCAGGATCGTTATGGACTTCGATCATCAGTCCGTCAGCGCCTGCTGCGATGCCTGCTTTGGCACCCGCTTCGACCATATACGCCATTCCGCCAGCATGACTTGGATCAATAATAATTGGCAGATGCGAAAGTTTTTTAATAACCGGCACCGCTTGAACATCCAACGTATTTCGTGTTTCCGTTTCGAATGTGCGAATACCGCGTTCGCATAAAATGACGTTCTCATTTCCTTCTGACATAATGTATTCTGCTGACATCAACCATTCTTTGTAGGTTGCAGACAGTCCGCGTTTTAACAAGACTGGTGTATTGGTCTTTCCAACTTCTTTCAGCAAATCAAAGTTCTGCATGTTGCGGGCACCAATTTGAATAACATCTACGGAATCCACAAATTCATCAATCCATTTTGTCGACATCAACTCGGTCACGATCGGCATGCCGGTTTCCTGTTTAGCTGTTTGCAGCATACGCAGTCCTTCTAATTCCAATCCTTGGAAGCTGTAAGGAGATGTTCTCGGCTTGAATGCTCCGCCTCGCAGGAAGTTTGCGCCGGCAGCTTTGATTTGTTTGGCCACATGCACAATCTGTTCTTCACTTTCAACTGAACACGGACCAGCTATGATACCCAATTGGCTTCCCCCAATTGTTTCGTTTCCTATTTGAATGACAGAGTTTTCTGGATGAAATTTTCTATTGGCACGTTTGTATGGTTCCTCTACTCGTACAATTTGTTCGACCTCTTTCAGTGCTTGCAGCTGGTGGGTATCGATTCCGCTGGTGTCTCCGATCAATCCTAGAAAATCTCTTTTAATATCTGAAAAATGACTGACAGCTACACCTCTGGTTTCTAAGCGACCTGTAATTTCTTTAACGGCTTCTGCAGTTACCCCTTGTTTTAATACAATAATCATAATTATTATCCCCTTTTTTAGGTTTTAGTTTATTTTGTAAAGACACCAGACCATAACTGGCTCATAGCGTTCTTCTACTGTGTGTTCAGGCTGTTTCTCTTTTTCATACACATCTTCACTGATAATCGTATATTTCAGACTTTTTTTGCAGAAAGCTTTCCAGGCTTTGTACTTGCTGTCTGTAAAACGGACTACCGTTTGCTCCGACTGTGCATCTAGATACTTTTTCAGAAAAATAGTGGTGGCTGGATGAATCATCGCCGTGTTTTCTGTGTGCTGCTGGTTTTTGATAAGCAGCATCGGCTTTGTCTTCCGTTGAAACACATTAACAAGTTCGATTTTATCCCAATAGTCATAATTGAACTCTTTCCAACCATAATCTCGTCGCGCGCTTTTAAAAGCTACCGGAAATAGTACATGCTGACCTTTTAACTGTTCTAGATTATGAAGCAGGCTGTCAAAAGACGGATACTCAACGATATCATCCTCCTCTGATTGAAGCAGCGATTTGGCAGCCGCATAACTGTCGGTGCTTTTTGGACCTAATGTATGGATAATCATGTTTTCTACCTCCACTATTTTTAGTGCCTGAATATTTCACGTTAATTTTAGGTACTCAATTTCTTTTTCCTCTGAGTTCGCAGAATTTTGCTCTTATTCTCCTTACTCATTCTCTTTTCTTCTCTGACTTCGTAGAATTTTGCTCTTATTCTCTTTTCTCATTCTCTTTTCTTCTCTGACTTCGTAGAATTCTGCTCTTATTCTCCTTACTCATTCTCTTTTCTTCTCTGACTTCGTAGAATTCTGCTCTTATTCTCTGTACTCACTCCCTTTTCTCTTCTGACTTCGCAGAATTCTGCTCTTATTCTCCTTGCTCATTCTCTTTTCTTCTCTGACTTCGTAGAATTTTGCTCTTATTCTCTGTACTCAACCTCTGTTTTCTCTGACTTCGTAAAACCTTGCGTTTAACTTTTTGTGATTACCTGGTTCATTCTTTTCTCGTCATTTACTGTGTTCAAACATACCTCCCGGCGGAGATGTAATTACGCTCACTGGCGCTCGCCTAGTACTGCGTCCGTAATTCACTTTGTTCAAACGGACCTCCTGGCGGAACGGGTAACTACGCTCGCTAGCGCTCGCCTAGTACTTTGCCCGTAACTCGCTTCGCTCGAACGGGCAAAGCAAAAGAGCCGCATTCTGTCTTCTTTAGAAGATCGAATGCGGCTCTGGTTTATATTCACTCATAAAATGTTGTATTTTACTTGTGCGCCCCATTCGATTTCTGTGAAATCTATGGGACGCTGTTGTCAGCAGCTTAAAGCTCTCTAGCCTCCATAGATTTGATCCTAAAGAAGCTAAAGTAATAACGATTCAATTGTGAGGTCGGTGCTTTATGAATGTGATGTTGGTTGATCATGTTCCTAACTCCTCAATTGATTGGTATCAGCTGTTGTTCAACTGTGCCCCAATACTAGCAAGTAAAAATTTCAATGTCAACAGAAATCACAAATTTTTTTCAAATTTTATTTTTATCTTTTATTTTTATCGTTCAAAAAACCGATCAACAATGGGATGTACTCACTTTTTTCAGACCAAATAAATTTAATGAATTCTCATAAACTTTTAGATTCTATTTGTAATTCATTTTTCTTTTGTCTATACTTCAAACCAAACTTACTTGATTGAAAGGAGTCGCTCATGCATTTTTACGGTTTATTTGGAGAGCATTTGTCTCATAGTTTATCTCCTCTTCTGCATCGATCTATCTATCAAAAGACTGGATTACAAGCTTCATACAAGACATTTGCTTTCCCGCCGGCTGAGTTGTCTGAAGCGGTAGCAGGCATTCGTACATTGACCATCAGCGGGGTGAATGTAACCATACCTTACAAGGAAACGGTTCTGCCATTTTTGGATGAACTAGATCCCTTGGCAAGACAACTTCAGGCATTAAATACGATAAAAAATCAGGCTGGTCATTTAATTGGATATAATACGGACTATGCGGGATTCGGATTGATTTTTGAACGTCGAAAATGGTCTCCAGCTGGAAAAACAGCAGTTGTATTGGGGACCGGCGGAGCTGCAAAAATGGTGATTGCTTATTTGCTGCATCAGGGTATTCAGCACATTAACATTGTTTCCAGATCTCCTGAACGTTTCGAATCTACAGACAAAACCACCTATACCAATTACACTTCGGCTTCGACGCTGCAAGGAGATTTTCTGATTAACACTACCCCTGTCGGCATGTATCCAAACACAGCCGATTCGCCCGTTTCTGAAGGGATGATTCAACAGTTCGGTATTTTGATCGATTTAGTCTACAATCCTTTTGAAACAACTTTTTTATCGCTAGGAAGAAAGCATGCGAAAGAAACGGCAAACGGGTTGGATATGCTGATCGGGCAAGCTGTCAGAGCGGTAGAGATATGGGAAGAGATCGAGATTGATTCTTCCGTTATTGAAGAATTGATTCAGGAATTTGGTGAGAAAAGATGAAATCCAACATTGTATTGATCGGCATGACGGGCAGCGGCAAAACCACCATCGGCAAACAGCTGAGCGAACGGCTATCTATGCCTTTTATAGATATCGACCATTATATAGAACAAACAGAAAAACAGACGATCCCTGAGCTTTTCGCAGTCAGTGAAGCTCATTTCAGAGAAATTGAAACAGCTGCATGCCAAAATCTCGCCGCTCAGCAGCAGCGAACCGTTTTATCTTGCGGCGGCGGTGTTGTGTTAAATCAACTCAATATTCAGGCATTTAGAAAGACGGGGTGGATTATTTTGCTCGACCGGCCAATTGAACAGATTGTTCAAGATATTCAGACGGAACATCGTCCACTTTTGAAGTCAGGAACAGAAAGACTATACCAATTGTACCAGGAGCGAAAAGATCTTTATACGGAAGCAGCTGATATCATTATATCTAACACCTCTTCTTTGGAACATGTGCTAAACAAAATCGAGAAACAGCTTCCTGCTTCTATAATATCTAAATATCTAAATAAAGGAGAAGACAGATGAATTTAGTGATTATCAATGGTCCTAATTTAAATTTTCTAGGAATACGGGAACCAGACGTTTATGGAAAAGAAACATTGGAAGATCTTGAGCAGAAGATCAAAACGTACGCTGAAGATCGTGGGCATACGTGCGCTTTTTTTCAAAGTAATACGGAAGGCGCGCTGATTGATCGTATCCAGCAAGCTCATAGCGAGCAAGCTGCCGGGATTATTTTGAATCCAGCTGCTTACACTCACTATAGTTATGCACTTCATGATGCCGTTAAAGCGGTCAGTGTTCCTACAGTAGAAGTTCACTTGAGTGCTATTCATGCCCGGGAAGCTTTTCGCAGAGAATCGGTCGTAGCGCCTGCCTGTATTGGTCAAATCTCTGGTTTCGGCATTACGGGATATACATTAGCCATTCATGCATTGGAAGAATACAAACTTAAAGGAGCTTAACATGAAGATTGGAATCATCGGACTGGGAGCAATCGGCGGATCCTTCGCAGCTGGACTTCGAGCAGCGGGATATGAAGAAATTTACGGAGTCGATATTGATGAAGAAACGGTTGAAACGGCTGAAAAAAGCGGGATGATCAAAGAAGGATCATTGAGCGCTGAAAGATTTCTTCCTGATTTAGATGTACTCATACTCTCTTTATATCCTAGTCAGATCGCACCATTTATCGAAAAGTACTATACTCTTTTCAAAGCTGGTGTGGTCATCACGGATGTGACGGGCGTTAAAACGGCCATCATTGAACAAGTTGCGGAGGTGCTGCCTGATAAAGCCGACTTCGTATTCGCTCATCCTATGCGCGGAAGTGAGAAAAAAGGGATTATCGGCGCGGATCACACGAGATTTATTGGTGCGAACGCCTTGATCACCCCCACTTCTAAAAATAAAGAGAAAAATATCCAACTCATCGAAAACCTCTATAGAGAAATCGGATTTACAAAAATCACCCGTGTTTCACCCGAATTGCATGACGAGCAGATTGCTTATGTCAGTCAATTGATGCACGCTTTGTCTGTCGCCGTTGTGAACAGCAATCAGGCTTCTGAGGACACGCTGACTTTTGCGGGAAACAGTTTTCAGGAACTGACGCGGATCGCAGATATCAACGGTGAATTATGGAGCGAATTATTCCTAAATAATCGTTCGGCGCTGCTGAAGTCTATTGAACAACTTGAAACAGAACTGGACGAACTGAAACAAACTTTAAAGACAGCAGACGAAGAGAAGCTAAAAGACTTATTCAGCAAAGCTACCGCCCAGCGCAGACATTGGTACTGAAAGTTATATAGAAAAACCTTGAACAAATCTAACAATAGACTCGTTCAAGGTTATTTTTCATAATGTGTCCAAGCAGAGATAATGGTTACTTGTTTATTGATTTCATCCACCGTATAGACTAAACGATGCTTAATATTGATTCTTCTGGAATAATGTCCTGCTAGATTACCTATTAATTTTTCATACGGTGGAGGTGTCAGAAAAGGGTCCGTTTTTAACAAAACAATCAGTTCTTGAAACTTTCTTTCTAAATGGGCAGCTTTTAATTTCTTCAAATCTTTTTGTACTTGCTTTTTAATGCTTACAGAGTATCCCAATTGATATCCTCAGCATCTATTAATTCATCATTTTCTCTTTCTTTGATTACTTCTGCTATTCCAGCATTCTGCAGGTATAGTGTTTCTTGTATGCTGCCCCAGTCCTTTTCACTGATCATGACTGCACCTTGCTTTCCTTTCTTTCCCGTTATATAGACCGGCTCATGTGTCTCATTTACTCGATCGATCAGATTATAAAAATCTTTACGGGCTTGCGTTGGATTTGTTATATCCATACTGTCACTCCTTTCTCTTTTATTATAACGTACGTTTTAACGTACGTTAAAAACAAAACAGAAAAATGAAACCAACGGCTTCCTTTTTCTGTTTCTCTAAATAGTATTAATTCAAGTTCCAAAAAGCCTCTTGCTATAACAGAATTCTGATGATTCCCAACACAGTTGCACTGATGATTCCGACTTTATACCATTTCAATCTCTTTTCCCATTTTTCAGTGAAACCCTCTGACAAACTTCGATCTTCCGCTACCGCTGCTTGCATTTCTTTCTTGAAACGGAACAAGAACACACCGGATATTCCAAGTATGACGAGTACTACTACCCCAATCGTACTGCTTAGCCAGTTCACAAAGACGCCTCCTCACAACTTACACATCTCCATTAAAAGTAATTGATCCCCATTGCCGCTTTTACTTCATCCAATGTCTGCGCTGCGACACGTTCTGCTTTTTCACTGCCGGCTTTCAGCATGGTACGGACAGCTTCACGATCTTTTGCGAATTCTTCTCTGCGTTCGCGGATCGGCTGCAATTTCGCCTGCAGAACTTCATTCAAGTAGCGTTTGATCTTCACATCGCCTAATCCGCCTTTTTGGTAATGGTCTTTCAGCTCTTGTACTTTTTCTTTATCGTCATCGAAAACGTCCAAGTAAGTAAAGACAACATTGCCTTCGATTTGACCCGGATCTTCTACGCGAATATGGTTTGGGTCTGTATACATACTCATCACTTTTTTCTGGATTTCATCTGCAGAATCAGATAAGTAAATCCCATTGTTCAAAGACTTGCTCATCTTGCCTTTTCCATCGATTCCGACTAGTCGTCCATGCCCTTTTGGCGGCAGAATGATATCCGGTTCGACCAAAGCTTCGGTATGATACGTTCGATTAAAATCTCTTGCAATTTCTCTAGTCTGCTCCAACATAGGTCTCTGATCTTCCCCGACCGGTACGTGCGTTGCTTTGAAAGCTGTAATATCTGCTGCCTGGCTGACTGGATACATAAAAAATCCAGCAGGGATACTCTCATTAAACCCTTTTTCCTGAATTTCAGACTTCACAGTAGGATTTCGATTCAGTCTGGCCATCGTAACCAAGTTCAAATAGTACATCGTCAATTCCGGCAGCTGTGGAATTTGTGACTGGATCAGAATTGTAGAACGCTCAGGATCCAGACCAACCGCGAGATAGTCCAGCGCCACTTCCAGCAGGTTCTGTTGAACTTTTTCCGGTGTTTTCGCATTGTCCGTCAATGCTTGCTGGTCAGCAATCATCACATATATATGCGTATCCGGATCTTCCTGCATTTTTACACGATTTTGTAAAGAACCTACGTAATGCCCAAGATGGAGTTTTCCCGTAGGACGGTCTCCAGTTAAAATGACTTTATTCATTAGATTTGTGCTCCTTAATCATTGAATTATTCTCCAACTTATTGTATCGTATTTATACCCTTTAAAACAACGCAGATATTGATTTTAGACGAAGTTTTAATGCTCATGCCGATTGAAGATAAAAAACCAGTCTTAAGTCTGATGAATGTATTCTGATAACCGCGTACACTAATAATGTGAAGAAAAAATGACATCCACATGTATAATGATTGAATATTTTAAAATTTTTTGTAAATTTTAGATATTATTTTTAAAATATGGTCATCCTATCACTTTATTTAGAGTATAATGAATACAATTAATTTTGGAGGAAGATATGAAGATATTAATTACAACAGAATGGTATACTCCAACTGTTAACGGTGTAATCACTTCTATTATCAACCTAAAAGAGATCTTAACGAAAATGGGACACGAAGTTCGCGTGCTGACACTATCTGATAAAGAGAATGTACAAGTTTGCGATGAGCAAGGCTTATACACTATGTCTTCTTATGGGATTGGAAAAATTTACCCTGGAGCTCGTTTTGCATTCACAATGGATGAAGAAGTTTTATCTCACATTCTGCAATGGAGTCCGGATATTATCCATACTCAATGTGAATTCAGTACATTCCGTATCGCACGCAGAATTTCTGAGATTCTGAATGTTCCTTTAGTGCATACATATCATACGGTCTATGAAGATTATACACATTACTTTTCACCCAATAAAAAATGGGGGAAAAGAGCAGTCGGGTTATTCAGTAAGAAAGTATTGAATAACGCCGAAACGGTTATTGCACCTACGAAAAAGGTAGAGCAGCTTCTGAAAGGGTACAAAGTTTCTCAGCCAATTCAAGTGATACCCACAGGACTCGACCTGGTGAAATTCAGTCAGATTGTAGAACAAGATGAAATCAAGGCTTTTAGACGCTCCTTGTCTATCCCGGATGATTGTTCTGTGCTGGTCAGCGTTGGACGAGTAGCTAAAGAGAAAAATTTAGAAGAAATCATCTACTATTTGAGTCGCTTGCAGGATCCTTCCCTTCGTTTAGTGATCGTCGGGGACGGACCTTACCGATCTACACTGGAAGAATATGTAGATAAAATAGGTGTGCGTCAGTATGTTCACTTTGTGGGAATGGTAGAACCTTCTAAGATCCCTGTCTATTATAAACTGGGAGACGTCTTTGTCAGTGCTTCAACGAGTGAAACACAAGGATTGTCTTACATCGAAGCGCTAGCCAGTGGTACCTTAGCTTTATGCAAAAAAGATGACTGTCTGATCGGTGTAATCCAAGATGGTGAAAATGGATTTCAGTATACGAATTTTGAAGAGTTCCAGACTTCTCTTTATACACTGCTCTCTGAATTTAAATACAACGAAGCTCAGAAAAAAGCAGCACAAAATAAAATAGAGGAAACGTACTCTATCGAAGCGTTTGGAAAGCAAGTTGAGGCTGTTTATTTGAATGCTGTCCGAAACTATTCTCATCAACATGTTTTCTCTATCTAGGAATGAGGATTTAATTGGAAACCAATGACATCAAAGTTTTACTGTACACCGGCTCCGAAAAGCTGCTGTCTAAAAGCGGCATCGGCGAAGCGATCCGGCATCAGAAAAAAATGCTGGAAGCTTTAGAGATTTCCTACACAGAAAATACAAACGAAGACTATGATGTGGTTCACTTAAATACCGTGTTGCCAGATTCTTTCTGGATGGCTAAAAAAGCCCGTTCAAAAGGGAAAAAAGTTATTTATTACGGTCATTCCACTATGGAAGATTTCAGGAATTCTTTTCGCGGTTCGAACCTTGTCGCTCCCGCATTCAAAAAGTGGCTGGAGCTGTGTTATCGACAAGGGGATATCATTATTACACCGACTGCTTATTCTAAAAATCTTCTCTTACGTTATGCCGTCAATCGGCCAATTGTTTCGCTGTCTAATGGTGTAGACACCGCTTTTTTTGCAAAAAAAGCAGCTTATGCAAAACGATTCAGAGAACAGTATGCATTAAGTCAAGATCAGAAAGTCGTGATGTCTGTAGGTCATTTGATTGATCGAAAAGGCGTTACTGATTTTATCGATTTAGCAAAAAAATTTCCTCAATATACTTTTTTCTGGTTTGGACACACACCCAAGTCTTTAATGACGCCGGCAGTCCAGAAAGCTATTGCACATGCTTCTGATAACTTGCATTTCCCCGGCTATATATCTGCCGAAGAACTCCGAGATGCGTATTCCGGCAGCGACTTGTTCTTGTTCATGACCTATGAAGAAACAGAAGGCATTGTTTTGCTTGAAGCACTAGCAAACGAGACACCTGTGTTGGTAAGGGATATTCCCATTTATCAAGAATGGTTAAAAGAGGGAAAATCTGTTTATAAGGCAAAAGTGCAAGACGACTTTGAACGCAAGCTGCCGATGATTTTAGAGGGAGAGCTTCCTTCTCTGACTCAAGCAGGACTGCAGGAAGCGCGAGCGCTTGACTTAAAAGCCGTCAGTTTAGATCTGGCAAAGATTTATCAGCAATTATTCTATTTATAACCGTTAATAGTTGGATTACATCTTAAAACGCTATATTTAAGATTTCAAACAACTATACTAATAGGAAGAAAACTTCATTTTTCCTCTTAGTTCTATAAAAAGTGTGGCTAATTTGAGGCAAAATATTAAATTAAATTTGCCACAAATTAATGGCTCCACTATTATTTTAAATCAAGAAGTAGTAAATAATCTTATTTTTTTACTACCAGACTGTCTTTAGATATTAGCTTTTCGTCACCCACTACAGTTGACATAGACCCACAAAAAACTTAAAAACCTTGCGATGTAAGACTGGCACGGAGAAGACCAATCTATCATCACAAGGTAAGAGTATTCAAATCTTATTGAAGACTCAAATAATAACAAATTTTAATTAAGGATAGTAATATCATAGATTTTTCTAGAAGTTTCTTGAGGTGAAATTTTCGTTACCTGTCTTTTATCTTCTAAGAAATTACCTTCTTCAAGTGAAGTGGAGAGACCACTCCAAGGTTCCAAAGCAATGAATGGACTTTTATTAGTTGTAGACCACAGAATCAAGTTCGGAAAATCATCAAAATCTACTCGAAGACCTTTACCAGACTTCCTTGACCGAAGCGTTACGCTACGAGACTTGAGCTGGTCAAGTGTAATGGCATCATGGGAAAAAAGTGAGTAGTCCAAATCGAGAATCTTTTGATTTTCCAAAAAAGGTGTCCGATCTTGCAAATCTAATAATCCTGTCTCAGGAAAACTCTTTGGTATCGAGCAAGACTCAACCTCACTAAATTCAATATAATAATCCTCATAGTTTTCACCTTCTACTAAAGGACAATTGAATGCTGGATGGGCTCCAATAAAGTAAGGCATTGTTTTTTCCATTTCCAAGTTCGTTACCTGAAATTCGGTTCTAATTGATTTACCATTCAAGGTATAAACAACTCTCAGTTCAAACTGATATAGGTAATTATCAAGCATCTCAGCATTTGGTTTAATACTAAAGGTCACGCTATTATCATTGACTTCTTCCAGAATAAATTCTTCTTTTCGAACAAAACCATGTCTACGAATAAGACCTGTAAAAAAGGGTCTTTCTTGAGGTCTATAAATAGCCCAATCATTTCGTAAACTACCACAGATAGGAAATAGAATAGGCGCCTGTCCATTCCAATAATTTGGATCAGCTTGCCAGAGATACTCTATCCCATCCTTGTCTTTAATCGAAGTCAGTTGACCACCCAGTGTTTTAAACTGAACAGTAAGATACTCGTTTTTTAATTCGATAGTCACAACTAATTCCTTTCTTTTTATTATTGGAAAGGCAAATAATTTACCTCGAAGTGAATAGTCTCACGTATTTCTACATCGAGTGATTGTAAAAATTCCCATTCAAATGCTGATAACTCTAAATCAGAATGGCAAATCCACTCTTTTCCAGTTGAAACATACCATTTACCACATTTTAGCAACGGGGTAGCTTCAAGCTCAGGAATCATAGGACAATCTTCGAAACTAACAATATATACCTTTTCAAAGCCTGGTCTAAATAAGTGTTGTACTTTTTCTAAAGTATCGGATAACAATTTTTTACATTTTCAAGTAATATTACTCTATCACTTGAGTTTCTGCTACTTTCTTATACCAATGAGCTGATTTCTTAGGATAGCGTTCTTGCGTGTCAAAGTCTACATAGAATAGTCCATAACGTTTTTCGTATCCGTTTGACCATGAGAAGACATCCATAAGTGACCAGATGAAGTAACCTTTAACATTTGCACCATCCGCAATTGCGTCTGATAAAACTTCCAAGTGTTTCTTCACGTAATCAATACGACCATCATCATAAACGGTATTATCTACAAACTCATCTTTGTATCCAAGACCGTTTTCAGTGATGTAAATCTTCTTGTAGTTTGGATAATCATTTTTCACTCGCATGATTTGGTCATACAAGCCTTCAGGATAAATAA
>OMJG01000134.1_pt1 | contig 53564 bp, 45 predicted proteins | sample 1646431 | NCBI WGS metagenome assembly OMJG01 (sample SAMN03771674, study PRJEB25209) | food metagenome | isolation source: Cotija cheese | place: Mexico:Jalisco,Michoacan | collected 2011-12-12 | reverse complement strand
GAAATCGTTAAGATCGATGTAAAAGTTGGCGATACGATTAAAGAAGACGATACACTAGTTGAAGTTCAAAATGATAAATCAGTCGAAGAGATTCCTTCTCCAGTGACTGGTAAAGTGACTAAAGTAAATGTATCAGAAGGTACAGTTGCGAAAGTTGGTGACGTCATCGTTGAGATTGAAACAGATGAACCAGTTGCAGGGTCAGCTCCTGCGGAAGAACAAGGTGCTAGTCATCCTGCCGCAGTTGAGTCAGCAACTGATCCAGCAGCAGGCGTTTCATCAGACGCTAGCGTTGTTAAAACGAGTGATCCTAATAAACAAGTATTGGCATTGCCTTCAGTACGTCAATATGCGCGCGAACAAGATGTCGATATTTCTCTTGTGTCACCAACTGGTAAACATGGTCGTGTGACAAAAGAAGATATTGATCAATATAAATCTCAAGGTGGTTCTAAACCAGCTGAAGCTACTTCAGAAAAAGCTCCAGAAAGTAAGGCTGTATCTGCTTCAACTAGCGAAGCAAGTGAACCAGCTAAACCATTCAAGTCTGGATATTCAGATCAAGAACGTCGCGAAAAATTAACACCTATGCGTCGTGCAATTGCCAAAGCAATGGTTAGAAGCAAACACACAGCGCCACATGTTACTTTATTTGACCAAGTAGAAGTATCTAAGATGTGGGATCATCGTAAGAAGTTCAAACCAATTGCTGCTGAACAAGATGTCAAATTGACATTCTTACCTTATGTGGTTAAAGCATTGGTTGCTGTTGTTCGTAAATTCCCAGTACTAAATGCTTCTATTGATGACGCTTCTCAAGAAATTGTTTATAAAGACTACTACAATATCGGAATTGCAACGGATACTCCAAATGGCTTATTTGTGCCAAACATTAAACAAGCCGAATCAAAAGGTATGTTTGCAATTGCGAAAGAAATCGTTGAGTTGTCTACGAAAGCACATGAAGGTAAATTGACTAACCCTGAAATGAGTAATGGATCTATTACAATCTCAAATATTGGTTCTGCTCGTGGATCTTGGTTTACACCAGTTATCAATTATCCAGAAGTTGCTATTTTAGGTGTTGGTACAATTGCTACTGAACCAATTGTAAATGCTGATGGTGAAATTGTTGTTGGTCGTAACATGAAGTTATCTCTCAGTTTTGACCACCGTATTGTCGATGGTGCAACTGCTCAAAAAGCAATGAACGAATTGAAACGTTTATTGGGTGACCCAGAATTATTGTTGATGGAAGGATAAGGTGTTCTAAATGGTAGTAGGAGATTTCGCGATTGAATTAGATACAGTTGTCATTGGTTCAGGACCTGGAGGCTATGTAGCAGCTATTCGTGCTGCTGAAATGGGTCAAAAGGTAGCTGTGGTTGAACGTGGGGCCATTGGTGGTGTTTGCTTGAATGTGGGCTGTATCCCTTCTAAAGCATTGATCACTGCAGGTCATCGCTTCCACGAAGCACAATCGTCAGAAGTGTTTGGTGTGACTGCTAAAGATGTTGAAATCGACTTTAGCAAAACTCAAGAATGGAAAGATAAACAAGTTGTTGCTAAATTGACCGGCGGCGTTAAAATGTTGCTTAAGAAGCATAAAGTTGAAATTCTTGAGGGTGAAGCTTACTTTGTGGATGAACATACCCTACGTGTAATGCATCCTGATAGTGCTCAAACTTATACTTTCAACAATGCGATTATTGCAACAGGGAGTCGTCCAATCGAAATCAAAGGATTTAAGTTCGGTGGACGTGTGCTTGATTCAACGGGTGCCTTAAATCTGAAAGAGATTCCTAAACACCTGGTTGTAATCGGTGGCGGTTATATCGGATCTGAATTAGCTGGCGCTTATGCTAATATGGGATCTAAAGTCACTATTCTTGAAGGTTTGGACAGCATTTTGAGTAACTTTGATAAAGATATGGTCAAAATTGTTGTTGATAACTTTAAGAAAAAAGGTGTCGATATCCATACCAGTGCTATGGCTAAAGAAGCAAAAGAAACTGATAAGGGTGTTAGTGTCACTTATGAGGTTGATGGCAAGGCAGAAACCATCGATGCTGATTATGTTCTCGTAACTGTTGGTCGCCGTCCAAATACGGATGACATGGGGTTAGACACTCTTCACTTAGATATGACAGATCGTGGCTTGATTAAAGTAGACGAACAAGGTCGTACAAGTGTACCATCTATCTGGGCTATTGGAGATGTTGTTCCTGGTTTAGCTTTAGCACATAAAGCAAGCTATGAAGCAAAAATTGCTGCTGAAGCAATATCAGGGAAAAAGGTTGCTGTTGACTATCGTGCAATGCCAGCTGTATGTTTTACTGATCCTGAATTGGCTTCTGTTGGTTTAACTGAAAAAGAAGCTAAAGACAAGGGATTAGATGTCAAAGTTTCTAAGTTCCCATTGGCAGGAAATGGCCGTGCCTTATCCCTTAATCAAACAGAAGGGTTCGTACGACTAGTAATCACTAAAGAGGACAATACGATTGTTGGTGCTCAATTTGCAGGTGTCAATGCATCTGATGTCATCGCTGAACTTGGCCTAGCAGTTGAGTCTGGAATGAATGCCGAAGACTTGGCATTAACAATCCATGCACATCCATCATTAGCCGAAACGGTTATGGACGATGCTGAATTGGCACTTGGATTACCAATCCACGTTTAATTTAAAATGAGATGAATAGTCGCGTCAGTTATGTTAATCATGACTAGTGTTAAACCAACACACAACGACTAACGAGTAGAGGCTATAGCAAAGTTAACTTTGTTATAGTCTCTTTTGCTATCCAAATAATGAACAGATATCACAGGGTTTGCGAGGAAAAAACGCCAAAGTAATTGTTAGGAAAGACCTATGGAGTGTTTGTTAGGGAATAACGCTAGTCATTAAATCTTTTGAACAAGAATAATGATCAGAGATGTAGAAAGAAGTAGACATTAAAAATAGTATATGAAATTAAATAAAGTTCTTGTTTATGATAGTGAAAATGGGTATACTTAATTTCGTAGTAAAAAAACAAATTTAGGGAGAAGGAGGGATTACGATGCAAATCAAATCAGTAAGTTTTACACAACACTTAGCAGTATTTAATTTAAAACGATTAATCCCTTTTTTACAATCCTTGTAGCGCAGTTAGTGCCTATCTAGATAGATGGTATACTCTGTCCTTTTGGAAAAAAGGGCGGAGTTTTTTTGTGCATTTTTTACAGAATGAGAGGTTACTGACCACATGCAATATATTATCAAGCAACTTGGAATTTATTTTAATGAACACAGGCTACGCTATTTAGTCGTTTTTATTTTCATCGTGATAGCTAGCGCAATGTATGTCGCGCCGATTTATATTCTAAGATTATTTATCGACGCAATCGTTCAATCAGAGTTTACTGCAGCAACAATGACGCGTTATGTACTTCTCTTTTTGGGTGCCATCGTTATAGGTTACATCTCAGAATTTATCTGGACTTATAATCTTTTTATTGGTTCATATGATCTTCAAAAACAATTAAGGGAACGGTTAATGGCACATTTCCTCAAAATGGGTGCTCCTTTTTATCATCATTTTCGAACAGGAGATTTAATGACTCGTTCGAGTGATGATGTTCAAGTAATGGGTATGACAGTAGGATACGGACTAATGGTATTTTTGAATACTAGTTTGTATCTGGGTTTTATTATCATTGCGATGGCAGGTACGGTATCGTTACTTTTAACGGTTTTTGCTCTGATACCAATGCCATTTTTAGCCTATTACATTTTTAAGTGGGGATCAGAAGTTGATCGTGCTTTTACGGATGCTCAGAATGCTGTCTCTGAAATGAATAGCGAAGTTTTAGAGATTATCGATGGGGTTCGTGTTGTCCGTGCTTACGGATTAGAACAGGTTACTGCCAAACAGTTTAACCAAAGAACAACGGAAACGAAGCTTAAAAATGACCATGTGTCTGAGATCGATTCTAGATTTGCTCCTTTAATTACGATCGTCTTAGCAATCAGTTTTGTTTTTAGTTTTGGTGCAGGAGCTTTTCTGGTTGCTAACCAAACCATTACAGTAGGTGCAATGGTATCTTTTCAGGTCTATTTGACCATGGTCGTATGGCCAATGATCTCAGCTGGCGATCTCGTTAATGTGATGCAACAAGGATCGGCTTCCTGGCGGCGAATCAATGAGGTATTGCAAACGGGAGACCAACTAGAGCCCGATGGTAAGAAGAGCCTTGAGACCATAGACGATATAAAAATGGTAGATTATCATTTCAAATATCCTAATACTGACCGTTTAATTCTTGACGGTATCGATCTTTCTATCAAAAAAGGAGAGGTTATTGGTGTTGTTGGCAAAACAGGAAGTGGTAAAACAACACTTCTCAGACAGTTTGGACATCGATACCCTTATTCAAATGAAATACCTTTGATAAATGGAGAGAAAGCAACATCATATGAGGTTAGACAGGTTCGGGCACAATTTGCAGAAGTACCTCAAGAACATACTCTTTTTTCGCGCTCAATCAAAGAAAATCTTCTTTTTGGTAAGGAAGACGCAACAGATGATGAGTTATGGTATGCTCTTGATCTTGCCAGTTTCAAGGAGGACGTTAAACGGATGCCGGATGGTCTGTTGACACTAGTCGGTGAGAAGGGTGTTTCCTTATCTGGTGGTCAAAAGCAACGCTTGTCACTCGCAAGGGCATTCTTACGAGATAGTGAGATTTTATTGCTAGATGATGCCTTATCAGCTGTTGATGCTAAGACAGAACAAGAAATCATTGCCAACTTAAAACAACGGACGGATGCTAGCATTTCGATTATCGTGACTCACAGGTTGTCGGCCATTACTGAAGCCAATCACATTATCGTTCTCAGTGATGGGAAAGTGACCCAGTCTGGAACACATCACGAATTGATTCAAGTCCCTGGATGGTATCAAGAACAATATCATCATCAACAACTAAAGGAGGACGATGATGTTCTCAACAATTAAGCAACTATTAGATTATATTAAATACTATAAAAAAGCATTTTTGCTTGGAGCCAGCTTACTACTTTTGGCTTCTGTCCTTGAATTGTATTCACCCATGATTGCAAAGCAATTGATTGATAATGTGATGAGTCCGTCTGTATCTGACGGTAATTTAAACATCAGTTTGTTGATTCAATTATTAGCATTATATCTGTTTATTAATTTAGTCGGTTCATTGTTTCGGTATATCAGCCTATTAAATCTGCGAAAAATGTCTAATAGTATCATCAAGCAAATGCGTGATGAGTTATTCAACCATATGCACCAACTACCAGTATCTTATTTTGATGGTATACCAGCTGGTAAAGTTGTTGCACGAATCACTAATGATACTGAGGTTCTGAGATCTAATTTTTATGTTACCGTCATCAGCAACTTATTGAGTAACATTATGCAGATCATTGGGGCCTTCATCGCCATCTTTCTCCTGAATCATAAACTAGGGCTCGCAATGCTATTATTGATTCCTATTTTAGGAGTGTGGCAACACTTTTATACAAAGTACGCTTCTAAATATAACGTGGAGATGCGTGAGTATATTTCTCAAATTAGTGGACAACTCAATGAGTTTGTTCAAGGTATGGCGATCATTCAAGCTTTTCAAAGAGAAGAGCAACTCTTAAACGAATTTAAGCTCACCGTAAAAAAATGGTTTGATGTTGGTCGCAAATCACTACTTCTTGACTCGTCAATTGCTTGGGGACTAGGAAATTTCCTGAGAAACGGGACAATACTGATTTTGATCACCATATTAGCGTCTTTATTTTTGAATCAACAACTCGCGATTTCGGCAGGTTTATTATATGCCTTCATCGACTATATTAATCGGTTATATGATCCAATCGAAGGTTTGGTACAAACGATTGCGAATGTACAACAATCATTAGCGGCTGGCACACGAATTTTTGAATTTGCAGACCAACCTGTCGAGAAACAACAAAAAGAACAACTGGTTGTTTCTGAGGGCAAAGTGTCGTTTGATCATGTCACATTTGGTTATGATCCAAAGCAAATCGTGTTAGAGGATATCAATTTTGAGGTACCAGCAGGTAAAACGTTAGCTCTCGTTGGTCATACGGGATCTGGAAAGTCGAGTATTTTAAATCTACTCTTTCGCTATTATGACCCTCAGTCGGGTCAAATCACGATAGATGATCAAGTTATTGAGTCTTTCGATCGTCATAGTATTAGGCGGTATATGGCAATTGTAATGCAAGATCCCTATCTCTTCACTGGCACAATAGCGAGTAATATTGGTCTGAACGATCCTTCTATTAGTAAAGAAAGAATCATTACAGCATTAAAGCAGGTCGGGGCAGGGTACTTACTTGACCGTTATAAAGATGGTATCGAGCATCCAATTGTTGAAAAGGGGAGCGAGCTTTCAAGTGGCGAGCGTCAGTTAATCAGTTTTGCTAGAGCATTAGTCTTTAATCCTAAAATTCTGATTTTAGATGAAGCTACTAGTCATGTTGATACTGAAACTGAATCCATTATTCAAAAAGCAATGGATGTGTTGCAAAAAGACCGGACGACTTTCATGATAGCTCACCGTTTGTCTACAATCCAAAAAGCTGATCAAATTTTAGTGTTGGATAAAGGAAAGATCATTGAACGTGGGACCCACCAAACTCTTTTAGACCAAATGGGAACGTATCACGAAATGTACCAAATGCAGTCTGAACAACTGTGATGTGCTCTAGTTATGCATGTATGCTAGTACGAACCAATAAAAATAAAGACAGAGCTATAAAAGTCAATATGAATCAGTAAGAGCCAATACCAACCAACATGACCTATCAAGAATAAGCAAAAATTGAGAATCGAAAATTGAAAACAGATTGATATAATCAGTCAGCTAAGGAAGTGATCAAAGTGAATTATTCTTATCCCTTGGACAGTGAATGGTCAACGGAAGAAATTGTAAAAGTAGTTGATTTTTTACAACTAGTGGAACAAAGCTATGAAGGAACAGTAGACACTAAAGAGTTTCTGAAGGGCTATAAAAAATTTAAAGAAGTTGTTCCTTCTATTGGCGAAGAAAAAAAGTTAGGTAAAGTTTTTGAAAAAGCAAGTGGCTATTCCCTCTATCAAGCAGTTAAAGCTGCTAAGACCAATCCTAAACGATTAAAATTAGGATAAATATGGAGTTAGTTTGACTTTGAGAATGCGTTTGAGAGTGTGTATGATAGACAGCCACAACTTTGGAAAAAACGGATTATGAAAAGGCAAATGTGAAAAAAAAGATAAGAAACGTGTAAAAGCAACCAAAACATGGTATAATTTTGTTTATTACGTCGCTGTTTCGTGGTAAACTATTAAAGTGTGAAAAAAGGCCCACCTGGGTCTTTTTTTGAGAGCAAAATTTATTTAGTGAGATATAGCCAACAGGTAAACTTGCTATAGGGGGAACTATCGTGAAAAAACGCAATGATATTCGGAATGTCGCTATTATTGCCCATGTCGACCATGGTAAAACGACATTGGTAGATGAATTATTGAAACAATCAGATACATTAGATGCAAGAACGCAATTAGAAGAACGTGCAATGGACTCAAATGCTCTAGAACGAGAACGTGGTATCACGATTTTAGCTAAAAATACTGCCGTTAATTATCAAGGAACCAAAATCAATATCATGGACACTCCAGGCCATGCGGATTTTGGTGGTGAAGTAGAACGGATAATGAAAATGGTTGACGGTGTTGTCTTAGTTGTCGATGCTTATGAAGGAACGATGCCTCAAACACGGTTCGTTTTGAAAAAAGCCTTAGAACAACATTTGACACCTATTGTAGTTGTCAACAAGATTGACCGAGATGCAGCTCGTCCTGCGGAAGTCGTGGATGAAGTGTTAGACCTCTTTATCGAACTAGGTGCTAATGAAGACCAACTTGATTTTCCAGTTATTTATGCATCCGCATTAAACGGGACATCAAGCTTATCGGATGATCCAAAAGATCAAGAAAAAACGATGGCGCCTATATTTGATACGATCATCAACACAATTCCAGCGCCTATTGATAATTCAGATGAACCATTACAGTTCCAAGTAGCTTTACTAGACTACAACGATTATGTTGGTCGTATAGGGATAGGACGTGTATTCCGTGGAACAATCAAAGTTGGGGATCAAGTTAGTTTGATTAAACTAGATGGTTCGATCAAGAACTTCCGAGTGACAAAATTGTTCGGTTTCTTTGGATTGAAACGCAAAGAAATCGATTCAGCCAAAGCTGGAGACTTAATCGCTGTTTCTGGTATGGAAGACATTTTTGTTGGGGAAACAATCACACCGGTTGACCATCAAGATCCATTGCCATTGTTACATATTGATGAGCCAACACTACAAATGACCTTCTTGACCAATAATTCACCATTTGCTGGTCGCGAAGGAAAATTTGTAACATCTCGTAAACTTGAAGAACGGTTGATGAGAGAATTACATACAGATGTTTCTTTACGCGTTACTCCAACTGAATCTCCGGATGCTTGGATTGTTTCTGGACGTGGCGAACTCCATTTGTCCATTTTGATTGAAACAATCCGTCGTGAAGGTTTTGAATTACAAGTTTCAAGACCAGAAGTTATCGAAAAGATAGTGGATGGCAAACGATGTGAACCATTTGAGAGCGTCCAAATTGATACCCCAGAAGAATATACTGGTAGTATTATTGAATCGTTGAGCCTCAGAAAAGGTGAAATGGAAGATATGACACATACTGGTGCTGGCCAAGTTAGAATGCAATTCTTGGTTCCAGCTCGTGGCTTGATTGGTTATAGTACTGAATTCTTATCTATGACTCGGGGTTACGGTATCATGAACCATACCTTTGACCGTTATCTGCCTACTGTAACAGGCTTTGTTGGTGGACGTCGTAATGGGGCGTTAGTTGCAACTGAGACTGGCAAAACGACGACATACGGTATTATGGGAATTGAAGATCGTGGAACAATTTTTATCGAACCTGGAGTAGATATCTATGAGGGAATGATCGTTGGTGAAAACTCTCGCGAAAATGACATTGCAGTCAACATAACGAGAGCTAAACAACAAACTAATGTCCGGTCAGCAACTAAAGACCAAACAAGTGTCATTAAAACACCTCGTCACTTGTCTCTAGAGGAGTCTCTTGAGTTTTTGGGTGACGATGAGTATTGTGAAATTACGCCATTGAATATTCGGTTACGCAAGCAAATCCTTAATAAGGGTGAGCGTGAAAAAGCGGCTAAACGTAAGAAAAAAATAGATCAATAATCTTTAATTAAAAGTGACTATAGAGTAGGCAACTGAGGTTGTCTACTTTTTTTATAATACCCATTTTTGTGCTATAATATAGCGAAAGCTTGACCAAGGGAGGTTGCAAGATGAATGATAGTAAGACGGTAGGCGTTTTGGAAAAAAACGCTGACAACATTTATCAACTTATTCTGCGGCAGAAAGAGCATCTCTGCTTAGCTCAATGCCCGGCATTTGAAGAAGTGATCGATACTCAACTCTTCGGTCTATCAAAACAACTGGATTTTGCAGTGCAAATTGGAAAAATAGATGACGATAAGAGTCATGAGATACTGAATCATTTAGAAAAAGCATTGAATGAAGTCTACCAAGAAAATTATGAAATCATAAAAAAGGAAAAATTAAATGAAACAACCAAAACAACTGATTAAATTAGGATTTATAAAACGCTTTACAAATTTAGACCGGTTGATTTTGATTCCCTATATCGTATTAGTATTGATTGGTTTCCTAGCAGTTTATAGTGCTGCTGGCACAACAACGGTCACTCCGATTGGTGAGCAGTCAAATGTTTTAGTCAAACAACTAGCATTCATTGCGTTTAGCTTTATCAGTTTGGTCGTTTCCTATTTTGTATTGGATAAGTATGGAAATAGCTACTATTTTCTAACGATTTCCATGGGTATCTTATTATTACTCGAGATCATGGTACGATTGTTTGGTGACGAGGCACTTGGTGCAAAAAGCCGTTTGACGGTAGGCCCGATTCAAATCCAGCCTTCTGAATTTGTTAAGGTATTTCTGATCTGGTGGTTTGGAGTTCTGTTAGCCGATTTAATCAAAAATAAAAGGGTAATCACTCAATTCGTCAGACCATTTACCAAAAGAAAGCTCCCACCATATTTTGATGCCATGATTTTGTATGGCTTGCCTGGGATATTACTATTGCTGATATTCATGGAACCAGATGTTGGTACAGCCTTAGTGATCATGATGACAATCTGGATTGTTTTATTGGTTGCGGGTAGAATCCCACATGGTTTATTGATTAGCGTCGCCGGGTTAGTCCTACTATTTATTCTATTTAACTATTTTCCAATTGATTTACTGGGATTTCTTCCAAGTCATATTGTATCCCGAATTGTCGCCTATCGAGATGCCTTCGATGCAGCTAGCAATGAAGGATTCCAGATCGTCAGAGGCTATATGGCTGTTGCCCAAGGTGGCATTTTTGGGCAAGGCCCAGGTGCTAGTCAATTTAAAGCAGGTTATTTACCAGAAGCAACCACAGACTTCATCATTGCCATCATTGCTGAAGAATATGGCTTGATAGGTGTTTTGTTGTTATTTTCAACATTGACTATTTTAATCACTCGAATATTTATTAGAGCATTGAAAGCCACCCTAACAAGTACTAAATATATATTGACTGGTGTTGGTGGCATGCTATTAGTACAGTCCTTTATTAATTTAGGTGGACTAATAGGATTAATACCATTGACGGGTGTTACTTTACCGTTTATTAGTTATGGCGGTTCTAGTTTGATGGCATCTAGTATTGCGATTGGCATGGCCTTTACGGCTTTGGATAATGAAGATAAGCAATTAGGATTAGCAAATGTCTCTGAAAAACAACGAACGTTTACACGTTCTCTCGTCATGAAGGATGGAAAATAAAGTGAAACGATTTAGCTTACAAACACTTATTGGTATAGTGATATGGGTGATCGTTATCTACTATTTACCAGTTCAGTTCGGAGATGTTCCGGAGTCCATACCGACTGATGAGGTAGAGACTGAAGTACCGTTGTCAACAATAGAGGCAAATACTATTCCTGCGATTGGATTAGAACGTTACGTTGGTCAATCGTTCAAGACCTTCAAAGACCAATTTGGAGAGCCAACTACTGAATATGACATTGGAAACGACGAGAAACTCTATCAGTTTGGAAATGACGCGACGGATTATATGCAAGTGACTGTTGACGATAATGTCGTCAGAAGTTTAATTAATTTGGGAAGTCAAAACTCCTCCGGCTTTTTTACGATGGATATGACAATCGATAATTTACGGGATGAAGTTGATCCTATGGCGAAAATTGAAATTCCTTTTGCGTTCTCAGAAGATGAGCAAACGGATGACACCTTATCATTTACATTGACAGATCATCAATTACTGACAATCCCAATCATTTCATTTGATAATGGAACCTATGCCATATTATGGTTCAATCCAATTAACCAGAAAGAGGAAGGTATGTTTTTTGTTGATGCTTGGACCTTGTCACAATTGACGATTTACGAACGCAATCAAGCCTACTTGCCCCAAAACACTGAGCAACCAATAGCGGTTAATAATCCGATTTTTGCTCAAATTTGGCTGGCAATGGTTAATATTATTCGTGAAAGTCATGACTTGGATCCTCTGTCTGAGAGTTTGCCTTTAGACGAATTGGCGGGCCAAATCATCAACCAAGGGGAAGAGACTTATATGCCTTCGGTCTTACTGTCTGAACAAATGATCAGGTCCTACGTCAGTGAACAAATCACTGGTAATCAGTGGCAATATATTTATAATCATCAAATAGCCAACCATGGGGAGTTATTGTCCTATGTCTTTGAGGAACCTAAGCTGATGAAGACCATACTTGATCCATCACTGACTGAAGTTGGCATCTATTATGATGGGCAACAATTCTTTTCTTTCTTTGACCAAGGCTCAGCTAGTGAGGAGCTTTCGGTAAAAGAGTAGCACTGATTATAAAGTGCTAATAGCAAATTTAGTCTTAAGCAAGCTAGGAGGAAGCTAAATGACATTCTCTGTTGCAGAACGTGTTGAATTGATCGTTCATTTATATAGTATAAAAAAAGTAAATACATTAAAGCGCTACGGCATTGTATACTATGTCTCATCAAAAATGAAGTATGCCATATTGTATAATGATGCTAACAAAGCAAAGCGTGTTAAAAATCAATTGGAAAAATTACACTTTGTGAGATCTGTGGAAATTAGTCCCATAGCCAAATTAAGTACTGATTTTTCAGAAGTATTAGAAAATCTCAGAAATGAAACTGAAGACTCACCAGATAATCAATGGCGATTTTTCCGTCATGCCTCCACATTTATGGAGGAATAAGAGTAAGGAGTTTTAGCCAAAAAGATGCGAATTATTTCAGGTAAATTTAAGGGCAGACGCTTAAAAACAATGAAAGACCAGACAACACGCCCGACTTCGGATAAGGTCAAAGAGGCTTTTTTTCAGATGACTGGTCCTTATTACGAGGGTGGTTCTTTTCTCGACTGCTATGCTGGTAGCGGAGCAATGGCTTTAGAGGCCCTTTCAAGGGGGATGACCCATGCGGTAGCCATTGAGAAAAATAACAAAGCCTATCGGATTGTGTCTGAAAATACTGCCATGTTACAAGCGACTGATTTGATGACAAGTTATAATGATGATTTTCATCACCGTGTTAGAGAATTGAAAGAACGGTTTAAATTAGTCTATTGTGATCCTCCTTATCGATTGACGAATATAGAAGAGGACTTAGTCTTGCTGAAACGTAGTGATGTGCTAGTAGATGGGGCAATAGTATGTTATGAAACCAGTAGAGAGTTTGCGATTCCTATTGAAATACCGGGTTTTTCTTTTATAAAGGAAAAGCAATATCCTAATACGACATTAACGTTTTATCGATTCGAGGAGTGATACTTATGACAAAAGGACTACTAGTTGGCACTTTTGATCCCATTACCAATGGACATGTTTCTATTGTGACACAGTCCTTAGGTCTGTTAGATCACGTCGTTGTTGCCGTGTCTCAAAACCAGAGCAAAAAAATGCTTTTTCCATTTGACACACGACTTGCACTAGTTAAAGCTGCCTTTAACGACATTGAAGGTGTTACAGTCATTGGATTTGACAATGACTTGACTGTCAATGTGGCCAATGAGTTAAAAGTAGATTGTTTGATCAGGGGAATCAGAAATGGAACTGATCTAGAATATGAAGAAAGTATTGCAGAGATGAACCGGAGACTAGCTCCAAATCTTGAAACAGTGTATTTTTTACCGCATGCGTCAGAGAAGTTTATTAGTTCAACAATTGTACGTGAAGTTGCGAAGTTTAAGGGTGATGTTTCCCAATTAGTGCCAAATGAGGTTACTGAAGCACTAAAACAAATTTATCAGAACGAGTGATTCCATGAAAAAAATCTTTAGAATTCTTTTGCTTGCCTTAATAGCTGTCGCAATAGTATTTCTGCCCTTACCGTATTTTATTGAACGACCAGGGAATGCTTCCCCAGTTGGAGACTTTATAACGGTTTCGGATTACGATAAATCTCCGAATGATTTTCGGATGACGACTGTCAACTTTGTTAGGGCAACACCTCTTTTAGCACTGTCAGCCTTAGCACCCCATAATGAAATTGTCCATGAGAGTGTTGTTTATCCTGAAGGTGACGAAAAAGTAACTGATAGACTAAATGAACTGGATATGATCAATGCATTTGAATCTTCCAAAAAAGTCGCCCTTGAAGCTGCACATCTTCCCTTTAATATCCACTTTGAAGGAATTGAAGTTCTAAGAGTGTTAGAGGAATCCCAGTTTAAAGATCAACTGCAATTTGGTGATCTTATCACAAAGGTGAATGGACAGAGTTTTCCAGATACAATCAGTATGCAAAATGCTATTAAACAGATACCGCAAGACAAGGATATCACGTTGACTATTCAGCGAAAGGATGAGACGGCAGAAGTAACTGGAAAGCCTGTAACCTTGAAACAAAGTGGTGAGACAGGAATTGGAATCATATTAGCGCCAAGACAATCGATTACTAGCCCTGTCGCTATTGATTTTGATAGTCAAAGTGTTGGTGGACCTTCTGCTGGACTGGTGTTCTCATTGTATTTATACGATACATTGACAGAAGATAAGGTCCAATTACCATTGATTGCTGGAACAGGGACTATCAATTTTGATGGAACTGTAGGCCGTATAGGTGGTATCGATAAGAAAATTATTGCCGCTGATAAAGCAAAAGCACAGTATTTTTTTGCGCCAGACGATGAGATCACTGATGCTATGAAAAAAGCTAATCCAGGAATCAAAACGAATTATGAAGAGGCTGTGGCAACAAGAGATGAGATTGACTCAGATATGGTGGTCGTCCCAGTTAAAACCTTCCAAGATGCTGTGTCATATTTGAATGAGTTAAAGGCTGAGACTACCAACTAATAACAACTCTATAAGACTGATTTACCACTAATAATCGAGAGCTGTGACGCAATTGAATTGTGTTTCAGCTTTTTTTGTGTTCATTTGTTAAGTAGACGGCCTGTTTATGACCCTACTCAGGGTGGCTTTTCGATTGGGTGATCAATAAAGTAACTCTAGTTGCTTAGTGCGTCCTTTAAGACAGAGGTGATGAGGATGAACTTGATCAAGTATATCGCTATTCAAACAGGTTCGTGGGGCGAGTATATGAGTGATCTTATAAAAAAGTTTCAACTTTTAGGAAAAGGAAAGCGACCTGCCACAAAATATTCTAGCCGGTTAGACATGAAACTGGAAGAAAGCTCTAACTCAATAGTTAGGAAGAGAAATGGCAGAATTGTGATATTACTGTCTATAATCTTCACCGTTATCGGCACAAGCCTCTTACTTGCTACAGTGGTGAGTCATAAGCGTGAAGTGGAGAGCAACAGAATCAGTGCCCTTAGCGATTCGATTTCAATGCCTGTTGGCAGCGAACAAGAGGGAATACAAGTGTCAGGGCTTGAGAAAAGTGATGCATTGACTACAGAAGAGTCTATAGAAAATGATGGTAGTGCAGATGACCAAGACCCAAAAGAGAGCAATGATCTGAAAATTAGCCAAAGCAATCAAACTAAAGGAAAGAGAGAGCAAGAAGAGGATGAAGCCACTAAAGAAGAGCATCTAATTGTTGTGGACATCAAAGGGGCCGTCAAGAAACCAGGTATCTATGAAGTGACTGATGGGCAACGGGTTTATGACTTGTTAAGGCTTGCTGAGGGTGTGACCAGTGATGGTGATACGACTGCAGTCAATTTAGCCCAACTGCTGATTGATGAATGTATTGTTTATATTCCAACCTACGACGAAGTTATAGAACACAAAGAAGAGACAGATGGCGCAGAACAACTTTATGCACATTTGCCATTTGGTGTAAGCGATGGCGTCAATGCTATTGCGACAGAAAATGCTGCTGATACCACTAAGGATGCAGTTGAAACGGATAGTTTGCCTCCATTGATCAATTTAAATAGTGCGACTCCAATAGAATTGGAAACTATTCCTGGTATTGGTCCTAAGAAAGCCCTAGATATAATCACACATCGTGAAGAGGTCGGAGGATTCAAGCACATAGAGGAGTTGATGGATGTACCTGGAATTGGTGAAAAAACATTTGAAAAGCTTGAGGCTTATATCACAGTCGACTAGTGGTGAATGGGTCCTTATATTTGGAACCCAGATTGCCATAATGAGTTGCTTATTCACGAAACATTGGATCAGTTTTTTGGTGTTATTACTACTTTTGGCTAGACTGATGTGTTATCGGTCACTTTTGTTGGTCGTTAAAGTGGGTCTTGCAGTTGGCATCTGTGTTGTAATGATGATGATCAATAGGGGGGAGCTGAGTGATTTCTCTACTAAAATCGAACAGTCCCAACAAAACGGGCAGGAGAGTTCATTGATAGTCACAATAGATCCAATTGATCTGAAAACTGATGGTGACTATTGGACAGCAATTGGATCGCTAGTTGATATAACTGATTTTGTGGAGGGAAGACAAAGTTCAGCATCAAAGCGTCAGAACTTTTCTGGCTCAAGAGTAAAACTGTCTGATAATCATGCTTGGACGGGTCCGAAAAACCAAGTGGTGAGACTAAAAGTGACGGGTATTTGGCAAGACTTTGAGACGAAAACTAACTTTGCTGGATTTGATGCCAAGTCCTATTATTATAGTAAAAAAATGACACATGTGTTCAAAATATCGGATGTCAGTCATATAGAAGTGGTTCAACAGTCTGAGGATTGGACTGTTAGTCTTCAAAATATGAGACTTTCTTTTTTCTCTCATCTTGAAAAGATACCCTTTGACAGAAGTTTGCAACTCATGATGTCATTATTGTTTGGTCAACAACAAACTATTGATAGCTCTCTTAAACAGACGATAACAGGGTTAGGGTTACTGGCTTTTTTTGCCTTATCAGGAGAACATTTGACTATCCTCTCTCATTTTTTGAGAAAGCTTGCCTATCGTTTGAATATTAGTCGAGAAACTACCGCTAGTTTGATTTTTTTAATATTACTTTGCTATTGTTATCTTGCAAACTGGCCAGTTAGTATCGTTAGAGCTTTCCTAGCTTATAGCTTAAAAGCTAGTCGATTGATGACTGATAGTATAGATGGGTTGGGATGTAGTGGTGTCGTGATCGTCTGTGTTAACCCTTATGTTGTACTTGATGTTAGCTTTCAATTAAGTTTTGCGTTAGCTACAACCACTTTTATTTTAGCCAAAGTACTGGCGGGCAATCGATTGAGGACTATAGTCACTAGGAACCTACTAGTGATGCTTGTCGCTACGATGATTTTGAGCTATTATTTTTTTGAGGTGAATTTACTAGCAAATCTCTGGAGCTATTTGATGGCTAGTTTTTTTGCGTTTATCTTAGTTCCTTATTTTTTACTTTTGATGGGTTATGGTTTGAGGCCAATAATTCTGGAGTCAGAGTCACTAATAGGTCTTATGTTCAAGGGATATGATTTAGTGTTAACGGTAGTGGGTACTATAATGGAGCTGATTTTAAACCAGCTATTTCTTTTACTTGAAGTTTTAAATGAGTGGCGATTTGCTAAAATAGTAGTTGGTAGGCTTCCGGCAGTGGTTCAGATGATTGCTATAATAGCTTTATTAGTTTTTCTAAAAATAGTAATCAAGTCAACTCAATTAAACGAAAAAGGAATTCAAAAAAGGACGATAGGTCCCCATACTATAAAGGGTATACATAACCTGGTGGTCACTAGGATCACTAAGTATAGAATTGTGCTAGTCATTATGCTGATGATTATAGGCGCTTGTTTCAGTTATAACTGGTGGAATGCTAAAGCTTCCATGGTCATGATCGATGTCTCTCAAGGAGATTCTTTATTGATGTTTGACAGGCGGAAACGATGGGTAACTTTGATTGACACTGGTGGCAAATATAATTTTTTTGATAAAACTGTAGATGAGCAATTTCCCTATTACTCAGTAGTGCCTGCTATAAAATCTGAAGGGATACAAAGAATTGATCAACTCATTTTGACACATTGGGACCTTGATCATGTTGGTAACGCTAAAACTATTTTGAAAGAGTTTCGAGTCAAGGAGTTATTATATGTTCCCACAACTAAAAGTGGTGACGAGAAAAGCAATCAATTAGCACGAGAAATATTAGAGACTGCAAATCGCTATCATACAAGAGTTAAGTCAGTTCAAATCGGAAACAGTTATGAAGGAAATGCACTTCACTATTCGATCATTGGTCCACTTAGAGAGTATGATTCTAAAAATGAATCTTCCATCATTGTCTATGCAAAATTTGCTCAGATGAGCTGGTTAATGATGGGTGATGCTGAGGAGAAAGCTGAAAAAAGTATTATGACAACTTATCCCAATTTACCAGTTGATGTCTTAAAAGTCGGTCATCACGGCAGTAAGTCTTCGACACAAGAAGCTTTTGCAAACTGGGCTTCCCCAAAAATAAGCTTGATATCAGTTGAAAAAAATAATCGATATGGTCATCCAAACAAAGAAGTGCTAGAACGATTATTGAGAATCAGCGAACTTGTTTTAAAAACTTCTGAGGATGGTGCTGTCCGTGTGGATACCTACCCTAATCAGCAATCTGTCTTAGAAGTAGTCAAGGAGAAGTCTAACGCAAATGATTAGAATATATCTTTTACTAGGAGTCCGTGCTAGAATAAAAAAGACAGTAAAGGGTGGGTTGAATGAACTATCAAGAAGCATTAATGACTATAAAAAACGGTGATGTAAAATCGGTTTATCTTTTATATGGTACGGAAAGGTATTTTGTTGAAGATTTGACCAAGAGATTCCAAAATGAAGTGGTGAATAAAGACGATCAATCGCTAAATGTTGTTACTTTAGATATGACGCAACAATCAGTCCAAACGGCTGTAAAAGAAGCAGAGACATTACCGTTTTTTGGCGATAAAAAAGTGGTTATTGCACTTAACTGTTCTTTTTTAACGGGGCAACAAGCTAAATCATCTATTGAACACGATGTGTCTTATTTGGAGAACTATTTAAAAAATCCACTGGTGGATACAACTTTAGTTTTAGTCGCTCCTTATGAAAAGTTAGATCAACGGAAAAAAATAGTGAAGTCCCTCCGAAAAAACGCAATAGTAATTGATTGCCACCCTCTAGATGAAAAAACGTTAAGAGACTATGTGATTCGTTCGGCGGATAATGCAACACTTAAATTTACTAAAAAAAGTTTGAATTTGTTTGTCGAAAGAACGGGCTTCTCTTTGGATAAGGCTATCAATGAATTAGATAAATTAAACTTGGCAACAGATGATTCTGGAAAGATTACGACACAGATGGTTTTAGAATTAGTACCAAAAACGACAGAAGAAAGTGTCTTTGATTTAGTTAATCAATTGTTGGCTAGAAAATTAGTTGATTGTCTTGAAACTTATCAAGAGTTACTGAGTCAAAAAGAAGAACCAATCAGAATATTAGCTCTTTTGATGAGTCAATTTAGATTATTACTGCAAGTGAGTTATCTCCAACGATCTGGTTACCAAACACCTGATCTATTAAAAGCATTGAAGGTTCACCAATATCGCTTAAAGCTAGCTCAACAATCGGTGAGACGCTATAGTACAAGACTATTAGAAGAAGTGGTCATCATGTTGAATCAGTTGGATTACGATATTAAAACTGGCAGGGTCAAACCAGAAATTGCCCTTGAATTAATGCTAATCCGGTTTTGTAGAGATAAAGCTAGTTAACTATGAAAAACGCTATTTTACAGCTGTTGTTAAGGGCAAAAAAAAATAGCACTGAGTGCTATTTTTTGGCTTATTATTTAAGTTTTGAAGCTAAACGTGCTTTATCACGGTTGGCTTTATTTTTATGAATAAGCCCCTTACTAGCTGCGCTGTCGATAGCCTTTTGAGCTTCTTTCAATAATTCAACAGTATTTTCTTCGCCGTTAGCAACTGCAGTTTCGAAGCGTTTTACTGAATTACGTAATGCCGATTTTTGAGCGTTATTTCTTAAGTTAGACTTTCCATTAGTTTTAACTCGTTTAATAGCTGATGCAATGTTAGGCATGGGAGCACCTCACTTTCCTTGTCTATATTACTCTCACAGAGAATTCGAACGTTTCTTATTATATCCGAGATTTTTATGAATTGCAACAGTTCGACTGTTTAAAGTGAGGCCCTAGGTGGGTGTTAAACTTGTTTATGGCGAACAAAACGCTTATAATCTAAAGAAGCGAACGTACGTTCTTGTGACTAGTCATTGACTGGTTAGAAATAGATAATATTTAGGTCAGTGGTAGATAATATACAGCTCAGTGATAGATGTGGTCATTTAAGTATAGAAAGGGAGAGGTTGATGGAATTTAAATTAAAATCAAAGTATAAGCCTGAAGGAGATCAACCAACTGCGATCAAAGAGTTGGTCGAGGGTCTTAACGAAGGAAAGAAAGCTCAGACCCTACTCGGGGCAACGGGTACTGGTAAGACTTTTACAGTAGCAAACGTGATTCAACAGGTTCAAAAACCAACATTAGTTTTAGCTCATAATAAAACTTTGGCTGGTCAATTATATGGTGAGTTGAAGGAGTTTTTTCCTGAAAATGCGGTTGAGTATTTTGTGAGTTATTATGACTACTACCAACCAGAAGCGTATGTTCCAAGTAGCGATACCTATATCGAAAAAGATGCATCTGTAAATGATGAGATCGATAAGTTACGCCATAGCGCTACGAGTGCATTGCTAGAGAGAAGAGACGTTATAGTAGTTGCCTCAGTCTCTTGTATATATGGATTGGTCAATCCAAAAGATTATGCTGAGCATGTTTTGTCTATTAGACAAGGGCAAATTATTTCTCGTGACGAGTTTTTGAGACGACTAGTAGATATGCAATTTGAACGCAATGATATTGATTTTAGACGGAGTACCTTTAGGGTAAGGGGAGATGTTGTTGAAGTCTTTCTAGCCAGTCGAGATAGTTCGGCAATACGAGTTGAATTTTTTGGTGATGAGATTGATCGGATACGAGAGGTCGATGTCCTGACCGGAGAAGTCAAGAATGATGTCGAACATTTTCCGATATTTCCAGCAACTCACTTTGTTGCTAATGAAGATACGATCCAAAAAGCAGTTCGGACGATAAAAGAAGAACTAGCCGGTCGTTTAAAGGAATTAAATGACCAGAATAAATTACTCGAAGCGCAACGGTTGGAGCAACGGACGAATTACGATATCGAAATGCTGCTTGAAATGGGTTATTGTAATGGCATCGAGAATTATTCAAGGCATATGGATGGTCGTAAAGAAGGACAACCACCTTATACTTTACTCGATTTCTTTCCAAAAGATTCTTTATTCGTGATTGATGAATCGCATATTACGATGTCACAGATAAGAGGAATGTATAATGGTGACCGTTCACGGAAGCAACGATTGATCGATTATGGTTTTCGTTTACCTAGCGCTCTAGATAACCGGCCATTAAGGTTAGAAGAGTTTGAAAAGCACGTGCCACAGATTATGTATATTTCAGCTACACCAGGTGATTATGAACTAAATCAAACGAAAGAAGTCGTTGAGCAAATCATCAGGCCAACTGGGTTATTAGATCCGGAAATAGAAGTGAGACCTATCAAAGGTCAGATTGATGATTTGATTAGTGAAATCAACAAGCGCACTGAAAAGAACGAGCGTGTTTTCATAACCACATTGACGAAAAAAATGTCAGAAGATTTAACGGATTATTTAGAAGAAGCTGGTATAAAGGTCAAATATCTCCATAGTGATATCAAGACGCTTGAACGGACTGAAATCATTCGTGATTTACGCTTAGGCGAGTTTGATGTGCTAGTTGGTATCAACTTGTTGAGAGAAGGGTTAGATGTTCCTGAGGTGTCTTTAGTGGCAATTTTAGATGCTGATAAAGAAGGTTTCTTAAGAAGTGAACGGTCACTTGTCCAAACAATTGGTAGAGCAGCTAGAAACGAATTTGGTCGTGTCATTATGTATGCAGACCATGTAACGGATTCAATGCAATCTGCTATAGATGAGACTTATCGCCGACGTGAAGTCCAACTCGCTTACAATGAGAAACATCATATTACACCAACCACAATCAAAAAAGAAATTAGAGACTTGATTTCTATCTCTCATCCAGCAATGGAAGGCGACAAACCGCTTAATCTGACGGATCAATACGAACAGATGACAGTTCCTCAAAGAAGAGAAGCTATCGAATTATTGGAGCTTGATATGAGAGCAGCCGCTAAGAATTTGAATTTTGAGAAGGCAGCTGAGATGAGAGATATCATTTTAGAGTTGAAATCTCATTTTCGATTGTAGTCTTTTCAATATTAATCTAGCTGATGCTTATGATTAAATTTAGCTTGTGATTAAATCTAGCTGATGATTATGCTCATGATTGGTAGTAATTTAATTTCTGTTTAATAACTGAATAGTAACTGAATAATAACTCATGCATAACAGTTTTATTAATAAGGATTGTTACTTGATTTTAAATCACATATCGTGTAGAATCATTAAAGTGCTTAGAGCACAGACTTTGGTCGTAGTTGTTCGTTTCACCGACGGCAAACTCTGATCATGGTGACTATACAAAGAGAGGTGAATCAATATGGCAATTTCAAAAGAACGCAAAAATGAAATCATCGCTGAATTCGCGACACACGAAGGAGATACTGGATCTCCAGAAGTACAAATCGCAGTTTTGACTGCTGATATCAATGCGTTGAATGAACACATCCGTATTCATAAGAAAGATTTTCATTCATACCGTGGTTTGATGAAGAAAATCGGGCATCGTCGTAACTTATTAGCTTATTTACGTGCTAACGATGTTCCACGTTATCGTGAACTTGTGAAACGTCTCGGATTACGTCGTTAATCAAAACGTTTTAATCTTGCGAGATCCTAATCATTGGGTCTCGCTTTTTTTGAAGAGAATGTTATCATTATGGTAGGTAAGTTAAGCGTATTCATTGACTTATACGCAGTTGTCGGAATGGTTACAAAATTTAATTGACCGTTGCTATTCTACTAAATAAAAGAGAGCTTTATAAAAACTTTATAAAAACCCTTATAGTGAAAACTTTATAGAGAAAAGTTTATAGAGAAACCTTTATAGAGATAAAGAGATGAAAAAGTAATAAAGTCAGCAAGTAAGGTTGTCTCAAGTAAGGTTGTCTTTTGTTTAGTAGTCAACGGTCTGAAAAGGAGAAAAAAGATGTCAGAAAAACAAGTTTATCGCTTTCAACTTGGAGGACGTTTATTACAAGTCGAAATTGGGCAATTGGCTAAGCAAGCTAACGGAGCTGTGCTAGTTCGTTATGGAGACACGGTTGTTTTGACCGCAGCGGTGGGATCCAAAGAGTCAAGTGGAGCAGATTTCTTTCCGCTAACAGTTAACTATAACGAAAAGATGTATGCCGCAGGGAAAATTCCTGGAGGATTCATCAAAAGAGAGGGTAGACCTAGTGAACGGGCGACTTTAACGGCTCGTTTAATAGATCGTCCGATTCGTCCAATGTTTCCTGAAGGGTACCGTAATGAAGTGCAAATCACAAATACCGTCTTGTCTGTAGATCAAGATTGTTCCCCAGAGATTGCTGCTATGTTTGGGTCTTCCTTAGCTTTGGGCATATCCGATATTCCATTTGATGCGCCAATCGCGGGAGTTAATGTTGGTCGTGTTGATGGTAAGTTCGTTATCAACCCAACTGTTGCTGAAGAAGAAGAGTCGGATATCGAACTGACAGTTGCAGGTACAAGTGAAGCCATTAATATGGTGGAGAGTTCAGCTAAAGAAGCATCTGAAGAAGACATGTTGTCTGCTTTGATGTTTGGCCATGATGTCATCAAGGAATTATGTGCCTTCCAAGATAAAATCGTCGAAGAAGTCGGCAAAGAAAAAATGACGGTTGACTTGTTGCAACTTGATCCTGAATTAGAAGCTATTGTCTCTGCTGACTACAAGCAAGCCATGATCGAAGCTATTCAAACATTTGATAAATTAGAACGTGAAGAAAACATTGAACAAGTCAAAAAAGATGCCTTAGCTGATTATGAAGAAAAATATCAATCAGCTGAAAATCTAAACCATGTATTAAGAGAGGTCAAAGAGATCGTCAATGTCCTAGAAAAAGACGAAGTTAGACGGTTGATCACTCAAGATAAAGTGAGACCTGATGGGCGTAAGGTTGATGAAATAAGACCATTGAGTTCAGAGGTTGGAGTTTTACCAAGGACACATGGTTCAGGGCTATTTACAAGAGGCCAGACTCAAGTTCTAACAGTAGCGACGTTAGCACCGTTAGGGGAGTATCAAGTAATCGATGGTCTGGGACATGAAGAAGGGAAAAGATTTATACATCATTATAACTTCCCTCAATTTTCTGTTGGTAGCACTGGCCGTGCTGGGAGTCCTGGAAGACGAGAAATCGGGCACGGAGCTTTGGGCGAAAGAGCATTGAAGCAAGTCATTCCAAGTCCTGAACATTTTCCATATACCATTCGATTAGTATCAGAGGTTTTAGAATCAAACGGTTCATCTTCTCAAGCTAGTATTTGTGCGGGGACTTTGGCCCTAATGGATGCTGGGGTGCCAATCAAAGCTCCTGTTGCAGGGATAGCAATGGGATTAGTTAAGAGTGGCGAGGATTACACAATATTGACTGATATCCAAGGACTAGAAGATCACTTAGGTGATATGGACTTTAAAGTTGCCGGAACAAAAGATGGTATTACTGCTCTACAAATGGATATTAAAATCAAGGGTATTACTAGACAGATTCTTGAAGAAGCCTTGACGCAAGCTAAAAAAGCACGTTTTGAGATTTTACATCACCTCAGTACTACATTAGCTGCGCCACGTCATGAATTGAGTCAATATGCGCCAAAAATTGAATTGATCACGATTAAACCTGAAAAAATCAAAGTGGTAATTGGTCGTGGTGGTGAAACCATCAACAAGATTATCGATGAAACTGGTGTTAAGATTGATATCGATGAAGAAGGTAATGTGTCCATAGCTTCAACCGATAAAGAGATGATTGATAGAGCCAAAACAATTATTGAAGATTTGACGCGTGATATTGAAGTTGGACAAGTTTTCAATGGTACCGTAAAACGAATTGAGAAATTTGGTGCTTTCGTCGAAATAGCACCTGGAAAAGATGGCTTAGTCCATATCTCTCAATTGCGTAAAGAACGTGTGGCTAATGTAGAAGATGTAGTTCATATTGGTGATGAGTTAAGTGTCAAGGTTGTTGAAATTGACAATCGCAATCGTATTAACTTATCTCACAAAATTCTAGAAGATTAATCTCTACTATTAATCTCTACTAGAAGAACGATCATTGCCAGAACATTACTCTTTAGCGAACATACGTCATAGATAAAACTAGTGATGTTTAATGAGTCATGACTTAGAAAATTGATATACCTTAAAAGCGACTGAACATTCTTGTTCAGTCGCTTTCTGTGTTATAATCAATATAGCGATGTCAAGTTTGATCAAATTAGAGTCATTCCATAGAATGATATTACTAAAATCTGTATACATATGATGTGGAAAATCATAGTATGACGCACTATATGTCAACTAGTGTATTAAACCCAAAAACTTAATCGTTTCAAGTAACAAAAAATAGTCAATTATTTAGTGTGCTAATTTTTATTATTATCAGATTTTTGGACTATATTCGGTCTGTGTTTAAACTGTACTTTAGATTATTTATTAGAGACTGTTTTAGAGATTGCTCATAAACAAAGATCATAAAAACAGGTCATAAAAACAGTTCATAGAAAAGGTCATAAAAGAAGATCATAAAAACAGTTCATAAAATGCAGCTTATAAAAACAGTTTACAAACGATGGCTTATAAAAGGCTGTCTGCAATTTAAGTGTGTCAAACAGCTTAAAGAAAAATATCAGAAGAAATCTAAAGAATAGTATGAATATGAGACGAGTAGAACGAAAAAAGTGCCAAATAAATAAAGGTTAAATAAGCCAGAATAATTGAGAAAACAAGGAGATTTTTGAATGAGTCAAATTAAAGTAATACCACTTGGTGGTGTACGAGAAATTGGAAAAAGTTGTTTTGTAGTAGAGGTAGATAATTCTATTTTTGTATTGGATTGTGGATTAGTTTATCCAGATGATGCATTATTAGGAATCGATGTTGTCATTCCAGATTTTACCTACTTAGAAGAGAATAAAAACCGCATTGAAGGTATCTTCTTAACACATGGTCATGCGGATGCTGTAGGTGCTTTGCCATACCTTTTAGAGAAGGTACAAGTACCGGTATTTGGAACTGAATTAACTATTGAGCTGGCAAAATTGTTTGTTGAGGATGCACATGTTGATGTCGCATTTAACGACTATCACATCATTGATCCAGATATGGAAATTGAATTTAAGAATGGCGTGACGATTAGTTTCATCAAAACGACTCACTCGGTTCCAGATTCTGTGGCCGTGGCTGTTAATACTGAAGATGGTGCCATTGTTTATACAGGAGATTTCAAATTAGATCAATCTGCTGATAAAAGATACCAAACAGAGTTTGGTCGATTGACGGATGTCGGAGAATCTGGAGTTTTAGCCCTGTTGAGCGACTCTAGAGAAGCTGAGAGTCCTGTTGAAAATTCAAGTGAACGGGCGATTTCTGAGGAATTACAAGATATTCTTTTGAATGCTCCTGGACGCGTAATCGTAGCTGCTGTTGCGAGCAATATTCAAAGAATACAACAGGTATTAAATGCGGCCTATGCGACTAACAAAAAAATATTTTTAACAGGTGACAAGCTCGAACGAATTATTGATCAAGCACTTCGCTTAGATAAAATCACTATTCCTAGTAAAGATCTGATTGTTAACGCAAAGCAACTGAAATCAATTCCAGATAACGAGTTGGTAGTCCTTGAAACAGGGGCAATGGGTGAACCTATCAAGTCACTTCAATTGATGGCTAAGGGTCGTCATCGGGAAATCAATTTGAAACCAGATGATCTTGTTTTCTTAGCAACAACACCTTCAGTGGCGATGGAAACATGGTTAGCTCGAACAAAAGATATGATTTATCGTGCAGAAGCCGAAGTTGCTGAATTGTCAGATGGTATCAAAACATCAGGACACGGAACGCCTAATGAGCTCAAACTGATGATTAATTTATTAAAACCAAAATACTTTATTCCTGTACAAGGTGAGTATAGTAAATTACTCGCCCATTCCCAACTTGCGAAAGAGGTTGGCATTGACCTAAAACATTCCTATATTCCAAGTAATGGTGACATTATTTCCTTTGATAAAGGGCGTATGAGGTTGACTGGACAGGTTCCGGCAGGAAACGTGTTAGTTGACGGATCAGGCGTTGGTGATATTGGGAATATTGTCTTAAAAGACCGTAAGATATTGTCTGAGGATGGTGTCTTTGTAGCCGTTTTGACGATTTCCAGAAGATTGAAAACAATTCTTTCAGGGCCTGAGATTATTTCACGTGGCTTTATATATATGAAAACAAGTGGTGACCTTCTGGAAGAGAGTCAAGAGATTGTGACAAAAGTGGTTACTGATTATCTGTCACAACCTAATTTTGATTGGTCAGAATTAAAGCAACAAGTTCGTGAAGCACTTAGTCGCTATCTGTTTGAAGAAACAAAACGCCGCCCTGTTGTATTACCAATCATTATGGAAGCGTCCAATTATAAAAAGTAAGGTGAGTTAACTAAAAATGTCTAAAAATACAGAATTATTGATTGAAATAATGACAGTTCTAGTGTTAGTAGTTGCGTTGAGTTTCGTACCAAGTCCTACTACAACACTAGGATTGTTTACAATGGTTATTCCGTTGTGGTGGTATAGCTTTCGGAGGGGTGTGTTACCAACTGTCATTCTGGCACTCATATGTAGTGTGGTGGTTGTAACTGCTCATGGGGAGTGGAGTAGCGATATTGTTTCATTGTTGCTTGTTGTGTTTTTGCTACTCATTTCTGGGGCTATTCCAGGCTTCTTCTCCAAATTTACGATTCGAACGTTATTTAATCGTAAAACCACTTCCACTATTTTAAATGTGATGACGGGGACGTTTTTATCCTCTCTATTAATAAGCATTATTGCAGGACTAGCTACATCAAATGCAGATTTGGCGAATACCTTGCAACATACCTTAAATGTCGTAGCTACTAGCTGGGGAAGTGTTTTCTTAGGCACGTTGTTCACATGGTTAATAGGAGTCATTATTTTCGTTGTGATGATCAAATGGTGGCCAACAGGACTGATTCCGAGATTTACGAGACATTTGTCGAGAAGAGAAAGATCCAGCTTATTGAATGACTAGATTGGTTGTTTTGTGGTTATTTCATAGTTGTATAAACTAAAGTAAATGATAAACAGTAGACACGATAGGCTTTAGAAAATGATAAACAGTAAAAACTACAGCTTTAGAAATGATAAAATTTAGGGACTTATCAGTGAGGACCTCAATAGGTTGTTTCTAGAGTGTGCTTGTTGAAAGTGACCTGGGAGCCATGATTATATAGCTAAGCTAGCATGTAATCATGGTTTTTTGTGCCCCTAAAGTTATTTTTACGTCTAAATCTATTGGGGTTAGTACTTGCTAGTGTTACACTGAGTTAGATAGAATAAGGCATAATGATAAATGAATTCTTTTCTAATTTTAAATCACTTAGAATTGCTGGAAATCACTGAGAATCACTCAGAAACACTAAAACTGTCAATTAAAAAATCGGGGTGTAATATGTGGGATATGATACAACAGATTTTTCTTATTTTAACCGTGATCAGTACAGTCGTCTCGATCATTACCATATTTAGGCAGCCTCGAGATATTGCTGCAACTTGGGCTTGGCTCTTAGTTTTGATCCTATTTCCGGTTTTTGGGTTAGTCCTCTACTTCTTCTTTGGCCGAAAAATGACCAAAACAAGAATTTTTGACATGAGGTCTCAAAAAGCTTTAGGGATGGAAGAGTTAGTCGATGTTCAACAGGCATTGCTAACTGACGATAGGGCTCTAGATCAATTTAATGGGAACATTTATTTACAAGGTCTAGCTACTTTGTTTTTACAAAGTGATGAGTCTATATTAACTGAACATAATAAAATCAATTTTTTTTACGATGGTAAAACAAAATTTCAAGCCCTAAAAGAAGATTTAAAGCAAGCCAAGGATCATATTCACATGCTCTACTATATTTTTCGCGATGATAGCTTGGGGGAGGATATCCTCAGCATTCTAACAGAACGTGCAAAAGCTGGTGTCGAGGTTTTGGTATTATATGATGCATGGGGTTCAGCTAAAACAAAAGATAAATCTTTTGACGAGCTCCATAAAGCTGGTGGTAGGTCCATTGCTTTTTTTGGGTCAAAAATTCCTTTAATCAACTTTCATTTAAACCATCGTAATCACAGAAAAATAGTAGTGATAGATGGAAAAATTGGTTATGTAGGAGGATTTAATGTTGGAAATGAGTATCTGGGAAAAGGAAAATTGGGTTATTGGAGGGATACTCATTTAAGAATAGAAGGGAATAGTGTTTTATCGCTTCAAAGTCGTTTTTTTATTGATTGGAATGCTGTAGCTTCTCACCAAGAAAAAAGGGACTATCAGAAACGGTATTTTCCAATTGCTAAACCAATAGGAAATAGTACCATGCAGATTGTTACTAGTGGACCAGAGTCTGAAAAACAACAAATCAAAATGGGTCTGATTAAAATGATTGCAATGGCCCGTAAATATATCTATATCCAAACACCATACTTTATTCCTGATGAATCCTTGTTAGAGGCTCTAAGGATTGCCATTTATTCTGGAATTGATGTTCGTATCATGATTCCTTGTAAGCCGGATCATCCTATCGTTTATCGAGCAACTGAATACTATGCTAAGTTGATAGAAGAAACCGGTGCAACAATTTACATTTATACGCATGGGTTTTTACACAGTAAAATGATGGTGGTTGATGGTGAAATCGCTACAGTTGGGACTTCTAATTTTGATGTTAGAAGCTTTAAACTTAATTTTGAAGTCAACACTTTTATCTATGATTTAAAGGTGACCAAAGAGTTAGCTAATGTTTTTATCCGCGATAGTAGGTATTGCCGTATTGCTGACCACTACTATTTTAAGCAACAGTCTCACTGGCGTAAGTTTAAGCAAAATTTCTCCAGACTATTTTCACCAATATTATAAAGAACAAAACCATTAAAAGCCTATAATAACAACAAATATAGAAGCATTACTACTGATGATTGTAGATCAATCATGAGTAGCAATGCTTCTTTTATTTTTTCTATTAATTAATCGTCATTTGCCAAATCTAATTTTTGGGCGTAGACGACTGTTTCAATTAGTGTTATTGGCATAGATATCATGGCTATATAGTTGAAAAAATGGTTTATAAAGAGATTGATTAATGGACTTGTAACAGTTGATCAAGCGAAATAATATATTCCACACGGGTATCCAAATCTTCTATTATAGTCGTTCGGTCGTATCGCACACTAGACTTTACTCTGCCTCTGATGACTGATTGGTAAACGAAACCTTTTGAGTCTTTGAATTCGGCAATCACCTTTACTGGAAGGTCGCTTTCCCAAGCGTTGTTAATGCGTTTGATGACCAAGTGAAGTGGCATAATAATATCTTTTAAGGTTTTTTGTGTTGGTATATCGGTTATTTTTAGTTGCTCCATGGTTTCTTACCCCCGAACATTTGTTTGTATTTACATTATACGAACAAACGTTCTTTAAAGCAAGTTTAAATCACGAATAAAGTCAAAAAAAAATAAAAAATACGTCTGATGCCTTTTTTGCTAGATTCTGTCATCAATTTAGTTAAAATTTAGCTAAAAATACCGAGTGCTTGTTATGATTATGCAAGCATGTTAGTTGTTCGCCGTAATGTTTAAGTGATGTTCATCACATTAAATGCGCTGATTAGACCTAAATATAAAATTTATTGCCTCTTTTCTTGCAAGATGTTTTGAATAGGTAACAAATTACGTCATACTAGTCTTGTCGAAACAAATAGTTCTATAAGGTGGGAGGCATATAATGGATGAAAAGATCATGGCTGCTATTGATGATATGGAGCAGTCCATCAAAAATATAGAGTCATCATTCAATGATGACATTCACAATTTAAAGGAGTCCAATCGTCAATTAGTGGAAGACTATCGTAGGAATGCAGATCAATCCTTACAAGTTCATCACCAAACAATCGCTGATAAAGAGAAACATAATTTAGACCGTTATAAAGCTCACTTAAGAGAAAAAGAATTTCAAGTGGAGTCGCGCTATAACGAGATATTAAAGGAGAAAAAGGCGGATTTTGTCACCATGGTCGTATGGGTATTTGAATTCTAATATTGAAATCGATGAATCCTTGCTCATCTTGAAAGAAGCTATGGATCCGATGTTGAAATTAGCTGAAATCGAAAAAATGTCAATTGCTTGGTAAGGAGATTGAACGAACGAGAAGGCGTGTCAACGCACTCGAATATCATGCGATACCTCAACTAAACGAAACCATTGCATTCATTGAGATGAAGTTGACTGAAGAGGAAAGAGGTCATTTGATTCGAATCATGAAGGTCAATGATTTGACAGAATCCGAATCTACCTGATGGCGTGAAAAAATAGTGTTAGCTAACTAGTTTTCTTAACGGGAATAAAAGTAATTAGGTTTTTGGTCCAGTTTTGTGATAGAATAGTACTATTAATTTAGGCAGAAAGGTTGCGTAACGTCATCCATGACTAAAAGAGGTTTACTCATCGTTTTATCTGGCCCATCTGGGGTAGGAAAAGGTACTGTCAGGGCAGCCATATTTAAACGTGATCATCCTAATTTCATTTATTCTATTTCCGCAACGACTCGGCAAAAACGCCATGGTGAAGTAGATGGAGTTGATTATTTTTTTAAATCTCGCGAAGAGTTTGAAGCCATGATTGATGCAGACAAGTTATTGGAGTATGCTGAATACGTGGGTAATTACTATGGCACGCCCCTTGATTATGTCGAAGAGATGTTATCTAAAGGTAATGATGTTTTTTTGGAGATAGAAGTACAAGGCGCGCTTCAAGTCAAAGAACGGATGCCAGAAGGTATCTTTATTTTCTTGACGCCACCAGATTTGACAGAACTCCATTCTCGCATCGTCCACCGTGGCACAGACCAAAAAGAGATTATAGAAAAAAGAATGCTTAAAGCACGGCAAGAGCTCAAGTTAATGACCTATTATGATTATGCAGTAGTGAATGATACAGTCGAAAATGCTGTTAAAGCGATTGAAGCTATTATAAAGAGTGAACATCTAAGAGTGAACCGTGTAATGAGTGAATTAATCAAAGGAGAGTTTGAAAGCAAATGATGTTATATCCCTCAATTGACAAATTGTTGACCAAGATTGATTCTAAATATTCATTAGTTGCTATTGCTAGTAAAAGAGCACATGATTTACAAGAGCATAGCATGCCAATGTTAGATGACTATCGATCAGTAAAACCAGTCGGGAAGGCTTTAGAAGAAGTTGCAAGCGGCTTGTTAGAGATTCGAAAAGATACGATTCCAAAAGATGAGTAAGTGATGTTGAATGAAAGAGGCAGGCGCTAAGGTCTACCTCTTTTTTTCTATTTGTTAATGTAGGAGGTAAAATAGAAATGGCTGAAATAGCAGAGGTTATTGTAGATGTTAAAGCAAGACAGGTCAATCGGCCATTTGATTATCTCATACCATCCGAATATAGTGATACGATTGCCTTAGGAAGCCGGGTAATTGTCCCCTTTGGGCCGCGTAAAGTTCAGGGTTTCGTGGTTCGATTAAAAGATCAATCTGAAAAAGAGCAAACCTTAAAAGAGATTCTGTACCCAATGGATAGTGAACCGAGCCTTAGTGAGGAGTTAATCCAGTTAGGTAGTTTTATGGCAGATCATTATTTCGCTTTTATGACTCAGTGTTATGAGACCATGTTGCCAAATGCACTTAAATCTAGCTATGACCGTGTCTTTGAATGGCATAATGAGCCAGTTAAGGAGTTAAATATCCATTTACCAATGACTTGGCAAGATGCGCAACAAACAAATTCGCTCAAGACTTTGCTAGCTTTAAAAAAAGACAACAAAGTACTTTTGACTACAATCGTCAAAGACAAAAAAACGGTCAAAACAGAAACACTAGTTACACGATCTTTAAAGAGAAGCCAATATAAAGACATTTTTGAGTCACTTCGTCCCAATGCCAAAAAGCAACGAGAGTTAGTGATGGCATTATCTCTTCAAACTGCAAAGACAATCACTAAAGAAGCGTTACTGAAGAACTATCCTATCTTGACACAAGCTGATCTCAAAAGCGGTGAGGAGAAAGGCTGGCTAACGATTAGTAAACGTGAAGTTTCACGGATGAAACCCATAGAAAGCGATCATTTGACCAGACCTTTAGTTCTTTCCAACGAGCAGCAAGAGGCATATAATCGTGTTTTGCCCACTATTGAGCACAATGAACACCGCGTCTTCTTATTAGAAGGTGTGACGGGGAGTGGTAAAACAGAACTCTACTTACAATGGATCCAAGAGGTACTAAAAAAAGGAAAAACAGCTTTGATGTTAGTCCCAGAAATAGCTTTGACACCGCAGATGACAGCCAGATTCCAGTCCCGCTTTGGTAAAAAAGTCGCCGTATTACATAGTGGATTGTCTAAGGGCGAACGGTTTGATGAGTGGCGTAAGATCAAACGAAAAGAAGCAACTGTCGTGGTTGGTGCTCGAAGTGCAGTCTTCGCTCCTTTAGATCATATTGGTATTATTATTTTGGATGAGGAACATGAGTCTTCTTATCAACAGAGCGAGGTGCCTCATTATCATGCAAGAGATATTGCCATTAGAAGAGGTCAGTATCATGATGCCCCCGTTATATTAGGGAGTGCGACACCATCACTTGAAAGTAGAGCAAGAGCTCAGAAAAAGGTGTATGACCTATTACAATTGAAGCATCGCCCAACCAAACAAAGTCTTCCTGAAATCCATTTAGTTGATATGCGTGATGCTTTACTAGATAGTGAGGGTCACTTTAGTCAACCCCTTTTAAAAGCTATTAAAGACCGCCTCAAAAAAGAAGAGCAGACTGTTCTTTTATTGAATCGCCGTGGTTTCTCTTCTTATGTCATGTGCCGTTCCTGTGGTCATGTCCCAATGTGTCCCAATTGTGATATTTCTTTGACACTTCATTTAGATGATCATTCGTTAAAATGTCATTATTGTGGACACCAAGAACCAGTTCAAAAAGTTTGTCCCCAATGTGGAAGCCATGATATGCGGTATGTCGGTAGCGGGACACAGCAAATTGAAAGAGAGTTAAAACAGCTAATTCCAGACATTAGGGTGACTAGGATGGATTGGGATACAACACGAAAGAAAAACCAACATCAACACTTATTAGAAGAATTTGCTGACCATAGAACTGATGTATTGCTTGGAACACAAATGATTGCAAAAGGACTTGATTACCCTAATGTGACCTTAGTTGGCGTTATTAATGCTGATACTGGTCTTTATCTCCCAGATTTTAGAGCATTTGAGAAAACATTCCAACTATTAACACAAGTGAGTGGACGAGCGGGTCGTGGAGATAAACCGGGGGATGTTTATATCCAAACTTACGATCCTAGTTTCTATGCTATTAGATTAGCCAAAAATCAAGATTATGAAACTTTTTATGAAAGAGAGATGCAATTACGTTATCGTGGCAAATATCCGCCATTTTACTATACAACTTTGTTGAGTATCAGCGCACCACTGGAACAGGAAGCGTTGCGGGTCTCCTACCGGTTAAAGGCACAAATCGAAAAACACATTAGTGAAGACATGATTTTACTAGGACCAAGTCCTAAATCAATTGCAAGGATCAATAACCGATATTACTTTCAAATATTGCTAAAATATAAAAAAATCGATTGTATTGAAGGGGTACTTAAAAAAATCGTTTCAGACACTCAGGCTAAGAATAAGCAAGATGTTTATGTCAAAGTGGAACGAGAACCCCAGAATTTTATGTAGTTGTAGCTCTAATAGCGGCAAGATGAACTATAGAGAGAACAACTAGAAATAATTAAAAGAGTCACTAAAAGAAAACAAGAAAAAGACTAACTAAGAAAATAACTAAAAAAATGACCAAGAAACAATTAAGTGAATGAGTAAAAGAACAATGAAAAATTCTCAATCTTGGAAGGAATGTAGCTATGAAACGCATCATATTTATGGGAACACCAGCATTTTCTGCACCAATTCTAGAAACCTTAGTGTCACAATTTGATGTGGTCGCTGCAGTGACGCAACCTGATCGACCAGTTGGTAGGAAACGTCTTTTGACCCCTAGTCCCGTAAAGAAAGTGGCACTAAAACATGGGATAGATGTTTACCAACCAGAAAAGATTACTCAATCAACTGAGCTCGAACAACTGATGGCACTTAAAGCGGATGTGATTGTAACCGCAGCGTTTGGTCAATTCCTACCATCAAAGCTATTAAAAACGCCAACTTTTGGAGCTGTGAACGTTCATGCTTCTCTTCTTCCAGAGTATCGGGGTGGTGCACCAGTCCATTATGCCATCTGGCAAGGAAAGAAAGAGACTGGGATTACTTTTATGCGAATGGTGAAAGAAATGGATGCTGGGAACATCCTCAAGCAATATCGGATCCCCATTTTACCAACGGATGATGTCGGTAGTATGTTTGATAAATTAAGTCAGTTAGCTTGCTTAAAAATCACTGGTTTTTTAGAGGATCTATTTGCTGGAAACATAACAGAGATTAAGCAAGATGAACGTTATATCTCTTATTCTCCAACAATCAAAAAGGAAGAGGAACGTATAGACTGGACTGGATCAGCTCAAGAAATAGACCAAAAAATCAGAGCTTTTAGACCATTTCCTGGAACCTACACCTTCTTAGATGGTCAACGGTTCAAGATTTGGGAGGCAAGTCCTTTATCCGTTGAGCAAACACGACTAGCTCTTGGAAATGATGCAAAGACTGATGTAGGACCGGGGACTTTTGTTAAATTGTCTTCAACTGAATGGCTTGTTCTTTGTGGGAGAAACACTTCTTTAGAACTCAAGCAGGTGCAACCTGCTGGAAAAGGTAAAATGTCTGTAGCAGATTATTTGAACGGTCATGGGAAAAAATGGCAGACTGGGGATAGATTCGATGAAACAAACGAATGATTTAACAAATCTACGGTCCAATGATCCAAGGCACCTTGCCCTATGGATCTTGTACCAAGTAATATATGAGCAAAAAGAAGCTAGCCAGTTGCTAAAGGAGGCAACCGGTAAAGAGAGTCTCAAAGCAGTTGATAAACGCCTGTTGTTGACTCTCGTTTATGGTGTATTAAAACATCATTATGCGTTAAGAGATCGTCTTAAGCCATTACTGAATGTCACCAATTTATCGAATAAGGTCTGGTTGATTCTTGAGATTGCTTTATATCAACTCGTATTTTTGGAACGAGTGCCCAGTCATGCCATTGTCAATGAAGCGGTCAATATGGCGAAGGTCGTTGGTGAAGAAAGAGCGAGTGGGTTGGTCAATGGTGTTTTGCGGAACGTTATTCGCGAAAGTATGACTGATGAAGCTGATAGCTCAAGTGATGACGCAAGAGTGCAACTCTTCACATATGATGATACCGATAAAGGATTGAGTAGGCGGTTTAGTATCCCCCTTAAACTCATCAAACTTTTTAGAATCCAGTATGGGTTGACGGTTACTAAAAAAATGTTGTCATCATTTGAGACAAATCCCAAATTGTCTTTTAGGGTAGCAAATGAGAAAAGCTCCAGAGAAGCTATGATTCACCGCATGCGAGCTGACGGCTATCCTGTCGAAAAAAGTACGATTGTCGCAACGGGTATCATTGGCTTAGATAGTAGTTTGTTAACCAGCTATTATTTCGATCAGGGATTAATTACGGTTCAGGATGAGAGTTCACAAATTGTAGCATTAAGTCTTAAAACAACAGATGATGCGATTGTCTATGATGCTTGCTCAGCTCCTGGTGGAAAAACAAGCCATATTGCACAATTAGTGCCAAAAGGACATGTGTTCGCAACAGAAATTGCTGACTCTAAAAAGGACCTAATCACTGACAACTTGCAGCGATTGAACCTGTCAGATCGGGTCACTGTCCAAATAGCTGATGCAAGGGAAGCAGATAAGCTATTTGAACCAGAAAAATTTGATGCAGTTTTAGTCGATGCCCCATGTAGTGGGATGGGCCTATTGCGGCGTAAGCCTGATATAAGGTATCATAAGACTAACCAGGATATTGTAGCCTTATCTGTTATCCAAAGGGAGATACTGGAGGCAGTCGCTCCGCTTGTTAAAGTGGGTGGCCATTTAGTCTACAGTACTTGTACCTTGACTCAACAAGAAAATCAATTGCAGGTGCTTTCGTTTCTAAAGAATCATCCAGAGTTTGAGGTGTCATCACTTGAAATGATTGAAAGTGTCTCTCCTAGTTTCTTAAAAGAAGCACTTACTCCGGAGGGTTTCTTGGAAATATTACCGCATTATGCCGAAACAGATGGGTTCTTTATTGCAAAATTAGCGAAACGAAACAAACTATAAGAGGTGTCTCATGGAAGTTTACATCAAATCAGATATCGGACAGAAACGTCCTTTGAACGAGGACCGTGCTGGCTACTTTATCAATCAAATACAACAACCGTTATTTATCGTCTGCGATGGTGTCGGAGGACATCAAGCGGGAGAAGTTGCTAGTCAAATGGCCATTGACTTGATTGGGCGTTCGTGGGAAGAAACCGCTTTTTTAGAGCCAACGGAAATGACCGAATGGTTAAAAGAAAATATCGAAAAAAATAACGCTGCTATTTATAAACACGGGCAAGAAAATTTTTCGCTCAAAGGAATGGCAACAACGTTAGTAGCTACAGCTCTATTAGGCGATACATTAGTCGTACTCAATGTTGGAGATAGTAGAGCTTATTTGTATCGGAATGGTGCTACTAATCAAATTACTGAGGATCACTCGTTAGTAAATGAGTTGGTCAAACAGGGTGAATTGACGCCACAAGAAGCGGAGCATCATCCACAAAAAAATGTGATCACCCGTTCTTTAGGGCTAGAATATAATGTACAAGTTGCTGTTATTTCTTTAAAAGTGAAGGCAGAAGATATAGTGCTACTTTGTAGCGATGGCCTCTCAGATATCGTGCCATTAGATAAGATTAATGATATCTTGAATGATGAAAAAACACTAGATGAAGCATCATCTGCGTTGATCGATTTAGCAAACAATGCAGGTGGCTTTGATAATATCACGGTGTTATTAGCCAGTGATCTTCAAAATGGGCAGGTGAAAAGTTTATGATCACGATTGGACATAAGTTAGGTGGACGCTATAAAATAATCGATTATATCGGTAGCGGTGGAATGGCTAATGTATATTTAGCTCGAGATCTGATTTTAAACCGGAATGTTGCCGTTAAAGTTTTAAGGTATGATTTCCAGGATAATCGTGATTCTATTCGCCGATTCAAGCGCGAAGCACTATCTGCAACACAACTGAGTCATCCAAATATTGTAGCAGTTTATGATGTAGATGAGGAAGATAATCAACAGTATATTGTGATGGAATATAATGATGGGCAGGACCTTAAGCAATACATCAAAGAGCATGGTCCCCTAAATCCCAAACGGGCAGTTTATATTATGGAGCAATTACTGTCAGCAATGAGTCTTGCCCATCAACATCGCATTATCCATAGAGATATCAAACCACAAAATATCTTGATCGATAAGGAAGACCATGTGCAACTCACTGATTTTGGGATAGCGGTTGCTCTGTCAGATACGACAATTACCCAAACCAATACGTTATTAGGCTCAGTCCATTATTTGTCTCCTGAACAGGCGCGTGGTGGGATGGCAACGGTTAAGTCTGACATCTACGCTTTAGGCATCGTCTTATATGAACTTTTAACAGCAAAAGTTCCTTTTGATGGAGATAGTCCTGTTTCGATAGCTTTGAAGCATTTTCAAGAAGACTTACCAATTATTCGTGAAATTCATCCTAAAATCCCACAAGCACTCGAAAATGTTGTTTTAAAAGCAACAGCAAAGGATCCACTGAATCGTTATAGTAGTTGCGATGAAATGGCAAAAGATATTTCTACTTCTCTTGACCCTGATAGACGGTATGAGAAACGATTCGTACCGAACAATCAATTGGTGAACGGCGATACGAGAGTGCTAAAACCTGTTCCAGAGTTGCTTGCCGAAACAAAAAGACAGCAAGACTTGGAGGAGTCCATGCATGACTTGCAAGCGACTGAATCAGAAGTTGAACCATTAGAGGAAAAAGCAACAGCTAAACAATCTGGACCTAAAAAAAGTCGAAAGCGAAAAATTATCAGTTGGACTTTCTTTGCAGTATTGATGGCTATATTTGCTGCTTTTATCATCTGGATAGTTTTTTATAATAATCGTGAGCAAGAAGTAGCCGTTCCAGATGTGGTGAATTTGACGCAAGCAGAAGCTAAAAGTCAACTTGAAGCTATTGGGTTACAAGTCGGAGATGTGACGGAACAATCATCCGAAGATGTGGATGAGGACCATATCATTAGCACAGAACCTAAAGCAACAGTCGACGTCAAACCAGGATCAACTGTTAACTTAGTAGTCAGTACTGGTAGCGAAACAGTCGAGATGGCTGATTATACAGGTGAAGATTACGAGACGGCTAGAGATGCTTTACGGGCGTTAGGTTTTAATGTCGAACGGTATGAAGAGGCTAGCGATGAGTACTCTCCTGGAAAAGTTATCGCACAGAGCGTTGACGAGGGTGAAAAAGTTAATCCTTCCAAAACGACTGTCGCATTAACGGTTAGCACGGGACAAGAATTGATTACGATAGCTGACTTGTCTGGTTTTAGCCAAACTGCAGTTGAAAATTATGCTAAAACCAATGAACTAACTTTGACTGTGACAGAAGAGAACAATGATGAGATTCCAACGGGTATTTTGATTTCGCAAAATCCGAAAACAGGTGCACAAGTTGCTAAGGGAAGCGAATTAGCGGTTGTGATTTCTCTAGGTGCAAACGAGCCAGAGACAGAAACATTTAACCGTGTTGTCAAGGTTTCTTACGTACCACCTACAACAGATTCTAATGGAGACAGTGGGGACTCAGATAATTCTGATAATCAAAATAATGAGTCGGGTAATAGCAGTACACAGGCTAATCATGTCGAGATTTATATGGAAGATAATAATAACTCATATGATACCGTTGCTCAGGAATTAGAAATAACTGAAAATACAGAAGTTACACTAACTTTTACCCTTGATAAAGGCAAGAGCGGTCGTTACAAAGTTGTTAGAGATGGTGTGACAGTCGAAGAAAACAATAACGTTAGAAACTAAGATAGTTCAAAAACAATTAATGACAATTTCAAAGAATCTATCAAATGGAATTAGAAGATATCAAGAGAGGGGTGAGCTATGGCAAAGGGGAAAATTATCAGTGCAATTAGTGGGTTTTATGATGTTATGACTGACCAAGGCGATGTTATTAGAACGAAGCCAAGGGGATTATTCAGAAATCAAAAAAAGAAACCTTTCGTAGGTGATCTTGTTCTATTTGAACCATCAGATAGTGGAGATGGGACGATTACAGACTTATTACCCCGTAAGAATGAGTTGGTCAGGCCTCCAATTGTTAATGTGGATGCTGCTCTCTTAGTGATGTCAGCAGTTTTACCAGTCTTGAATACTTTCCTATTAGACCGCTATTTGGTTTACTTGGAGTCTCTTGATATTAAGCCAATCATTGTGATCAGTAAACACGATTTACTAGCAGCTAAACAAGACCAACTTGCCACAATAAAGAGTTTGATGACAGATTATCAAACGTTAGGCTATGAGACTTTTTTTGTGGATGATCCAAAGTTGTTTCACTATATTGGAGGGTTAAGCAATCAAATTGTGGTGATTATGGGGCAGAGTGGCGTTGGAAAATCAACTTTAGTTAATCGCTGGTTACCCCACTTAAAACTGGAGACACAACCCATATCCGATAGCTTGAATAGAGGGAAGCATACTACTAGGACAGTTAACCTATATCGTTATGGGAAAGCATTTATTGCAGATACACCAGGATTTAGTGATTTTCAGTTGCCTGATATTTCAGTTGAAGAATTAGCAGATTGTTTTGTGGAGTGGCATACAATCAGTCCGATGTGTAAGTTCAAACCCTGTAGCCACTCTCATGAGCCCAAATGTGCTGTAAAAGAGTTTGTCAAAACGAGTCAGTTTTACACGGGTAGATACGAGCATTACCTTAAGATGAAAACAGAAATAGAGAATCAAAAGCCAAGTTACGAAAGGAAATAAGAGAAATGGTTTTAATTGCCCCGTCTTTGTTGAGTGCGGATTTTAAAGTGTTGAAGGAAGAAATCACAATGATTGAACAGAGTGGGGCAGATTGGCTTCATTTTGATGTCATGGATGGCCGTTTTGTTCCTAATATTAGTTTTGGCTTACCTGTTTTAGAGGCGATTAGACCAATTACGACAGTGCCGATAGATTGTCACCTTATGGTCGAAGAACCGAGCAAGCAGATTCCCTTATTTGCGCAAGCGGGAGCAGATTATATCTCTATTCATTTAGAAGCTACTAGCCATATAGATCGTGATCTGTCACTGATCAAAGAGTATGGCTCTAAGACTGGTGTGGTCATTAATCCAGGGACAGCAGTTGAACTATTAAAGCCTATCTTACATCGTGTTGATATGGTGTTAGTCATGACTGTTAATCCGGGATTTGGAGGCCAAAGCTTTATTAGTGAAGTCTCTGATAAGGTGGACTGGTTGAAAAAAGAACGTGAAGCAAATGGGTACGATTACCTCATAGAGGTTGATGGTGGTATCAATGTTCAGACAATTCAGTCTGTTAGTAATGCAGATGTCTTTGTTGCCGGCTCTGCTATCTTCAATGCCGCTGATCGTTCTCGTGAAATCACCCTCTTAAGAGAGAAGGCTGAAAAATGATTCATGTTGTCTTAGGTGGTCCTGACCCTGCTCTTACAATGATTGATTTCAGTCCAAATGACTTGGTCGTTGGTGTTGACCGAGGAGCAATGCGGTTATTGGATCAAAACTTTTCAGTTGATCTGGCAGTCGGTGATTTTGATTCGGTATCAGAAGAGGAGTTTAATACTATTGCATCACTTGCCAGAAAAGTAGTCCGACTTAAGCCTGAAAAGGACGATACGGATACCGAGTATGCTTTAAAAATGATTGCAGATATGAATCGTTCTGATGATATTATGCTCTATGGGGCCTTCAAGGGAAGGCTTGATCATACGTTGTCTAATATCTGGCTTGGTTATCAACCTCGTTTTGCCAGTATTTTGACTCGACTACACTATAGAAGTCAAAGAGCTATCGGTTGCTTTTTTACACCAGGAACCCATCTAGTGACGCAATATAAGAATTGGAAGTATCTTTCCTTTATCAGTTTAACCCCTATCAAGGGATTGACTCTTGATGGAAGTAAATATCCGTTAGATAATGTTGATCTTTCGTATCCAATGGCATTGATCAGTAATGAGTTTCTGCCAAGTCATCCAGTTAATAAGGAAAAAGGGGCAGAGAAATCTTTACAGATGACTCTTTCATTTGAAGAAGGGACTATCTTGATGCTTCAAACGATTGATGATTAGTTGTTACTTCACTGCTTAAAAAGAACACAAAAAAACCTCGCGAAAGCGAGGCTTTTTTGTCAAAAAGTATAGCAAAGAATCAAACGCGGGTTACTTTACCCGATTTTAATGCCCGAGCGGAAACCCATACTCTTTTAGGTTTACCATCAACTAAGATGCGGACTTTTTGCAAGTTTGGTTTAAAAGTTCTTCTAGTCGCATTCAATGCGTGAGAACGGTTATTACCTGATCTTGATTTGCGACCAGTAACGAAACATTCTTTAGCCATTGTTATCCTCCTTTTTGCTTGAGGTTTAAAACAGATACTCACATACCAAGTCAATTTACCATATTTTTCCCGTTAGCGCAAGCAAACGATTCATTTTGTACTTTTTAGGGGATAATGATATAATATCTTGGAGTTTGACAGAGCACGTGATATGTTATACTAAACTAGTATAGAGATGCAAACTTAAGGAGGCACATTCATGGCTGTTAAAATTGAAACAAATAATGGCATTATCGATCTTGACAATGATGTGATTGCAACTGTAGTTGGTGTAGCTGCAACAGATAATTACGGTGTCATCGGAATGGCCAGTAAAAAGCAAATTAGAGATAATTTGATTGAAATCTTAAAAAAAGAAAATTATTCTCGCGGTGTCGTAATCAGTCAGGATGGCGATAACGTAGTCGTAGATGTTTATATTATTGTTGCGTATGGAACGAAAATTTCAGAGATTTGTCGTAATGTTCAGCAACAAGTTAAATATAATTTGGAAACATTGTTGGGAATCGCAGCTGAGCAAGTGAACATTCACGTGCAAGGTGTCCGGTTACTTGAACAATAATGGTGGTGCAGGGAGGCAATCATGGTAAAAAACAAGTTGACAGTTGAAGATTTAGAAAATATGATCCAGTTGGGGAAGGAGAGACTAACTGATAATGCAGAGTTGGTCAATTCTCTTAATGTGTTCCCCGTTCCCGATGGTGATACAGGGACAAATATGAATCTGTCTTTTACTTCAGGGAGTGATCGGGTCATTTCTAATGGGGCGACGACCGTTGGGGATATGGCAAATGATCTTGCAAAGGGATTGCTGATGGGAGCACGAGGCAATTCTGGGGTTATCTTATCTCAACTATTCCGTGGTTTTTCACAATCTTTGGCAGGAAAAGATACAGTTGATGCCATTGGCCTTGCAGCTGCTTTCCAAAAGGGTGTGGAGACGGCTTATCAAGCAGTGATGAAACCGGTTGAGGGTACTATTTTGACTGTAGCTCGTGAGTCTGCAGCAGAAGCCGAAAAGGCAGCAACCGAAACAGGGGACTGTGTTGCTGTTGTTAAATCCTTAGTGAAAGGTGCCCAAATTTCTCTAGATCACACACCTGAATTACTACCAGTCCTTAAAGAAGTCGGTGTTGTTGATTCCGGTGGTCAGGGGTTGACCTTTATTTATGAAGGATTTTACGAAGCATTGACTGGCCAACGTCCTACTAGAGCGGTAGCCTCTACTAAAGTTGACTTAACCTCCGTGGCACATCATGAATTTGTTGATGTAGCTCATGCGTCTACTGGAGACATTAAGTACGGTTATTGTACTGAGATAATGGTTCAAATTGGAGAAGGTGAGACGGTTTGTGACACCTTCGACTATGATACTTTTAGAAATTATTTAAATGAACTAGGGGACTCTTTATTAGTCGTTGCAGATGATGAAATCATCAAAGTGCATGTTCATACCGAGCGTCCAGGAAACGTCATGAATTATGGACAACGTTTTGGCTCACTTGTCAAAGTTAAAGTTGATAATATGAGATTGCAAAATAATGACTTTATTAAGAAAGATTCTACTAAAGAAATTCTTGAAAAGAGTATAGAACCCCAAAAAGAATATGCCATCATTGCAATTGCTAGTGGTGAAGGTGTTGGAGAACTATTCAAATCTGTAGGTGTGACTAATTTGATCAACGGTGGCCAAACAATGAATCCATCTACAGAAGATATTTGTAAAGAAATCGAAAAAACAAATGCCAAAAATGTCATTATTTTACCTAATAACAAGAATATCTTTATGGCTGCTAACCAGGCAGCGGAAGTCCTAGGAGATTATGTCAAAGTCGTTTTAACAAAGAGTATTCCATTAGGATTAGCGGCTATGCTTGGCTTTAATCCACAAGCGACACTTGCAGAAAATGTTGCCTCTATGACAGAAGCAATTTCTTATGTCAAAAGCGGTCAGGTCACAACTGCCATTAGAGATACTGTGATTGATTCAGTTGAAATCCATAAAAATGACTTTATGAGTATCGTGGATGGCGCGATTATTGCTAGCGTACCAGAAGAAAAAGAGGCATTAGCAACTGCCTTATTAGCGATGTTAGATGAAGAAACTGAAATCGTGACGATTATCGTTGGAGAGCAAGGTTCTACGGAAATCGCAAATGAAGTCGCAGAAAAATTACTAGCAGAAGATGATAATCTTGAAGTTGAGGTTCATACGGGGAATCAACCTGTGTATCAATATCTGTTTTCTGTCGAATAATCAGATCAAAGCTGGTGGTCTATGTCTATTAATAGGCATAGACCTTTTCTATCTTATAATGGGAGGTGTGAAAAAATGACAGGCTCATTGAATGATTCAGTTAGCGTCTTGACTGGTGTAGGTCCTAAAAGAGAACAGGCTCTAAATGATCTAGGCATCGCAACCATAAAAGACCTTATCCTCTATTTTCCGTTTCGCTACAACGATATTAGAGAACGTTCATTGGCCACCGTAAATGACGGTGATAAGGTCTTGTTAAAAGGGTCGCGCATCAGTGATGTTACGGTCAGCTATTTTGGTAGGCGAAAAAACCGCTTAGCCTTTCGCATGCTCGTCAATGATGAGCCTATCCAAGTTGTTTTTTTTAATCAACCCTACTTGAAGGATAAAATCAATCAACAAGGTGAACTAGCCATTTATGGTAGATGGGAGGCTGCCAAACAAACCTTATTAGGTATTAGAGTGGTCGGTGGGGCGTCAGATACAGGCGGTCAGGATTTTGAAGCCATTTATCCTGCGTCTAATGCTATCAAATCACAGACAATCAAAAATTTAGTGATAGAGTGCTTTAAACGCTATAAAGACTGTATTAAAGATCCAATTCCAAGCTATTATTTACGACCGTATGATTTTATGCCGTTTAAAAAGGCTTATTTTGAAATGCATTTCAAAACGGATGACAAAGTGGCAGAAAAAGCAAGAAAACAACTCGTTTTTTATGAGTTTCTGACCTATCAACTAAAACTATTGCACTTGAAATTTGAACGCGAAAAGGCACACAATGAAGCTGCGGTAGTAGCTTATGATCTCAGTCGTTTAAAAGATATCATCTCTCATATTCCGTTTGAACTAACAGATGGGCAAAAGCAAATCATCAATAGTATTTGTCGAGATCTACTAGCACCATATCCTATGAATCGCTTATTGCAAGGAGATGTTGGAAGCGGGAAAACGGTCGTTGCATTTGTAGTTATGGGAGCTGTTTTTACAAGTTCTGGACAGGCAGTACTGATGGCTCCAACCGAATTGCTGGCTGAGCAACATTATCAATCGGCTCTTCGCTTTTTTGAAGGAACACCTTATAACATTGCCCTATTGACAGGTTCAACAAAACCAAAAGACAGACGGCAGATCTTGTTGGGACTAAAAACAGGTGAAATTAGTGGCCTAATAGGAACTCATGCCGTTTTTCAGGATGAGGTCGTGTTCGATAGGTTGCAGTTAGCAATCATCGATGAGCAACACCGCTTTGGCGTTAAGCAGCGACAACAGTTGATTGACAAGGGAGAAGCAGTCAATACATTAGTGATGACAGCAACTCCTATTCCCCGAACATTAGCTATCACTCTTTATGGAGATTTGGATGTTAGCCAATTGAAAGAAATGCCAGCAGGCCGTCAGAAAATCACGACTAGGTGGGTGAGAGCTAAGCAACTTGATCGTGTTTATCCCTTTATTTTGAGGGAAATCGAAAATGGTCGCCAAGCTTATGTCATCTCTCCGTTAATCGAAGAGTCAGAAAACTCTGACCGAGAAAATGCTACGGCGATTTTTAACAGCTTGAAGACGCTTTTTCCGAGTCATATTAGACTAGGGTTGTTACATGGGCGTTTAGATGCCTTAACGCGTCAAGAAATCATGGCACAGTTTAAGAATCATGAGATTGATGTGTTAGTCTCTACGACAGTGATTGAAGTTGGTGTTGATGTTCCAAATGCCACTATTATGTTAATATATAATGCAGATCAGTTCGGTCTATCTCAGCTTCATCAACTTAGAGGAAGGGTTGGCAGAGGAAAGCACAAATCCTATTGTATCTTATCTGCGGATCCTAAAACTGAAACTGGGAAGGAACGGATGCAGATCATGTGCCATAGTCAAGACGGCTTCTATCTCAGTCAACGGGATTTAGAGATGAGAGGACCAGGTGAGATTTTCGGCGAACGCCAATCTGGCTTACCCGAATTTAAAATTGGAGACTTGATCAATGATGCTGATATGATGATTGCCGCTGCTGACCGTGCGCATGACTTGATTATGACAAACCAGATAGAAAAGGAGCTTGACCTATGAAATTAGCAATAGACGCTATGGGTGGCGACTATGCCCCAAAAGCAATAGTAGAAGCTGTTAACGAATCTGCAAGGACTAACCCCACAGTCACTTTTACATTGTTTGGGGATCAAACCCAAATCGAAGCTTTTTTAACTCCCAATCCCAATATTGAAATCGTCCACACGATGGATAAAATAGCCAGTGATGCTGAACCAGTGAAGGCAGTTCGCCGTCAGAAAAACGCCTCAATGGTTTTAGCGGCCCAATCGGTCAAGGATGGGGAATCGGATGCTTTTATTTCAGCAGGGAATTCAGGAGCATTATTAGCTAGTGGCCTGTTGATTGTTGGAAGGCTTAAGGGAATTGATCGCCCAACTTTGATGCCGATTATCCCAGCTTTCTCGAAAGACCATCAACACTTTATACTTGCGGATGCTGGTGCCAATGCTGACTGTAAACCTAAAAACTTATTACAGTTTGCCATCTTAGGTCACTGTTATGCCAAACAATACCTGAAGATTGCTAACCCAAGGATCGGTTTAATCAATAACGGGGCTGAAGCTTCTAAGGGAAATGAATTAAGCAAAGAAGCCTTTGCATTGCTAAAAGAAGAAAAAGAATTGAACTTTATAGGTAATGTGGAAGCTAGGTATTTATTGAACGGTGTTTGTGATGTTGCTGTAACGGATGGCTTTACCGGAAATGCCATCTTGAAGACCACAGAAGGAACAGCTCTTACCTTGTTTAAAGAACTTAAACAAGCTGTTTTAACGAGCGGAACAAGAGGCAAGTTAGGCGGGTTATTATTAAAGCCAGCTTTGAAGCAACTAGCTAGTAGTTTAGATTATCAAAAGGGCGGTGGTGCCTTGCTACTTGGGCTAAAGGCTCCGGTCATCAAAACACATGGTTCTGCTCAATCAGAGACCGTTATTGCTACGCTTGAACAGGCAATCTCAATCATAGACTCACATATTGTTTCTAGTGTGGAGGAAGCCTTGACGGTTGCAAATTCATCTATCTGATGTTTTAAAAGAGTCTACTATTGTTGATAGCGTTAAAAAAGATGGACAAACATTTAGGAGTTAAGTAAAATAGTTGTGTATGAAATTACGAAATAAGTTACTATTAAAATGAGAGATTATCTAAAATGAGCGATCATCATTAAGAGTTACTTTAAGAGTTACTTTTCATTTAAGGAGGCATATCAATGTCATACGAAGAAATATACAATCAACTGAGTCAACTAGTTGCTGAGCGGTTTGATTTAGAGCAAGAAGATATCAAACCTGAAACAACTTTTCAACACGATTTAGGTGCAGATTCTCTAGATATTGTTGAATTGGTGATGGCGTTGGAAGATCAATTTGGTCTTCAAATCGATGATGAAGATGCTGAAAAAATACTAACAGTAGGAGACGCAGCCCATTATATTGACGAACAACGTCGATCGGCTTAAGCGCTACTCCCTTACAGTTATAAGTTTTTTTACGATGAGCACCTTTTTAAATTATGACGGTTGTGGCTAATAAGAGTCACAGCCTCTTTTTATTTTGGGGATGCTGAAATCGTCTATAGCAAGGATTATCACGGAACTGTTACTGACAAATAGATGATAGTTATGTTAGAATGGCAAAATATCGATGAAAAGATGATTAACTCATGATTGAAATGCATTGCATATTTTTATATAATGGAAAGCGTACTACTTTACCGAGAGAGTAGGAATGGAGGAAGATATATGAGTAATGGCAAGCCACTATTGGAAGTCAACGATCTGCATACAGGTTTTCGGATCCGTGATAACTATTATGATGCCGTTGATGGTGTGTCGTTCACTTTGGACAAGAACGAGATACTTGCTATTGTAGGAGAGTCTGGTTGCGGAAAATCAACTTTGGCTACGACAATAATGGGACTACATAATAAAAATAACACTAAAACATCTGGAGAGGTCATCTATAAAGATACAAACTTGATTAATTTGAGTGAAGTTCTTTATAACCGCATCAGGGGTTATGATATTGGCATGATTTTTCAGGATCCATTGGCGTCATTAAATCCGCTGATGACGATCGGTAAGCAAATCGAAGAAGTATTGGTTTACCATACTAAGATGAAAGAAAAAGAGCGTCATGCCCGTGTCTTAGAGCTTTTGGATCAAGTAGGATTGTCGAATCCAGAACGTGTTGCAAAACAATATCCCCATGAGCTTTCTGGTGGGATGCGACAACGGGTTTGTATTGCGATAGCATTGGCTTGTAAACCACCAATTATCATCGCAGACGAACCGACGACTGCTCTTGATGTGACGATCCAAGCTCAAATATTAGATTTATTAAATGATATTCAAAAAGAAACTGAATCTGGTATTATTTTGATTACACATGATTTAGGGGTAGTAGCAGAAACTGCTGATCGTGTAGCTGTGATGTATGCCGGTCAATTTGTGGAGATTGCCTCAGCTGAAGAGTTGTTTACAAACCCATTACATCCTTATACACGTTCTTTATTGAAGTCGATTCCTCAAGGAGACGATGACATTTCTGGAGAAGCAGCGACTGAAGAGCTACACGTGATTCAAGGAACAGTGCCAACTCTTGCTAAGTTACCACGTAAAGGGTGTCGTTTCGCACACCGTATACCTTGGATACCTGCAGATGCACATGAAGAAAATCCTGAATTGCATGAAGTCAGTCCAAACCATTTTGTGAGATGTACTTGCTATAAACATTTCCATTTTGAAGAGGGGGATGCGTAGTGGCAATTATTGAAATAGAAGATTTAAAGGTCCATTATCCTATAAGAAGTGGCTTCTGGAATCGTATTACTGATCAAGTCTATGCGGTTGATGGTGTCAATATGACGATTGAGTCCGGTAAAACTTATGGCTTAGTTGGCGAATCTGGTTCTGGGAAATCTACCATTGGTAAGGCCATTGTCGGTCTTGAAAAGGCCACTTCTGGTAAAATTTTATATAACGGTGAAGATGTGACAAAACGTGCGCCTTCACACTATAAAGATTACAATCGAAATATTCAAATGATATTTCAAGATTCATTATCGAGCTTTAATCCAAAAAAACGGATCATCGACATCATTGCTGAACCGATCCGTAATTTTGAACGCCTATCTCCTGCAGAGGAAAAGAAAGAAGTTATTAAATTACTAGAAACAATCGGATTATCTGAGGAAGCATTATTGAAGTATCCTCATGAGTTTTCTGGCGGTCAAAGGCAACGTATTGGAGTTGCAAGGGCGATTGCTTCAAATCCGAAATTGATTATTGCAGACGAACCAGTCTCTGCACTTGACTTGTCAGTACAGGCACAAGTTTTGAATTACATGAAACGCATTCAACAAGAGTATGATCTCAGTTTCTTGTTCATCTCACATGATTTGGGTGTTGTGAAACACATGTGTGACTATTTATCAATCATGTACCATGGTCGTTTTGTTGAGACAGGCACGCGTGAAGATATTTATAAGAACCCACAACATATCTACACGAAGCGGCTTTTATCAGCTATCCCAGTGATTGATCCAGTCAATCGCGAGCTTCATAAAGAGAGAAGAAAAGAAACCGAAAGACTTTATCAAGAAGAGTATCATAAGTATTATGATGAAAAAGGTCGCGTTTTTGATCTGCTTCCATTAACTGATACACATTTTGTAGCGACTCATGCTGGAGGTGACTTGTAGCCATGTGGAAAACAATTTTTAGACGTATTTTGATGATGATTCCGCAAATCATTATCTTAAGTGTACTAGTATTTGCCTTAGCTCAAGCGATGCCAGGAGACCCTTTTACAGGGATGATCACTAATGATACACCTGTTGAAGCTATTGAAGCATTGAGGGAACGTGCAGGATTGAATGATCCGTTACCTGTTCAGTATGTGAGATGGGTCGGTAATGCCGTCAAAGGTGATTTTGGTAGCAGTTATACTTATAAGATTCCTGTGGTTCGTTTGATCGGTGAACGTATCGGAAATACGATTTGGCTATCCTTAGTCACTTTGATCTTGACTTATTTGATCGCTTTACCATTAGGATTACTAGCTGGTCGTTTCCAAAACACTTGGATTGATAAAGTTATCGTGGTGTATACCTTCATCACTTACTCTATCCCAATTTTTGTATTCGCACTCTTATTATTATGGTGGTTTGGGTATCACTTGAACTGGTTCCCAACACGGGGTTCAGTTCAATCAGGATTAGTCCCAGGAACGATGGAGTATATATGGAGCAAATTCTATCATCTACTATTGCCAGCCTTTACGATGGCAATACTATCAACGACTGGTACAATCCAGTACTTGAGAACTGGTGTGATTGATGCTAAAAGTCAAGACTATGTGCGAACTGCTCGTTCAAAAGGTGTCCCTGAAAACAAAGTCTACACAAGACATATTTTCAGAAATTCTCTATTACCGATTGCTGCTTTCTTGGGTTATGATATCACAGGATTGATTGCTGGTTCAGTATTTATCGAGCAAATTTTCGCTTACCCAGGGATGGGGAATTTGTTCATTAGTTCGATTGGTCAGCGAGATTATTCCGTTATCACAGCGTTACTCTTACTATTTGGTCTGACAACACTATTTGGAACTTTGTTATCAGATATCATTATGAGTATCGTTGACCCAAGAATCAGAATACAATAGGGGGAGGGAATAGGATGGAAAACCGTAATCAAGAAATACTAGTTGAACAACAAATCGGGCCTGAATCTCCTGAACCTGAAGATAATCAAAAATTAGCGACCACTGGCTTTCAAGTTGTCGTTCGTGAATTTTTGAAAGATAAAATCGCTTTGGTTTCAGTAGTGGTCCTAGTTCTGATTCTACTTTTGGCTTTCGTAGGATCACTATTTTTAGATAAAGACTCTGTTACTAAAATTGATATTCTCAGTCGTTACACCCCTTGGGGACAGGATGGTTTTATTTTAGGTACCGATGAAGGTGGTCGTGACGTTTTTGGACTATTGATCATCGGAGCCCGCAATTCAATCATGATAGGCTTTTTAATCACCGTTTTCACCTCATTAATTGGGATTATCTATGGGTTGATCAGTGGCTACTTTGGTGGCATGACTGATGTGATCATGATGAGAGTTGTCGACTTCATTATGATTCTACCGACAACTATGATTATTATCGTGCTGATTGTTATCTTACCATACAATAATGTTTGGACGTTCACTGCTATTATGAGTGCCTTTTATTGGACGGGTAAAGCAAGATTGATTCGTAGTCGTGTGTTATCTGAAGTCTCCTTAGATTATGTCAATGCCTCAAAAACGTTGGGGTCTGGTAATATCATGATTATGTTCCGTGAAGTTTTGCCAAATATTAGTTCGTTGATCATCGTTAACTTGACACTTAGTTTTGCAGGTAATATCGGAATTGAAACTGGATTGAGTTACCTCGGTTTTGGGTTACCACCTAATGTACCAAGCTTAGGTACCTTAATTGGTTATGCTAATAATGCTGATATCATTGAGAACAAGCAATGGTTATGGATGCCTGCTTCATTGTTGATTTTAGTTATGATGTTATGTATCAACTATATTGGACAAGCTATGCAACGGGTGGCTGACTCTAAACAACGTTTAGGCTGATGTCTAATCAGAAACCTCTTGTGTCATAAAAAAGATAACCTGAGAAGGTTGCATAAGGTTGCATAAAGTTGTATAAATTTGCATAAGAAGTTTAGGGAAGGGTTGTGATATTAATATCACAACTTTTTTTTGATTGAGAAGGTCATGATAAGAAGTTATTCAAATATTGGATATGACAATAAGCTCTTTTTACCGTATAATGTGGTATAGTTGATTGTTTTATCGCTCAAAGAATGACCTAGAAAAGTGTGACCGCTGAAATCAATTTATATGAGATCAATAGCTAATTGCCTTTGCTTTATTAGATGCGATGGAAATAGATGGCAATAGAAATAAAGGCATCGACAGATAGGCTAAGGATAATCGAAGGATAGTTGAAGGCTAGTTGAAGTATATCTGAGGGATAACTCATGGTTAACTGATGGATTGATGTTATATAAATTTATTTTAGCCATCTTGAGGAATCGTAGAAATAGTGATTAAACAGTTAGTATTACAGTAGTTTTATAGCGTAATTTACAGAAAGATGTGGTGGAATGGGTATCAACAAATTAAACAACAAAGTTAATGGTAATTTTAAAAGACAATCGGATGAAAAATCTGGAATCGCATCACAAAAAGTAGTATCGACTACCACTGGTAATAAGCGGCAAGAGATTATTGCTCAATTGACAGGTTATCGGTTCAAAGACACTGCTTTAATCGACCAAGCCTTTAGTCATACATCGTTTGTTAATGAACACCAACTTCATCACAATGCGAGTTATGAACGACTAGAGTTTTTGGGGGATGCTGTTTTAGAATTAACTGTCTCAAAGTATTTATATTATAACTATGTCGAATGGCCAGAGGGTAAATTGACTCGTCTTAGGGCAGCGTTAGTATGTGAGGAGAATTTATCACGTTTAGCACTTGATTGTCACTTCGATCAACTGATGCTTCTCGGTAGAGGAGAAGATGCTAGTGGTGGTAGAAAGCGTCCTAGCTTGCTCTGTGACGTGTTCGAAGCGG
>OMJG01000133.1_pt1 | contig 53611 bp, 50 predicted proteins | sample 1646431 | NCBI WGS metagenome assembly OMJG01 (sample SAMN03771674, study PRJEB25209) | food metagenome | isolation source: Cotija cheese | place: Mexico:Jalisco,Michoacan | collected 2011-12-12 | reverse complement strand
GCGCGCCTGCGCCGAGGCCCTCGCCGCACAACTGGAACCCCTACCCGATCATGCCGAGAGCAGGTGACCCCATGAGCACGAGAAGTCTGGCCGCGAGGCCGGCGCAGGCGCTGACCCGCGCCGTGGTGAGCGCAGCATACGGAGCGCAAGGATTCGGGTACGCCGCGGTGATGACGACCCTGCCGACCTTCAAGACCCGGTTCGGCATGAGCGCGACGGTGGTCTCGGCGTCGGTGCTGCTGGTCTGTGCGACGGCGGCACTGGGGTCGCTGGCCGCCGGAGCGATCGGCAAACGGTTCGGCAGCCGGGTGTCCCTCTCGCTGGGGCTGGCCGTGCAGGCGGTGAGCCTGCTGGCAGTCGCCACGAGCAACGGCATGGGCATGTTCCTGGCGCTCATGGCGATCTACGGGGTCGGTCTGGGAGCGGTGGACGCCGCCACCGCGATGCAGGGGGTGCTGGTCGAGCGGTTGAGGGGACGACGCGTCCTGTCCGGGTTCTTCGCCGTCTACACCGCCGGCGCCATCGTCGCGGCCCTGGTGGTCTCGGGGGCCGTCGCCCAGAACATCGCGGTCGCCGGGGTGGTCATCGCCGGGATCTTCGCCGGCGTCGTGTCAGTGATCGGCTGGTGGTTCTTCGCGGTGGAGGGGCCCGCCCCCGAGGCGCCCGCCACCCCGGAGATCGCGGCACCGCCGGAGAAGAGCCTGTCGGCAATGCGGGGAATCTGGCTGTTCGGCACCGCCATCCTGGTGATCTTCACCACCGACTCGGCGGTGTCGACGTGGAGCACCGAATACCTCCAGACCACGCTGAAGGCGCTTCCCGCCGCTGCACCGCTGGGATACGCCGCCTACCAGGCCGTCGTCCTGGTGACCAGGCTCACCGGGGACCGGCTCTCGGCCCGGCTCGGGCGGCGGACGCTGGTGACCGTGGCGTCGATCATCGGGATCGCCGGGTTCCTCCTGGTCGCCCTGGTGCACACCCTGCCGGCCGCGATCATCGGATTCGCGGTGGTCGGCCTCGGCGTGGGGGTCGTGGTGCCGATGACCTTCTCGGCGGCCGGCGAGGTGGATCCGGGCCAGAGCGACCGGATCGTCTCGGACATGAACACCTTCAACTACATCGGAGCGGTGATCGGCGGAGGGATCATCGGCCCGCTGGCCGACACCGGCATGGGGATGGCGTGGGCCTTCCTGGTCCCGGCCGTCCTGCTGGCCGCGATGCCGGTACTCGCGCGCCACTACGGGACGCATCGGGCCGTGACCGCCGCCCAGCAGGAGAAGGTGCCCACCCCGGTCGGGTGACCACCCGGCAATTTCTCGTCCTGGAACCCCCGGCTCGGCACCAGCATCGCCGATCCGGGGGTTCTGGAACGAGAAAATGTCGCCGGCCGGCCCGGTCGAGGCGTGGATCCGGCTCTGCTCGGGCCCGGATCGCGCGACGAGCCCACCCCGCCGTTGCACCCGTTGGCACGTGCGGCTATATTCGCCGACGTGGCCAGCGCGACGCATTCCACCATCAGTGTGGGTATCGCATTCTCTCTGCTGGGGTGTTGTTGATCCAAGCGTGACCAACCGCGGGCCCGAACGGTCTCCGGAGTGTGGATCCGACTGATCCCGCGCCGTCTGTAGGGACACCAATTTCCTGAATCCACAGGAACACTCATCCCTTCGCACAGGGCGCAGTATGTTCCGATGCATCCCAACGCCGGTCTCTTGGCATTTCGCCCGCAGTCAGTTCCCCCATTCTTGCCCCGCCCGAACCGGGAGATCTGTTGAAAGAAGGACTCCATCCATGTCCCACACATCCAGAACTCTGCGAGGCGCTCCCGCGCTCATCTGCGCCCTGCTGCTGATGGTCACCTCGGCCTGTGGCGCATCCAACAGCAACGCCGAAGCATCCTCGAGCGGTGGGTCCGGAAAGGGGGTCTCCATCAAGATCGGCCAGTTCTCCTGGACGGCGGCCGCCGTGGAGACCCAGATCCTCAAGCTCATCGCCGAACAGCATCCCGAGCTGGGCGTCGGCTCGGTCCAGACCACTCAGCTCGACCCGGCGCCGGGCTGGCTGGGGCTGCAGAAGGGTGACCTCGACGTCCTGCCGGAGGTCAACCTGCCCAACCAGCAACCCTTCGCCGACAAGGCCAAGGACACCACCACCCTGGTGTCCAAGACCTACGGCGGGGCCACCCAGGGATGGTTCGTCCCCAAATACCTGGTCGAGAAGGGCGGTGCGGCCGAGGGCCTCACCAGCATCACCCAGCTCAAGGACAAGAAGTGGGCCGACGCCGTCGGCGGCAAGCTCTATGACGCCGACGCCGGGTGGGTCACCACCAAGCAGAACGACAAGCGCATCAAGGGCTTCAATCTCGCCGTCACCCACAAGCCCTCCAGCGAGGCCGCGGTGCTGGCTCAGATCCAACGCGCGTATCAGCGCAAGGAACCGGTGCTGGCCTACCTCTACCATCCGCACTGGGTCTTCCAGAAATATGACCTCGTTCAGCTCAAGGAGCCCAATCCGTATCAGACCGGATGCTTCGAGGGCTCCAAGAACGACTGCGCCATCCCGACGCTGAGCGCTCATGTCGCGGCCCGTAAGGACCTCAAGGACAAGGCGCCGAAGTACTACGCCATGCTGCAGAAGTTCAACATCAGCCTCACCGACGTCGAGAAGCTCCTCGCCCAGCAGCAGGACTCGAACGCCTCCCCCGAGAAGATCGCCAAGGAGTGGGTGGCCGCCAACCAGTCGACCATCGACTCCTGGATCAAGTGACGGCTCCCCGGACCAGGTGACTCTCCGCCCGAGGGGAGTCCCGGACGTGGGCGCAGCGCAGTGCGGCCCCGGCTCCACGGGTCGGGGCCGCAGGCGCGTCCGCCCGGCTCCCGGCAAGCCGGAGAGGCTCTGAGCGCTCAAGTATCGCTCACTCATATGAGCGTTCAATCATGTAAGAGTGTGAAATTAACAGTGCTCAATGTTGCACACTTGTGCAAACCGTGGTGTCTCGGGAGACCTCACTGAGCGAGTGAGCGTAACGTCTCCGCTGTCGTGCCGGTCGAGGGGGACCTTCCTGTGGTCTCCCGGACCGCGCGTCTCGGACCCGTCGAGTCCGACGACATGGAAGAGGGGAGGCGCTCGATCACGCTCGGCAACGCTGCCTGCGCTGACTGCGGGGGATACTCCGCCCACGTGACATCGAACCCTTGTGGGCCCTTCCTGGAGGCCGCCGGATCCCGGGACATGACAGGAATGTGTCATCGCAGATGCGGTGGAGAGGGTTGACATGAGTACACAGAGCGGGGGCCCCGCCGAGGGCCTCCTGGAACGACAAGGGATCGCGAAACACCTGTTGTGGGGCTTCGTCGCGGTCATCCTCTTCCAGACCGGCAATGGCCTGGAGCTGAGCTTCTACTCCGGCTTCCTGCAGTCCGCCAAGGGCCTCAGCTCGGGGCAGGTGGCCACCATGACGATGGCCTACGGCATCGTCATCGCGATCGCCTCCTGGTTCTCCGGATCGTTGGCCGACGCCTGGGGGCCCCGTCGCGTGATGATGATGGGCTTCGGCGCCTGGCTGATCTTTGAACTGGTCTTCCTGTGGGGAGGTGTGACCACCGGCTCCTACGCGGTCATGGTGATCGGCTACGCCTTGAGGGGCTTCGGCTACCCGCTGTTCTGCTACGGCTTCCTGGCCTGGGTGACGATGGACACCCCTGAGGAGCACCTGGGACGGGGCGTCGGCTGGTTCTGGTTCGCGCAGGCGCTGGGCATGGGGGCCCTGAGCGGGTTCATCGCGGGGCCGCTGATCGGCGCTATCGGCGAGATGGCCACCCTGTGGACCTCCTTCGCCTTCGTTGTCGTCGGCGGGCTGCTGGCCATTCTCCTGGTGCGTCGGCCCAAGGAGCTGCAGACGGCGGCCGAGTCGGGCTCGACGCCCTCGGCGTCCGAGACGATCAGCGGACTGGTCCGCGGCGTCACGATCCTCAAGGACTACCCGAAGACCGGTGTCGGCGGCGTCGTCCGTATCATCAACCAGGCCGCCTTCTACGGCATCCCGGTGTTCTTCGCCCCCTACATGACGGGCGACGTCGGTTTCAGCAGCGCTCAGTGGGCCACGATCTGGGGCACGCTGAACCTGGCCAATGTCTTCGCCAATCTGGTCTTCGGCTACATCGGAGACGCCTTCGGTCGCGTTCGCACCGTCGCCTGGTTCGGCGGGCTGGGATGCGGCATCGCCGTCTTCCTCATGTGGTGGTTCCCGAGCATGTGGGGCGCCAACTTCGCCGCCGAGATGCTCGCCGGGATCCTCTTCGGCATCGGCCTTGCGGCCTACGTGCCCCTGTCGGCGATCATGCCGCTGCTGGTGGCGCCCGATCGTAAGGGCTCGGCGGTGGCCATCCTCAACCTGGGTGCCGGCCTGTCCAACTTCGCCGGACCCGCCTTGGCCCCGCTGGCCGGCCCGATCGGCATCGGCGGGCTGATGATCGTCTACGCCGCGCTGCACGTCGTCGGTGGCGGGCTCACCTACGCCCTCAAGCCCAGCAAGGGCAACGGCAACGAACCTGGTGCCGGAACCGGCACCCCGGAATCGACCCCGGCCAGTCCCGAACCGGTCTCGCAATGACGGGTCCGGTGGGCTGATCTCCTGAACGAGGACTGCGCCCCGGCGTCGACCTGGATGGTCGACGCCGGGGCGCAGTCGTGTCTGCCGGGGCCCGTGTGCTCCGGGCGGACCGAGATCACATCGTGAGGGGATCCCCGCCCAGCCGGGTGCCGGTGTCGACGGCGGTGATGCGGGCCACCTGGTTGTCGGACAGCTCGAAGTCGAAGACGTCGAAGTTGGAGGTGATCCGCGACGGCGTCACAGACTTCGGGATGACGACGGTGCCGAGCTGAAGGTGCCAGCGGATGATCACCTGGGCCGGGGTCTTCCCGATTTCGGCGGCGATACCGGCGATGACCGGGTTCTCGAGGTCCTTCGACTGGCCGAGCGGGCTCCAGGCCTCGGGGCGGATGCCGGCCGCCAGCAGCGACTCGCGCAGCTCGTGCTGCCCGAAGGTCGGGTGCATCTCGATCTGGTTGATCGCCGGGGTGGCGCCGTGCAGGGCGTCCAGGTGCTCGGTGTTGAAGTTGGAGACGCCGATGGATCGGGTGAGCCCCTCGGCCTTGAACTCCTGCATGGCGTCCCATGCCTCGACGAAGAGGCCCGGGAACTTCGTGGCGGGCCAGTGGATGAGGTAGAGGTCGACGTGGTCGAGTCCGAGCTTCGTGAGGCTGGTCTCGATGGCCTTCCGGGCGTCGTCCTTGGCGTGCTTGTCATTCCACAGCTTGGTGGTGACGAAGAGCTCGTCGCGCGGGATTCCCGATGCGGCGAGGGCGCGTCCGACCCCCTCCTCGTTGCCGTAGATGGCGGCGGTGTCGATGTGCCGGTAGCCGGCCGCCAGAGCGGTGGCGACCGAGGTCTCGGCGACGTCGTCGGGCACCTGCCAGGTGCCGAAGCCGAGCTGCGGGATCGCGGTGCCGTCGTTCAGAGTGATGTTGGGGACTGCCATGCATGACCTCCGGATCGTTGTTCGTGCTCTACCTTCATACAACGTCACCGGCCGCCGCGTCTCTTCCCATGAGTCGGCGGGCCCTGCCGGACGCGGTCGCGGGCCTGTGCCGCTGCGGCGGGCCTGCGACGGAGACCTGAGGTGAGCGGTTGCCGTCGCTCGAGGGGGCAGCGAGCGCTTGCGCGAGCGTGGGGGGAGTGGTCTCCCCCTTCTCGATAGACTGCGGCTCATGTCGTCTCTGCCATCTCAACTCGCCGCGCGGATCGAATCCGTCACCGGCGTCGATCCCGAGCTGCGCCCGGCCACCAAGCCCCAGTTCGGCCATTTCCAGTCCAATGTGGCGCTGCGCCTGGCGAAATCGCAGGGACGTCCGCCGCGCGAGATCGCCTCCGACATCGTGGCGAAGCTGGAGGCCGACGACCTGGTCGAGACCCCCGACATCGCCGGCCCTGGATTCATCAACTTCCGGCTGCGCTCCGACGTGCTGGCCGGCGTCGCCTCCGCCCTCATCTCCGATCCTCACGCCGGGATCGTCCAGGCCGAGACGCCTCAGCGCGTCGTCATCGACTACTCGGCGCCCAACGTCGCCAAGCAGATGCACGTCGGCCATCTGCGCTCCACCATCATCGGCGACTGCTTCAACCGGGTGCTCACCGCCCAGGGGCACACCGTCATCCCGCAGAACCACATCGGCGACTGGGGCACCCAGTTCGGCATGCTGGTGCAGTACATCGTCGAGCACCAGGTCGACGTCTCCGCCCTGGACCTGCCCGCCGCCGAGCAGCTGTACAAGGACTCCAAGAAGGAGTTCGACGCCGACGAGGCCTTCGCCGACCGGGCCCGCCGCCGGGTGGTGGCCCTGCAGTCCGGCGACGAGGAGACCCTGGCCACCTGGCGGTCCCTCATCGCGGTGTCGCTGGCCGGCTTCAACGCCACCTACGCCCGGCTGGGCATAAAGCTCACCGACGATGACCTGGCGGGGGAGTCGACCTACAACGACGACCTGCCGAAGGTGGTCGCCGAGCTCAAGGCCGACGGGCTGGCCGTCGAGGACGCGGGGGCGCTGTGCGTCTTCGTCGAGGGGGAGGACGCCCCGATGATCGTCCAGAAGAAGGACGGCGGGTTCGGTTACGACGCCACCGATCTGGCCGCGATCCGCCGCCGGGTGGGCGCTCTGGACGCCGACCGCATCATCTACGTCACCGATGTGCGCCAGCACCACCACTTCGACATGGTCTTCAAGGTGGCCCGGCTGGCCGGCTTCCTGCCCGAGGATGTGACGGCCGAGCATGTCGGCTACGGCATGGTGCTGGGTCCCGACGGCCACCCCTTCAAGACCCGCGAGGGCGGCACGGTCTCGCTGAACAGTCTGCTGGACGAGGCCGAGGAGCATGCCGCGCCGAATATCGCGCTTGCCGCGATCAAGTACGCCGACCTGTCCAACGGCCTGCAGAAGGACTACGTCTTCGACGCCGAGCGGATGGTGCAGACCACCGGTGACACCGGCCCCTACCTGCAGTACGCCCACGCCCGCGTCTCCCAGATCCTGCGGAAGGCCGCCGCCCAGATCGATCCAGGAGTCGACCCGCAGGCCGACCTGTCGGCGATGGACTGGGGCGCGGTGACGGTGATCGAGGAGCCGGCCGAGCAGCAGCTGGCCCTGCTGCTGTCGCGGTTCGGGGAGGTCGTCGAGGTGGTCGCGGCGGACCTCACTCCCCACAAGCTGTGCACCTACCTGTACGACCTGGCCGGGGCCTACTCGAGCTTCTACGAGAAGTGCCCGGTGCTGAAGTCCGAGGGCGAGGTGCGGGCCTCCCGGCTGGCGCTGTGCGCGGCGACCAGGCGGGTCATCGGCACGGGCCTGGAGCTGCTGGGGATCGACGCCCCCGACAGGATGTGATCGCCGGGGGGCGGCTGAGCGCTCACCGCGTCCATCAGCCCCATGCGCAAGTTGTGAGGTTGCTTTGCGTCTCTAAGTCGGCGTTCATCCCCTAGCAAGAGGGCCAACGTAGGAGAAGGAGACGCAAAGCAAACGCACAGGCAGGTCGAAGGCGCAGAAATGTGGTGCCCGTCCCGGTTCGCGTGGGGGCGGGGCACCGGGCGCCGCTACTTGTCGGACTTCTCCTTGTCCTTCTTCTCCTCGGCCTTCTCGGCCTCGGCGATGGCCTTCTTGGCGGCCTTCTTCGTCTTCTCCCTGGTCACCGTGTCCGGATGGGACATGCGCCAGTCCGCCTGGAAGGCGGCGCCGATGATGCCCGCACGGTTGAACAGAGTCGCCGGGACGATCGGGGTGTCGAGCTTGAGGAACTTGAAGAACTTGTCGTGATCCTTGCTCACGCCGCCGCCGACGACGAAGAGGTCGGGGGTGAAGAGCATCTCCATGAAGCTGTAGTACTTCTGGAGCCGCTTCTGCGCCCAGTACTTGTAGGACATGTGCTTCTTGTCCTTGATCGACGCCGCCGCGCGCTTCTCGGCGTCATAGCCGTCGATCTCCACATGGCCGAGCTCGGTGTTGGGCAGCAGGATCCCGTCGTTGAGGATCGCGGTGCCGATGCCGGTGCCCAGAGTGGTGAGGATGACGACGCCGGGAACCCCCTTGGCGGCGCCGTAGTGCACCTCGCCCAGGCCGGCGGCGTCGGCGTCGTTCACCACGGTGACCGGCCGGTCGAGGGCCTCCGAGAGGTACTCCTCGGCATTTAGGCCCGCCCAGCCCTGGTCGAGATTGGCGATGAAGGGGATGACGCCGTGGCGCGAGGGGGCGGGGAAGGAGATCCCCACCGGTCCGTCGCCGATGGTCGGCTCGAAGTTCTTCACGATCTTGCGGAGAACCTCGGCCACCTTCTTCGGGGATGACTTGGAGGGAGTGGGGATCCGGAGTCGCGGCTCCGCGAACTCTCCCACCTCGAGGTCGACGGGGGCGCCTTTGATTCCGGAGCCGCCGATATCGATGCCCAGCACATTGCTCATAGCCACACACATTAGTGGACGCCGTGCCCCGGCAGCGCGTGAGGTGGAGGCTCTCTCAACCCCCGGGAGAGGGTACGGTCCCGGTGCCGTGCCCGCCGGACCCTGCGCCGTTCTCACCGAGTTCGGCGGCGCGCGCCGCCCGGCATCGGTCCATCTCGTCGAGGAGCAGAGTGCGGGCCTCCCCGGCGTCCAGATGGGGGCAGTCCAGGTGCACCGGCCCGCCGGGGATGTGGACGCTCAGGGTGGCCAGTCGCAGCCGGCGCTGGAGTGGCCCCTGATCCAACCTCACGGACTGGGCCCGGGAGTGGGGCACGACGGCGGTGACGCGGCGCATCAGGCCACGACGAGCCACGATGACGCGATCGTCCATGCCCTGGGCGAAGGTCTGACGGTCGAACCAGCGCAGCCACCGGGCCCGGGCCGGAATGCCGGTCATCGGTATCGGGGTCATCGTCGAGACGGCGGAGATGTCGAATCCCGGCCACAGGGCCGCGACGGCGCCGCGCACCTGGTCGGCCGACCCCATCGGCAGCAGGGTGGCGGCGTCCAGGTCGTTGTCGGCGCCGGCCACCCCGAGGACTGTCATCCTGACCGAGTAGAGGCCGGTGATCCGCCACATGAGCGGCTGGGACACGACGATCCCCTGGACCCGCCGCACCGGGACGGTGCGGGTGGTGAGGGTGGTGAGGCCGTGCACCGCCTTGAGCCCTCCGGATGAGCGCAGCAGGGTGAATCGCCAGTACTTCACCAGCGTCCTGGCGATGACACCGCCCGCGGAGACAAGGCCGCCGAGCACGACGGGGATGCTCAGGGCCTCGACGTCCAGGGCGATCGGCACGGCGATGCCGACCGCGATCATCAGCACGGAGAAGAGGAATCCGCCGGAGACGAAGGTGCCCAGCACGACCTGTCGGCTGGAGACCGAGACGATGGTCTCCTCGTCGACGCGGCGATCCTGCCAGGCCGAGCCCGATGCCACCGCGGGACCGGGCTGCTCGGTGGGAAGGACGCCCGGGGAGGCGGGCCCTGTGGCGGGGACGGCCGCCCCAGCGGCGTGGGCGCGGGTGGTGAGGAAGTCGCGGAACCGGTAGGCGTCGGCCCGGGTGAGGTACTCGATGGTCTTGGGCTTCGACCCGCCGATGTCGATGTGCAGCCGGGCGAGCCCGAAGACGCGTGCGGCGAGGGGCTGGACGACGTCGACCGACTGGATCTTGGACAGCGCGAGCCGGTCGGAGCTGTGCTGGATGAAATTGCGGTCGACGCGCACCTCCTCCTCGTCGATGCGGAATCGGGTGGTGCGCCACTGGAAGTAGCCGATGACTCCCTGGATCAGGGCGACGAGGACGACGATCCCGGCGACGATGAGCAGCGCGCCGACCGGCGGCAGGCCGTCACCGGACCGCCAGTTCTCGAAGAGCTGCTGCCCCGACGCCACAGCCACCGCTGCCAGGACCAGCCAGCCGCGGATGATGGGCGTGGCCCAGTGCGGCCGGTGCTCGGTCGGGGCGGGGTCGGTGGGTACCGGATCGGTGGGGGTCGGATCGGCCGGCCCGGATTCGGGAGTGGTCACAGCCCGGCGTCCGCGGTCTCGGCGACGGCGGTGATGCGATCACGCAGGGCGACGGCGTCGGCCCGGGGCATGCCGGGGATGGCGGCGTCGGACAGCGGGGATGCGGTGACCAGCTGTACCGAGGCCAGACCGAAATGACGGTCGATCGGTCCGGAGTTGATCTCGACGCTCTGCATCCGGCCATAGGGGACGATGGTGAGATGGCGGAACATCGGGCCGGAGCGGATGCACAGGTCGGTGCCGCGTTCGCACCAGCCCCAGGCCGCCACGATCTTCGGCATCCGCAGCCAGCGCCACACGGTGATCGCCAGGCCGACGATCCCGGCCGCCAGCGCCGCCCACCAGCTCCAGATCAGGCCCAGGCCGACAGCGACGACGATGGTGGGGATGCCCCAGGAGAGCAGCACGGACAGTCTCTTGACGGTGACGTACTTCGGCGAGACCGGTTGCCACCGGCCTCCGGGCGGGTCGAAGAGGGCGTCCATGGGGGCCAATGTAGCGGGGGTGGCGTGCGCGGATCACTCGCTGGGGGCCCGATCTCGACCAGAACCTGCCGGAATGAGGCCCTCCAGCTAGCAATATGCGCGCCGGGACCGGCTCACACCGAGGTGTCGCCAGCCCGTGCGAGGTCCTCGGTCCCCGAGACGCCACGGAATTCCACCTCGACCTCCTCGAGGGACTTCCCGGAGGTCTCGGGCATGATCTTCGCGAGGATGACGAGCCAGAGAATGTTGATGGCGGCGAAGACGAGGTAGGAGTAGCCGCCGCCGATGCCGGCCATCATCGAGGGGAAGGCGAACATGGTGATGGCGCTGGCGATCCAACCGGCGGCGATGACGATGCCGGAGGCCAGGCCGCGGATCTGGCTGGGGAAGATCTCCCCGAGGAGGGCCCAGACGACCGTCCCGTTGCCGCCCTGGACCACCAGCATGAACAGGGCCATCAGCACGAGCACGGCGACGGCGACCCCGAGTGGCGGCCGTCCGCCGGCTGCCAGACGGGGCTCGATCACGAATGCGAAAAGGCCGGCGATCGCGAGCAGGATCGCGGCGCACAGCCCCAGGGCGGTGAGCAGCACTCGGCGGCGCGGCAGCTTCGACATGATGAGGATCCCGATCAGCGCCCCGGCGATGCCGACCACCCCGTTGACGATCTGCAGGGTGATGGACGCCGAGGTGTCCAGTCCCGCGTAGGAGAGCACTTTCGGGGCGTAGAACATCACGGTGTCGACGCCGCTGGTCTTGTTGGCCAGCGAGAGTACGAGCCCGATCCAGAAGATGCGGCGCAGCCACGGGGTGGTGAACAGGTCCTTGAGGGTGGCTCTGTCAGCGTTCTCCAGGCTGTCGGACAGGGCGATCCCCTCGCGCGCCTCGGTGACCAGGTCCGGGCTGTCGGCGGGGCGGATCCGCTTGAGGGATCCGACGAAGTCGTAGTAGCGCTTCTGGGTGGCGTACCAGCGCGGGGACTCGGGCATCCGGTGCATGCAGATCCACAGGGCGATGGCCGGCACCGAGCAGATGAGGATCATGATCCGCCAGGTGCCGCCGTTGCCCCCGGAGATCGACAGGTTGGCGACGAACTGGTTCCAGGCGGCGGCGCTCATGGTGCCGCCGTGGGAGGCCGCCAGGTTGAGCACCGAGTCCCAGGTGTGGACTCCCGGGCTCAGTGTGCCGGAGGGATCACTGGTGACGGTGAGTTCCGGGCCGCCGCTGGCCTGGGCGACGACTCCGTTGACCGAGAAGGCGATGAGCTGGCCCAGCACGATCATGAACTGGTCCATCGCCACGATGGAGCCGCGGATGTGGCGGGGCGCGGTCTCCGACAGGTAGACCGGCACGGTGGCGGAGGCCCCGCCGACGGCGAATCCCATGATGAATCGGAAGGCGTAGAGCCACCAGACGTTGGGGGAGACGGCGGCGCCGATCGCCACCCCCAGGAAGATGAAGGCGAGCATCAAGAGGTTGTGGCGGCGTCCGTACCGGTCGGAGAGGCGTCCGCCGAGGATCGCGCCGAAGGCCGCGCCGACGGCGAGGATCGCGGTGACACCGCCCTCCTCGACGGCGGTGATGTGCAGACCCTTGGCGGCGCCGGGCATGTACATGTAGGGCAGCGCCCCGGAGATCACTCCGGTGTCGTATCCGAAGAGGATCGATCCCAGTGTCGCCGACAGGGCGACCGGAAGGATCCGGTGGTGTTTCCCGGACGGGGCGACCTCGGAGCACAACTGCTCGACGTCGACCCCGGAAGGTGTCTGTGCTCCCATGGCCCGCCTCTCAATGGCAATCCCCTGAATTCTGCTCACCTGGCGGCGGGAGCGCACATCCGGGGGCGACTTGGGCGACCGGACATGTGTGAAGCGGCGCAGATCACTCGCTGGAGGCCCGATCTCGATCGGAATCTGTCGGATCGGGCCCTCCAGCTAGCAATATGCGCGCCGCCCGAGGACCGACCGGGCCCGGGTCAGCCGAACCACTTGCGGAGCTTCTTGCCGAAGGACACGTGCTCGGGCCCGTAGACCTTGACGTCGCCCATGACGATGAAGCCGGTGAGGGTGACCGACGGGGCGTCGGGCCCGGTGGGGGCCAGCCCGTCGAACTTGCTGTCGCCGAGGAATCGGCCCGTCTGGTCGATCACCCGGATGCCCTCGGGCACCATGATCTTGATGTCGCCCATCACCGACTTGATATCGATGATGACGTCGTGGGCGGCCAGTTCCATGGACGTGAGGTCGAGCCTGATGTCGCCCAGACCGGAGACGACCTCGGTCCGGGCGGCCAGGGTGTGACCGGCGCCACGGGTGACGTCGCCCAGGATGGTGACGATGCGGTCCTCGGGCGGGCCGGCGACCACCGGGACCCGGCTCGCGGCCGGCGCCACAGCAGATGACGACGGGGACGACGCCGGCGCCAGGGCCGTGGGATCGAGATCCCGCGTGAGCACGGAGAGGTCCCCGAGGGTGCGCGCCGTGATCGCCGATGCGGCGCGCTCGTCGTGCTCCTCGCGGTCGAGGCGTCCGTCGGCGTAGGCCTCGTCCAGCAGTTCGGCGACCCGGGTGCGGTCGAGGTCACTGGCGCGCATCGCCAGATGGTGCTCGTCGGGGGGTTGGGTCATGGCGATCAGCCTAGTTCGGGCCGGGTGCGCCGTAGGCTTTCGTGCACAGGAGCGATGACGCGGAAAGGGGCCGACGATGGCCGGGAAGAAGTGGGCGGAGCTGCCGAAGCCGGTACAGGTGGGCCTGGTGGTGCTGGGAGGAGCCGAGGCCGCACTCAAGGTCTGCAGTCTCATCGATCTGGCGCGGCGTCCCGCCGGTCGGGTGCGCGGGCCCAAGGCCCTGTGGGCGCTGGGGTTGATGACCGTGAACTCGTTGGGCGCCGTGCCGCTCATCTATCTCACCAAGGGCCGCCGCTGAGAGGCGCACGGGACGGACGGTGCGGGCCGGCGCACGGCGTCCGGGACGCAGCGCGAGGGTGCGGGGCGAATACGCCCCGCACCCTCGCGCCGTCCGTTCAGGCCCCGGGATCAGTGGGTCTGCAGGTAGGTGACGTGGGTCTCCACGAACTCCAGCAGGCCGTGCTTGCCGTCGGCCCCGCCGATGCCCGAGTGCTTGCGTCCGGCGTGGAATCCCTGCATCGACTCGAAGTTCTCCCGGTTGATGTAGGTCTCGCCGTACTGCAGCTCGCGGGCCGCCTTGGTGGCGGAGTTGATGTTCTCGGTGAAGACCGAGGAGGTCAGCCCGTACACCGAGTCGTTGGCCAGGGCGATGGCCTCGTCGAGGCTGTCGACGATCTGGATCGGCAGGACGGGTCCGAAGGTCTCCTCCTGCATCACCGACATCTCGGTAGTGGCGTCGTCCAGCAGCACCGGGGCGAAGAAGTAGCCCTCGTCGGAGACGCCGTCCTGGGATCCGCAGACGACCGTCGCACCCTGCTCCACGGCCTTGTCGACGACCGCCGACACCGACTTCAGGGCGCCCTCGTTGATGAGGGGGCCGTAGTCGACGGTGTCGTCGTCGGCCGGGTTGCCGAACTTCGTGGCCTCGAACTTGGACTTGAGCTTGGTGACGAAGGCGTCATGGATCGGGCGCTCGACGTACACCCGTTCGGCGCAGTTGCAGATCTGGCCGGAGTTGCCGATCCGCGACTGCCAGATGGAGTCGACCGCGACGTCCAGGTCGGCGTCGGCCAGCACGATCGCGGGGGCCTTGCCGCCCAGCTCCAGGTTGACCCGGGTGAGGTTCTTGCCCGCCTCGGTCATGATGTGCTTGCCCTGCGGGATCGACCCGGTGAAGGTGATGAGGTCGACGTCGGGGTTCTGGATCAGCGCCTCGCCGGTCACCGATCCGCGGCCCGAGACCAGGTTGAACACGCCGGCCGGCAGGCCGGAGCGCTCGACCAGCTTGGCGAACTCGAAGGCGTTGATCGGGGTGTCGGAGCTGGGCTTGATGACGATGGTGTTGCCGGTCAGCAGCGCCGGGGCGGCCTTGCGGGCGATGAGGAAGAAGGGGAAGTTCCAGGGCAGGATGCCGGCCACCACGCCCAGCGGACGGTAGCCCAGGATCATGGTCTCCCCGGCGCGCTCGTCGGGGATCACCTCGCCCTCCAGGCGGCGGGCCCACTCGGCCATGTAGTCCATGTAGTCGGCGGTGAAGTTCACCTCGACGTTGGCCAGCTGCTGGGTCTTGCCCTGCTCGGCCACGATGATGTCGGTGAACTTCTGCTCGTCGGCGCGCAGCAGCGCCGCGATCTTGTGGAGGTATCCGGCGCGCTCGACGTCGGAGGTGTGCTCCCAGGCCGGCTGGGCGGCGCGGGCCGCCGCGACGGCGGCGTCGGTGTCCTCCTTGGAGGTGTTCGGCGCCTCGGCCAGGACCTCCTTGGTGGAGGGGTTGAGGATCTGGAAGAAGTCGCCGGTGTGCTCGGTGAAGGCGCCGTTGACGAAGTTCTGGTACCGCGTGATCGACATTGATGCTCCTTGGTGGTTGATGTTGGGCTGGATCAGTAGAGGTCGGTGTCGATGTTGAAGGCCTCGATGACCCGCTTGATCTCGGAATCCAGCAGGCCCTCGCAGGCCCCGCCCATCTGACGGTTGCGGATCTCGTAGGCCGCCCCGGCCTCCAGGTACTCCACCTTGTCGACGGCGTCGAGGGGGGAGACGTCGGAGCGGACCATGAGGCCGTGCTTGGACCACAGAGTGATGACGTGATCGCGCAGCCCGGCGACGTTGGCGTTGCCGAGCTCCTCGGAGCCGGGGACCATGAAGTCGAGCACCTTGATGCCCTTGGGCACCTGGACCAGGGTCTCGGGCTCCCAGCGCAGGATCGCGTGGTTGAAGTCGTGGTCGTTGCGCAGTTCACGCACGTGGGACAGGCTCACCAGGTGCGGGGGCTGGGCGTGGATGACGGTCTGGAAGTCCAGTCCGCGGCGGGCCACCTGGTCCTCGTGGACGCCGAGGTGGGAGTTGAACTCGCTGGTCGGGTGGTCGAAGGTCCGGTTCGGGTTGGTGCGCCACACGGCGGTCTTACCGCCCTCGTTGACGATGAGCACGGAGACCTGGGCGGCCGGGTCGACGGCCAGATCGCGCAGCCGGGAGCCCGATCCGGTGACGAAGAAGGTCCAGCCCGCCAGGCCGGGCACCTCGACGGGCAGGTCGATGGTGCCGGTCTCGGGGAAGAACTCGTCCAGATCGGCCGGGGTCTCGCGGATGGACACCGAGATGTTCCCGGCGGCGGACTCGACGGCGCCCAGGTGGTCCAGGCGGGCGCCGGCGGCTCCCATGGAGGCCAGGATCTCAGTGGCTGTTGTCGGGTGATTCATGTGTTTCTCCTTGAAGGGGACAGGTGCGGGGAGGTTGGGAGGGATGGATGGGAGCGGTCGGTCAGGTGGCCGCGGTAGCGGCGGGGGCGGGGGAGAAGACGCGGGCCTCGGCGGCCTCCCAGATGCTCTCCTGATCGGGGCCGGGCTCGTAGCGGGTGGTCGACGTCGAGTCGGCGACGACCTGTCGCATCTCGTCCAGGCCGCCGTCGATGGCCCCGACGGCGCGCAGCGCGACCACCATGTTGCCCATCGAGGTGCCCTCGACGGGCCCGGCGACCACCGGCAGGCCGGTGGCGTCGGCGGTGAGCCGGCACAGCAGCTCGTTCTGGCCGCCGCCGCCCACGATGTTGACAGTCTCCAGGGATGCCCCGGAGAGCTCCCGGGCCTCGCGCAGGGCCCGGCGGTAGGCCACTGCCAGGGACTCGATGAGGGCCCGCAGGTACTGGGGCCGGTCCTGGGGAAGGGGTTCGCCGTGCTCGAGGGCCCACAGGTCGATGCGCTCGGTCATGGGCCCGGGGGCCACGAAGATCTCATCGTTGACGTCGATGAGGGTCCGCATCGACGGGGCGGAGGCCGCCATCCGGCAGGCCTGTGGCCAGGAGATCTCGGTGCCGTCCTCCTCGCGCCACTGGCGCAGGGTCTCCTGGAGCATCCACATGCCCATGATGTTCTTCAGGTACCGGACGGTGCCGTCGGCGCCCAGCTCATTGGTGAAGTTCGCCGCCGCCGATGCGTCCGTCTTCACCGGGTGGTCGAGTTCGACGCCGACCAGCGACCAGGTGCCCGAGGACACGAAGCCGAACCGGCCCGAGCGGCCCGGGGCGGGGACTCCGACGACGGCCGACGCCGTGTCGTGGGTGGCCACCGCGACCACCGGCGTCGACCGGTTCTCGCTCGTGCGCACCGAGATGTCGGGCAGGTCCATCGGGCCGATGACCGTCCCGGGTTCGACCAGCTCGGCCAGCAGATCCGGCACCGGGACGCCGAAGCTGCCGTTCAGCAGGTCCAGCAGCTCCGGCGACCAGTCCCTGGTGGCCGGGTCGATGAGTCCGGTGGTCGAGGCGTTGGTGACCTCGCAGACCCGCCGGCCGGTGAGCCAGTAGGCGATGAGGTCGGGGATCAGCAGGGCGCTGCGGGCCAGCCCGGCCTGGGCGGCCGACCGGTCGGCGACCAGCTGGAAAAGAGTGTTGAAGGCCTGGTGCTGGGCCCCGTTGAAGCCGTACAGCTCGCTCTGGGGCATCAGGCCGTGGACCCGCACCACCGCGTCGGCGGTGCGGGGGGACCGGTAGGCGGCGGGGTTGCCGATCAGCCGGCCGTCGGCGTCCAGGAGGCCGTAGTCGACCCCCCAGGTGTCGATGCCGATGGCCTCGACCGGGCCGCGGCGGGCGGCCTCGGCCAGGCTCTCGCGGATACCCCGCCACAGCGACAGTACGTCCCACACCAGGTCGGGCTGCCCGGCGGTGCGGACGAAGGCGACGCCGTTGGGGAACCGCGAGCACTCCTCGACGGCCAGCCGGCCGCCGTCCAGGGTGCCGCGCAGGACGCGTCCGCTGGAGGCGCCCAGGTCGATCGCTGCGACGGTGCATCCGCTCATCGATCAGGCCCCCCAGCTGGCCTGCTGGCCGCCGACCCGCTCCTCGCGGATCTTCTCCAGGTAGCCGGAGGCCAGGAAGGCGCCGTAGGGATCGGGGTCGATGCCCTTCTCGGCGCGCAGCTCGGCCAGCATCGGGCGGACGTCGGTGTTGAAGGCGTCCATGATGATGCCGTTGGCGGCCATGACGTCGTGGTCGGCCTGGGCCTTGGCCAGGGCCTCCTCATCGACGATGAGGGCCTTGGCGGTGGCCTCCTGGACGTTGAGTGCCGAGCGGATCTCCCCGGGGATCTTCTCCTCGAGGTTGTGGCACTGGTCGAGCATGAAGTTCACCCCCGAGTTCTTGTCCAGGGCCCCGTAGGTGACGATCTCGCGCATGATGCGGAACAGCTGGAAGGGGTCGGCGGCACCCACCATGAGGTCGTCGTCGGCGTAGAACCGGGAGTTGAAGTCGAAGGCTCCCAGACGTCCGGCGCGCAGCAGCTGGGTGACGATGAACTCGATATTGGTGCCCGGGGCGTGATGACCGGTGTCCAGGCAGACGACGCCGCGGTCGCCCAGGGCCATCACCTGCAGCAGCGCGGTGCCCCAGTCCGGCACATCGGTGTGGTAGAAGGCCGGCTCGAAGAACTTGTACTCCAGCAGCAGGCGCTGGTCGGGCCCCAGGGCGGCGTAGATCTCCGCCAGCGACTCGGCCAGGCGTCCCTGGCGGGCGTTGATCGAATCCTGACCCGGGTAGTTGGTGCCGTCTCCCAGCCAGATCTTGAGGGTGTCGGAACCGGTCTGGTTCATCACCTCGATGCAGTGCAGGTGGGCGTCGATGGCCTTGCGGCGGATCCGCTCATCGGAGTTGGTGAGCGAGCCGTACTTGTAGTCCTCGTCCTGGAAGACGTTGGAGTTGATCGTGCCCAGGGAGATGCCCTGCTCCTCGGCGTCGGCGCGCAGCTTCGAGTAGTCCTCGGTCTCGTCCCACGGGATGTGCAGGGAGACCCGCGGCGTCATCCCGGTGAACCTGTTCACCTGGGCGGCGTCGGCCACCTTCTCGAAGGGGTCGCGGGGGGTGCCGGGGGTGCCGTACACCTTGAACCGGGTACCCGAGTTGCCGAACGCCCAGCTGGGCAGCTCGATCGTCTGTTCGGACAGCAGCCGGTGCTGTTCGGGGGTCAGGTCTGACAGTGCGACCATGGTGTTCACTCCTTTGTAGAGGTGGTTGAGGTATCAGTGGCGGAGACGAGCTCGTCGTGGAGCTCCGCGTCGATCGCCCGGGTGGAGACGATCTCGCCGTAACGCTCGATCTCGATCTCCTCGAGCGGCTTCCCCTGGGTCTTCGGGGCCCAGATGGTGCCGATGAGGGTGGAGGCCAGCAGGAATCCGATGAGGATGAGGCCGTCCTTGAGGAGGCCGTTCTGCTGGGCCAGGATCACTGGGAAGACCAGCGAGATGAGGCCGGAGGCCAGCCGGACCACGAAGAAGACGATGCCCTGGGCGCCGGCCCGGTAGGGGGTCGCGAAGAGCTCCGGAGACCACACCGAGTAGAAGGCCTACGCCGAGGGGCCCGAGGACAGGCCCCACAGCAGGGCGTAGCCGAAGGCGGTGGCGGCTGCGGTGGAGGGCCCGAAGACCAGCACGGCCCAGGAGGCGATGGCCAGCACGCCGCCGATGAAGAAGTGCCAGCGGTAGGAGACGCGATCGACCAGCAGCATGTAGACCGCGGTCGCGATGATGACGATGCCCCAGGTGAGCATCGAGAACAGGTCGGAGGCCAGCGTCCCCCAGCCCATGTGGCCGAGGATGGTGGGCAGGAAGATGCCGTTCTGGCTGGCTGCCTGGTTCCAGAAGGTGTAGATCGCGGCGAGGAACAGCAGCGCGGTGATGTTGGCCTTGCGGTTGAACAGGCCGCGGAAGGCGGTCCACATCGACGGGGCCTTGGCGCCCCGGCCTCCCTTGGAGTCCTGCCAGGCCTTGGACTCGTCGAGTCCCTGGCGGATCCACCAGGTCACCAGGGCGATGACGACCAGGTGGGCGAAGATGATTCGGCTGCCGAGCAGCCCCAGCGGCGACAGCGCGGCGGCCAGGCCGAATCCGATGAAGGGGCCGAAGGACCAGGCGAGCTGGGTGGCGCCGACGTGGCGTCCGCGCCGGTCCGGGGGGCAAACTCGGCGATGTACGTCCAGCCGGCGGGCACCGAGGCGCCGACCGCCAGGCCGATGACGACGAAGCCGATGAACAGCATCGGCAGGTTCATCGTGAAGGTCACCAGCAGGCCGCCGAGGGCGTAGAGGAGGAGGTCGTAGGTGTAGATGAACTTGCGGCCGTACTTGTCGCACAGCGGCCCGCCGATGAGCGCGCCGATGGCCGCGCCGAAGGCGTTGGAGCTGAAGGCGGCGAGCAGGCCGGCGACGGTGCCGTCGTCACCCGGGAAGTACTTGGCTCCCCAGAATCCGAGCGATGTGGCGATCGCGATGATCGAGCCCGAGTCGATGTAGTTCGACATCGAGACGGCGGCGGTCGCCTTCCAGCCGGTGAGTCGCTTGTGGTTTCCGACATTCATGTGGGCAGGACTCCTTCGTCGTGCGGTGATGTGCCGAGTTGATGAGTGGGGCAGGGGTGGGTTCAGGCCAGGTAGAAGTACTGGGGCAGCACCTCGTTGGTGCCTCCGTCGGGGGCGACGAAGTACTGGGCCATCTCGGCCTGCCAGCGGGAGTTGACGTCGGTGTCGGCCATGGCTGCCTGGGCGGCGTCGACGTCGTCGGACTCGAAGTAGCCGACAACCATCCCGGTCTCCTGCTGGAGAAAGAGGGAGTAGTTGCGCCATCCCGAATCGGTGAGGGCCTGGCGCATCTCGTCCCATACGTGCTGGTGGACGTCGATGTACTCGGGCAGGCGCTCGGGGCGCACGTGCAACAGGAAGCAGCAGCGGGTCGGCGACTTCTGGGTCGTGGCCGCCAGCTGGTGTGAGAGGGGTGGGAACTGGACTTCGTTATCCATTGCTTGCCTGTGGACGGGGCACGCCGTGCGAAAGGGCTTGCCCTGGGTGAGCCCTCGACACCGAGGGCGCCGAATGAATCGGTTCATCCGACGTCTGACAGAGTAGTCGTGAACCGATTCAGGCGTCAAGGGACACCCGGAGACTCACAGGATCCGGAAGAATGGGGCCGCCGGGATACGTTGACCAGAGACGTCCGGGCAGTCAGTTGGAGAAGGAGAGCAACGGTGGCCATCGCAGAGCGGGGTGCCCGTCCGGCACGCGTCAAGGACGTGGCGCGGCTGGCCGGGGTGTCGGTGGGGACGGTCTCCAACGTCCTCAACGGCCGTCGCTCGGTCGGCGAGGAGGTCCGCGAACGCGTCGAAGCCGCCATCGAGGAGCTCGGCTTCGTGCGCAATGCCACCGGGAGGGCGCTGCGCACCGGATCCTTCCCGATGGTGGGGGTCTCGGTGCTCGACCTCACCAACCCCTTCTTCATGGAGGCAGCCGCGGGGATGGATCGCCGTCTGCGCCAGGACGGTTTCGTGATGGCGCTGTCCTCGACCCACTCCGACGCCGGCGAGGAGGCCCGCACCCTGCGGACCTTCGCCGGTCAGGGGGTGCGCGGCGTCGTCGTCTCGCCCACCGACACCGACCTGGCCGTGGCCCACGAGATCGCGGCGCGCGGGGTGCCGGTGGTGCTCTTCGACTCCCCGGCGGCCCCCGATGACATGTCCTCGATCCTGGCCGACGACCGCGCCGGGGCGGCGATGGCCGTCGAGCACCTCATCGGCCTGGGCCACCGCCGCATCCTCTTCGTCAACGGGCCGGAGCACCAGCGTCAGTCCCGCAGCCGACTGGCAGGGGTCCATGACGGGATCGCGCGGTCCGGCGAGGAGATCTCCCTGAGCGTCGAGGAGCTGGGGTCCTTCACCGCGATGGAGGGCCGGGCAGGGGTGCGAAGGCTCCTGGTCGGGTGCGGCCTGGCGGCCCCGATGGGCACCGACGGGATCAGCGTCCCGGCCCGGCCGCTCACCGTCGAGGGGCTCCCCGAGCAGCTGCCCACGGCCATCTTCTGCGCAAACGACCTCATCGCCTTCGGCGCCATGACGGCCCTGCGCGACGCCGGGATCCGCATCCCCGAGGACGTCTCACTGGTGGGTTTCGACGACATCGAGATGGCCGCCCAGATGTCGGTGCCGTTGACCACCATCGCCCAGCCCACCGATGAACTCGGCTGGGTGGCCGCCGACATGCTCCTCACCGAGCCCGTGACGGTGCGTCACGAGACTCTCATGCCGACACTGGTCCGCAGGAGATCCACCGCCGCCCCGCGCGGGTGAGGCGGGGACAGGGCTCACCGGTCCTGGTTGCGCTCCACCTCGATCGTGACGCCCGTGCCCAGTGCGGCGATCGCCCCGATGGCGGCGATCGTGGGAGCGGCCAGCACGGTGATCCCGCCGACCGCCACGCCGGCGTTCACCGGCACCGAGAAGAGACGGCGTCCGTCACGGCGGCGGATGACGATTCTGCGCACATTGCCCTCGCGGACCAGGGACTTGACCTTCGACAGGAGTTGATTGGCGGGCACTTCGAAGTGTTCGGTGCTGGAGCGTCGGGGCCCGCTGCCGGACTTCCCGAAGTCATTCCACATGGGGGTTCTCCTGTTCGTGTGAGTACCGTCCAGTATGGCGCGGGCCGGGCGCTGCCGAAGCCTTCCGGACCCGGACGGGGCCCGGAGCCCCACGGCTTCGCCCATAAGCTGAGGGCCATGCGCATTCTTCTCATCGGGGCCACCGGCATCATCGGATCGGCGGTCCACACCGTGCTCGCCTCCCATGGTCACGACGTCCTTCCCTCCCATCGGGGCAGCACGCAGTACCCGGTCGACATCACCGAGCCCGCATCGATCGACGCCCTGTTCACCCGGACCGGAACCGTCGACGCCGTCTGCGTCACCGCCGGGCCGGCGATCTTCCGGCCCCTGACCGAGCTCAGCTATGACGACGTCCTGGCCAGCCTCAAGGGCAAGGCCCTCGGACAGATCGAGGTGGTGCGGCGCGGTCAGCGCAGCATCGCGGCGAACGGATCCTTCACCCTGGTGACCGGCCTGCTCACCCATGAGCCCTCCTTTACCAGCGCCGCCGGATCGGCCGCCAACGGGGCCGTCGAGTCCTTCGCGAAGGCCGCCGCCCAGGAACTGGCGCCGGTGCGGGTCAACGTCGTCAGCCCCACCGTGATCGCCGAGGCCGGGCCAGGTGCCAAGAAGATGTTCGCCGGCGATCCGGGGGTGCCCGCGGCCACCGCGGCGCTGGCCTTCGTGCGTTCCGTCGAGCGTCAGGAGACCGGACAGGTCTACGAGGTGCGTTCCTGACGCCTGGGTGATGACCGTCCGGTGACCGACCCTCTCGGAGGGCCCCGGCGGCCGGGTTGTTGACTTGGCCTGTACCCGAACCCGAAGGAGCTGGTGAGACCCGTTGGTCGTCATTGCTGAGAACGTCGCCGCTCTGGCCGTCGTCATCCTCGTCGGGTGGGTGCTGCGCCGTACCGGGGCGGTCGGGGCCGAGGCGGGGAAGGTGCTGTCGAGCTTCGTGTACTGGGCCGCGGCCCCGGCCCTGCTGCTCTACTCGATCGCCGAGACGCCCATCTCCCAGGTGCTGGGGAGGCCCCTGGTCGTCGCCGCGGCCTCCGGCCTGATCACAGCTGCCCTGTTCGCCCTCATCGCCCGGTTCGCGATGGGTGCCGACGCCGGCCAGGTGGTGCTCGGGTCGATGTCGGCGTCGCTCAACAACGCCGCCTACATCGGCATCCCGATCGGCATCTACGTGCTCGGCCACGCCTCCTACGGCGTCCCGGTGATGATCTTCCAGCTGGGATTCCTCACGCCTCTCTTCTACGTCCTGTCCGACCTTGTCGGCAGCGGCGTGCGGCCCACTGTCTCCGGGGTGCTGCGGCGGGTGTTCACCAATCCGATGGTGATCGCCGCCGTCCTCGGGTTCCTCATCTCCGCCACCGGCGTCCACCTCCCCTCGATCGTGAGCACCACCGCCCATCTCATCGGCGAGGCCGCGCCCGGCACCGTGCTCATCGCCCTGGGCGTCTCCCTGGTGGGTCAGACCTTCTCCCTCCATGACCTCGACGGCCACCTCACCGGGCTGGCTGTGGGGTTCAAACTCGTCGTCCAGCCGCTGATCGCCCTGGGTGCCGGGCTGGCCCTGGGGATGAGCGGGCACGCCCTCATGGCGGTCGTCGTGATGGCGGGGCTGCCCACCGCCCAGAACGCCTTCATCGCCGCCACCCGGGCGAAGGTGGGGGAGAGGATCGCCGAGGCGGCCGTCGTCCTCACCACCGTGCTGTCCCTGCCGCTCACCGTCCTGGTGGCCTGGCTGTTCACCAGCTTCTTCGGCGGCTGACCGGCCCTGGTGATCCGGCACGGCGTCGGCTGCGTCGGTGGTCGACCCTCGTCGGGACGAGGACGGGCCCTGGGGTGGGGTGCGGGGGCCTAGGGTGGGTCGGGTGAGCGATTCCTGGGCCTCCCCGGCGCCCCGGGATCCGCGTCTGGCCTCCGTGGATCCCCGATTGAATCGCCCCTGGCCGGCGCTGTGGTCGATCCTGGTCGGCTTCTTCATGATGATGATCGACGCCAGCATCGTCACCGTCGCACTGCCTCGGATGCAACGGGAGCTGCATGCCGATCTCACCCTGCTGGCCTGGGTGACCAGCGCCTACCTGCTGCCCTACGCGGCACTCATGCTCATCACCGGACGCCTCGGGGACCGCCTCGGCCTCAAACGGGTCTACATGACTGGCCTGGCGGTGTTCACCCTCGCCTCCCTGCTGTGCGGGCTCTCCACCACCGCCGGAATGCTCATCGCCTCCCGGGCCCTGCAGGGGGTCGGGGCCGCGATCGTCTCCCCGCAGACCATGTCGATGGTCACCCGGATCTTCCCTCCCGACGGGCGAGGGAGGGCGATGGCGATCTGGGGGGCCACCGGGGGAGTGGCCAATATCATCGGCCCGCTGCTCGGAGGGGTGCTGGTCGACGGTCCGGGGTGGCAGTGGATCTTCTACGTCAACCTTCCGGTCGGGCTGCTCGGCATGGTGGCCGCGGCCCGTTTCGTGCCCGCCCTGCCCGGGACCTCGGGTCGCCTCGACTGGCCGGGGGTGCTGCTCAGCGCGGCGGGGCTGGGTCTGGTGGTCTTCGGCGTCCAGGAGGGTCAGCGCTACTCCTGGGGCGCCATCGCCGGGCTGATCACGGTGCCGCGGCTCATCGTCGTGGGTCTCGCCCTGCTGGTGGTCTTCGTGGCGTGGCAGCACCACATGGGCCACGAGGCGCTGGTGCCGCTGCGGCTCTTCGCCGACCGGAACTTCAGCGCCGCGGTGGTCGGTATCGCGGCGATGGGGGCGATCGTCTTCGCCCAGAACTATCCGCTCACCATGTTCCTTCAGAATGTGCGGGATCTCAGCCCCACCGAGGCGGCCCTGGCGACCCTGCCGAGCGCCGTGATGTCGATCCTCCTGGCGAACCCGGTGGGCCGCTGGCTCGACGGCCACGATCCGAAGCCGCTGGCCGTCACCGGTTTCGGATGCATGGCCGTCGGCCTGTCCTGGCTTGCCCTGGCGATGTCGCCGAGCACCCCGATCCTCACCGTGCTGGCGGCGATGACGGTCATCGGCGTCGGCAACGCCTTCATCTGGTCGCCGCTGTCGGTGACCGCCACCGCCAACCTCTCGCCGAAGCTGGCCGGCGCCGGGGCCGGGCTCTACTCCGAGATGCAGCAGGTGGCGGCGGTGCTGGGATCGGCCGGGATCGCCACCCTCATGACCTGGCGCACGCAGACCCGTCCCGACCTGGCGCGGGCCATGGGCGACTCGATGTGGCTGTCGGTGGTTCTGGCGGGGGCCGGACTGGTCGCCTGCCTGTGCTTCGCCCGGCCCCGCAGGGCCGCCGACTGGCAGCGGGGCTGAGGAGCCGGGCCTGATACTCCGCCCGTGCCGGGCATTTCAGCGCGACCCCGGGGGTCTGGGACAGAATCGCCACAGATCGGGGGGTGTCTCGCTGGAATGCCCGGAGGGGGCCGTGTATCCGATATGTCAGCCGCGGCCCCGGGCCCGCACGGCCATGGTGTTGAGCAGTGCGGCGCCCTGGGCGGCGTCCTCGACCGTGATCACCAGTGAACGCCCGCCGGTCTGCTCGACCAGCAGGGCCTCTCCGGAGCGCAGCACGATTCCGGTGCGGCCGCCGTGGCCGACCCGCCATCCCCAGCCTCCGAAGTCGCGCAGTGGGGAGACGTCGATCACCGAGGCCCGTTCCACCTCATCGGCCCGGATGCGGGTGCTCGGAAAGCCGAGCAGGGAGCGCACCGTGAGCCCGGTGGCGTCCACCCGGACCCGGAAGGCCAGGGTGGCTCCCAGCACCAGGATGAGCACTGCGACCAGCGCGAGGATCCCGGGGGTGTCGAGAACGATGGACAGCACGACGACCAGCAGTATCGAGCCCACGGCGATCGCCGCTCCCGGGCCGCTGGAGGTGCGGCGCAGCCAGACGGCACGGGCGGAGGCGCCGAGCGGGATCTGAGGCGCGCCTTCGGGGATCCGGGAGGCGGACGGCTGATGCCGGTCCGCGGGCACCAGGAAGGCCGCGATGACTGCGGGGATAAGGGGGGCCAGCATCGCGGTCGGCAGCAGCCAGCCGGGGAGAACGACGTGGTGGGCGTCGGCGAGCCCCCGCTGGACGGCGGTCGAACCGGTCGCGATGGTGGCGAGCAGCCCGGCGATCCAGACGTTTCCGGCGGCCGTCATCCGCAGGGTGGCCGCGGTGCGACCCGAGAACAGGGCGATCGCGTCGAAGAGGGCGATGCATCCCAGTCCGGTGGCTCCCATGAACGTTATGAAACTGGTGAGACCGGAGAATCCGTCCGGGGCGGATCCGCCGCTCCAGTGGGAGGCCAGCGGGTGGGGCAGCTGATCGCGCCAGGACCAGATGATGACGGCGGCGGCGATGAGGAGGGCCAGGGCGATCGCCGAGGACCAGATCGATGTGATGACGGCCCTGCGACGCCAGGTGTCGTCCGTGTCTGCGTCTCGTGCGGTGCGGGTGCTCATGATCGAAGCGCCTCCTTGACCAGTGTGATGAGTGCTTGTGCCGGTAGCCCGGCGGCTCGTCCGGCCTCGACGTACGTGTCCAGGGCCGTCTTCACCTCGGCCATTCCCGGGGGACGGGCGGCGGTGACGACGGCGCCTCTGCCGCGACGCAGTTCGATGACTCCCTCGTCACGCAGCTGCTGGAAGGCGTGCAGCACGGTGTGGATGTTGAGATCCAGGGAGTCCGCCAGTTCGCGGGCCGAGGGGAGCCGGTCGCCGGTCGACAGGTCGCCGTGGCTCAGGGCGACGTGAACCTGGGCCGCCAGCTGTGCGTAGAGCGGCTCGGGTGCCGTGGGGTCGACCGTCCAGATCATAGATCCAGCGTACGTCTCATGACGCCATTGTTCTAGTACAACTAGAAAAAGAGAGGATGTGGGGTTCGATCGGGGCTGGGTGTTGGTTGGGGGTCGGGGCCGGATGTGGGCCAGAGTCGGGTGTGAGCGCCGGGGTTGTGGCCGGATGTGGGCCGGGGTCGGGTGCGAGCGGCGGGGTTGTGGCCGAGGGCGGACGGGGGAGAACGAACCACTCGTAGGGTGCGACGGCAGGCGGACCCTCTGTGTCAGGCTGGTTGTGAGTCAGTGGAATACCAGTGCCGTCGCCAGGTTTCCCTGCCCTCGAGGAGGGGGAGGGTGCGGACTGGGCCCGGGGCCGAGCGGGTGGTCCGGGATCAGAGGGGCAGCGGGTCCTGGTCCTGCGAGACCTTCTCGACGGCGACCGGCTGCACCTCCCCGGTGACGGCGTTGTGGGGCCACTCGAGGGTGTCCGGGGAGCTCATCGTCACGAAGTTCGGCCGTTCCCTGAAGTGCACCGCCTCCGGATCGTTGACTGGCACCCCCTGCGGCGGATTGGCCATCCAGGCGCACACGTAGAGCAGAACCCGTACGAGCAGGTTGATCCACAGGATCAGGGTGATGATCGCGGTCGCCGAGGCGAGCAGGGCGTCGTCCACAGCTCCGACCGCTGTGGTGCCGAGCTGACGCAGCAGCCCCGAGCCGATCGCGAAGAGCACGACCCCCCACCACAGATCCTTGCGGGGCACCCGCACCCCGGCGACCGCGCGGACCAGCAGCACGAGCATGGCGGCGTCCGCGACGGCAGAGATCACCAGGCCGGAGACGATCAGGCCGATCCTCCCCACGCCGGGGCTGATGCCCAGTGCCCTGGTGATCCAGTCCCGGAAGATGTTGACCACGATGCTCAGCCCCGAGCTCGCCACCAGGCAGATGCCCATGGCTGCGGCGCCCAGAGCGTTGCGCACGATCCGCATGACGGCGTTCCCCGGCAGCGCCACCAGCCCGAACATCGACTGGATGCTCTTCGCCAGGTTCCCGACCAGCGTGACGGCGGACCAGGCGGCCACCAGCAGTGCGATGACGCCGGTGATCGAGGAGGCGTTCGACTGCACCAGCGAGTTCGGGTCCAGCAGGCCTGTGGACTTCGAGTCGGTCTTGAGGATGCCGGGCAGGGCCGTGTCAAGGGCGTTGAGGAAGGACGCCTTGAGTTGAGCGTTACCCCCCAGCACGGCCATGAAGACGGTGATCGCCACGGTGAGCACGGCCGTCAGGGACAGCATCGTGGTGAGCGCCATTCCCGAGGCCATGAGTCCGCCGTAGCGGGCGCCGTAGCGCTGGAGGGTTCTCGCGATCCGGGTCTGCTGCGACCACGCCACCAGGGCCTTGAGACGTCCGGTCGCTCCCTTGGTCCTCACCGCCTGCGACCATCCGGGCCCCTCGGGCGGGCCGGGATTGGTGTCGGGCGGGGCGCCGTCCCCGGCCCCCCTGTCAACAGTCATACCTCAATCTAACGGTCGGACCGCCCAACCCTGGATCGCGGGAGATCCTCGGCGTGCGCCGGAGCCTTCCCGCACAGATCCCCATCCGGTGGCCCCCGAACGCGGTTTCGGGGCACGATTGGCCCATGGCTCAAGTGACGCTCAGCGATGTGGCGCGTACCGCAGGGGTGTCCCTTGCCACCGCCTCACGGGTTCTCAACGGATCCTCGCGGGTCCCGGGGAAAGCCATCTCGCAACGCGTGATGCAGGCAGCGGAGAAGCTCGGATATGTCCCCAATGCGAGCGCTCAGGCCCTCGCCCGGTCCTCCTCGGGTCTGCTCGGCGTCGTCATCCAGGATCTGGAGGATCCCTATTTCTCCGCGGTGGCAGCCGGATTCCAGGAGGCCGCCGGTGGCCAGGGACAGCTGGTCCTGATGGCTCAGACCAGCCGCGACGCCGACCTGACGATCGTCGCGCTGGGCGGGCTCAACGCCCAGCGGGTCGACGGCGTCCTGATGGTCGGGTCACTGGATCTGAGCGCCGAGCAGCGGGCGGTCTTCGGCGACCAGCTGGCCCGTGTGGAGGCACGGGGCGGGCAGGTCGTGACCGTCGGACAGAGCTACGGGATCGGACGGACCGTCTACCCGGCCGACCGTGAGGGCGGCCGGGCGATCGGGCAGGCCGCGATCGCGGGGGGATATCGGCGCTTCGCACTTCTCGACGACGTCACCCGGGCCCCCTCAGCCGTCGACCGGGCGGCGGGATTCGCCGCGGCGATCGAGGAATCCGGGGGACGGATCGAGTATGACGTCCCGGCTCCTGTCACCGCTGCAGGAGGCCGCGTGGCGGGAGACGCGCTGGTGCGCCACCTCGAGGAGCATCCCGGCGGTCCGATGTGCTTCTTCGCGATGACCGACGCCGTGGCGGTGGCTGCGATGGGGCGGGCCCTTCACGCTGGAATACGGGTGCCCGATGAGCTGGGCGTCGTCGGTTTCGACGGTATCGCCGCGGGACGCGACATCGCTCCGTCGTTGACCACCTTCGACCTGCCGCTGCGCGATATCGGTCGGCGTGCCTTCGAGCTCGTCCACCACCCCGAGGATGCTGACCTGCCCGAGACCTGGGAGGTCCACGAGGACACCATCACCATCCCGGGGAGGCTGTGGCAGGGCGGCTCGACCTCACCTCCTCCGACGTGAAGTTCAGCTTCGACCGCCAGGTCAAGATCGCCGACCCGGAGGGCCCCTCCTCCCTCCTCAGCAACCTCGACAGCGTCTCGGCGCCCGATGACACCACCGTCGTGTTCAAGCTCAAGAGTGCCAATGACCAGACCTTCCCCCAGGTGCTCTCCAGCCCGGTGGGGCCGATCGTCGACGAGCAGGTCTTCTCGGCCACGAAGGTGACTCCGGCCGCCACCATCGTCAAGGGCAAGGCGTTCGGCGGCCAGTACGGGATCGATTCATACAAGGAGAACCAGACCGTCAAGTACTCGCCGAACAAGAACTATCAGGGCCTGCTTGGCAAGGCGAAGAACTCGGGCGTGACGACGGCCTATTACACGAACGCCTCCAATATGAAGCTCGATGTGCAGAATGGCAACATCGACGTGGCCTACCGATCGTTCAGCGCCACCGACATCGACAGTCTGCGCAAGGACAAGGACGTCAAGGTCTGGGACGGCCCCGGCGGCGAGCTGCGGTTCATCACCTTCAATTTCGACACTCAGCCCTTCGGCACCAAGCAGTCTGGGGCTGATCCGAAGAAGGCTCTGGCCGTACGTCAGGCCGTCGCCGATCTCGTCGATCGCGAGGCGATCGCCAAGAGTGTCTACCGGAACACCTACACCCCTTTGTACTCATATATTCCCGAGGGTCTGACCGGGGCCAACGAGTCCCTAAAGTCGCTCTACGGCGACGGTCAGGGAGGCCCGAGCAAGGAGAAGGCCGCCAAGGTTCTCAAGGACGCAGGCATTCCCACTCCGGTGAAGCTGGACCTTCAGTACAACCCGGACCATTACGGTCCCTCGTCGGGCGAGGAGTACGCCCGGGTCAAGGATCAGCTCCAGTCCAGCGGACTGTTCACCGTGAAGCTCCAGTCCACCGAGTGGACCCAGTACTCGAAGGATCGCGTCTCCGACGTCTACCCCTCCTACCAGCTGGGGTGGTTCCCCGACTTCTCGGACGCCGACAACTACATGTCGCCGTTCTTCCTGCCGGGCAAGGACGCCAAGGGGAAGGTGGCCCCCGGCGGTTTCCTCCTCAACCACTACAACAACCCGAGCGTCGACAAGCTGATCAATCAGCAGCGTTCGACGGCTGATCGTGCGAAGCGCACCCAGATCATCGGTCAGGCCCAGGACGCCCTGGCCAAGGACCTGTCCACGCTGCCGCTGCTGCAGGGCAAGCAGGTCGCGGTCTCCGGCGCCGACGTCAGCGGCGTGACACTCGACGCGTCCTTCAGGTTCCGCTACGCGCCCCTCACGAAGTAGTCCATCTTGAGTTCACTCGTCACAGATGCGGGCGCCTCGGTGCTCGCTGGAGAGTCCGCGGGTCCGTCCGACCCATCCGAGCCGCCCGCCACCGGCTGGCGCCGGCGGCAGGGCGGTGGGTTGGGCCGGTACATCCTGATCCGGTTCCTGCTCATCATCCCGACCGTGTTCATCCTCGTCACGCTCGTCTTCTTCCTCATGAGGGTGACCGGAGATCCGATCACGGCGTCCCAGGGCGGCCGGTTGACGCCTTCCGAGTTGCAGGTGCGGATCCACGCCGCCGGCTATGATCGGCCGCTCCTGGTGCAGTACGGCGAGTATCTCGGTGGGATCGTCCGGGGCGATTTCGGCACGTCGGTCAGCGACAACCTCCCGGTGACCCAGATCCTCACCACCTACGGTTCAGCGACCCTCGGGCTGGCTCTCTACGCACTCATCGTCGCCTTCCTGGTGGGCTTCCCACTGGGCCGGATCGCGGCCTACCGGCGCGACCACTGGCAGGACGCGTCGCTGCGGATCTTCGCGATCCTGTGCTACGCCACGCCGATCTTCTTCGCGGGGCTGCTGCTCAAACTGGTCTTCTCAGTGTGGCTCGGATGGTTCCCCACCAACGGGAGGGCGGACACCGACGTCGCGCTTGAACTGCAGAGCATCCACGGCGCCACCGGGGTCTATCTCCTCGACGCGCTGAGAACCGGGAGACCCGATCTGATAGGCAACGTCGCGTGGCACGCCGTGCTTCCGGGCGTGGCGCTGGGCCTGCTGACCGCCGGCGTCTTCCTGCGCCTGGTGCGCACCAATATGATCGGCACCCTCCAGGCCGGCTATGTCGACGCGGCCAGGTCGAGAGGGGTCGGCGAGGGCCGGCTGCTGCGCAAGCACGCCTACAAGCCGGCCCTGGTGCCCATTGTCACCGTGGTGGGTCTCCAGATCGCCATGCTGCTGTCGGGGGCGGTGCTCACCGAGACCACATTCGAGTGGCGGGGCCTCGGATTCCAGTTGAGCGAATACCTCAAGGCCCGTGACTACGTGGCCGTCCAGGGCATCGTGGTGCTGCTGTCGGTCATCGTGGCGGTGGTCAACTTCATCGTCGACATCATCGCCGCCCTCATCGATCCCAGAATCAGGTACTGAGATGTCAACGGCGACGACCGACATCGCGGCCCCGGCGCCCCGCCGCAAGGGCTGGACGAGATTCGTACCGTTCGCGGGCTACCTGCGCCAGAGCGTCGGATGGCAGCGCGGAATGCTGATCGCGGGCCTGGTGATCACCGGCGTCTTCGTCCTGGTGGCCATCCTCGCTCCACTCCTGGCCCCGTACGGATATGCCGACCTGCGCGACGACCGGGGGCCGTTCGACTCCCAGGCCGCGCCGAGCGCGGGTCACCTGCTGGGCACCACCGTCGGCGGATTCGACGTCCTCTCCCGGGTGATCTGGGGAGCCCGCACCGCGGTGCTGGTGGTCATCCTGGCGGTGGTGATGTCGTTGTTCATCGGAGTGGCACTCGGCCTGCTCTCGGGCTATTTCGGCGGCTGGTTCGACCGGATCGTGGTCGTCATCGCCGATGCCATCTACGCCTTCCCGTCCCTGCTGCTGGCGATCGTCATGTCGATCGCGATCTCGGGCGGTCAGTCGTCGATGATGGGCGGGATCCTGGCCGCGGCCATCTCCATCACGGTCGTCTTCGTGCCCCAGTACCTGCGGGTGGTCCGCTCCGAGACGGTTCGGATCAAGTCCGAGGCCTATGTGGAGTCGGCGAAGGTGGTGGGCGCCTCCAGCATGCGGATCATGACCCGCCACGTGCTGCGCAACGCCACCCGCACCCTTCCGCTGATCATCACCCTCAACGCCTCGGAGGCCATCCTCACCCTGGCCGGACTGGGATTCCTCGGCTTCGGCATCGAGCCCACCGCGGCCGCCGAATGGGGCTACGACCTCAACAAGGCGGTCGCCGATGTGAGCGCCGGCGTGTGGTGGACCGCCGTCTTCCCCGGGCTGGCCATCGTCCTGGGCGTGCTCGGCCTCACCCTGACCGGCGAGAGCATCAACGATCTGGCCGACCCGCGGCTGCGCGGGCGGCGCGCGGCCCCCGCCGAGGACCTGATGGCCGAGGGCGCCACGAGCGAGGAGGCCGAATCATGAGCACGGACACCGTTGACGAGGTGGCTGCCGAGGGCTCCGACGTCCTGCGGATCACCGATCTCAATGTCCGCTTCGCCACCGACTCCGGAACGGTCAATGCCGTCGAGGACGTCAGCCTGGAGGTCGGCGACCGGGAGGTCGTCGCGATCGTGGGGGAGTCCGGCTCCGGCAAGTCGGTGACCGCCAGGTCCATCCTCGGCCTGCTGTCCGATACGGCCTCGGAGCACGGGGCCGTGGTGCTGCGCAGCCATTCCGGAGGGGAGACGACCGACGTCGTCGGCCTGTCCTCCTCGCGGCTGCGCAGGATCCGTGGTGCGGACGCCGCGATGGTCTTCCAGGAGCCCTCCACGACGCTGAACCCCGTGTTCACCGTGGGATGGCAGATCGCCGAGGGGCTGCGCGCCCACGGGAAGTACAGCCGGGCCGAACTGCGCAGGCGCAGCGTCGAGATGCTGAAGCTGGTGGGGATTCCCGATCCCGAGCGTCGCGTCAACGACTACCCGCACCAGTTCTCAGGCGGGCAGAAGCAGCGCATCGTCATCGCGATGGCGCTGTCGCTGAACCCCGGGCTCATCATCGCCGACGAACCCACGACCGCCCTGGACGTCACCGTGCAGGCCGAGATCCTGGGCCTGCTGCGTCGCTGCCGGGAGGAGATGGGGGCGTCCATCATCCTCATCACCCACAACATGGGGGTGGTGGCCGACCTGTCCGACCGGGTGGTGGTGATGTACCAGGGGCGGATCGTGGAGAGCAATGAGGTGCACGAGCTCTTCGCCCATCCCCAGCACGAGTACACCAAGGCTCTTCTGGCGGCAGTCCCGCGGATAGGCCGGCATCCGGTCCGGGAGGTGGTCGACCAGGACGGCGATCCCGTCGTGACGGCCCGGGATCTGCGGATCGAGTACCCGGGGAGACTGGGCAGGCCCGGTTTCCAGGCGGTCCGCGGCATCGACCTCGAGCTGCGTCCCGGGGAGGTGCTGGGGCTGGTGGGTGAGTCCGGCTCCGGCAAGACGACGATCGGTCGGGCGATCGCGGGCCTCACGCCGGTCAGCGGCGGCTCGCTGACGGTGCTGGGCCACGAGATGCTGGGCATTCGCGAGCGCCGGTTCCGCTCCGCCCGCCGCGACCTCGGCTTCGTCTTCCAGGACCCGGCGTCCAGCTTCGATCCGCAGCTGACGATCGGTGACTGCATCGCCGAGCCGTTGGTGGTCCACGGCGTCTTCCGCGACGCGGCCGCAGCTCGTGGCCGGGTGGAGGAGCTTCTCGCCGAGGTGCAGCTGCCGGGTGAGTACGCGAACCGTTATCCCCACGAGCTGTCGGGCGGCCAGCGTCAGCGGGTCAGCCTGGCACACGCGATCAGCCTGGACCCGACCCTGCTGATCGCCGACGAACCCACCAGTGCTCTGGACGTCTCGGTGCAGGCGAAGGTGCTCGACCTGTTCCGGACGCTGCAGGACCGTCTCCACTTCGCCTGCCTGTTCATCACTCACGATCTGGGGGTGGTGGATCAGGTGGCCCACCGCGTGGCGGTGCTCCATGAGGGACGGGTCGTCGAGGTGGGCACCACGAGGCGGGTGCTCACCAGCCCCGAGGACGCGTACACGAAACGGCTGGTGGCGGCGATACCGGTGCCCGACCCCTCCGAACAGGCTCACAGGCGGATGAGGGCGGTGGCCGAGAGCAGCTGACCTGACAGCGCCTCTCGTCAGGGTCGCCGGGCCGGCAGTCCCGTCTCGCCGGCCTCGTAGAAGCGACCCGAGTAGTGGGGCGCCAGGAAGTTCTCGGGGGTGAGAATGGCGTCGGCCCGTTCCGCGGTGAGGAAGCCCATGTCGACCACGACGTCGCGCACCGAGCGACCGGTGCGCTCGCACTCGCGGCCCACCAGATCGCCGTTGTGGTGGCCGATGACGTCGTTGAGATAGGTCACGATGCCGATCGAGTTCATGACGTCGTTGCGGGTGCGCTCGGGGTTGGCGGTGATGCCCCGGATGCACTTGGTGCGCAGGGTGTCGCAGGCGTTGGTGAGCAGGTGGATCGACTCCATGAGGGACTGCGAGAGGGCCGGCTCCATGACGTTGAGCTCCAGCTGACCCGCCTCGGCGGCGAAGCAGATCGCGACGTCGTTGCCGAAGATCTTGAAGCACACCTGATTGACCACCTCGGGGATCACCGGGTTCACCTTCGCGGGCATGATCGAGGAGCCCGCCTGGAGTTTCGGCAGGTTGATCTCGTTGAGTCCGGCCCGCGGGCCCGAGGACAGCAGCCGCAGGTCGTTGCAGATCTTCGAGAGCTTCGCGGCGGTGCGCTTGATCGCGGAGTGGATGGCCACATAGGCGCCGTTGTCGTAGCTGGACTCCAGCAGATCGGTCGACGTGACGACGGGGAAGCCGGTGACCCCGGCCAGCATCTGGGCGGCCGCCTTGGCGTAGCCGGGCGGCGTGTTGAGGCCGGTGCCGATGGCGGTGCCGCCCATGTTCACCTCCACCAGGAGGGCGGCGGCGGCCTCCAGGCGTCGGATCTCCTCGGCCACGTTGTGCCCATAGCCCTGGAACTCCCTGCCCAGCGTCATGGGGACGGCGTCCTGCAGCTGGGTGCGGCCCATCTTGAGCACGTCGCGGAACTCGGTGCCCTTGTTCATGAGGGAATCGCTGAGCTTGCGCACCGCCAGGATGAGGCCGCGCACCAGGGAGTAGGCGGCGATCCGGAAGCCGGTGGGGTAGGCGTCGTTGGTCGACTGGGACTTGTTGACGTGGTCGTTGGGATTGATGACGTCGTAGCGGCCCTTGGGATAACCCAGCAGTTCCAGAGCGAGGTTGGCGACCACCTCGTTGGTGTTCATGTTGATCGACGTGCCGGCCCCTCCCTGGAAGGCGTCGGTCGGGAACTGGTCCATGCAACGGCCGTCCTCCAGGATGGCGTCGCAGGCCGCGATGATGGCGTCGGCGACATCAGCCGGAAGGGCGCGCAGCCGCTTGTTGGCCAACGCCGCGGCCTTCTTGACCTGCACCATGCCTCGGATGAACTCGGGCTCGTCGTTGATGGTGCTCCGGGAGATCTGGAAGTTCTCCATCGCCCGGATGGTGTGAATGCCGTAGTAGCAGTCATTGGGGACCTCACGGGTCCCGAGCAGATCCTCTTCGGTCCTGGTGTCCACGATGCTCCTCCGCAGCTCGTCACCTCGGCCCTCTGCACCGTGCAGACCATTGTGCAGACCGGCGTCGACGGTGACGCCCCGGGCCTCGCCTCCGAGCCTAGCCTCGGGCGACGTGGCCGGTGGCGTCTGGGGCCGGGCTCCGGCAGATGGGGACTACGGTCGGCGCTATGACGAGGGAGCGCATGATGCGGTCATGGCAGGTCACTGATCCCGCGCCGATCGACTCCGATCCGGCGCCGCTGCAGTTGGTGGAGCGTCCGGTCCCGGAGCCCGCGGCGGGGGAGGTGCTCGTCCAGGTGCTGGCCTGCGGAGTCTGCCGCACCGATCTGCACGTGGCCGAGGGCGACCTGCCGGTGCACCGGGCGCACGTGACGCCCGGCCACGAGATCGTGGGACGGGTGGTGGGTTTCGGCAAGGGGACCGGACGGTTCGCCCCGGGCGACCGGATCGGCATCCCGTGGTTGCGCAGGACCTGTGGCGTCTGCTCCTACTGCCGGTCGGGCCGGGAGAACCTGTGCTCCCGGTCCAGCTACACCGGGTGGGATCACGACGGCGGCTACGCCGAATACGCGACCGTCCCCGAGGGGTTCGCCTACCGCATCCCCGACCGTTACGACCCGGCGACCGCCGCTCCGCTGCTGTGCGCCGGGATCATCGGGTACCGGGCCCTGCGCCGCGCCGAGGTGCCCGCCGGGGGCCGGCTCGGGCTCTACGGATTCGGCGGTTCGGCGCACATCACCGCGCAGATCGCGCTGGCCCAGGGCGTGGAGGTCCACGTCTTCACACGCGGGGCCCGGGCCCGTACGTTCGCCCTCGAGCTGGGCGCCGCATCGGCCGGCGGCAGTGGCGACCCGGCACCGGTGCCGCTGGACTCGGCCATCATCTTCGCCCCGGCCGGGCAGATCGTTCCTCGCGCGCTGGAGAACCTGGCCCCGGGTGGAACACTGGCGCTGGCCGGCATCCACATGAGCGACGTCCCGCCGCTGGACTACCAGAACCACCTGTTCCATGAGAAGAGGCTGACCAGCGTCGAGTCGAACACTCGTCGCGACGGCGAGGAGTTCCTCACCCTCGCCGACCGGCTGGGCATCGACCCGAGGGTCACGCGGTACCCGCTCGAGAGGGCCGACGAGGCGCTCAGGCACCTGGGGCACGGAGACATGGCGGGCGCCGGGGTTCTGAGCATCTCCGAATAGCTCCGCGGGGAGCCGGGCTCCCCGCGGCGAGGACCCGGTCTCACCTGGTGACGACGTGCAGCAGGTTGTCCAGAGCCGACTGCAGGGCGGCAGTGGTGCGATCGTCGAAGAACTCCCGGCGCAACTGCTCGTTGAGGCCGCCGGGGGTCTCGTGAGCACGGATCAGCTGATCCATCGACGTCTGCGAGTCGCGTAGGCCGGGTGCCAGGCCGGCCACGGCGTCCCGGATGAACCGCTCAGCATCGGCGACGGGCACGCCCTGGGAGCCGGCCCAGTGGCTCAGCGTCGCCACATACTGGAGCAGCCCGGTGAAGGATCCCGTCATCGCCGAGAAGACCGACAGCTGCGCCTCGTCGGGCACCGGAAGGCAGCCGCCGAGCAGGTCGAACATCTGTGTGACGACGCCGGGGGCCTCGGTCATCACCGTGACGGCTCCGCGTTGCGCCACCGGCGGCAGGGGGATGGTGCGGACGATCGGGAGGTCGGTGTCCAGGGCCTCGCGGATCTCGTGGAGACTGACGCCAGCCAGCACGCTGACCAGGACCTGCCCGTCGTGGAGACGCAGGCCGGCGACGGCGTCATGGAGCTGGCCGGGAAGCACCGACAGGACGAGGATGTCGGCTCCGGCGGCGACCTCCTGGTTGGACGCCGCGACGCTGACGTGCCGGTGGCGGGCGGAGAGCTGAGCGGCGTTGCGGGCCCCGCGCGGCGAGAGCACCACCCGGGAGGGGCCGTCGTCGCCGGCCAGCAGGCCGTCGGTCATGGCCGTGGCGATGGCACCCACCCCGATGAATCCCACGGTTCCCAGACCCTGCACGATCACGCCTCCTGAATCGACGACCATCTGGAGCCGGTCGCCGACTCCCGGGAGCCGACGTGAAAGGTCGCTCCACCTGAATCGTGCTGGGCTCCGATCCGTCATTCAAGTCACAGATCCCTCGGTGGGCCGGTCGCCCCGGTGCATCGTGTCTCGTGGGATCGTGTTTGACTGGTGGCAAGGGCGTCGGCAAAGGGAGGTGGGTGCTCTTGATGACGGTCGCGATGCGTGGTTCCGCCGACCGCGCCACGAGACTGAGAATCTGCCCTGGGGGAATCCGCCATGGGGGAGGGGCTGCATGGTGAATTCCGGGCGTTTGTCCAACGCGACGCGTTTCCCGGTCGTGGAGATCCCATTGGCGGTGATCTCCGGGCTTGTCGGAATGGCGGGGTACATGTACCGAGCCCGCACTGCAGGCTCTGATCCTGAGCTCGGTGTGATGGTCTTCTCATTCGTGGTGTACGCCCTGTCGGGGGTCACCGCCCTCATATGGCGCCCCCTCGTCGATGCCACGAAGGCAGCCATCGCCTGGATCCACTTCGTTCCCGGCGTCGGAATCGTCGCGTGGTACGGGCTCTATTTCGCCCGGCAGGAGCAGGGTGGGTTCGACATCTTCCTCATGCCGCTGGGACTCGGCATCATCTTCGGAACGGTGGGGTCATTGCTCCATCGTTTTTCGGAAGGGGCTCGCGGCGACGATGAGGCTTCGTCAGCCTGAGCATTGTCGGGGTCTACAGGTTGCGACTGGGGGATGGCTGGCACCCCTGGTGCATCGTGGCTCGTGGGAGGGTGTTTGACTGGGGGCATGAACGCCGACAGCGGGAACGGGGATCCTGTCCGCGGTCACCGGCTGTCGAGAGGATTCGAGTCCGAGCGAAGGCAACTCAGAGCTTCCGGAGACCGGGAGGGACTCGCAGCTTCAACTGGCCAACGACTTTGTGGAGGCGCTGTACGGGAATGAGGACGGTCCGATCAGAGCGCTCGTCGATGCCAGGAGTGGCTGGAAACACGGGACTGCGATCCAGGCTGAATGGAACAAGCAGATCACCGAGATCGAGTCCTCGGGATATGGGTTTCTCGTCCAGGTGCCTCCCATCACTCCAAGTGATCCGATAAGGGTATATTCGCAGCGGACCGGCGAGCAGATACTCTTCCTCGTGAGCAGTATGAAGAAAGGGTCTCCCGGGGTCTTTCTTGTCGACTGGGACAAGACGGTATCTCAGAGTCAAAATATTGAGAATCTTCCGTACCATGAATAGCATTCGGGTTGAATCGCGACACAATGCTCGTCTTGGGCTCTGTGGACGAGGGCCGCATAGAGCCCTTGCAGTCACTGATGTGCCGGTACCCGGATGCTGAGAATCCCTTGTCAACCGCTCGCTGACGAGGGATCTTTCGCGTGGAGCGGGCGACGGAGACTGGACCCGGCTCTGCCGGGAGTTTCCGCTCGACGTCACTACGTCCCGTGACCTGGCCCCTGGACCCTTCCTGACTGGTCGGCAGTGTCCGAGTCGGGAATTGACGCCGTCCACCTCACGGTGCGCGGCTACCTGACCACTGCAGGGCGTGCGCTCCCGTCCTGTGGTCACCGCCGTGCCGAGGGCACCAGGCGCCACGCGATCACAGCGGCAGCGGTCGTGATGAGGGCTGCGGCTGCGGCGGTGACCTGCATGCCGCTGGTGAACGCGTCCCGAGCCATCTGCGCCGCGGGGGAGTCGGCGTCCAGCACATGGAGAGCACTGGCCAGGGAGTCGGAGACGGCGTTCCGCTGATCGGCGCCCACCGCTCCGGGCGTCAGATTGACGCGGTAGACGACGTTGACCAGCGATCCGAGGATCGCGATGCCCAGAGCGGCTCCCAGCTCGTAGGAGGTCTCCGAGATGGCCGACGCTGCCCCCGCCTTATGGGCCGGCACCGCCGAGACGATCGCGTCGGTGGCCACTGTCTGGGACAATCCCACGCCCAGCCCCACCGGTATCAGCGCCATCGCCAGCCACACGAAGCTCGACGCCCCCTCGGCGACCGCGACACCGGCCAGTCCGAGCGCGGCCAGCACCAGGCCGAACCCGATCGTGTGGCCCTCGCCCAGACGCGCGAGCACCCGGGTGACGAGGAAGACCACGGCCACCGAGGCGACCGTGGTCGGCAGTTCGGCCATTCCGGCCTGGAGAGGTGTGAAACCGCGGGCCAGCTGGAGGTACTGCGAGTAGAAGTACAGCAGTCCCACCAGCGCGAACATCGCGATGAAGTTCGCCAGCACGCTTCCGGTGAAGGCACGGTTCCGGAACAGGTCGATGTCGATCAACGGCGTGTGGAGATGCCGCTGGCGGTGCACGAAGACCAATGCCAGCACCACCCCGACGAGCAGTGTCACGAATCCCGTCGGGTCGGCCCCGAACTGGGCCAGGTGCTTGATCCCGTAGACGATCGGCATGATCGCTGTCAGGGACAGGACAGCCGAGATCAGGTCGAACCGGCCGTGATGCGGATCCCTGGACTCGGGCAGGAGCAGGAGTCCTCCGACGACCAGCATCACCATCACCGGCACGTTGATGAGGAAGACGGATCCCCACCAGAAGTGCTCAAGAAGGAAGCCGCCGAGCAGCGGCCCCAGCGCGGACCCGCCTCCGGCTGCCGCAGACCAGATGGAGATGGCGAGGGTGCGTTCCCGCCGGGGGCCGGAGCCCGGAGGACACGCGTGATGCCATCCTGGAGGCCGCCCGACGGCTCTTCCTCACAGACGGGCTCCAGGTGACTCTGGCGCGGGTGGCCAGTGAGGCGGGGGTCTCGAAAGGCGGGCTGATCTATCACTTCGGGAGCAAGGAGGACCTGGTGACGGCCCTGGCCGTACGGATGGTCCACGAGTTCCGACATGAGGTCGAGGAGCGGGTGGAGGCCGACGACGCCGGCCCGGGGCGTCTGGTACGCGCCTACGTCCGCGTCAGTGTGGATCCGGCGGCCGACCAGACGCTGGCCCAGGAGCGTCAGGCCCTCGAGGTGATTCTGGGCACTGTGGCGGAGGTTCATGAGATCTGGCGCGCGGACAGCCGGTGGTGGAAGGATGCCTTGGCCACTGACGGGCTTCCCGAGTTGACACGAGACCTGGTCATTGACGCCGCCGATGGCGTCTGGGCCACTGTGGAATGGGGGGATCCGTATCCTCCGGGCCGTACGGAGGCGTTGCGCGACCGGCTGCTCGCTCTCACCCATGAGTGGGGAGAGTGATCCCGCATTGAGGGTGAACTCAGGATTCCTGAACCGGCACTGGTACTGAAGAACCCCTGCCAAGCCCGTGCTGGCAAGAGGTTTCTCGTGTGGAGCGGGCGACGGGAATCGAACCCGCGTGTCCAGCTTGGGAAGCTGGCGCTCTACCATTGAGCTACGCCCGCATGTCGTTGCCGACCTGATGAACTCTAGCGGATCCGACACGAGTCGTCATCTCTGGGTCCCGGCCGCCCGGCGCGTAGCCTTCCCTCATCACCCGGGCCTCCGGCCCGTGCTCAGGAGCAGGGAGGCTCACATGACGCCGACGAGCGGGCTTGAACAGATGAGCGGACTCGACCTCTCGGCGCGGATCGTCGCGGGGGAGGTGACGGTGCCGGAGGTCGTGGCCGATGCCCTGGACCGCGCTCATGCCGACAGCTTCGGCGCCTGGGTGCACATCGACGACGAGGGCGCGATGGCTCGCGCCGAGGAGCTTCAGCGTCAACTCGCCGACCCGGACTTCGCCCCCGGCCCGCTGTTCGGCGTCCCATGCCCCATCAAGGACCTCAACTCCGCCGACGGCATGCCGATGGAGGGCGGATCAGCGGCCCTCCGCGGGCACCTGGCCACCTGGGACGACGGCGTCGTCACCAGGCTCAAGGAGGCCGGCACGGTGGCGATCGGCAAGACGTCGACCCCCGAGTTCGGCCTGCCCTGCTACACCGAGCCCGAGGGCCACGACCCCGCCGTCACCCCGTGGGATCCGACCCGGACGGCCGGCGGCTCCTCGGGTGGCGCGGCGGCATCCGTGGCCGCCGGCCAGGTGCCCATCGCCCAGGGATCCGACGGCGGCGGATCGATCCGCATCCCGGCGAGCTGCTGCGGCCTGGTGGGGCTCAAACCCAGCCGCGGACGGGTCTCCACCGGCCCCTACGCCATCGACGGGCCCGGGTTGGGATCGGCCGGGGTGCTCTCCCGCACCGTCCGCGACACCGCCGCCGCACTCGACATCCTGTCGGTCGGCTGGCCGGGGGACCCGTATCCGGCGCCGGCTCCCGCGGGCAGCTACCTGAGCGCCTGCGAGCACCCGGTCGGGAAGCTGCGGATCGGCGTGCTGGCCGAACCGGTGATCAGCGACACCGCGATCATCCATCCCGCGGTCACCGGGGCCCTCACCCGCACCGTGAGCCTGCTCACCGATCTGGGCCACGACGTCGAGCCCGCTCCCAGGCCCTTCACCGCCGAGCAGTGGGACTCCTTCAAGGTGGTGTGGGCGGTCGGCGCGGCGTCCATCCAGATTCCCGAGGACGCCGAGGACCAGCTGCGGCCGCTGACCCGATGGCTGCGGGACCTCGGGGCCGGGTACTCGGCCCTGGAGCTCGCCCGGGCGATGGACGGGATCCAGCAGGTGACCCGCCGGACCGCCGAGCTGTGGGACGACTTCGACCTCGTGATCTGCCCCACCCTGGCCCAGCCGCCCCTGCCGGTGGGCGCCATCCGCGACGATGACGACCCCGCCGCCGACTTCGACGCCCAGTGCGAGTTCACCCCGTGGAGCAGCATCTGGAACCTCACCGGACGGCCCGCCATCAGCCTTCCCCTGCGGACCGCGCGCATCGACGGCGTCGAACTGCCCATCGGCATCACGGTCGGCGCCAGGATGAATGACGAGACCCTGCTGCTGGCGCTGTCGGCCCAGCTCGAGGAAGCGGTCGGGCCCACCGGGCCCTCCGTCTCCTGAGAGACGGCTCGAAGGCCGGTGTGTAAAGTTCAGAGGTCCCCGTCATCAGGAGAGAAATGGCCCCCGAATCACCCGCTGGATCCGCACTCGTCGCCGCTGGAGTCAGCGCAGGATATGAGGGGGAGAAGGTGCTCGACGGGGTCGATCTGACCGTCGGATCCGGGGACTCCCCGCTCGGGCTCGTCGGCCCCTCGGGAGTCGGCAAGACGACCCTCATCCGGGTGCTCAAGGGCACTGTGCTGCCGTGGTCGGGATCGGTCACCTTCAACGGCACTCCGGTGCACAAGCTGCGGTTCGGCGCGGCGAAGGTGTTCACGGCCGGGGCCCGATTCATGTCCCAGGACTCGATGACCATCGTCGACCCCCGCGAGACCGTCAAGGATCGCCTCAAGCTCGCCTCGAAGGAGGCCCGCAAGGGGGGCCGGCCGCACGACGTCACCCCTGTTCAGATGCTGGCGAGCGTCGGCCTCGGAGAGGAGTACCTCGGGCGGGCCATGCGCACCCTCTCGGGAGGCGAGCAGCAGCGCGTCGCGCTCGCCACGGCACTGGCCACCCGTCCGGAGATCCTCGTGCTGGACGAGCCGCTGTCCGCGGTGGACCCGGGGTCTCGCGCGCAGATCGCCCGGATGCTGGCCGCCATGATCGCCCAGCTGGAGATCGGCACCATGGTGGCCTCCCACGACCTGGACCTCATCCAGCACCTGTGCCCGGAGGTCGCGTTCCTGGCGGACGGCCGGATCGTGGCCCGCGGACCGCTGCGCGAGGTACTGGACTCCGGGGAGCATCCGGCGATCCGCGACATGGCCGACAACGCCCGGGAGGCGCTGATCTTCCGCCGCTGAACCTGATCGGCCGACGGCCGCCCGGCCGTCAGGAGGCGGCCTGCTGCATATGCGTGCCGTTGTGAAGTTGCTTTGCGTCCCGAAGTCTGCGTTGGCCCTCTAGCAACGGGCGAGAGGCAGCATGACGGGACGCAAAGCAAGCGCACAGGCCAGGAGGGGCGGCGTCCCTGGGGCTACATGTGCTTGGCGACGGGGCCGTAGGTGACGGGGCGGGGAGTGAAGCGCTCCACCTCGGGCTCGGAGCGGACCTGACGCCACAGCTCGAACCAGCGCCGGGTCGACGGCAACCACACCATCACCCCGCCGGCGATGGAGAAGGGCGCGCCGATCCAGGCGAGCGGGTTGAGAGTGACCGCCAGAGCCGCGGCCGCCACCCCGCCGATCGCTCCCCAACGCACCCAACGGCGCCCCAGCCAGGTGTTGACCGCCAGAAGCGCGGGCATCGCCACCATCACCCCCCCGATCACCATCATCAGGGCCGCCAGCAGCACTGACGCCAGCGATCCGGGGCGCGGATCTGTCCAGGTCATGAGGTTCGTGGCGAGGTGGAAGGTGCGCATATTGATCGTCCCCCACCAGGCCCTGGCCAGGGCCACAGCAGACGCTCCGGCGGCCAGGATGTAGCAGATGGTGGCGATGGTGGCCAGGATCTCGCGGCGCGGCCTCCCGGTGGCGGGATCGACGGGCAGCCGCTTCTCCACGACGTCGATCGGAGGCAGGGTGCCGATCTCGGTGACCGGCCTGGGGCCGGGTGTCGGGGAGGCGGGGGAGGTCTGCTCGCTCACGATGCTCCTGGGGGGTCGGGTACCCGACCAGACTACGACGCGGGGCTCAGCTGGTGCGGCGCCTCAGGGTCGCGGCCCCGCCGATCACCGCGAGGACGATGAAGCCGCCCAGGATCGCGCAGTCCCTGGCGACGTCGCCCCCCGAGTCGCTGCTGGTGGCCAGGGTCTTCATCGCATCGACCGCGTAGGACAGCGGCAGCACGTCGGAGATCCAGTGCAGCACGTCGGGCATAGCATCCCGGGGCACCAGCAGCCCGCAGAGCAGGAACTGGGGCAGGATGAATGCCGGCATGAACTGCACCGCCTGGAACTCGGTGCGGGCGAACCCGGAGGCCAGCAGTCCCAGGCAGGTCCCGAGCACCGCGTCCAGCACGGCCACGACGATGAGCTGCCAGACGGGTCCCTCCAGATCGAGCCCGCAGACCCACATGGCGAATCCGACTGCGATGAGGGCCTGGAGCACGGACATGAGGCCGAATGCCAGGGCGTAGCCGGCGACGAAGCCGCCCTTGGTGACGGGGGTGGTCCACAGCCTCTCCAGGGTGCCGGAGCGGCGCTCCCGCAGGGTGGAGACGCTGGTCACCACGAACATCACGACCAATGGGAAGACGCCGAGAAGGGCCGGGCCGATGCGGTCGAAGAGGCCTGAGTCGGTGTCGGCGTAGACCCAGGCCAGCAGCCCGATGAGGACGCACGGCACCACCAGGATGAGAGCCACCGAGCGGTGGTCGTGGCGCAACTGGCCGAGCACCCGCGCGGCCGTGATGAGGGTGCCGGTCATGACGCCCTCCGATCCTCGTCCGGGCGGGTTCCGCCGGCCTGTTCGGCGCGGTCGATGAGGGTGAGGAAGGCTGCCTCGGCGTCCGGGGCACCGGTCTGTTCCAGCAGGGCATCGGGGCTCTCCTGGGCCAGGACGGCCCCTTCGCGCAGCAGCACGAGCTCGTCGCAGCGGCTCGCCTCGTCCATCACATGGCTGGAGACGATGAGCGTCCTGCCCTCGGAGGCGAGCTCACCGAAGAGCCGCCACAGGGAGCGCCGCAGGACGGGGTCCAGACCGACGGTGGGCTCGTCGAGGACGAGCAGATCGGGATCGCCCACCAGGGCGCAGCCCAGCGATACCCGTGAGCGCTGCCCGCCGGACAGCGAGCCCGCCGGCCGGTGAGCGTCGGCCCTCAGATCCACCTGCTCGATCACCTGTGCCACCCTGCTGCCGGGCGCCCCGAAGAGGCGGGCGAAGTAGCGCAGGTTCGCGGTGACGGTGAGGTCGTCGTAGATGCTCGGCGCCTGAGTCATGTAGCCGACCCGGCGTCGGAGCGCGGGGGAGCCGGCCGGATGTCCGAGCACCGTCACCGATCCCGAGCGCACCTTCTGCACGCCCACGATCGCGCGGATCAGGGTGGACTTGCCCGCCCCGGAGGGCCCGAGCAGCCCTGTCACCATCCCGCGCCGGACGGCCAGGCTGAGCCCCTCCAGCACCGGTCGTCCGCCGCGGTCGACGCGAAGGCCGTCGATGAGGACGGCTGGATCATCTGTCATGGGGACAACGGTAGGGAGGGTGGAGGCCGGGATCATCTCCGCGATGCCGGTGATGAATTCCGCAGCTCCGAGGCCGACAGGCGCCCGACCAGGTAGTGCTGGAAGGTCGGGCCGTAGACGTCGGCCAGCCGGGTGCGCTCCATCGAGGCGATCGGCTCCACCTTCACGGTGTAGCGGAGCATCGCCATGCCGAGCATCTGGCTCACGGCGAGGGTGGCGCGCAGCTCCCGCTCGGCGGGATCGGCCAGGGCGGTGACCCGGGCCCCGATCTGGGTGGTGATGAATTCCCGGGCTCCCGCGGTGAGATCGGGGGAGGACATCATGGTGGTGACGAAACCGGTGAATCGCCCGTCGCGGCCCGGCTGGTCCCACACGGCGGTGAAGGCCAGCACCAGACCCGCCCCGCATTTCTGGGCCGGGAGCTCGTCGAGCACCCCGAACACCTCGGCGGGATCGGCCGGGACGTCGGCCACGGCGGTGAGGAAGAGCTCGGCCTTGCCGGAGAAGTAGTGGTGGACGAGGGCCGGATCCACCCCGGCCCGCCTGGCGACGGCCCTCAGCGACACCCGGTCAAAGGGCTCGTCGGCGAAGAGCTGCCCGGCCGCGGCGATGATCTCCCCTCGGGTGTCGCGGGCCCCCGGACGTCGTCCCCGGCGCGGGGCGGTCGTGCTGTCCATGTCGTGAATCCTAGAAGTCCGACCGGATGCGGCAACCGGAGCGATGCCGCTCGTCGTGGCACGACGAGCCGAGACATCCGGCACAATGGCCGGGTGACGGGGCTCGATCGCGCCCCGGGAAGGCGGCGGATGATGGCGGGGATCGGCGCGACGGCCGTCCTGTTCGACATGGACGGCACGATCTCGGACTCCCTGGACTGCATCGCCGGGGCGCTGCGGCTGATGGCCGCCGACCTCGGCCTTCCAGAACCCGATCTGACCGACGTCACCACCTTCATGGGCCCGCCGATGACCGACACGGTGCGCTGGATCACCGGATTCACCGATCAGGCCGACATCGAGCGGGCCGCGGGGCTCTACCGCGACCACCACGACGAGCTCGAGTACCTGGTCTCGGTGTACCCCGGCGTCGTGGAACTCATCTGCGACCTCCATGACGCCGGCATCGCCCTGGGCCTGGCCACCTCGAAGAGGATCAGGATCGCCCGCCGCTGGCTCGATGACTACCACCTGTCTGGGGAGTTCGACGCCGTCGCCGGGGCCGCCGAGACCCATGCCGGGGCCGACAAGGCCGGCATCATCGCCGACGCTCTGAGCCAGCTGGAGACCAAGGGCCTCGACACCTCGCACCCCGTGATGGTGGGGGACCGCAGCCACGACATCGACGGGGCCGCCGCCCACGGGATCGACACCATCTACGTGGAATGGGGATACGGCACCCCGGCCGAGGCCGCCACCGCCGCATACCGGGCCCACGACGTCGCCGAACTGCGCGCCCTGCTGCTCGGCTGAGGGGGAGCAGTGAGTTGGAGCTCACGTCCTCGACGGCATCCAAACCTGGCGAGGGCATTGGAATACACCTGACGTCGCCAGGTTTGGATGCCGTCGCCGAAATGGTCCATCGGCCTGGGACGCAGAACGGGCCCCGGCCTGGTGGTCGGGGCCTGCTCTCAGCTCAGAACCGAGCTCTCAGCGGCTCAGGCCTTCATGGAGCCGGTCTCCTGGAACCTGCGGTGGAAGGAGTAGGACTCCTCGAGCAGGTGCGGGGTCTGCTTGAACTTGCAGTCGCGCAGGGCACGGTCGTAGTAGTCGTGCAGCGCATCCCGGTAGTCCGGGTGAGCGCAGTTGTCGATGATCTTCGGGGCGCGCTGGCGGGGGGCCAGGCCACGCAGATCGGCGATGCCCTGCTCGGTGATGATGACCATCGTGTCGTGCTCGGTGTGGTCGACGTGGGACACCATCGGCACGATCGCCGAGATCTTGCCGCCCTTGGCCGTCGAGGGGGACACGAAGGCCGAGATGAAGGCGTTGCGGGTAAAGTCTCCCGACCCGCCGATGCCGTTCATCATCCGCGAGCCCATCACGTGGGTGGAGTTCACGTTGCCGTAGATGTCGGCCTCGATCATGCCGTTGGCGCCCAGCACGCCGAGACGGCGGATCACCTCGGGATGGTTTGAGATCTCCTGGGGGCGCAGGATGATGTGGTTGCGGTAGAAGGCCGCGTTCACATTCATCTTGTGGGCGTAGTCGGGCGACAGCGAGAAGGCCGTGGCCGAGGCCACGTCGACCTTGCCGGCGTCGATGAGATCGATCATCCCGTCCTGGATCACCTCGGTGTAGGAGGTCAGGTGATCCAGATCCGAGTGCAGCAGCCCGTCGAGGACGGCGTTCGGGATGTTGCCGACGCCCGACTGCAGGGGCAGCAGGTTCTTCGGCATCCGGCCGTGCTCGACCTCATTGGCGTAGAAGTCCAGCAGGTAGCCGGCGATCTTGTGGGAGTCCTCGTCGATCGGCTTGAAGGGCGAGTTGCGGTCGGGATCGTGGGTCTCGATGATCGCGACGACCTTGTCCTGCGGCACCCGCAGGAAGGTCTCGCCGATCCGGTCACCGGGATGGGTGATCGGGATCGGGACGCGGTTCGGCGGCAGCGCGAATCCGTAGTAGATGTCGTGCATGCCCTCGAGGTCCTCGGACTGCCAGTCGTTGACCTCGATGATGATCTTCTCGGCCTTCTCGACGTAGACGGCATTGTTGCCGACCGAGGAGGTGGGGATGACGTTGCCGTCGGCGGTGATCTTGGTGGCCTCGATCACGGCGTAGTCCAGCTTGCCGAAGAATCCCTCACGGACCTGCATGCCGAACTGCGACAGGTGGATGTCGGTGTAGAAGCTCGTGCCGTCGTTGATCTTGGCCCGCATCGTGGGGTCCGACTGGTACGGGGAGCGCATCCCGATGCCGTCCACCCCGGCCAGGGCCCCGTCGAGCTCAGGGGCGGTGGAGGCGCCGGTGAAGGCGTTGACGGTGAAGTGCTCGCCCTTCTCGTGGGCGGCCGTGATGCGCTTGGCAAGGGCCGGCGGGAACTCCTTGGGGTAGCCCGACCCGGTGAACCCACCGAAGCCGATCTGGTCGCCGTCATGGATGAGGGAAGCCGCGTCATCGGCACTCATCACCTTCTGACGCAGAGCCTCGTTGGCAATCCGATCTGACATCTGTCCTCCTGCCGCGCAACGGCCTTCGAAAATGTGTGCGCCGCGTGAGCCGCTCCGGGCGTCCCGACCCCATCAGGGGTTGACGCCGGGCGGTGTTCACGCCGCGCGTAAGCCACCAATAAGGATAGAGGACGGCCCGCCCGGGCGGGCGGGGAGGGTCTTACAAGGTGCTGACGCTCACCCTCATGTGCAGGCTGGTGTCCTGACCGGGTTCCAGCACCAGCGCGTTCTCCTTGGCGGTGCCCGTCTCCAGGCAGACGAAGCCCCGCCATGACCGGCCGGTGAGGTCGGTGCGGGTGCCCGACCTCATCCGCGGGTTCCACACCACGGCGGTGGGGCATCCCTGGGTGTCGACGTCGATCCTCCGGCCCCATGCCGGATCGGACACCGACAGCGCTTCCCGGGATCCCTGGAGCACGGTGTCAGTGTCCGGGGAGATCGGCAGGGAGTCGGAGGCCAGTGTCCCGGCGTCGCCGGTGGCGTGGTTGTGCCAGGCGGCCCCCTCGACCCCGGTCACCGTCGCCCGGGCGGCGTCCCCGACCCGGAAGTAGGAGTGCCAGACGGCCTCGAAGCGGCGCGGGACGGTGTCGGTGCAGGTGGCCTCCAGGTTGAGGGTCATCGAGCCGCCGGTCATCTCGACGGTGTGCACGAGCCGGAACGGCGCTCCCAGCTCCTCGGGGCCGACGGTGTGGCGCACCAGGAGGAAGCGGGGCCCGTCCAGCAGCACCTCGCGGTCGAAGGCGGACCGCCGGGCGAGGCCGTGCTGGGGGTCCTGATCGTCGTCGGGTCCGTGGCCGAACCACGGGGCGCAGATCGGGACGCCGCCGCGGATCACACCGGGCAGTTCCTGCGGATCGGCGGAGTCGTACCAGAGCACCTGGCGCCGGTCGCCGTCCAGCGGCTCCCAGGCCAGGACCTGGGAGCCGTGGTCGGCGATCAGCCAGCGGCCCTCGTGGCGGTCGAGCAGCTCCCCCGGAAGGGGTGTCGCGGGGGAGGTCACGGCCGTGCCCACAGGGCGGGGATTGCGTCCATCCGGGGCAGGGAGATCGCCGCGTCGGCGGCCTCGACGACGACCGGCTTGGCGCAGAAGGCGATGCTCATGCCCGCGGCGGCCATCATGTCCAGATCATTGGCGCCGTCGCCGATGGCCACGGTGAGACGGGTGTCGACGTCGTACTTCTCGGCCCAACGGCGCAGATACCGGGCCTTGGCGGAGCGGTCGACGATCTCGCCGAGCACCCGGCCGGTGCACCGGCCGTCGACGATCTCCAGGTCATTGGCGACGAAGGCGTCGGCGCCGAGCCTGCGGGCCAGCGGCTCCACCATCCGGGTGAATCCGCCGCTGACCATCGTGAAACGGCAGCCGGCGCGGTGGGCCGCCTGCACGAGCTCCCGGGCCCCGTCGGTGACGACGGTGGCGCGCGCCGCCTCGTCGACGGCCTCGGCGGGCAGACCCTTCAGACAGGCGACCCGGGCGCGCAGAGACTCGGCGAAGTCCAGCTCCCCGGCCATCGCCCGGGCCGTCACCTCGGCCACCTCGTCGGCCCGCCCGGCGGCCTCGCCGAGCAGATCGATGGCCTCGGTGCGGGTGATCGTCGAGTCGACGTCGCTGACCAGCAGGCCGGGCAGCCAGGTGGCCAGCGGCTCACGGAGCTCGACGACGTCGACCCCCTCGCTGCGGGCGCGGGAGGCCAGCTCGCCGATCTCCTGGGTGGGCTGGCCCGGCAACCGGAAACTCAGCGCCCACCAGTTCTGCCGGTTCAGGGCCCGTGCGGTGCCGGCCTGGCTCCAGAAGGGAGCGGCGATGCGCCGTAGCGGGGCGAGTCTGTCGGGTGGGGCGAGCAGGACGATTCTGGTGGCCATGGCTCAACCGTAGAGGACGCCGCCGTCGGCCCCCTCTGCGTGGACCGCCTGAGTGGACCCCGCATGACCGGTGCCGGTCCGGATCGGAGTGGTCGGCCCTCAGTCGCGGATGGTGCGGGTCACCGTGTAGGCCTTGGTGCGCGCCACCTGCTGGGTCGGGCCCACCTCGGCGTCCAGATGCTCCCCCCACGGCAGATGCGAGTTGTAGACGCACCACAGCTGGCCGCCTGGGCGCAGCACACGGGCGGCGTCCGTCAGCATCCGGCGGGTCGGTGCGGAGTCCCTGGCCGAACCGCGGTGGAAGGGAGGGTTGGTGACGATGAGGTCCAGCGATTCGTCGGCGACCCCGTCCAGCCCATCGGCCTGGGTGACGTCGACGTCGACATGGTTGGCGAGTGCGGTCCTGCGGGTGGAGTCGACCGCGAGCCAGGAGACGTCGCGGGCCTGCACCTCCGCCGCTCCCTGCAGCTCGAGGGCCAGTGCGGCGGCGATGACGCCGTTGCCGCAGCCCAGATCCAGGATCGCCGGGCGTGAGGGCAGCCGCGACAGCATGGTGCCCCGCTGATCGAGCAGCAGGGCGGTACCGGCGTCGAGCCCGGCGCCGTGGAAGACGCCGCCGTGGGCCACCAGCTCCACCTTCAGGCCCATCGTCGAGATCTGGTTGTGACGCGGCCAGCCCGCCCCGCGGGCGGGGTGGACGCGCGGGGAGGAGAAGTGGAGGACGCGGGCGCGGCGACGCCCCAGGCTGGCGTGGACGTCGTCGAACCAGCGGGCGGCCACCGTGTTGAGGGACTTGTTCATCCGGCGGATCCGCCCGCCGGCGACGATGTGGAGGTTCGTGGCCCCACGTGCGGCGGCCAACCCGTGAAGGGCCGACAGGGTGTTGTCGAGGGCGTCGAGGGATTCCGGCAGTTCCATCCAGACCTGGTCGGGGACCGGGCCGGCGTCCCCGTCCATGGGGTTGGCGATGATCTCGTCGCCGTGGTTGTGGCGCACCGGTCCCAGCTCGCGGATGTCATCGGACCAGAAACTGGTGGGGGCCCAGGGGCGGGCGGCGGGGATCAGCCTGGGGCGGCCGAGCACCCAGATGTGCCGGGCCGAGTGCGGCGCCTCAGCGGCGATGAGTTCGTCAACCGGATCGTCCACACCCTGATTCTCCCATGGTTCGGGGCCCGGGCCTGCCCCGTCCACCCGCAGAGGCCCTGTCCGATTGCCCGGCCCCGGCCGGGGTGAGCACGGTAGCGTTCGGCCATGGCCGACTCAGTTCTCGAGATACACGTCATCGCAGACTCCACGGGGGAGACGGCGGTCCGGCTCGCCCGGGCCGCCCGCAGCCAGTTCGAGGGGGTGCACTGGCACATCGTGCGCCACCCGATGATCGGCAGCGTCCCCGACATGATGACCGCCCTGGAGGAGGTCGGGGCCCGCAGCCAGGCGGGGCAGTGGGTCTGCGTCGTCCACACCCTGGCGCTGCGCGACATGCGCGAGATGGTCCACGACGCCTGCGAGGAGTTCGGCATCCAGCAGGTGGATCTCATGGGGCCGATGCTGACGGCCATGTCGACCGCCTCGGGGCTGGACGCCGACGAGGTGCCCCGCCGGCCCGTCGGCGTCGAGGCCGACTACTTCACCCGGATCTCGGCGATGGAGTTCGCGGTGCGCAACGACGACGGCGCGATCCCCGACCGGCTCACCGAGGCCGACCTGTGCCTGGTGGGGGTGTCGCGATCGGGCAAGACGCCGCTGTCGATCTACCTGGGATACCTCGGCTACAAGACCGTCAATGTGCCCCTGGTGCCCGGCATCGCCCCGCCCAAGGAGCTCGAGGCGGTGGACCGGTGGCGGATCGTCGGGCTCACCATCGACGCCGAACGGCTCCTGCAGATCCGTGGACGCCGGGTCAGAGGGCTCGGCGGCTTCGGCACCCAGGACGGCTACGCCGATCTGGTGAAGATCTACGACGAGCTGGATGAGGTGGGTCGGATCCAGCGCCGGCTGGGTTGCCCGGTCATCGACACCACCGGGTTGGCTCTGGAGGAGGCCGCCACCCGGGTGGTCGACATCGTCGAGGAGCGGGCCCGGACCGCCGGCACCCACCTGCGGCGTCCGGCCGGCCAGATCCGCACCCGCCCCTGAGGTTCCGGGCTGCCGCTGACGTTGCGGCGCGCCTGCCACTGGCCCTGCGCTTCACCCATGAACCCGCGGGCCGGGTTTCTGTGAACTTCCTGTTGGAGCTTCTCCTCCCAACACGCCGTCCTGACGCCCGCCAGAGCTGGGGGACGGCGTGTTGGGAGGAGATTCCCCACCCGCATCGA
>OMJG01000132.1_pt1 | contig 53847 bp, 43 predicted proteins | sample 1646431 | NCBI WGS metagenome assembly OMJG01 (sample SAMN03771674, study PRJEB25209) | food metagenome | isolation source: Cotija cheese | place: Mexico:Jalisco,Michoacan | collected 2011-12-12 | reverse complement strand
TTGGTACCGGCTAAGGCCTCAGCTCCGCTTCGATCGTGACACTCCTCGAAGATGACATGGAGGCTGCCCTTGTGGGTGCGTGTGCGCTCAACGGTCAAGGGGCCAAATTCTGGAGGTTCCGTCTCCAGCATGGAGCCAACGGCTAGGCGCTTGTCTGGCGAATCTGTCCGGACGTCTAAGCGGACTTCTCCCTTGAGCCCGTGGGGCGCCCCGATAATCGCAACGGTTAGTTGCACCTAGTTCTCCTGTCGAAAGTGTGCTTGTAAAAAACCGGCCCGCAACCAAAGGCTGGGGCCGGTTCTTTTCGCGAAGTTAGCGTTGATCGGTTTCGATCACGTCAACGCGCACAGAGCCCTTACCGGACAGTGCGCCAATAACTGATCGAAGCGCCTTCGCTGTGCGCCCATTGCGTCCAATGACGCGCCCGAGATCTTCGGGATTCACCCGAACCTCGAGGAGCTCACCACGGCGGGTATTACGTGACCGCACCGTAACATCGTCAGGGGAATCAACGATTCCACGAACGAGGTGCTCCAGGGCTTCAGCAAGCATCAGGCTTCCTCTCCGGCTTCTTCTTCCGTGGACTCTGCTTCGGCGGCCTTCGCGGCCGAAGCAGCAGCACGCTGCTTCTCAGCATCGTTCTGTACGGAATCAACAGCGGACTTACGCGCTGCCTCAACATCTACGGTGTCCTTGACCTTGAGACGGCCTTCAGCCCCGGGCAAGCCCTTGAACTTCTGCCAGTCGCCGGTAATCTTAAGCTGCTGCTTGACAGTATCCGAGGGCTGAGCACCAACGGAAAGCCAGTACTGCGCACGCTCGGAATCAATCTTAATAAGCGAAGGATTCTCGGTAGGCTGGTAAACGCCGATCTCCTCGATCACAGCACCGTCACGGCGCTTACGGGAATCGACAACAACAACACGGTAGAAGGGTGCACGGATCTTACCCATGCGCTTCAAACGAATCTTGACTGCCACTTTTGTGGTCACTCCTGGTTCTATCTTGGGGTGAACTCGCCATCAGGACGGGGGACCATCCGATGAAGAATTCGACAAGGGCGCACCGAAGTTGAGAGGGACTCCGCTTTGCCCAAGTACAACGCATCATTCTGCCAGAATCTGCGCCCCCACGGCAATTGCTTCCACGAAGCATCACGGTGTCCTCTCCCACAGAACTGATTCGGGCCTCCGAACATCGTGTCATCGGCTTCATTCGCCATGGCACGCTTGGATCCCCTAATCCGATGCACCACAATGTCTAGGTGGCAATTTCCGATCAGCATCAGCACCCCCGATCCCTCGTCCGGTTCGCTTGGCTCTCCATAGCGGCAGCAATTATCACGCTTTCTCTGAAGACCGGTGCCTACCTTCTCACAGGCTCCGTTGGCCTACTCTCCGATGCCGCGGAATCGGTGGTGAATGTTGTTGCCGCCCTCGTGGCGCTGCTAGCCCTGATCCAGGCGGAAAAGCCCGCCGATTCACGCTTCACCTATGGGCGGTCTAAGGCAGAGTACTTCTCGGCAGCTGTTGAGGGCGCAATGATATTTGCCGCGGCTCTCTTCATCATCGGTAGTGCCATACACCGCATCGTCAACCCGCAACCCATCGAGAACGTGGGCACGGGCCTCCTCATCTCGGTGGCTGCGTCCGTTCTGAACGGCGCCGTGGGGTTGATTCTGATTCGGGCGGGAAAGAAGTACTCCTCTCCCACCTTGAACGCAGACGGCCGTCATCTCATGACCGATGTTGTCACCAGCGCTGGCGTTCTGGTAGGAATCGGGCTTGTTGGCATCACACAGTGGGACGTTCTGGACCCGATTGTCGCGCTGGTTGTAGGTGTGAACATCACGGTGACGGGCATCCGGCTCATCAGTCAGTCACTCCAGGGCCTGATGGACGTCACGCTGCCCGCCGAACACAACGAAGCCATCATCAAGGTACTACAGAGCTTTTCCAACGATGACGTCACCTTCCACGGGCTACAGACCCGCGTTTCCGGCCGGGAGTCATATGCCAATGTAGACCTGCTGATCCCCGGAGAATGGAGCGTTCGCCGGGGCCACGATCTGGCGGAAACCGTCAAGACGGAGATGAAGCGCGCCGTTCCAGATCTTGGCGTCCTCATCCACGTGGAACCGATCGAAGATCCCAGCTCGTACGAGGATATCCCAGACGGGTTCGTACCAATCCCGGGGTTCTAGCGCAGGAACCGCTGCAGCTCTTCCATGCTGGCAGGGTCAAGCGACTGCTGCTGCTTGGCGCCGCCGCCAAATGCACTGCCCTGATTATCCTGCGTCTTGAGATTCTCTTGGGCTGCTTCCTCTGCCGCTTGGCGAGCGCGCTTCGCGGGATTGCCCGAGCGGCCCTTTTTGTTGCCCGAGCTCTTCTTCTTCGCCCGCTTGGCCTTACGCGATCCGCCTGCCCCAGCACCGGGCATTCCTGGCATTCCCGGCATACCGGGCATTCCCCCGCCGCGGGAGGCCTGCACCATGAACTTCTTGGCCTGCATGAAACGGTCGATGAATGAGTTGATCTCCTGAACGGTGGTACCCGAACCGTTCGCAATGCGTAGGCGGCGCGATCCGTTGAGGATTTTCGGATCGTCCCGTTCGGCGGGAGTCATGGAATTAACGATCGCTTCGATCCGATCCACTGAGCTCTCATCAAAAGCATCGAGCGCATCGCGGTACTGGCCCATGCCCGGCATCATTCCCATGAGCTTCTTCATTGAGCCCATGCGCTTGAGCTGGTGCAGCTGCTCAATGAAATCGGTGAGGGTGAAGTCTCCACCGGCCATCTTTGTGGCCAGCTCGGCCTGCTGCTGTTCGTCCCAGGTTCGTTCGGCCTGCTCGATGAGCGTGAGAATATCGCCCATATCGAGGATGCGAGAGGCCATGCGATCCGCATGGAACCGCTCGAAATCTTCGAGCTTCTCGCCATTGGAGGCAAACAGGATCGGCTTGCCAGTGACACCACGAACCGAAAGCGCAGCACCGCCGCGGGTATCGCCGTCCAGTTTCGAGATCACCACGCCGGTGAATCCCACGCCCTCTTGGAAGGCGTTCGCCGTGGCTACAGCGTCCTGCCCGATCATGGCGTCTACCACGAACAGGGTCTCGTTGGGGTGCACAGCATCGCGAATATCGATCGCCTGCTGCATCATCTCCTGATCAACGCCCAGCCGGCCCGCAGTGTCCACAACCACCACGTCGTATCCGTTGGTCTTACCAAACTCCACGCCGGTCCTGGCAACCTCCACCGGATCGCCCACGCCATTGCCCGGTTCGGGCGCCCAGACGTCCACATCGGCGCGCGTGCCCACAACCTCCAACTGCTGAACCGCGTTCGGGCGCTGGAGATCGGAGGCAACTAGTAAGACTTTGTGCTCGCGTTCTCGCAGCCACAGGCCAAGCTTTCCGGCCAGCGTTGTTTTACCAGCTCCCTGGAGGCCCGCGAGCATAATGACGGTTGGCGGGGTTTGCGCCATGTTGAGATCACGGGTTTGCCCGCCCAAGATCTCCACCAGTTCATCATTGACGATCCGGACAACCTGCTGACCAGGATTCAGCGCCTGAGAGGCGAGCGCTCCCGTTGCATTCTCGCGGACCGCGGATGTGAACGAACGCACCACGGGCAGCGCCACGTCCGCGTCCAAGAGGGCGCGGCGAATCTCGCTAATTGTTTGCTCAACGTCCGAGGCGGTGAGGCGCCCCTTGGAGCGCAAGTTCTTAAACGAGCCGGTAATGCGGTCGGAAAGCGTATCGAACACTGGCCTACCTTCGAGTTGCGGATTGCGGACAATAGACTGCCCACCATCCTACGCTAGGCGGACTGCTCCGGCCTATGCACGAGGCTGCTGTACGCCTCACTTACCAATGAGGTAACCAGGCTGGCCTTCCACGGCCCCCATGCCTCCGGCTTGCACGAGGAGGCGTCCGCTTGAGTCAACAAGTGCAGGCACACAAGCATCTCAGGATCGGCCCCAACCGCGTCGGAGAGAATCTTCCACGTGGCAGGATCGTACGGATCTTCGGAGGTGGCCAGATCCCCCAATAGGAGATGCTGGCGCGTCAGTAGCTGAACATCGCCGATCACTTCACCGGAATACCCCATCGGCTCAAGTATGTCCGGGATCATTTCGGCCCCGCGCTCGCCGTGATCCGGGAACCCGGGCCGCTTGCCGATGTCATGGAAGAAAGCGGAAACGAGCAGCGCGGAGCGGCGCCGCGCCGTCAGCGTCTCGAGCCCCTGCCCTTCAACGCTCACCATGCTAGGCACAAGAGACGCTACTTCAAACTGGTGCCGATCCACGGTATGACGGTGGATGACCGATCGCTGGGGTAGGTTTCGGATCTCCGCCCATCGCGGAATCATCTCCGTCAAAAGCCCCGCGGTATCGAGAGCCTCCCACACAGAGATCTGGTTTCTCCCAGATCCAAGAACTCGCTCGAACTGCTCGCGATTCCAATCCTCGTGAGCCGCACGCCCGGCCCCGGCGCGCTGCATGTGGACGAGCGTGCCCAATCGAATCGGTAAGTCGCGCTGCGCGGCCTCCCCCACCAGTGCCCACAAAACAGCGGGATCATCGGGGCCGGCCTGCCCAGTCAGCACCAGTTCTCCCGCAAGTTCGCCCACCCCGGCTGCAGCTTCCTTCAACCGCGGAGGAACGGCACGGCCGCGCACGAACCGCGGCCCACGCCACCGCCCGGTCGGAGCCAGCCGGCCCGAGGCCCTCCGCTTTACGTCCGAATACGCCGCGCGGATAGTGCGCGCAGCCTCGGATACAGCTGCCAAGAGCTCATCCGCCGGATCAGCGCCGCCGCTCCCCGAAAAACCCAGCATCTGGGCAACATCGTCTTGGTATGCCAAACGAAGCACGTTCTGGTGGCGCCCGGTGGAAACCGCGAGCGCGTCACGAACGTCCAAGAGAAACTCGTAGGAATCCTCGTAGTTGATAGAGGGGCGTTCAGCCAGCCAAGAGGCCACGACGGCCTTGATGAGGAGCGCATCGCGCATACCTCCGGCTGCTTCTTTGAGGTCCCCCTCAATCAGGTACGCAAGCCGCGCAAAAGTCGCGCGCCGCCCCCGCTGCTCCGCAACGATGTCATCGAAACGCAGCCGCGCTCCGGCCCGCCAATCGGCCAGAACGGTAGACGCCGCTTCTTGCACAATCTCACCGTCACCCGCGATAACTCGCAGGTCAAGCAGGGCCATGGACGCCGAAAGGTCCGCCTTGGCCACTCCCCGGCAGTCCTTGATGGATCGCACCGAGTGATCAAGCTCTAGATTGGCATCCCAAATCGGATACCACAGGTCATTTGAGAGTCCCGTGATACCGCCGGAAAGCTCGGGGTGGGCGCCGTCGTCGTGAATAAGAACTAAATCCAAATCGGACTGGGGCCCGGTATCCCGGCGCCCCAGAGAACCAACCGCGGCAAGTCCGATCCCTGAAACCTGGCCATGAACGCCCTGATTATCTAGAGCTTGGTCCCACAAAACTTGGACGGCGGCCTCGATGTCTTGGCTCCAACGCTCTCGTGAGGCACGCCCAACAGTTGCTGGCCGTGCCTCACGAAGAGTTTTCAAGTTAGAGCGCATCCTCGCCCGAGTCACCGGTTCGTACCCGGATCACCTCTTCCACGGGAGTGATCCAGATCTTGCCGTCTCCGATCCGGCCGGAGCGCGCCGCCCCGGCTAGGGTCAGTGCCAGTTCAGAGGCCTGATCGTCCGCACACACAAGCTCGATCTTGACCTTGGGCAGAAGATCCACCGTGTATTCGGCGCCACGGTAAACCTCGGTGTGGCCGCGCTGGCGTCCATAGCCGTTCACCTGAGAAACCGTCATTCCCTTGACGCCCTCGGCCATGACGGCCTTCTTAACCTCGTCGAGGCGGTGGGGCTGAATAATTGCGGTAACAAGCTTCATGTTCAGATCTCCTTCGAGTATGCGCCAACTAGCTGATCGTATGCGGATTCACCGTGTTCTGCTGAATCGATCCCGCGTTCCTCATCCTCTTCACTGACGCGCCATCCCATCGTTGCCTTGATGGCAAATCCGATGATGGCGGTAACCACTCCAGAGTAAATGATAGCCACCAACGCGATCGCGATTTGGACAACCAACTGCTTGATACCGCCGCCGTAGAACAGGCCGGTATCGGTTGCGAACAGGCCAACCAGAACGGTTCCGATCAGGCCACCAACAAGGTGCACTCCCACCACGTCTAATGAATCGTCGTAGCCGAACTTCGTCTTGAGAGAGACCGCGAGCGAGCAGACGGCCCCGGCGATCGCGCCCAAGACAATTGCGCCGAACGGGCTCACCGATCCAGCTGCCGGCGTGATGGCTACGAGCCCCGCTACAACTCCTGATGCGGCACCCAGCGCGGTCATGTGACCGAACCGTACCTTCTCTGTGAGGATCCATCCGAGGATAGCGGCTGCGGTAGCGGAGGTGGTGTTCACCCACGCTAGGCCAGCGGCGCCATCTGCCGTGAATGCAGATCCCGCGTTAAATCCAAACCATCCGAACCAAAGTAGGGCAGCGCCCAGCATGACGAAGGGGATGTTGTGCGGGCGGAAGGCTCCTTCTCCGAAGCCCTTCCGTTTGCCGATGATGAGCGCCAGAGCTAGGGCCGCCACACCGGCGTTGATGTGTACAACGGTACCGCCAGCGAAGTCGATCGGCGCAACGGTGGCCGCCCCATCCGTAGTGCCAAAGAGCATCGCCGCCAAGCCGTTCTCCGAATCGGAGAGGAATCCGCCACCCCAAACCATGTGTGCCATCGGGAAGTAGGCCAGCGTGGCCCACAGTCCGGCAAACACGAGCCAGGAGGAGAACTTGGAGCGGTCCGCAATGGCGCCGGAAATCAGCGCCACAGTGATGATCGCGAAGGTGGCTTGGAATGCCACGCCCACAATCGCGGGTACGCCAAGGTCATCTAGGAGGAACTCACCTCCATCGCCATAAATGAGGCCGGAGAGGTTAAAACCGTCAAAGGGGTTGGCGAAGATCCCGCCAACCGAGCTCTCCCCGTAGCTCATTGAGTATCCCCACAGCGGATAGATCACGCCGATGACGGCCATCGTGCCGATGGACATCATCATCATGTTGAGAACGGACTTCGTTCGGCTCATTCCCCCGTAGAAGAATGCGAGTGCAGGCGTCATAAGCAGCACGAGGGATGCCGAGGTTAGCATCCACGCGGTCGCGCCCGTGTCCAGGGCTTCCATGGTGGCCTCCTTGCGTCCGGCACGTTCGGCCGGCTCCGTGCCACCAAGATTTCCCTAACGCCGTTTCACCGTAGAGGCGTGTTCGTTTCGGGTATGTAACAGTTAGGCGCCCAGAAGGGCATCCACGAAACCTTCCGGATCGAAAGGCGCGAGATCATCCGCGCCCTCGCCCAGTCCCACGAACTTCACTGGGACACCCAGTTCGCGTTGCACTGCAATGACAATGCCGCCCTTTGCGGTACCGTCCAGCTTGGTCAGGACGATCCCTGTAATTCCTGTAACTTCCGCGAAAACTTTCGCCTGCTGAAGGCCGTTTTGGCCCGTTGTGGCGTCCAACACAAGGAGAACCTCACCTACGGGGGTGGTCCGCTCCATGACGCGCTTGATCTTCCCCAGTTCGTCCATAAGGCCAGCTTTGTTCTGGAGGCGCCCGGCGGTATCGACGACGACGACATCACTACCCTTATCACCCGCCGTCTTCACCGCTTCGAAGGCCACCGAGGCGGGATCAGCGCCCTCGCGATCAGAGCGCACCACCTCCACTCCCACGCGTTCGCCCCACGTGGCCAGCTGGTCTGCTGCGGCCGCGCGGAACGTATCTGCCGCTCCCAGAATCACTGTTTTCTCTTCGGCAACCAGAAGGCGGGCGAGCTTGCCCACCGTTGTGGTCTTACCCGTGCCATTAACACCAACCATCAAGATGGCGGCAGGTTGGCTCTTTCCTTCCTCATCCGCCACCCGATCCGTGGCCAGAGACCTGTCCATCGAGGGATCCACCAGGCCGAGGAGTTGTTCGCGGAGGATCTCACGCACACGCTCGGCATCACGGGTTCCTTCCACCTTCGTCTGAGTCTTGAGTGCATCCATGATCTGGCTTGTGGGGTCCAGTCCCACGTCCGCCATGAGGAGCGTATCTTCGATTTCTTCCCAGTCCTCCGGGGAAAGGTCCCCGCGCGAGACAATGCTAAGAATCGATTGGCCAAGGCCGCCCGATCGTGCAAGGCGGGCGCGCAGGCGTTGCATGCGCGAAGGCACCGATTCCGGTAGCTCGATCGCTGGAACGGTAAGTTCGGGCGCTTCTTCGGCTTCTGGGGCTTGCGGAGCTTCGGGCGCTGGTTCTGCGGGCGATTCTTCACCTACTGGCAGCGTGGGAGGCTCCGGGGCCGCTTCCAGCTCCTCGCGGCGGCGATTCTTCACCACGAAAAGTGCCACTACCCCGATGAGTAGAAGCGCGGCTATGACGATGAGGACGATGTTCTGAGTTTCCACGGTCCCAGTCTTGCGCAATCAGTCAGCCATTTTCTACACCCCAATATCCCCCACATGTGAACTAAAACACTTAGGGTAGTGAGTATCGCATTCAAAGATGAATCTGAAAGGTGGCGCTATGCGCGCTTTGGTCAAGCCTCACAAGGGCCCCGGGCTGGAACTTCGCGATGTCCCGGAACCTCACACGGGACGTTCGGAGGTGAAGATACGGGTATTACGAACCGGCCTGTGTGGAACCGATCTCCACATCGAATCGTGGGACGATTTCGCGCAAGCCCACGTGTCCCCCGGCCAAATCATCGGCCACGAGTTCTACGGCGAGATCGTCGAGGTTGGCGCCTCCGTACCCGAGGGTGAAGGCATTGATGAACTTCACGTGGGCCAACGCATATCTGTGGAAGGACACGTGGTGTGCCGGCGCTGTTCGAACTGCCGGCGCGGGCGTCACCACATGTGCCTTCGCACGAAGTCCGTGGGTGTTGATCGCGATGGTGCCTTTGCCGATTACGTGGTGGTTCCGGCTCGTAACGTGTGGGTACAGCCCGATGAAATCGATCCGGATCTGGGCGCCCTCTTCGATCCGTTCGGGAACGCCGTACACACGGCTTTCCAGTATCCACTGGCCACGGAAGACGTATTGATTTCGGGCGCGGGGCCGATCGGCACGATGGCCGCCGCGATTGCCCAACAGATCGGCGGCCGCCAAATTGTTCTCACGGATATCAATCCGGCGCGGCTCGAACTTGCCAGCGGGGTCGGGGTCACCACAGTCAACGTTGCTGAGGAGGATCTTCGCGGCGTAATGGCGGCCTTGGGTATCCGCGAGGGGTTTGACGTGGGCCTAGAGATGTCTGGCAGCCCGGCGGCCATGGCTCAGATGATCGAGCTGTGCAATTTCGGCGCGAACATCGCGATGCTTGGGCTACCCTCGGGGCCATACTCCATCGATTGGAACACCGTCATCACGCGGATGCTTACCCTGCAGGGCGTGTATGGCCGAATGATGTTTGATACCTGGTTCAAAGCCACGAACCTTCTCACGAGTTTCCCCGGCCTGCGCGAGCAGGTCCGTTCCCTTATTACCCATAGGTTGCCCGCACAGCAGTGGCAGGAAGCATTCGATATAGCCCGCGCCGGGAGTAGCGGCAAAGTGATTATGGATTGGAGTGTGTGATGTTTAATATCGCTGAAGAAATTGCAGCAGATCTGGATCAGATTCGCGCCGGGGGCCTCTATAAAGCGGAGCGTCCGATCACTTCTCCTCAATCCGCACACATCGCCACGGACTTAGGTGAATGCCTGAACTTCTGCGCGAATAACTACCTTGGTCTCGCTGACCATCCCGATATTATTTCTGCGGCCAAGACCGGGCTAGACGAATTTGGTTACGGCACGGCATCAGTGCGCTTCATCTGCGGGACCCAGATGATTCACCGAGAGCTGGAATCCGCGATTGCCTCCTTTGTGGGCATGGAGGACTCAATTCTGTTCTCCTCGTGTTTCGATGCTAACGGTGGCGTTTTCGAGGTGCTACTGGGCGCCGAGGACGCGGTAGTGTCCGACGCTCTCAACCACGCCTCGATCATTGATGGCATCCGGCTGTGCAAGGCACAGCGCTTCCGCTACCAGAACTCAGACATGGATGATCTGCGGGCCAAACTGGAAGAGGCACAGGCAGGCGGTGCGCGGCGGATCCTCATCGCCACAGACGGCGTGTTCTCAATGGATGGATATTTCGCCAAGCTGCCCGAAATCTGCGATCTCGCGGATGAATATGGCGCCCTCGTGTTGGTTGATGATTCTCACGCAACAGGAGTTGTGGGAGAGCATGGCGCGGGAACCCCCTCTATGTTCGGGGTGGCGGACCGCGTGGATATTCTGACCGGGACGTTGGGTAAGGCCCTCGGCGGCGCCTCGGGCGGGTATGTGGCCGGGCCGCACCTAGTCATCGAGCTACTCAAGCAGCGGGCACGCCCCTACCTATTCTCGAATGCCGTTGCACCCAGCGTTGTTGCCGGGTCCTTGCAAGCGCTGGAACTTGCGCGAAACGGCGATCACCTGCGCCGGCGGATTGACCGGAACGCACGTCTCTTCCGCTCGCTCATGGAGGAAGCAGGTTTCACCCTTCTTCCCGGGAATCATCCGATTGTCGCGGTGATGTTCCCCGGCAACGACGGTGCGCGCCAAGCAAGCGATATCGCTTCGGCCATGCTCAATCGTGGTGTCTACGTGACTGGCTTTTCCTACCCCGTAGTGCCTTTGGGGCATGCCCGAATTCGAGTCCAACTTTCGGCTGCGCAAAGTGAGGATGACGTCCGTGAGTGTGTGCAGGCGTTCATCGCCTGCCGTGCAGAGGTTAACGAGACGAGTTAGGCTTCCTCGGGAGTGGCTGAGCTAGCCGCGCTGCGGCGGAACTTTCCCGCCGCCGAAACCGCGGAAGCCGTGATGTTCTCGGCTGCCCCGCGCTCGAATGACACAACCTCGTTCCACACCTGCCCAATCTCATCTGGACTGTAGGTGCCGCCAGCATCTACCGGGAAGTCTGCGAGATCTCCGAGCCGGCCATCAATCATGTGGACGTCAAAATGGTCATTCACGTCAAGCTCATCGGCCTGCCATGCCGCCACCGAATCGGAGACCCAACCCGTCATATTTCGTGAACGGAGAAAGAGTAGGCAAAGGTAAGAAACGATAACCGCGAGAACAACCAGCATAATCAAGATTGCGACAACCACGTGTTCTATTATTCACTAATCTCGCCCTCGGCGGAAGGGACTACACGGATGTAGCAATGAGATTGCTACCACGCTTTTTAGGCGCGAACACGCCAATATAACGAAAATGTATCATCAAGTTTCAACACAATAACGCTGCACTCTGGAGTGCCCTCGTGGGACGTGGTCTTAGCGACACCTACGAACCGGTTGCCTCGGTCAGTTCGGAAAGCCTCTGCGAGATCACGGAAGACACTCCCGAATCCTGCATCGAAATGCCGTACAGTGTATCCGCGATTTCCATTGTTCGCTTCTGGTGCGTAATCACAAGCAATTGAGAGTTTTGCTGAAGTTCGCGAAACACATCAAGAAGCCGCGAGAGGTTCGTATCATCGAGGGCCGCCTCCACCTCGTCCATCACATAGAAAGGTGATGGACGCGCCATAAAGATAGCGACGAGGAAGGCGATTGCGGTGAGCGAACGCTCCCCTCCCGATAGCAGAGAGAGCCGCTTGACGCGCTTACCCGGTGGGCGGGCCTCGATCTCTATGCCAGTTGTCAGTGGGTTATCGGGGTCTGTAAGCACCAGACGGCCCTCTCCCCCCGGGAAAAGCCGTGCGAACACTTCGATGAACGTTGCCGAAACATCGGCCAGTGCCTGCGTGAGAATTTCGTGCACGTGGCGATCTACATCCTTGACGATACTAAGCAGGTCCTCACGGGACTTCTTCAAGTCGGCAAGCTGATCGCTGAGGTAGCGCTGGCGCTCCTCCAGCGCGGCATGCTCTTCGAGCGCCAGCGGATTGATCTTCCCCAACCGCGCGATCGCTCGCTCAGCCTTTCCAAGGCGCTGCTCCTGCTCGGCACGGACGTATGGAACCTCTCCATCGGGCATAGGTACCGGGAGCTGTGGGCCATATTCGTCAACTAGCACCTGAGCATCAATTCCTAGCTCCTGAGAAGCCCGCGCCGCGAGCTGCTCGTATCGCAGACGGTACTCCGCTTGCATGAGCTCGCTTTGATGGCCAGAATCTGCAAGTTTTGCCGCCTCCTGCTGCAAGGCATCCAGTTCACGCCGATTGTCCGCCAATTGGTTTTCAATGCCTTCTTGGTCCCCTAATCGTAGGGCGCGTTCGCTCACTACCGATTCGCGCAGTGACTGCACCGCAGCTAGCGCGCGGGCACAGTTACCGGCCACCTGCTCTGCAACATGAGATGCTTCCTCACGCCGGAACGCAGCACGCTTAGCCCGCGCAATCCGATCCTCAGCGGCTTCGGCCTGCCGCATGAGGGCCTCAGACTTGCCAGTAACGGCGCGCAAGCGCTCCTCGCTGGTTCGTAGGGTAAGCCGTGCCTCCGTCTCTCGCTGACGCTCGGAACGCGTGGCCTCGTGGGCTCCTCCCATACCCTCTTGAAGTTCGGCCAGTTGCAACGTGGCTTCATCGGCAGATTCGGGTTGATCGTGTTCCTGCATTCGGGAAAGCTCCACGCGCCGGTCACTCAGTTCCGCCTCGATAGCCGCTGTGCGATCAGCGTTACGCTGCGATTCGGCCTTCGCGTTCTCCTCAAGCTGCTGGGCGTAGCGCAGCTGGGATTTCTGCTCGTTGTATGCTGCCACGGTCTCCTGTTGTTGGGCCTCGAACGCCTCTACGCGTGTGGTTAGCGAGGCTACTTCGGCCTTCACTCCTTCGAGCGCTTCACGCACAGTGTTAAGGTTCTGGGCGGCCTCAGCCACGGCGTCCCGCGCTGCCTCGTAGGCGCTCTTCCGCGCCAGAACCGATGGCGATTCCCCGCCTGCCGAAACGTGGTGGGCCGTCATCACGTCTCCAACGGCGGTAACCGCACGCGGGGCACCCGATCTCACCAACTCGTAAGCCGTCTCAGCATCCGCTGCAAGGACTGTCCCGGCAATCCAACCAGCGAGCGCCGCTCGAACTTCCTCGGGTGCCTCGATCGCGTCTATCGCTCTGATGGCCTTGGTTGCCGGCAACCTAAGTGTCTTGATCGCGCGGGTGGCGCTATCTGCTGCAGCCTCTGCGGATTCATCCGCATGGGCATTCCCGAGTACCGTCATCACAACGTGGCCCTGATTCGCCTCCCGCAACTGCGCCAGAATCTCCATCGCCCGATCGAGGTCCGGGAGGATCAAGCCTCCAGCAGCACCCAACAGCGCAACGTCTAGCGCGGATTCCCAGCCGGACCGTGACCCGAGTGATTGTGCTAGAAGCTTCGCATCATGCCCATGTTCCATAACCCATGCGGTGGCGTCCTCGGGTTCAAGGGACATGAACAGTACATCTACCCTTGAGGATAAGCTGGCCAGCTCCTCGCGTGCCGCCTGTTCCTCGCCGCGGAGCTCACGCAAGCGCTCTCGCGATTCGGTGAGCTGGCTCATGGCCTCGTCATACTCTGGCGAACGCTCATCCGATTCGAGGAGAGCCAACCCCTCCGCGATCTCCGTCGCCTTCTCTGCGGCAGCCGCTGCACGATCGTGAGCACTCTGAGAGGAAACGGATACGCGCTCATGTTCAGCCGTCAGTGCCTCGATTCGCGCCTGAGTGGTGGAGATCTTGCCCTGATGCCGTACAGCCCTCTCCCTACTCTGGGCTATCTCCTTATTCAGCCGGGAGATCTCCTGCTCTAGCTCCCGCTCTTTGCTCTCCAGCTGTTCGCGCAACGCCACATGTATCTCAAGGTCCGCGGCGGCTTCGCGAACCGAGCTATTGAGCTGTTCTTCTTCAGTGCGCGCACGTTCCGCGCGTTCGCGAATCTCACTTGGCTGCTCGCCCCGATAGTCCGGGCTGGCTGCCTGCGCGAGCGACCTTTGCCGCTCACGCGCTAAATCTCCGAGCGACCTATAGCGTTCTTCGAGGGATCCCAGCTTCTCCGCCTGCTGGCCCAGATAGGCCGTTGCCGGGCGTGACTGCGATGCAAGGTGTTCTAACTGGCTGAGCTCAGAGCGTGCCTCCTCCAGCTTCTGGGAGTTCTCCGCCCGCGCGGCCGCAATCTTTTGATCGTTGACCGAATGGGAGGCAAGCCGAGCCTGCTGTTGCGCCAGGTCATCGGCAAGAATTCTGGCCTTGGCATCGCGCAGTTCAGCCTGAATTACGCCGGCTTTGCGGGCCGCATCTGCTTGCCGGGCGAGCGGGCCCATCTGCCGACGCAACTCAACCGTGAGGTCCTCTATTCGAGTAAGAGATCCCTGCATTGAATCAAGCTTACGTAGCGCCTTTTCTTTTCGCTTGCGGTGTTTGAGGAGCCCGGCCGCCTCTTCCACGAAGCCCCGCCGGTCCTCCGCTGAGGAAGTCAGAACCTCGTCGAGCTTTCCCTGCCCGATGATCACGTGCATCTCCTTGCCCATACCGGTATCGGAGAGCAACTCTTGGATATCGAGGAGACGGCACGCTGTCCCGTTGATCGCATATTCCGATCCACCTGATCGGAAGAGGGTGCGCGAGATAGTGACCTCGCGGTAATCGATTGGTAGGGCACCATCCGAGTTGTCAATGCTCAGCGATACTTCAGCGCGCCCCAGTGCGGGTTTTTGGGAGGTGCCGGCGAAGATGACGTCCGCCATCGCTCCCCCGCGCATGTTCTTGGCGCCCTGTTCACCCATTACCCAGGCAAGCGCATCAACAACATTGGATTTGCCCGAACCGTTGGGGCCAACAACACAATTAATCCCCGGTTCGAAACGCATGGTTGTTGACGAGGCAAAGGACTTGAAGCCCCGAAGCGTCAAAGATTTAAGGTACATGCACGGATCCTCACGAAAGGGAGGAACCCGCCGCGAGGGCCGGGTTCCTCCCTTCTGTGAATGGTTATTACGAGAGCCCGCCGGCTATGGCTGCAGCAATCCTCTTGACTGATTCCTCGGATCCACGGTCCGGGCTAGAGACAATGACGCGCTCACCCTTCTGAACCCCGAGGAGCAAGATCTCCATCATGGAATCGCCAGCCACGTTGTTGATGAAGATCCTTACCGGCTCTTCCATCACCAACTGTGCGAGAACTGCGGCCGGACGGGCGTGAAGTCCCGCATCGTCCACTACCATGACCTGAGTCTGAAAACCGTCCGATGTCTTTTCCTCGGTGTGTTCCTTCTCCGGGAGCTTGTAATCACGCCAGTAAGCCAACGCGGAAGCGATTGCACGCACTACCTGAGCGAGGCGCGCACCTCCCTGCGCGGCCGCAGTTCCAGAAACCGATCCTTCGAGGAAGGGACCGGGACCCATCACGCGGCGTGGCGTCCCATCGGAGGCATTGATGCCAGCCTCAACCGCCATTTCGGCTGCCATACGGGCCGAACCAAGATCCGCCATGATGATGACCCGTTCACAGTTGATCTCTACGGTATCGCACGCATCGAGAACCTGAGCAACATCGGTTCCAAAGCCCCCGTCAGAGTTTCCTCCAACGGGAACTATCTGCACATCCGGTGCCATCTCCGCGGCCAGCTTAGCGACGGCTTCGGCCGCCTCCTTTGAATGAGAAACTAATACGAATCCGATTGTCATGCTTTATCAGCCGCCTTCAATGCTGCGTCGAGTAGATAGGATGATGAGACCGCTCCGGGATCAAGATGACCCGCGGACCGCTCCCCTAAATATGAAGCTCGCCCTTTGGTTGCTACCATATCGAGCGTGTTCTGAGCTCCGTTGGCCGCGGCACTTGCCGCCGCCTGAAGAACGCCCACGCAATCGGCACCCGATTGGGCTGCCTCCTGCGCGGCGCGTGAGGCCGGTGCCCATGCATCGACCATCGTCTTTTCGCCCTCGGTTGCCCGCCCACGAGCTTGAATACCAGCGCTCGCAGCCTCAATCATCGCGGCAACGTCGCCAGCCTCCATCGCGGGCTTCGCCGCCGAGGATAATCTCAGATAGGCCGTTCCGAGGAGCGGACCTGCTGCCCCTCCAACTTTAGACATGAGGGTCATGGCAATCGTGCGGAAGGTCTGGGCTGGATCTTCCTGCGGAGTCTGACTCAGCGCCTCAGATACTGCCGTGAATCCACGGTCAAGGTTCTCACCATGATCAGCATCCCCGATTGCTCGGTCGAGTGCCGTGAGTTCCTCTCGGTGGGTTTGAGCGGCCCTGGTGGCCAGCTCCGTCCACCGTAGAACCCACTCTTGATTCAGAGCCATTCTCAGCATCCCTTTCGCCATGCCGGCGTGTGAACTGGCGCGTCCCAGAGTGCCAGCACGTTCTCGTCCGCTTTGGCGATCGTGATGGACACGCCTTCCATGTCCAAACTAGTCACGTAATTGCCAACGAGGTTACGAGCAATAACGATTCCCGCATCGTCCAAACGCTGCGCTACGCGCCGGAACACGATATCGAGTTGGTATCCGGGAGTTGCACCCATGCCGTTAACTAGCAAGATAACGGCATCACCCGCGTCCAGAGGCTTATCCGCGAGGATGGCGTCCATGAGCTGATCAGTCAGCTCATCGGCGCTCGCCATATCAACGCGTGACCGCCCTGGCTCGCCGTGAATCCCAACTCCCAGCTCAACCTCTTGGTCCGACAGCTCGAAGCCCGGTTCACCCACGTGAGGCAACGTGCACCCTCGCAGGGCGAGCCCCATCGAACGTACCGACTCAGCCATGGCGTTAGCCGCCGCCTCTACCTCGTCGAGAGAGCCACCGGATGCGGCAACTGCGCCAGCAACCTTCTCCACGAGAAGCGTTCCCGCAACCCCGCGCCGTCCAGCGGTAAACGTGGAATCCTCAACCGCAACGTCATCGGCAACGAGCACGCTGCGTACCTCGTGTCCGCTCGCTTCTGCAAGTTCGGCAGCCATCTCGAAGTTGAGGACGTCTCCGGTGTAGTTTTTCACGATGCACACCACACCGGCACCGTTGTCAGCACCTTCGATTGCAGCAAGAACCGCGTCCGGCGTGGGAGAGGTAAACATCGGACCAGGCACGGCAGCATCAAGCATTCCGTCCCCAACGAATCCCGCGTGAAGCGGTTCGTGGCCCGAACCTCCACCCGAAACCACTGCGACTCCCTGGCGGGGCGCCGCACGTCCCACCCAGTTGGGATCCTTGTACAGAGATACAAGATCGGAGTTTGCACGTGCAAATCCCTCTAGTACTTCTACAACAACGTCTTGAGGATTATTAATTAATGCCTTCACTGGTGTGCCTCCCTGCAATCGCCAGTGGCTTGCCTATCAGGCAAACCAAAGAGCAATTTCTCTTTCTGCGTTTTCGGGACTGTCGGACGCGTGAACGATGTTCTCGACATTCCCATCTCCCCAATCGCGGGCAAGATCGCCACGGATTGTTCCCGGAGCCGCACTGGTTGGATCGGTGGCTCCGGCGAGGTTGCGAACGCCCTTTACGATCTGCGCACCGTTGAAGACGGCGGCCACGATCGGCCCGGACGTCATGTAGGACACGATGTCAGGATAGAAGGGCTTATCAACCAACTCGTTGTAATGCTCGGCTAGAAGGTCCGATGTGGCGTTCTTCCAAGCGATGTTTTCTAGGGTGTACCCCTTGGCTTCGATGCGGCGCAGAACCTCTCCAACGAGGTTACGACGAACACCATCTGGCTTGACCAAAATCAAAATGCGTTCTGTACTCATGGGATTTATTGTCTCACCTCACAGTACGATTTATGGGCCGTTTGTCTGCCCTTGATCAATTCAGTGATGCCACACGCATCGCCACAATCATATGCGCTGCGTCACGAAACTAACAGCAGGAGTTCTACGCCCCGTCGGGAGCTGGCTTGCCCATGAGCGTTCGCGCCTCGGCAACAAGCTGAATGGAGCCGGTAACAATAACGGCGGGAGAGACCATCGGCTCGGAATCATCGGATTCGGCGATACCCGCGGCCTCATCGATCGCCGAAAGGAGATCGTCCACCCGATGTACACGGTCAGGCCCAAACACTCGACGAGCAATCTCCTCGAGTTCCTCGCTCGGCATAGCACGGTCAGACGGCATACCCGTCACCACAACCTCTTCAAGGACGGGTTCCATCTCTCCGAGATAACTCTCTACGTCCTTATCAGCCATCATGGCGATAACACCTACTCGGCGCCCCGGGTAGTACTCATCAAGAGCGCGTGCCGTCGCTGCGGCCCCATGGGGGTTATGAGCGGCATCCACTACCACCGTGGGCGATGAGCGGACCACTTCCAAACGCCCGGGTGAGGACACTGACATGAGTGCGTGTTCCACCACGAGGCCATCAAGCGCTTGTCCCCCGAAGAAGGACTCGACTGCGGTGATGGCCAGCACCGCGTTATCCGCTTGGTAATCGCCTCGCAGTGCCAGAGGAATGTCCTCGTACCGCGCAGCCGGGGTCTGGACCGAAATAAGCTGGCCGCCAACGGCGGTCTCACGCGAGATCACGTGCATACTAGGCCCAGCCATTACTAGCTGAGCCCCTACTTCGGCGGCACGATCAATCGCCATCTGCCCAACCGTCTCCGTCTGCTCAGCGCACACGAATACGCTGCCGGCCTTGACGATGCCCAGCTTCTCGTGCGCGATGTCCTCAATGGCGGATCCGAGCCAACGCTCGTGGTCCATCGCCACGGGAGCGAGTACCGCAACATCCGCATCAATGACGTTGGTGGCGTCCCACAGGCCGCCCATCCCAACTTCCACCACGGCCACATCGATAGGCGCCGCAGCGAACGCGGTGTATGCCATAACAGTGAACACCTCAAAGAAGCTCATCCGAGGCCCACCGCTGGCAACCGATGCCGCATCCACCATCTCGATGAAGGGTGAGACATCCTCCCACGCCTGAACGAACGCGTCGCGTGAAATGGCTATTCCGTCGATGCAGATCCGCTCGCGCACCGTTGTCAGGTGTGGGGACGTGAAACGTCCGGTTCGCAAACCTCGCTCGCGCAGCAACGCCTCGATCATCCGGGCGGAAGACGTCTTCCCATTGGTCCCCGTAATATGGATCGCCCGGAAGGAATCCTGCGGGTTGCCCATAAGGTCCAGGCAATCCCGTACGCGGTCCAAAGACGGCTGCACCTTGTGCTCGGGCGCCCTAGTGAGAATCGATCGGTAAATCCGATCCACTTCCATGTCCGCCGAGAGGTCGTCAGCCATCTGTTGGGTGGGATCGGGGCCGTCCTCCTGCGCGATCTCATCCACGATGGAGGGATCAGGACCAGCGATCAAGCCGGAGGACACAACTGCCTTGATGGCGGCATCGAACTCCGCATCTTCGTGCTCCTCGGCACTTGCGGCGCTTGGCGTACTGGTCTGATCATCCATAGCGTTACCCATTGGACTTAGCGCTCCACCTTTTCTACATGAACCTGAATATCGCTGGCCCCGCCGGCCACCGAGGCCGCGAGGGCAAGAGTTTCGGAGCTGATGAACTCCAGATGGCTCTGAACCGCCGCAACTCGATCGTCTGGGACGGTCAGTGTCAAGGCGATACGATCTGCCACGTGCAGTCCGGCGCGCTTGCGCTCATCCTGCACCGCACGAACGACGTCGCGGGCATACCCTTCGGCTTCTAGCTCCGCATCGATCTCCGTATCGAGTGCGATGAAGGCGCCCGAAGGCAGCATCGAGGCCACGCTTCCCTCTTCGGACACAACCTGACTGGTGAGGGTGTACTGGCCCTCGCCCAAAACCACGCCGTCGCCCACATTGAGCCGTACCCCGCCGTCAACTTCCTCCCAGTCGCCTTGCTTGGCGGCTTTGAATAACGCGGAGGTCAGCTTACGCATGGCCGGATCCAGCTCACGCGGCAAGACTGCGAGCTCATGATTCACCTTCATGCCCGAAGACTCAACGTCCTTGAGCGCCACGGACTTCACGTTCACCTCACCCGCAATGAGGCCGGTGTAGTCACTCAGATCCTGATCGGTCACAACCGTCAGCGTGCGAAGCGGCTGGCGTACACGCAGCTTATGCGTTTTCCGCAGCGAATGCGCGGCGGAAACGATGGAGCGGACCTCATCCATCTGCGCCAACAGAGCATCGTCGGCCACTGATTCTGGCATCTCCGGCCAATCCGTCAGGTGCACCGAGCGTCCACCGGTCAGCCCACGCCAGATCTCCTCGGAGAGCAGCGGAAGTAGCGGAGCAGAAACCTCGCTAAGCACCTTGAGCGCGGTGTAAAGAGTATCGAACGCCTGAGTATCCTCGCTCCAGAAGCGATCGCGCGAGGTGCGCACGTACCAGTTCGTCAGGATGTCGAGGTACTCGCGCACGCCAGCGGTTGCCCCCGGGATGTCATAGGCGTCCAGCAGCTCGCGCACAGAATCGGACAGACGCTTCGTATGTGCCAGCAGGTAGCGGTCCTGAACGTCCAGCCCAGCCACATCCGCCGCGTCTACTTCCTTGGCCACGTAGCCCGCCCCGTTGTTGCAGGCTCCTGCGTACAGCGTGAAGAAGTAGTAGGCGTTCCACAGAGGAAGGATGATCTGGCGAACGGTATCGCGGATCGCATCCTCGGTCACGATCAGGTTTCCGCCGCGAACCACCGGCGAGCTCATCAGGAACCAGCGCATGGCGTCCGAACCGTATTCGTCAAACACGCGCAGCGGATCGGGATAGTTGCGCAGGGACTTGCTCATCTTCCGCCCGTCATCCCCCAGAACGATGCCGTGGGAAACGCAGTTGAGGAAGGACGGCTTATCGAAGATCGCTGTGGCCAGCACGTGGAGGTTGTAGAACCATCCGCGAGTCTGCCCGATGTACTCAACGATGAAATCGCCCGGGTAATGATCTTCGAACCAGTCCTGGTTCTCGAACGGGTAGTGCACCTGCGCGTAGGGCATGGAGCCGGAATCGAACCACGTGTCCAACACGTCCGGCACGCGCCGCATCATGGACTTGCCTGTGGGATCATCCGGGTTCGGCCGAACGAGTTCATCGATGTAAGGCCGGTGGAAGTCCACTTCGCCGTCGTCGTTCTTCGGTACCCGCCCGAAATCTCCCTCAATCTCCGCGAGCGAACCGTAAGCGTCCACACGAGGATACTCTGGGTTATCGGACTTCCATACGGGGATAGGCGAACCCCAGAACCTCGTACGGGAGATGGACCAATCGCGAGCGCCAGCGAGCCAGTTACCGAAGATGCCGTCCTTGATATGTTCGGGCACCCAGGTAATCTGCTGGTTGAGTTCAACCATGCGGTCGCGGAACTCGGTCACGGCAACGAACCAGGAGCTCACGGCCTTGTAGATGAGGGGTTCGCGGCAGCGCCAGCAGTGGGGATAGGAGTGGGTGTAGGAGGCCTGCTTGACCAAAACCGCACGTTCGGCCACGTCCCGGCCCGCCAGATTCCCGGTCCCGTCGCGTAGATCGGCAATCACGAGGCGGTTCGCGTCAAACACCTGCTTGCCGGCATAGTCCGGCACCTCGGAGGTGAACTTGCCGCTATCGTCTACTGGCACAACGGGGCGGATGCCGAGGGCGCGGCATGCGTTCATGTCATCTTCACCGAAGGCTGGTGCGATGTGGACAAGGCCGGTGCCGTCCTCAGTGGTGACGAAATCGCCGGGGATGATGGTCCATGCGTTTGGGCCGGGAGCCTCACCTTCGGCGCGGCGCTCGGGCGTATCGAAGTAGTCAAAGATCGGGGCGTAGCGCCGCCCGACCAGCTCGGAGCCCTTGAAGCGCGCGAGCACCTCGGGTTCCTCGCCAAGCTCCTTCGCGTAGGACGGCAGAAGCGCCTCGGCCAGAACGACACTTTCGCCCGCGAGCACACCCTCGGACGGGCGGACCGTCACGTAATCGATATCCGGGCCCACCGCGATGGCAAGGTTTGAGGGCAGCGTCCACGGTGTGGTGGTCCAGATCAGCGCCAGCTCACCGGTCTCAAGGCGCAGGCCCACCGTCACTGTCTGATCGGTGCGATCCTGATAGATGTCATCATCCATCTTGAGCTCATGGTTGGCCAGCGGGGTTTCATCGTTCCAGCAGTATGGCAGAACCCGGAAGCCGTCATAGATCAGCCCCTTGTCATACATCTGTTTGAACGCCCAGATCACCGATTCCATGAACTCGGGGTCCATGGTCTTGTAATCGTTCTCGAAATCCACCCAGCGCGCCTGCCGCGTCACGTAATGCTGCCACTCGGTTGCGTACTTCATCACGCCCCCGCGGGCGGCTTCGTTGAACGCGCGGATGCCGATACCGTTCGGTCCCTCGATCTCCGATTTATCGGTGATCCCAAGGGTCTTTTCCGCTTCTAGTTCGGCGGGCAGGCCGTGCGTATCCCAGCCAAAGCGGCGCTCCACGTGCTTGCCGCGCATCGTCTGGTAGCGCCCCACCACGTCCTTGACGTAGCCGGTCAACAGGTGGCCGTAGTGCGGCAGGCCGTTGGCAAATGGCGGGCCGTCATAGAAAACGAACTCGTTGGAGCCGTTGGGGCCGGCGGGACGGTTATCAATCGATGCTTGGAAGGTGCCGTCCTTTTCCCAATACGCCAGCACCTCCTCTTCCATCTGCGGGAATGAAGGTGACGCGCTCACATCGCCATCGCGGTGGAGCGGGTAGTGGGCTTGCTCGGCCATGTCTCTCCTCGTCGTGTTCTGCCACACGAGGACGATCCGGCTTCTCGCCAGGCCGCGGTACCACCTCGCTTGCCGCTCGCGCGGCCGCTCATTGGGGACGATTCGAGTCCATCCGTCCGGTTCTACTAGGGCGCCGTTTTATTGACGACGACGGCAACCCGTTCTTCCGAATGCTCCCCGGTGATACCTAGACGTCAAGCGCCTAGCCGGATCAACACAACTGGGGCCAGTGTAGCCGTGTGTGCTCACCGGCTTCCACTCCCCGGGGGTGTGCGGTTTGCTACTTGATCCCTACTTGATCGAATCCAGCGCCGTGCGCGGTATCTTCGCCGGAGCGGCGTCCGGTTCGCGGGCCACCGTCCAGCTGTTGGCTTGGGCCACGGGGCGCACCTGAACCAGATCGATATTCACGTGCTTGGGACGGGATAAGGTCCAGAAGATGATGTCTGCGATGTCCTCGGCCACCAGCGGCTCGGCAACTCCTTGATAGACCTTCTCGGCTGCAGCTTCCCCGCCCAGGCGGTTCTTCGAAAACTCTTCCGTCTTCACCATTCCTGGCGCGATCTCAACGATGCGGACGGGTTCTCCCACCAGCTCGATTCGCAGCGTGTTGGCGATCATGCGCTCCGCGTGCTTGGCGGCCGTATAGCCGGCGCCCCCGGGATAGGTTTCGTGGGCGGCTGTGGACGTGAGGAACACGAGATCGCCGCCTTTCTCCCTGAACTGAGGTAGGAGTGCTTGCGTGAGGCGCAGGGTGGCAATCACGTTGATCTCGTACATCCGCTGCCAATCGGTGACCTTGCCCTCGGCCACGGGGTCTTGGCCGAGTGCACCGCCGGCAACATTGACTAGGCCGGCAACCGGGCCATCTCCGAGGAATGCGACCAGAGCATCGATATCCTCTTGCTTGGTCAGATCCGCGGCGAAATGGCTGCATCCCGTCTGCTCCGACAGGCTGGTAAGCCGGGCCTCGCGGCGAGCCGTTGCTACAACCTCGTAACCTTCTGCCGTCAGGAGCCGAACCGTGGCCTCTCCGATCCCGGTTGATGCTCCTGTTACAACGATCCTTGCCATGATGTCCTCCCGTTTTCGTTAGCCATATTCCACCACGTTTTGCCGTGTCTCGCTGTATCCCCAGATGCCCGTGCGCGAAAGTTTTCCACAGATGGCGTGACGTCAGACTTGCGCGCGGCGGCACTCTCCCATACTGACCTCATGACGGAATATGGTGTCTTTTCCCGGAGCGAACTCTTGGCCCAGTACAGCTCACGCGAGATTGGAGAGTTCGTGGCAGCGGGGCTACTCCAAAGAATTAATCGAGGGTGGTACACGCTCGAATTGGCTGCCTGTCAGGATGCGCCGCCCACGGGCTCTGGGTACCAGCATTTCGAGGAACACACGTTGTGTATGACGATGGGCGCAAGCCGTCCCTTGGCTCGGATTACATCGTTCATCATTCCTCCGGGCCTCTTCCCGCATCTGCCGTCTGCACCCTATCCGATTGCATTACTCAAGTCTGGAAGCACCACGATTCAGAAACCGGGCTGGTTGTAGCCGAATCCGCCATCAATTTAGGTCTCCTAGCGCGCGGGGAAATCACTACAATCATCGCCGAATTACCACAACGCACCCAAGCTGTCCGCACTACCTAGATTGGGCCCAATCCGGCAGTGAGACGCGTGTTCGTTACCTCTTTCAGCGGATGGGAGTGAAGGTTCGGGCGCAAGTGAAGATCGATGGCGTGGGGCGTGTTGACCTAGTGGTAGACGACTGCCTCGTAGTGCAGTGCGACAGCAAGAGGCACCACTCAAATCAGTACATATATGAGCAAGACCGGAGGCGCGACCTTGCACTCCGGGATCTGGGGTTCACCGTGACTCAGTTGAGCTATAAACAGATCTGGGACCAGTGGGAGGCAACCCAGCAATCGCTCAGGCGGCAGATCCGACGGCACGAACACCGGGCGGCTCGTAACCAGCAGGCCTATTTTGCCTCACTCACGGGATTCTGTCCTTGAATAATGCGTTAGGCTCGTTATATTCGAGGCAATGTCAACATTCAAGAATGAAACGTGCTGATCGGGAGGAAAAGCGATGATCGGGTTCATTGGAGCTGGCGCGATGGGGAGCGCCATCATGCAGGGGGCTATGAGCAAGGGGCATTCTGACATCGTGTTCGCTGAGGCGAACGAAGAACGGGCCCGCGCGCTAACCGAGGAGACTGGTGCGCGCCATGCCACCAACATCGAGGTTGTCCAGGAGGCCAGCGTGGTGATTCTGGCGGTCAAGCCGAACGTCATCGGCTCGGTGCTGGACGAGATCGCGAGTGCTGCCGGCTCCACCGTGTTGGTATCCATCGCGGCGGGAACTACCATCGAAACCCTCGCCGCCCACCTCGAGCCCGGCCAGCCGATCGTCCGCGTAATGCCAAACGTAGCCGCGCAGATTGGCCAATCGATGAGTGCCCTGTGCCCGAACGATCACGTCTCCGCGGACCAGCTCGCTGAAGTCCAAGAAGTGTTTGATGCCGTAGGGCAGACGGAGATTCTGGCGGAAAAGGATTTTGCAACGTTCGCCGCGATCGCGGGTTGTTCGCCGGCCTTCACCTTCGAGTACATCGATGCGATGGCCCGCGCAGCCGTGGCCAACGGCCTACCTAAGGCTCAGGCCGTGCGGATCGCCACCCAGGCGGTAGTAGGAGCGGCCTCGCTAGTTCAAGAGCGCGCCGAGACCCCAGCGAACCTCGCTGACCTGGTCCAATCCCCCGGCGGCACTACGGTTGCCGGCGTGGTAGCGCTAGAGGAAGCGGGCTTTGGGCGCGCCACGGTCAAGGGTGTTCAAGCCGCAATCGACCGCGATATCGCGCTCCAAGGCAACTAGTCCTCCCACTTCAGGATCCCCTGAGCCCCACGGATAACCGCAACGGGGCAGTCGGGGAATTGGTTCATCGCTAACCCTCCCATCGCGGCCAGCGAATCAACGATGGCCTCGCCAGCCTCGGTTGTTAGATCGATCCCGGCGCTCCCGAGGGCCACATCCCGCCGGCCGCGCCCCCGCGAGCGTTCCTTTTCGGACCCAGAGATGATCACACCGGGACGCCCACCAAAACGTGCGGCGAATCCGCGCCGGATCGTTGCTGCCTCCTCATCGGGGTTCTCTGGCCGGAAAAGCGCCATCCGCCGGGGCACATTCCGGAACATGAGGAGGTTGCGGGAATCGAATTCCTCGAACCGCTCCACCATGAGTTCGTCACGATGCGTGTACCGTCCCTGCGCTTTCGCGATGATCTTGCCCGCGATCACAATGACGTCGTCGCCCCAAACGGATAGTCCTCCGTCCGGCCAGACGAGTGTGTTCAGGGATGCGGAGATAACGGCGCATACGTCGTCACCCATCGTGAGGGCAGGGATGCCGCGAACTGGGGCCACCATGTACATGTGTCATAGCCTACTTGTCCGGCGCCCAGCTGGGGGAAGCGCTTCGTTCGTGGGAGAATACTCAACATGACTGATTCGACGAATAAGAAGCGGTCCGAACTCCTCGCTCACACGGAGGTACCGGATCGTGCGAACCTCGATGGCATCGAAGAGCGGTGGACCAGCCGCTGGGACGATGAGCAGACCTACGCGTTCGATCGGAGCGCCACACGTGAGACGGTGTATTCGATCGATACTCCCCCGCCGACGGTTTCGGGTTCGCTCCACATCGGTCACGTATTCTCTTACACGCACACCGATACGGTTGCGCGCTACCAGCGCATGCACGGCAAGTCCGTGTTCTACCCCATGGGCTGGGATGATAATGGCCTACCCACCGAGCGCCGCGTCCAGAACTACTATGGCGTGCGCTGCGATCCCTCACTTCCGTACGATCCGGACTTCGTCGCGCCGCACGATGGCGGCGACGGCAAGTCCATTAAGTTCGCCGATCAGCAGCCGATCTCACGCCGTAACTTCATCGAGCTCTGCTGGAAGCTGACGGAAACCGATGAGGGCCAGTTCGAGGAGCTGTGGCGCCGCCTCGGCCTTTCCGTAGATTGGCATCAGCATTATCAGACTATCGGCGCGAAGGCTCAGAAAGTTGCTCAGGCCGCATTCCTGAAGAACCTAGAGCGTGGCGAGGCCTATCAGGACCAGGCCCCAGGCTTGTGGGATGTCACATTCCAGACCGCGGTTGCTCAGGCGGAGCTTGAAGCCCGCGAATACCCCGGCGCCTACCACGCCGTTGCCTTCCACGGTGAGGATGGCGAGGACGTCATCATCGAAACCACTCGCCCCGAGCTTCTGCCCGCGTGCGTGGCCCTTATCGCCCATCCCGATGACGATCGCTACCAGCACCTGTTCGGAACCTACGTAACCTCTCCGGTGTTCGGCGTCCGACTGCCCGTTGTGGCCCACCCTGCGGCGGAGATGGACAAGGGCGCCGGCATCGCCATGTGCTGTACGTTCGGTGACCTCACGGACGTCCAGTGGTGGCGCGAACTCTCACTGCCCACTCGCCCAGTTCTGGGGAAGGATGGCCGAATCATCCGCGATACCCCGGACTGGATCACAGATCCGTCCGGACGCGAGATGTACGAGCAGATGGCTGGCAAGACCACCTTCTCCGCCCGCAAGGCGCTCGTTGAGGCGCTTCAGGCTTCCGGCGAGATGATTGGCGAAGCCAAGCCCACCCAGCGCATGACGAACTTCTTCGAGAAGGGCGATAAGCCGCTCGAAATCGTCACCTCCCGCCAGTGGTACATCCGCAACGGCGGCCGCCCTTACGCAGAAGCTAATGGCAAGGATCTGCGCAAGAACCTGATCTCGGCCGGTAACGAGCTCGCCTTCCACCCCGATTTCATGCACGTGCGTTATGACAACTGGGTCAACGGCCTTAACACCGATTGGCTCGTGTCCCGCCAGCGCTTCTTCGGCGTGCCCATCCCGGTTTGGTACAAGGTATCCGATAACGGCGAGGTCCAGTTCGATTCGGTGATCGCCCCGGCCCCTGATCAGCTCCCGATCGATCCGTCCAGCGACGTCCCGGCGGGCTACACCGCGGACCAGCGCGACCAGCCCGGCGGATTCTCCGGCGAGATTGACATTATGGATACGTGGGCTACGTCTTCGCTTAGTGCGCAGATCGTTTCCGGTTGGTTGAACGACGACGATTTGTTCCAGCGCGTCTACCCGATGGATCTTCGTCCTCAGGGTCAGGATATTATCCGCACTTGGCTGTTTAGCTCAATGGTGCGGGCACACCTCGAATTCGGGGAGAACCCGTGGAAGCGGGCGGCGATCTCGGGCTGGATTCTTGACCCCGATCATAAGAAGATGTCCAAGTCCAAGGGCAACGTGGTCACACCGATGAATCTGCTTGAAAAGCATGGTTCGGATGCGGTGCGCTACTGGGCCGCCTCGGCGCGCCTAGGCGTTGACGCTGCGTTTGACGAGCAGCAGATGAAGATCGGGCGCCGCCTCGCCATGAAGGTTCTCAACGCCTCGAAGTTCGCTCTGTCCATGGCTGGCGAGGGCGCTGCGGTTGATCTGGATCCCTCGGCCGTGACCGAACCCGTGGATCGCGCAGTTCTGGCAGGTTTGGCGGACGTGGTGGAAGGAGCAACCAAGGCCTTCGATTCCTATGATCACACTCGCGCGCTCGAACTGACAGAAACCTACTTCTGGACGTTCTGCGACGATTATCTCGAGCTGGTCAAGGACCGCGCTTACTCGGATGATCCCGCGGCCAAATCCGCTCAGGTTGCCCTGAACATCGCGGTGGACACCTTCCTCCGCCTGTTGGCTCCGTTCATCCCGTTTGCCACCGAAGAGGTCTGGTCCTGGTATCGCACATCTTCAGTGCACCTAGCATCTTGGCCCGAGGTGGAGCCACTCCGGCAGGCGGGCGCGGGCGCTGATCCCGAGCTTATTCGAGTGGCTGGCGAGGCCCTGACCGTGCTGCGCAAGGTAAAGTCGGAGAACAAGGTCTCTCAGCGTACCTCGTACGCGTGGGTGAACCTCGCGGTTGATTCGGCAGATAGGGACTTGCTGGATCTGGTCCACGGCGATCTGGTCAAGGCGGCCCACGTGCGCGGCGAACTCGGAATTGAGAATTCCGAAGGCGGCGACGTAACGATTGGCGCTTACGAGCTAGACCCGCCCGAGCCTAAGAAGCCGCGGAAGTAGCGGACCGAAAGCCGAAGGTCACTGCACACACTGTGAGGAGCGAAAAGCACAGCATTACCGCTCCAACGGAGAGTGGCGATACCGCGCCGCCGATTTGAACCAGCGGCGCGGTCGAGGCCGCCACGAGAGACTGACCCGTCCCAATCATTGCGGATCCGCTCCCTTGCTTATCGCCAGACAGTGAGGCTAAGGCGAGGCTCGTCATGTTGGGCATCACGAATGCCACACCTAGGGATGCCATGGTCACGGTGGCTACGAAAAGGACTATGTTCGGGTGAATAAGGGCTCCGAGAGCTGTTGCGGTGCATCCCGTAAGCAGCGTGATCTCCCCGACTTTGATCAGCTGCCGCTGCTTGTAATGTCCTAGAAGGCGAGCGTTGAGCGATGAACCCGTGATCATTGCCAGCGCGTTGATCGCGAACACCAAGCCATAGCTCGTCTGGCTCAACCCGAAAACGCTCTGAAGCACGAAGGACGATCCCGATATATAGCTGAAGAGCACACCGAAGGCCGTCACGAAGCCTAAAGCAAAGCACAGGAAAGGCCCAGATCTCAGGACATCAAGAGGTGCGGTCATTGCCCGTCCCACGGAGATTCGGGCCCGCCGTTCACCCGGAAGAGTCTCAGGCACAATGAAGATGGCGAAGACCAACAGGATAGCCGAGTACCCTGCAATCACCCACATGATGCCTCGCCAGCCAATCACCCCCGCGAGGAGCGATCCGAGCACTGGCGCAACGATCGGCAGCACACCCTGAATCATCATCATGAGTGAGAGCTGCTTGGCCAGCCGGAAGCCCCGTGACGTATCCGCCACGATAGCCCGCCCGAGCACTGCCCCGGAAGCCGTCCCTAAACCTTGGATGAGCCGGGCAAGCCACAGGAGTTCGATCGTCGGTGCCACCGCGGCGAGCACGCTACCCGCCACCGCGAGAACTGTTCCCCCGAGAAGTAGGCCGCGGCGCCCCCACAGGTCAGAGAGTGCTCCGATCAGATACTGGCCCACGCCGAATCCGAGCATGAACAGAGTGATAGTGAGCTGAACAGCACCGGAGGAGACGCCAAACTCGCTCCTCATCGCAGGGAATGCCGCCAGATACATGTCCGTGGCCAGCGGGGATGCCCCTGTCAGGCACGCAACCACTATGACGATGTTTAGCGGGGTTCCTTCCGCCGAACTGCTGTTAGCTTTTGACACGGCGCCAAGTATAACGCTAATGGAAGAGGCCCAGCGCTAGCCGTGCACCAGGCCCGTGATCGCCGCAATCACCTGTTCATAGGTAGCATCCTGAGAGCGGAACTCCCCGTTAATACGGCCGTGGCGCAGCACGATGATCCGGTCCGCTACGGCCCGTACATCCTGAAGGTTGTGGCTGATCAAGATGACGCCTTTGCCCATCTCGCGTAGCCCCTCGATGTAGTTGAGAACATCTGCAGTTTGGGAGACGGAGAGGGAGGCAGTTGGTTCATCCATGACAAGGATTCTCGGATCGGCCACGAGGGTGCGTGCAATGGCGACACCTTGGCGCTGGCCACCGGAAAGCTCTACCAACGGAGTGTGCACATCGGGGATTCTGCCCCCGAGTTGGTCTAGGTACCCGTGCGCTAGCCGATCCATCTCTTTGACATCGAGTAGGCCATTGCTCCCCGTGATCTCACGCCCAAGGAAGATATTGGACGTCACGTCAAGGTTTTCGCAGAGTGCCAACTGCTGATAAACAGTGGCAATTCCGTGTGCAAAGGCCTCGCGTGGTGACGCCAAGGCAACAGGTTCGCCGTCCACCAAGATCCGTCCCACGGTAGGTGTGAGTGCTCCGGCAACCATCTGAGCAACTGTCGATTTCCCGGCCGCGTTGTCCCCAACTAGGGCAACAACTTCGTGGCTGTAGACGGAGAAGCTCACATCGTTGACTGCCTGAACGGCCCCGAAGTGTTTTGTCAGATGCTCAACCTGCAGGATTGGCGTCCGGGTCACGGTTTCACCGCCTTATTCGCTCGCTCTTGTTCATCGTAGGCGAGCGTCAACGCTCCCACGAGTTCAGATTGCCCCTGAAGTGGCGCTGCCACAAAGGTAACGGTACCAGCGAGGAGTGGCCTGCTCTCAACTGCATCACGCATCGGCCCAAGGAAGAGATCTCCAGTGTTGGAGAGTTCCCCTCCAACCACAACCCTAGAAGATGCGAGCGCGGTCAGTTGATCCGCCAGAACAGCGCCGATCTGAGCTCCCGCATCGCCCACCACCTGCCGGCAACCGATATCACCAGCATTGGCTTCCCGAATAACATCACCAAGTGACGAGTACCCGCGCGAGAGCCTAAGCGATTCCACCAGAACGTCCGCCCCCACTACCGTATTCAGGCAGCCGCGCCCACCACAGTTACAGATGAGTCCGGCCGGATCCACCTGGATGTGCCCGATTTCTCCGGCGCCCCCACGAGTACCCCGGTACAGTCTTCCACCAATGATGATGCCGGCCCCCGTGGTATAGGAGGCGCACACGTAAATCCCGTTCTTGACCCCGCGCAGACCTCCGCGGCGTGATTCTGCAACGGCGGCTGCGTTCGCATCGTTATCAACACTTACGGGCCGGTTCAAGCGACGTCCCAACACCGGCGCGATCTCAATGTCCTCCCACCCCGGAAGAATGCCTGGAACTGAGATCATTCCCGTTTCGGGGTCCACCGGTGCGGCAACGCATACACCCACTGCCCTCAACTCATCCACACTTGCGCCCAGATCCTCAATCAATTCCACGATGAGGAGAGCAGCGCGGTCCAAAGTGGTATCAGCTCTATGTGCCTGTGGTAGTGGCATGTTCTTCGTGCGTTGAACGTTGAGCGACGGATCGGAGATCGCGATTCTCAGCGAGCGCCGCCCCACTTGGACTCCGGCGAGGAGTCCTGTTTGGCGGGCAAGGGACACCAACTGTGCCCGCCTACCAGAATGCACAGTGCTCTCAGTACGGAACACACCCTCAGCAACGAGGCGTTTGACCGTATTCGAGATCGTGGCAGGAGATAGGCCGGTAGCGGCAGTCAGCTCAACTTGGGTGATATGTCCGTACTTACGAACGGTTTCCACAACTCGAGCCGTATTGGCTTCACGTAATGAAGCTTGCGATCCGGGTCCTGTAGTCACGGTCTAACGCTATCATCACTTGTGATTTACCGTCGTCCGTCTCCACCGCAACTTCCTCGCGGGTCCGCCGGTAAACCCCTAGAACCGCGACACCCGCTTCCATAGGTTCGCCCTCAAACGCCGGGCATTTCCACGAAAAAACACCGGTACACTCAACACATTGGAAACTCCTGAAAAACTCATCAAAGCAATTTGCCTTTACAGCTTGAAGTCAAAGCGCCAAGTGTCTATGCTTCCCAGATAGAACGAATTCCTCGTTCTGTTCCCACAAAGAAGCGCGGGAGTTTATATGGCAAAGCAGCCTCCCCCAATCCTAGAGATGCGTAACATCGTCAAGGAATTCCCTGGCGTGCGCGCTCTAGATAACGTCACCATGACGGTCCAGACAGGGGACATTCACTCCATCTGTGGAGAAAACGGCGCGGGTAAATCCACGCTTATGAAGGTCCTCTCGGGAGTCCACCCCACTGGCACATATCAAGGTGAAATCTACTTCAACGGTGAGCCGGTGAAGTTTCACAACATCAAGGCTTCGGAAGAAGCCGGAATCGTCATCATCCATCAGGAGCTTGCACTGATTCCGGAGCTTTCGGTGACGGAAAACGTGTTCATGGGTTCGGAGATCCGGACACGTGGCCTCATCGATTGGGACGAGGAGCGGCGTGTCACCACCGGCCTCCTTGACCACATTGGCCTTGATATCGATCCCAACACCCCGATCAAGAATCTTGGCGTTGGCCAGCAGCAGATGGTGGAGATCGCCAAGGCGCTGTCCAAGGACGTTAAGCTCCTCATCTTTGATGAGCCTACATCGGCCCTCAATGAGGAAGATTCCGCTAACCTTCTGGAACTCATGCGAGACCTCAAGTCCCGCGGGATTACCTGCATCATGATTTCGCACAAACTCAATGAGATTGCTGCGATTTCGGACGCGGTTACCGTGCTCCGTGACGGCAAGACGGTTGAGACCTACCCGGTGGTTGCCGGAAAGGTAGACGAGGACCGAATCATCCGTTCGATGGTGGGCCGGTCACTCGATAACCGCTTCCCCGATCACTCGCCCAACTATGGCGAGACGATGTTCGAGGTCAAGGACTGGACGGTTGTTCACGAGACGATCCCCGATCGCCTCGCGGCCGATCACTCATCCTTCACCGTACGGGCGGGCGAGGTTGTTGGCTTCGCGGGCCTCATGGGCGCCGGACGAACCGAGCTAGCACGCTCGCTCTTCGGTAACTCCTACGGCCAGTTCCTTGGCGGCCAAATGTGGCTGAACGGCGAGGAGCTGAAACTCAAGAACGTCCAGCACGCTATTCGCAGGGGAATTGCCTATGTTCCCGAGGATCGCAAGACTCTGGGCCTTAACCTCCTCGATTCTGTTGAGAAGACAGTGGTGAGCGCAAACCTTGAGGCGATCGTTCACGGCGGCCTTTTGGATCTGGACGAGCAAACTCAGGTTGCCGAACAGTACCGCGAAGAGCTCCGCATCAAAACGCCAAGCGTGCGCGCAGGCGTTTCCACGCTCTCGGGAGGAAACCAGCAGAAGGTTGTTCTAGCAAAGTGGATGTACCCAGACCCCAACCTCCTAATCTTGGACGAACCCACGCGAGGTATCGATGTGGGTGCCAAGTTCGAGATTTACAAGCTGATCTATAAGCTTGCCGATCAAGGGCGCGGCGTTATCGTCATCTCCTCGGAGCTTCCGGAACTACTCGGCATTTGCGATCGCATCTACACGATCTGCGAAGGCGAAATCACGGGCGTCACCAATGCCCGCGAAACAAACCAAGAGGAACTCATGCGCCTCATGACCCTCACCTCAACCACCGCTAATGACCCAGATGCCACGGATGATACTGACGTCCCGATTGGCGAGGGCGTTAACTGACAAGGATTCACAAGATGAAAAGACTGAGAGAACTCCTCGGGGGCAATCTTCAGCAATACACAATGGTATTGGCGCTGGTTGTTCTTGTTGTTATCTTCGAACTCGCTTCCGGTGGCAAAATGCTCACCCCGTCCAACTTCCAGAATCTGATCTCGGGCAACGCCTACGTTCTGGTGCTCGCGATCGGCATGGTCATGGTGATTGTGGTTGGCCACATCGATCTGTCCGTGGGTTCGGTTTCGGGCCTGGTGGGCATGGTTGTGGCCATCAGCTGCCGCGACTTTGGTGTGCCGTGGTGGGTTGGCCTACTGATTGGCCTCGCCACCGGTATTGCCGTGGGCTGTTGGCATGGCTTCTGGCTCGCCCAAATGGGTATTCCAGGGTTCATTACCACGCTGGCGGGCCTACTGGCTTTCCGTGGCCTAGTCATCTGGATCTCCGGCTCGATTTCCGCACCGGTTCCCTCCGAGTTCAAGACCCTCGGAGCTGGCTATATGCCCGAATGGGGACCCGGCTGGACGATGATGAACAACTCCACCCTACTTCTCGGCATCATCGGAATCGCCTACCTGGTATGGTCCCAGTTCCACAAGCGCGCCAAGGAACTCAAGCGCGGCAACGATGCTCCGATCTGGATACCAGCGACCCGCTCCGTGGCAATCGTCGTAGTGATCGGATACCTCACGTGGCTGTTCGGCTCCGGCCGTCCGGGAACCTCCTTCCCAATCCCAGGTGTGATCTTGTCGGTACTGGTGATCGTTTACCACATCATCACCCAGCGCACCACATTCGGCCGTCACGTCTACGCAGTGGGCGGCAACCGCGCGGCGGCTGCCCTCTCCGGCGTCAACACGAAGAAGACCTACTTCTTGGTCATGCTCAACATGTCCTTCCTCGCGGCCATCGCAGGCATCCTCTTCGTTGGGCGTGCCACCGCGGCCGGCCCGCAGGACGGCAACATGTGGGAGCTTGACGCCATTGCGGCCGTCTTCATTGGCGGCGCCGCAGTATCTGGCGGTATCGGAACCGTATTCGGCTCCGTTATCGGTGGCCTAGTCATGGCGGTCCTCAACAACGGCCTGATGCTCATGGGCGTCGGCCAGGACAAGACGGCCGTTATCAAGGGCCTCGTGCTCCTCATTGCCGTAGCGTTCGATGTGTACAACAAAAACCACGGCAAGCCATCAATCTCCGGCCATCTAGCTAAGAAGATGCAGGCCGGTAAGGACGGAGAACCCGAAACGGTCCTCTCCCCGGCAAGCGCTGCAGCAACCTCAGCCAGCGCAGAGCCAGGTTCGGCGCCGGCATCCGGCCCCATCGAGCCCGACTCAAATCCGAATGATCCGATACCACCAACAACGAAATAACAAACACCAACCCTTCTGAAAGGAACACAATGAAGCGACGTTTCACAGGGCTAGCTGCAATCGCAGCGGCAACGGCACTTACGCTAAGCGCTTGCTCTTCCGATAATGGCCGCGGCTCAGAGTCCAATGACGATGCCACTGACGATGCAGCGGTAACTGTCTCCGAAGGCGCCACCGTTGGCGTTTCGCTTCCATGGCTGGGCACCCAGAACTGGAAGGAAGCAGACACGATCTTCAAGGCAGACCTTGCTGAGGCTGGCTACAACCCGATCGTTCAGGCTGGCGATAACAAGGTTGCCAATCAGCAGTCTCAGATCCAGGCCATGGTTGAGCAGGGCGCTGAGGTTCTGGTTGTTGGCCCGATTGACGGCACACAGCTCGGCACCGTACTTGAGGATGCTCAGGCTGCCGGCATCACGATCATCGGCTACGACCGCATGATTGAGAATACCGAAGCCGTTGACGGCGTTGTCCAGTTCGGCTCCGTCAAGACCGGTGAGTTCCAGGCGGAGGCACTGCTCCAGGGTCTTGAAGAGGAGAAGGGCGAGGCTCCCTACAACATCGAGCTGTTCGCTGGCGGCCCGGCCGATCCTAACGCTCAGCTGTTCTTCGATGGCGCCATGAGCGTGCTCCAGCCGAAGATCGATGATGGCACCCTCGAGGTTGTCTCTGGCCAGACTGATTTCACGCAGGCCGCAACCCAGGACTGGGATAACGGCAAGGCCCAGTCCCGTATGGATTCCCTGCTTTCCGGCAACTACGCGGATAAGGAAATCGACGGCGTTCTGTCCCCGAACGATGGTATTGCTCGCGCAATCATCACGTCCGCTGAGCAGGCCGGTCAGGATATCCCGGTTGTGTCCGGTCTTGACGCTGAGAACGAGTCCATCGCATGGATCGCATCTGGCAAGCAGTACTCCACGGTTGCCAAGCCCACTCAGGAGCTCGTTGATCAGACCATGGAGATCATCGATTCCCTCGCTGCTGGCGATGGAATGCCCGAGGCTAACGATTCCGCGGATAACGGCGTGAAGGACGTTGATGTTTACGCCCTTGAGCCAACCGTTGTGACCCAGGCGAACCTCGAAGAGTTCTTCGCTGATAACGATGACGTCATGGAAATCATCAACGATAACAAGTAGTTGATCCCAGATTGAGTGGGTGGGTACCCGTTGGTGCCCACCCACTTTTTTGTTTGCCGACGACGATTTCCTACCCGAGCAGCCCCGCTCGCTCAAAGCTCTTCCCCAGCAGGTGCTCATCGAGGAAAGCAATGAACGTCTCGTACCAGATCTGTGCGTTGGCGGGCTTCAAGATCCAGTGGCCCTCATCTGGGAAGTAGAGGAACTTGTTCCCCGCTTCGGGGTGCAGCCGCTGCAGATCCTGCCACAGTTCAAGGGCCTGGTTGAAGGGAACTCGGTAGTCCTTATCCCCGTGGATCACGAGCATGGGTGCCTCGATCTTCTGGGCTGAAAGGTGCGGGGACCACAGGCTGGCCTGCGTACCGCCGGTGGGCAGCTCCCCCATCATCCACGTGTACCACTCACCGTTGTCCGTTGCCTTGCTCATGGTCTCGATGTCCCATAGTCCGGCGTGAGTCACGATGCACTTGAAGCGCGTGCCCGTATGGCCGGCCACCCAGTTCGCCATGTATCCGCCGTAAGATCCCCCTGCGAATCCTTGCCGGGCCTCATCAATGTCCGGGCGCGCGATGGCCGCGTCCGCGAGCACCATGATGTCCGTGAACGGCTCGTTACCCAAAGCGTCGTGGCCACGGGAGACCATCTTTTTGCCGTAGCCGGTGGAGATTCCAGGATCGGGCATGAGCACCGCATAGCCTCGGGCCACGAACGGCCACGGGTTCCAGCGCCACGTCCAATCGTTCCACGATCCCCACGGGCCACCGTGCGCAAACACCACGAGCGGGCTTGGCTCGTCCGATTCCGGCACCGCCAGCCACGCCCGTAGCTGTGTGCCATCGAGCGCGGTTGCGGAGATCTCGGTGAGTTCACCGGGGAGCTCAAGATCATCTGTCAAACTCGGCGTCTCGGTTACTGCCCCGCTCTCCGGATCAATGAACACAACTCCCGGCGGCTCTGCCAAAGAGGAGCGCAGCGCCACCAGTTGACCAGCTGAGTAGCTAAGAGAGGAGTAGGCGTATTCGTCGCCGTCGGTAACTAATGTCCCCTCCCCGTTCTCAAGGTGGTAAATACCGCCGCGCCCAACGCGATTCGCGGTAATAAACAACTCCCCGGAATCGGTGATGACGGCACCGGTGGCGGATTCCTCGAAACGGTCTGTCAGCGGCATCAGCTTGCCGGTGGCGATCTCATAACGCAGGAGCCCATCGTCCACAACTTGGCCCGCGAGTGGCGGGAGGTAGGAACCGAGCAGTGCCCAAGTGCCATCCGGGGCTATCGCCTCAGCGCCATAAGACAGCTCACGATCGGCGGCCGCGAGAACCGGCTCGCCACCTTCGTGTATGCACCACACCTGGGACGAGTTCTGGATATCGTTCCGGGCGTTCATCGTCAGCAGCATCGTCTTGCCGTCCCTGCTGGCTTCCACCGAACCCAACTTCCATTCATCCACGCCCTCGGGCGCTGCCGGCATACCAACCTCGGTCAGCTCCAGCTCATCATCGCCGTACAGCTCGGGCAGCGGTGCCACAAAGAGGCGGCGGACGGTGGGCCCACAATCCTCGTTCCAGCGGCGGATCGGGAAGGAATCGTATAGGACCGCGTTCGTCTTGGCCTCGGTGCGCGCCTTGGCCAGATCGTCGGATTCGCTGAGGGAGGCTGCCGAGGGCATGAGCGATGCCGTCACAACAACGCCGGTATCCGTGACCTCGAACGAATCAACCCCCTCGAAGCGGCGCAACACGATGCGGGCTTCGCCAGCCGGCGGAAGCATCCATACCGCCGCACCCTTTTCCTCTTCCTTGCCATCCTTGCGGGCAAAGTACACTTCGCCCCGCCCGCCAACAGCGAGGAGGCTGGCCGATTCGGTGCCGTGGGTGAGGTAGCGGGTGGAGGCGGGCTCTACTGCCACCAGTTGGGTGACGAACGCGGCGCCCTTTTCGTCCGGCTCGCTCACCGTTGCTACAACGGGCCCGTCCGGGTGGGCGGCAAGGCCTGCGACGCGTCTGGTGCGGACAAACGTGGGGATACTGTCGAAAGATGAAGTCATGTTGTCATGCTACATCCGCTATTCCTACGATAAAGTAGGCTAGCAACAGCGCACACTTCACGAGAGGCAGATCTTCGCTGATGAGTTCATCCGAGCGCCGCGTATCTTTCACGCCCGGCAAGATCAAGATTACGGACGAAATGAATATCCCGTGGGTATTTCGCCAGATTGCACGGGATAAGCCGGGTCAGGTGGTGATCGAGCGCAAGTCCTCAATTAACACATGGGTTCCCGTCCAGTGGAAGCAGTTTGAGGACGATTACCGGGCAGTGGCCCGCGGACTCATCGCGCTGGGCGTGAAGCCGGGCGATCGCATCGGCATCATGAGCCACACGCGCTACGAGTTCACGCTCTTTGACATGGCGATTTGGTCCGCCGGGGCGCTGGGCGTGCCGATCTACGAAACCGATTCCACCGATCAGGCCCAGTGGATCATCGAGGATTCCCACCTGCGGTTCGTGGTGTGCGAGACGTTCCAGATGGCTTCGATTTTGAAGCCGTTGGTTGAGAAGTTTGACTACTTGGAACAAGTTTTTGTGATCGACGACGACGCCCAGGGCAAGATCGCCGTACTGGGACGCCTCGAAGATGAGCCAGAGATTGATCGCCGCATCGATAACATTCACGCCGATGATCTAGCCACCATCATTTACACATCCGGCACCACTGGGAATCCCAAGGGCGCCAAGCTGAGCCACCGCAACCTTCTTGCTGTGGCGATCAACGGGCCGCTGGACGATAATCTGGCTCACATCGTCTCCGGTAATCAGCGCACGCTGCTCTTCCTGCCGATGGCACACGTGTTTGCCCGGTTCATCAACCTTATGGCGATGTACATCGGCAACGTGATCGGGTATTCGCCTGACACCCGCAACCTTGTCACGGACATGCAGACGTTCAAGCCCACCTACGTGTTGGCCGTTCCGCGCGTGTTTGAGAAGATCTACAACGCGGCCGATGCCAAGGCAGGCCACGGGGTGAAGCTCCGGTTGTTCCGCCACTACGCCAAGGTGGCCATCAACTATTCGCGTGCTCTGGAAACTGAAGAGGGGCCCAGTGCCGGGCTTAAGGCAGCACATCACATTGGGGATCGCTTGGTGTACCAACAGCTGCGGAGCATTACTGGCGGCCATCTCAAGAACGCGATCTCTGGCGGGGCGCCTCTAGGTGCCCGGCTTGGTCACTTCTTCCGCGCGGTGGGTATCACCGTGTATGAGGGCTACGGGCTCACTGAAACCTCGGCGCCCACCTGCGTCAACGTTCCCGGCGCCATCAAGGTGGGATCCGTAGGGCGCGCCTACCCCAGTTGCCGCGTTACTACCGATGAGGAAGGCGAGATCCTCGCCAAGGGCGATCACGTCTTCATTGGATACAACAATAACGAGGAAGCCACGAAGCAAACCTTCACTGAAGATGGCTGGTTCCGTACCGGTGATCTCGGGCACGTAGATGATGATGGCTTCGTGTGGGTGACGGGCCGGAAGAAGGAAATTATTGTGACCGCTGGCGGCAAGAACGTTGCTCCTGCAGTCCTTGAGGACCGCCTACGCGGGCACCCACTCATCTCCCAGATCGTGGTGGTGGGCGATCAGCGCCCATTCATCTCTGCGCTGGTCACTGTTGATGCCGAAATGCTTCCAGGTTGGCTCAAGAACCACGGGTTCGATGCGCTCACCGTTGGCGAGGCCGTCAAGGATCCTCAGGTGCTCGCCTCGATCGATCGCGCCATCAAGCGTGCCAATGAGGCGGTTTCGCGCGCCGAATCGATCCGCAAGTTCACGGTGCTTCCTATCGATTTCACCACGGACAACGGGTACCTCACGCCGTCCCTCAAGGTGAAGCGCAACCTTGTGATCAAGGATTTCGCGGACACGATCGATAAGATCTACGAAAAGTAGCGCCTAACTGGCGAGTATGTGGAGATGGTCTGCTTCGCTCGCCAGCCGCTCATCGTGAGTTGCGATGAGGACACATGCGCCTCGCCCCGCGGCCTGCCGCAGAAGCCCCGTGATGGTTTCCCGATTATCGGCGTCCAGCGAGGCCGTGGGTTCGTCAGCGAAGATGTAGCTGGCCTCTTTGTATAGAGCGCGCGCGATTCCCACACGCTGTTTTTCTCCTCCTGAGAGCACAGAGGCGGCATCCTTCGCTCGGCCTGAAAGCCCCACCACGTCGAGGATCTCGGTCAGCCGATCATCGATGTAGGGCCGGTTGCGGAACAGACTCCCCGCCTTCAGCGTGATGTTGTAAGCCACGCTCTCCTCCGCTATCAGCCCGTAGTCCTGATAGATGAAGGCCGCCCTTTTCTGCCAGAACTTGAGCTTGCGGCGATCGTTCCACGCTGCCGCATCCTGGCCCTCAAGATAGATCTGACCTCCAGTTGGTTTCAGGAGCAGGCCCAGGCAATTGAGCAAAGTGGTCTTCCCCGACCCGAATGGACCCACAAGTGCTGACATTTCCCCCATGCTCGCGGTCAGGCTCTCGCCTGAGAGTACGGTCCGCTTATCGATCGAAACACTGAGCCCAGAAGCTTCAATACTCACTCTGTCCCGTCCTTAATCTTCCCGGTGAATAACACTGTTCCACGCAGCTCTTTGGGCTGCCACGTGAATGCCAATAGTGGATGGAATATACAGGAGCACGATGATCCCGGCGGTGATGACAACCTGTATAGGCGCAAGATCGTACATTGCGAAGGAAAGCCAGCCGGCGAAAGTTGCTGCAGCCACGACAATCCCAATATCGGACGTGACGCGCCAACGTTGAATATGGCGGAATGGTGCTCCACTACTGTGACGAATAAAGATCCGCCGCCTATTCTGCTCACTCCACAGGAGGGCGCCTTGCGTAAGGTTAATGAGCAGCGCCGCCACGGCCAAGACGATGGACACACTTCCGATACGGGCCTCGTCATCGTACTTCTGCGCCGTATCGAGTATCTGGTCTGCAACGTTATCGATGGAACCGATGTATTGCGCCGTATCAGTGTTATCAATCAGTTCCCGGAGCACAGAGGCATCGGTGAATACAATCTGGCCGTTGGAGACCAAGGCGTCAAGGACTCCATCGACGGCGAATGCCTGCGAGAGGTCATCGACCATAACAATGAGCGGATGATCGGCGTGCACCGCATTTCCCCGGTCGGCCTGCGAGCCGATCACAGGAAGCGGTTCTGAGGAAGCTGAAAGGGTGTACCAGCTTGAATTCTCCTCGACAGAGTCTTCCGTACGTTCCCACACCTGAAGATTATCCTCGACCTCCCCAGCTAGACCGTCAGCCACTGAGTGCCGTTCAACCGGTTCTAGTTCGATGTCTTGCTTCCATAAGTCCACGAACTCACGGTTTGTAACGATCACATGATCAAATTCCGAAGACTCGACCTCCACCATATCCGCCATCTGATCGAGGCTGAGCGACATCGCCGCGATGCCTTTACTCTCCGCTCCCTTCACGAGCTCGTCGAAGCGCGCTAGGTAGGTTTCATCCCCGGAAAGAGTAGCTTCAGACGAAACCACCATAATACGCACTACGGAGCTGGCATCTTCCCATGTTGATGCTTCCGAATGCGCCTGCCTAGCCGTCTGCGTGTAAAACAGGGCAAAGGGAATAGACACGAGGGCAACCGCTACAGAAGCCACGCGCAAAACAACTCCGATTCGGGACACTGAACGCCAGGGCGTCTCCCTCGATGCAGCAAGCGCTTCCCGTGGCCGCGTGACAAGCGAAAGAACGGCGAAGATACAGAACATCAGGAGCATGACTGCCGCAAGCAATGCGAGTGACCACGCGCCTACAATCGGCACGCGCCCCACCCCCATGACCACCGCAACACCAACGAGTGCTACGAGCCACCCAACGAGGCACCACGCGATTGCCGTCCGAACAAGCACCCACAGGTCGAGAGTATGTATCCGCCACGGGGCCACGCCGCCCTGCAACCGGATGTTTCGGGAGTGCCCGCGAGAATAGAACCACATGGTACTGACAGAGATAAATAGGATTAGCACGCTCGCTACGGCAAGTCCTGAGCCAGAGCCGTTGATTGTGGCCATAAGCGCTGCCCGTGACGATTGCTGATTGTGGTCCTGCAGAGACAAGCCAACGTTATCCGCCCATTGGTAAAAGGCTTTCACATCTGGCGCTTCTGCTTTCATGACGTAATATCCGTCAAGCGGCCGGTCACCTAGTTCGCTTACTGGGTAGACTTCACCTTGGACATTCGGATCGAACCAAAGATATCCAGGTGCAGTCGGTTTGTGATCGCCGAACCAATATAGATCCTTGGCTTCTCGATTCTCTGAAGAGTTCGAGGCCACCTTCGCAAGTACCACCTCCTTGTCCGCCGCGAAGCTATTGAGGCCGTCAATGAGGTCAGCCTTGGTGAGCACCGAATTATGCGTATCCACGGTCAATCCATGATTGGTACCCGCCGGGAAACTGGATTGACTCTCTTGAATCGATCCAACCGCAAGAACACAAACACATACGGACAATAGAGCAGAAACCACTCGTACAACAGTTCTCAACACAGAACCTCCAGAGCCCGTGCTGAAAATCGGTGAGTCAGCCTTAGGCTCATGTCCACGGTATACCCGTGGGGGGGGCGATTCAACCGAAATATCGAATTACCGTTACAACTACTGCCACGCGTTTGATCCGGGAGGCAGTCCGCCTTGATCCGGCTTTTTGTCGCTTGGCCAGTCTCTCGGGGCGCCACTCCATATGTTGTAGCCCTTAGCCGATGGAACGCCACTGGGTGGAACCCAACCAGAACGAGCGAGTGCCCTGTTCAACCGGACTAGGTCCACTATATCCGCCGCAATCATGAGGACTGCCGCAGCGAATAGGGCCGCGGTTACCACCCCCTGCACGGAGCCGGCTGTGGTGTTATCAAGGTCCAAGATCCTTTGGATCGCGGATGGAGCATAGGAATCCGGGGCGTCACCGAAGTCTGTGACGGCAAACGGGTAGAGTGCCATGACAATAAGGAAGATGAGCGTCATTGCGCTTGACCATGGGCCGAGCGCTCTGGTTCCCAGCCGGCGTGCATAGGCACGCCACAGGAATGAGTGTGCGCCACACACCACGATGTACATCGGTAGGAAATACAGCAAGCCGATAAAGATCATCCATCCGCCTGAGCTCCCCAGGAAAAGATGGCCGAACGGCACCCAGACAACACCTGGCATTAAGAGGCCGGAAAGGTACCTCATCGTTTTGCTGAAGTCTGAGGGCTCGGGTACCCAGGCATTGGTTGTCATGCCCGAATAGTAGCCTATTGATCGCCTTCAGAAAGATCAGCGGCAATCTCCTCATGATGTTGGATTACCTCGGCCACAATGAACTTGAGGAACTTCTCGGCAAAAACGGGGTCCAGTCCCGCTTCATAGGCTAGCTCGCGCAGGCGATTGATCTGGCGCTCTTCCCGAGCGGGATCCGATGCTGGCAAGCCGCGTTCAGCCTTGAGCACGCCTACCCGCTGGGTGCACCGGAAGCGCTCCGCCAAGATATGGATCAGCGCGGCGTCGAGGTTATCTATCGTTTGGCGATACGCGTCTAGTTCGGCTGGGATGTCTGGCATACAAACTCCTTCACTAAGCGCTTTGGCCCGCCTTCTTCTTTGAGCGGAGAACAAGCTTTGGCTCGGCGCCCGAAGTCACGCATCCATCTTCGAACACGACTTCTTGGACGTCACTACGTGATGGTAGCTCGAACATCTGCTCACTGAGCACCCGTTCCAGAATGGAGCGGAGGCCGCGAGCGCCGGTGCCACGGGACATGGCCTCTTCGGCCATTGCCATGAGGGCGCCCTCAGTGAAGGTGAGCTTGACGCCGTCCAGCTCAAACATCCGCTCATACTGCTTGACCAGCGCGTTTCGGGGTTCCGTGAGAATGCGGACCAGATCGTCCTCGGAGAGGGCGTCAACCGTTGCCAGAACGGGCAGGCGGCCCACCAGCTCGGGAATTAGGCCGAACTTGTGCAGATCATCGGGGTTGACCTCGCTGAGCACTTCTTCATCGCTCCCCTGAAGCTCGGCACCAAAGCCGATCCCGCGACGCCCCGCTCGCGAGGAGATGATCTCTTCAAGACCAGCGAACGCGCCAGCGCAGATGAACAGAATGTTGGAGGTATCGATCTGAACGAATTCCTGCTGAGGGTGCTTGCGCCCACCCTGAGGCGGGACCGATGCGACCGTTCCCTCAATAATCTTGAGGAGTGCCTGCTGAACACCTTCACCCGACACATCGCGAGTGATGGAAGGATTCTCGGACTTACGGGTGATCTTATCGATCTCATCCACGTAGATGATGCCCATCTCCGCACGCTTTATGTCATCATCAGCGGCTTGAATGAGCTTGAGAAGGATGTTTTCAACGTCCTCCCCCACGTATCCGGCCTCTGTCAGCGCCGTGGCATCCGCGATGGCAAACGGAACGTCCAGCATTCTGGCAAGGGACTGAGCAAGGTACGTCTTGCCGGTTCCCGTGGGGCCGAGGAGGAGGATGTTCGCCTTGCCAATCTGCACGTCCTCTTCGGTGTGACGCTGGGGACGGGACTGAGCGCGAATACGCTTGTAGTGGTTGTATACGGCCACAGCGAGGGTTCGCTTAGCAGCATTCTGCCCCACCACGTACTCATCGAGGAACGAATAGATCTCCGTGGGCTTGGGCAAGGAGTCTAGCGAGAACGCCGAGGCCTGCTCTTCTTGGAGCTCCTCTGCGATGATCTCGTTGCAGAGCTCCACGCATTCCGTGCAGATATAGACGCCAGAGCCCGTAATGAGCTTGCGGACCTGGCGCTGGCTCTTCTGACAGAACGAGCACTTCAGCATATCGGCTGCATCGGCCGTACGCGGCATAAGGACTCCTCGGGTGCGTGTTACTAAACCAGATTCTATTCCACACCATGACGGCCCCGACGTCACGCCCCCACGCCCAAGTCACCTCAGGCGTGGGGGCAGCAGACTATCTATCTAGGCCTGCGGTTGGATCTTGCGGGACACAAGAACCTGATCAACGAGGCCATACTCCTTAGCGGCCTCGGCGGTCAGGATCTTATCGCGCTGGATATCGGCGGCAATCTGCTCGGCTGTCTTCTTCCCATCCGTATGGAAGGAAAGCGTCTCGCACAACCAGTTCGTCATGCGATCCAGTTCGTCGGCCACGATCGCGATATCAGAGGCCTGCCCCTGCATGCCCTCCATCGCTGGCTGATGGATCAGCACGCGCGCGTTGGGGAGCGCAAGGCGGCGGCCCGGCGCGCCAGCGGCCAGAAGGACAGCGGCGGCTGAGGCTGCCTGCCCAAGACACACCGTCTGGATCTCGGGCTTGATGTACTGCATCGTGTCGTAAATCGCCGTCAGCGCGGTGAACGAGCCACCGGGTGAATTGATGTACATCGTGATGGGCGAATCGGGATCCTGAGACTCCAACACGAGGAGCTGGGCCATAACATCGTCCGCCGAGGCGTCATCAACCTGAACGCCCAAGAAGATAATGCGATCTTCGAACAGCTTGGCGTAGGGGTCCTGCCGCTTATAGCCGTATGGAGTGCGCTCCTCGAAGTTAGGGAGGACGTATCGCGAGGACGGCATCTGACCAGCAGTTCCGCCTGGCATTTCTGAATTAAGACTCATATTCATCTGCGCTTACTCCTCCGTGGATCCAAGATTGAGCGACGAGGCGTTCGCGATGATGTTGTCCACGAACCCGTACTCCAGCGCCTCCTGAGCAGTGAACCAACGGTCGCGGTCAGAATCAGCGATAATCTGCTCTACCGTCTTGCCCGTGTTGGCAGCCGTAATCGCGGATAGCTCTTGCTTCATGCCAAGAATGAGATCCGCGTTGATCCGGATATCGATGGCCGTTCCGCCTGCGCCGCCCGCTGGCTGATGCATGAGGACGCGCGTGTGCGGCGTCAAGAAGCGCTTGCCCTTGGCGCCCGCGCTCAGCAAGAACTGGCCCATGGACGCACACATGCCCATGCCTACGGTGACCACATCGGGGCCAACGTACTGCATGGTGTCATAAATGGCCATACCCGCGGTTACTGAACCACCGGGAGAGTTGATGTATAGGAAAATATCTTTATCGGGATCCTCTGCGGCCAGCAGCATCAGCTGCGCACAGATGACGTTCGCATTATCGTCACGAACCTCAGACCCGAGCCAAATGATTCGCTCCTTGAGGAGCCGGTTATAAACGGCATCGCCCAGGCCCAAGCCTGTATCTTTGCCGTCTCCTGCCAATTGTGGCGTGGTGCTCACTAGGTGTCCTTCCTCATCCGGAAACTTCCGGGTTGCTCCGAGGCAACCCCCGGACTTTTACATCCAAAACCTTATCGCTTGACACTCAGGCTTTCACGGCTCAAGGCCCGGTTTTCGCTTTGGGCACGAACTGACGTACCAAGATACGAAAATGGGACCCCACAAAACTGCAGGGCCCCACCTTCAACTACCTTGCTAGCTGAGCTTGGCAATAACGCTCTTGCGAGCCTTACCGGCCTTCTCAGCCTCGAGGATGCGAGCGCGCTCGGCGTCATCCACGCTGGAAGCGTAAGCCAGTACCTCGTCCACCTTGGCGGTAGAAGGATCGAACAGCTCGGTGCTCTCGGCAGCCGGCTCCTTGGCTTCTGCGGTCTCAGCAGTAGGCGCGGCAGCCTTGGCGGGCTGAGCCGAGAAGTCCGGCGCTTCCTCGCCCTCGGGGGCTTCGCCAACAACATCGGCCACGTTCAGCTCGTTGCCATCGCCGTCCACAACCTTGGCCAAACGCAGTGCCGAAATCAGGGCCTTGCCGCGGGTGAGCTCACCAGCGAAGGCGCCAATCTGGTTAGTCTGGGCAGCGGCCTGGATGAACTGGTTCGGATCCATGCCGTAGTTCTGGGCCTGCTCCATCATGAAGGAGAAGAGCTCATTCTGATCGGGCTGGGTATTGAACATCTCGGAGAGCTTATCCAGCATCATCTGGTCACGAAGCGCGGACTCGATATCGCCACGAACCTCATCGGCGTGGGGATCATCGGATTCCTTGCCCTCCTGCTCCAGATGGTTGGCAACTTCCTGATCAACAACCGAGGCCGGAACCGGGAAGTCTGCGCCATCGCGAAGAGTCTCAAGCAGCTGGTCGCGGGCGGCGTACACCTGATTGGTCTGCTTGTCCTTGGCAACCTGCTCGCGCAGATCGTCCTTGAGCTCATCAATCGTGTCAAACTCGGAAGCGAGCTGAGCGAAATCATCGTCAGCTTCGGGAAGCTCCTGCTCCTGAACCGCTTCGACAGTCACAGTCACATCGCCATCTTCGCCCTCGTGCTCGCCACCGGCGATCTTCGAGGTGAACTCGGTGGTTTCGCCAGCAGAAAGGCCAACGAGTGCCTCATCAATGCCGTCCAGCATCGTGCCGGAGCCGATCTGGTAAGAAACGCCGGAAACCGAATCGATCTCTTCACCGTCAACCTCGGCGGTCATATCGATGGTCACGAAGTCGCCATCAGCGGCGGCGCGCTCCACGTCCTTCAGGGTTCCGAAGCGCTCACGCAGGGAGGTGAGGCGCTCCTCGGTATCCTCATCGGTCACTGCTACCGAATCAACGGTCAGCGTGATGCCAGCCGGATCTGGGATCACGATCTCGGGACGAACATCCACGGTCACCGCGAACACGAGATCGGATTCGTCACCACGATCAACGGGAACGGCGGTGACGTCAACCTCGGGCTGAGACATAGGCACAAGGTCATTCTCGCGGACAGCTTCAGAATAGTAGCCATCGAGCGAGTTGTTGACGGCATCTTCCACGATCGCGCCACGGCCAAACTGTGCCTCAAGAACACGGGTTGGAACATGGCCCTTACGGAAGCCAGGAATGTTGACCTGCTTGCCGATTTCCTTTGCGGAACGCTCGATAGCAGGCTTGAACTCCTCGAACGGCACCTCAATGGTCACCTTGACCTTGGTGGGCTCGAGAATCTCGACGGAGCTCTTCACAGGGTTTCTCCACTCAGTTGAGAAGGGGTGGCTAGCCACCCGGACGTATTCGGGGGATGCCAGAGACATCCATTTTTCGCGGGCGCCGCACACTGGGTGCGCGCATACCGGTTAATCTTACGCCAGTTCGTGGGCCCACTGCGATTCGAATATGCGAGAGAGCGCACACATCTGGCGGGTTAGTGTCCGTCGTCGTCGTTAAACCGACTATAACCCAACTCACAATTTTGGGTTGCTGACAAGGGACCTACGGCCGTGTACTCTTTCTACTCGCCCCTTCGAGCCCTGAGGATTTCTATGCTCTGGACCCTAGTCCGAAAATACACGAAACCCTATCTTCGTCTCATTGCGTTGGCCGTTGTTCTGCAACTGGCCTCTACTCTGGCCACCCTGTACCTGCCCAGCCTCAACGCCCGCATCATCGATGAAGGCGTTGTCCAGGGCGATACGGCCTTTATCTGGCGGGTTGGCGGCCTCATGCTTGCCGTTGCCTTCGGGCAGGTGGTCAGCGCAGTGCTTGCCGTATGGTGCGGCTCGCGCGTTGCCATGGCGGCCGGGCGCGATATACGCACCGGCGTTTACCAGCGAGTCGATTCCTTCTCCGCAAACGATGTTTCTCGATTCGGGGCAGCAACCCTCATTACGCGCGGCACGAACGATGTTCAGCAGGTCCAACTCATTATTCTTATGGGCCTGAACTTCATGGTTATGGTTCCCATCATGTCCATCGGTGGGATCATCATGGCAGTACAGGAGGATCCGGGGCTTTCGTGGCTGGTGTGGGTATCAGTTCCGGTACTCCTCATCATTGTTGGGCTACTGGTGCGCCTCCTGATGCCGCTGTTCACGCGGATGCAGGGCAACATCGATTCGATCAACGGAGTGATGCGCGAGCAGATCATGGGGATCCGCGTTGTTCGTGCTTTCGTGCGGGAAGACCACGAGACTGCCCGTTTCACTGACGCCAACGCTGTCCTCACTGATACGTCCGTGCGAATCGGACGGCTCTTTATCCTCATGGGCCCCATCATCACGATGGTCCTTCACCTCGCAACAACCGCCGTGCTGTGGTTTGGCGGGCACCGGGTTGATCAAGGCCTCGTGCAGGTAGGCTCGCTTACCGCATTCATGCAGTATCTACTGCAGATCCTCGTGGCCGTCATGATGGGCACGTTCATGTTCATGATGTTCCCCCGCGCCGTCGTGTGCGCGCGCCGCATCGGTGAAGTACTGGATGCGTCCAGTACGATGGTGGAGCCAGAAGCGCCCGTGGATCTGGAGGATCCTCGCGGCCAGGTGGCGTTCCGTGGAGTCTCCTACGCGTATCCGGGTGCCGAGGCTCCAGTCCTGGATTCGCTGAGTTTCACGGTGGAATCTGGCACCACCACCGCCATCATTGGCGCCACCGGTTCCGGCAAGTCCACTCTGGTAAACCTCCTCCCGAGATTGCAAGATGCCACGTCCGGAGAGGTGATTATTGACGGCGCACCTGTGACAGCGCTGAGCAGGACCACCATCACCGAGTCCGTAGGATTCGTGCCCCAGCGCCCTTACCTGTTCTCCGGCACCGTGCGATCAAATCTCCATTTTGGAGCACCTGATGCCACCGACGAAGAGATGTGGCACGCCCTGGAGACGGCGCAGGCCGCAGACTTCGTTCGTGAGCAGGGCGGCCTCGACTACGCTATCTCTCAGGGCGGCACCAACGTTTCCGGAGGCCAGCGCCAGCGCCTGTGCATTGCCCGCGCGCTCGTGAGCCGGCCACGAGTTTATGTTTTCGACGATTCTTTCTCTGCTCTAGACGTTGCAACCGATGCCCGCCTAAGGGCGGCACTGCCTAACTACACCGAGGGCGCCACCATGATTATCGTGGCCCAGAGGGTCTCCACCATCACAAACGCGGACCAGATTCTGGTGCTGGAGAACGGCGCGATCGCCGCCCGCGGCACCCACGAACAGCTTCTAACATCCTCCACCACCTATCAGGAAATCGTGAATTCCCAGCTCAGCGAGGAGAACGCCGTATGAAGCCCTCCCCTTCCGACTCCGAATCTCTGTCCCTGAGCGAGACCGAAATCGACGAGCTCTCCCAGAACGTCACCGATTTCGAAGGGGGCCCGCCGCGCAAAGCCAAGGCATTCTGGCCATCGGCCATCCGCCTGTTCAAGACGTTTGGGGCACACCCGGTCGGTATGTCGTTCGTCTTTGTGATGATTCTGATCGCGGTCGTGTTCAACGTGTGGGCTCCCAACATCCTAGGCGACGCCATGAACGTCATCTTTGGTGGCGTTGTCTCGGCCCAGATGCCGGAAGGCGCAACTGCCACCCAAGTAATTGAAGGCCTGCGAGCTTCTGGCCAAGACCAAATCGCTGACATGCTCTCTGGCATGGACTTCGTACCCGGAGCTGGCATTGCCTTCGGTGACCTGGCCCGGCTCATCGGAATCGTGCTGGGAATGTACGTGATTGCCCAGCTGTTCATGTGGCTTCAGGGCCGCCTGCTCAATGACATCGTCATGAAGATCGTGTACCAGCTCCGCCAAGATATCGAGCGCAAGGTCAATCACCTCCCGCTTAAGTACTTCGATAAGCGGCAACGCGGCGATATACTTTCCCGCACCACGAACGATGTGGACAACGTCCAGGCCGCGCTCCAGCAGGCATTCACGAGTTTGGTGTACTGCGTACTCACCGTGATCGGCATCGTCGCGATGATGTTCTATCTTTCGTGGCAGATGGCTCTCATCGCCCTGATCGCGCTACCACTTTCCGCATTGGTTGTGGGAATCGTCGGAACGAAATCGCAGAAGCTGTTCGCGGACCAGTGGCGCCATACCGGCCGCCTGAACGGCACCATCGAAGAATCCTTCACAGGCCACGAGATCATCACCGCGTTTGGCCGCCAAGAACTCATGGGCGAACAGTTCGGAGAACGGAACGAGGCCCTCTATGAGGCCTCCTTCAAGGCGCAATTCTACTCTGGCATGATCATGCCGATCATGCAGTGGGTCAACCAACTCGGCTATGTGGGGATCGCAGTTGTTGGCGCCCTTCGGGTGGCCTCCGGAACGATGACACTTGGCGCTGTGACGGCGTTCATCCAGTACTCGCGGGAGTTCAATCAGCCCTTGGGCGAGGTTGCATCGATGGCGAACATGCTCATTTCCGGGGTTGCTTCAGCCGAGCGCATTTTCGAGCTACTGGACGCCGAGGAAGAAGAACCCGATCCCCAGAACGCCTCCACGCTCACTACCCCCGTTTGTGGAAAGGTCGAGTTCAGGGACGTCGATTTCGCCTATTCCCCTGATCAGCCGCTTATTGAAAACCTCTCGCTCAAGGCGTTACCCGGTCAAACTATCGCGATCGTTGGCCCCACGGGCGCCGGCAAAACCACCCTCGTCAACCTCGTCATGCGTTTCTACGAAGTAAATAGTGGAGCCATCTTCATCGATGACGTGGATACCCAGACCGTCCGCCGTTCCGTCTTGCGCAGCCAGATTGGCATGGTTCTCCAGGATGCAGTTCTTTTTGAAGGCACCATTATGGAGAACATCCGCTACGGACGTTTGGACGCTACCGACGACGACGTACTCGCCGCCTCCCGCGCCACCTACGTTGATCGGTTCGTGCGTTCGCTGCCTGATGGTTATCAGACAATCATAAGCGATGAGGCATCCAACATCTCCGCCGGTGAGCGACAGCTAGTCACCATCGCCCGCGCATTCTTGGCGGAGCCTGCACTACTCATCCTCGACGAGGCAACGTCTTCTGTAGACACCCGCACCGAGGTGTTGGTCCAAGAAGCGATGGCGGCACTGCGTGCAGAACGTACCTCGTTCGTTATTGCCCATCGCCTCTCCACAATTCGTGATGCACATACAATCCTCGTCATGGAGGATGGCAGCATCGTGGAGCAGGGGAACCACGATCAACTTATGGAGAGTCAGGGGGCTTATTACCGCCTCTTCATGTCACAGTTCGCTGGCACTGCCGAATGAGCGTTCGCTCGTGCGTAAGTTAGGCGACTGCGATCAGTGCGATACCCGTAGCAACCACTCCCGCACCCACGATGCGGCGTAACGGATTGGGCTCCTTGTAGATCCACCAGGCGAGCAGCGCTCCAAACACGATCGAGGTCTCCCTCACCGGCGCCACCACAGAGACCGGCGAGGACTGCAGGACAAACAGCACCGTGACGTATGCGAGCGGAGACAAGATCCCAGCAATCACCACTTCCCGGCGGTCCAGCAACCAAGTGCTCGTGAACTTCTGACGCCTACGGATTACTCCGGGCGCCATCAAGATCGACTGGGCAATACATGCGCAGCCGTAATAAAGGAGTGGTGGATTGGCTAATGCGGATACCGAGTAGTCATCCCACAGTGTGTAACTGGCAATTGCCACACCTGTTGCTACGCCGTAGATCAAGCCAGTGGCTGATCCGCGCTGGATTAGGTCAGCGCCCGTCACCACGATTATTCCGGCAATGATCACGAGGCCGCCAATCAGTGCCAAGTTATCGGGGCGGTCCCCCAGAATCGTGACAGCAATAATCACAGTTAGGAGAGGCCCGGTTCCTCGGGCGACGGGATATACCACGCCTAGGTCTGCCTTCGAGTAGCCGGTTTGGAGCAGCATCGAGTAGAAGATGTGGATGATTCCCGAAACGGCCGCGGCCACAAGTAGCCTGCGCACGTCAACGCCATCTGCACCAACAATTAGACCGAGCGGCAAACACATGACTCCAGCCAGAGTGAAGTACATCCAGACGAAGATTGTTGGCTCGCCCTTTGAATTCTTTGCGGCCATATTCCACACCGCATGGCTCAGTGCAGCAAACAGCACGAGTACCAAAGCGATTGGAGACATATGAAGAGGCTACTGGAAATCCGGAAACCTATTGGGGAAAGTGGAGCGAATGACGGGAATCGAACCCGCGTAATCTGCTTGGAAGGCAGAGGCTCTACCATTGAGCTACATTCGCGTGCCCGAATAGTTTAACAGTTTGCCGCGCGAGCACGCACCTTGAGCAAGTGTGATCTAACCCCATGCCAAAATGACGGCTCGCGAGGTGCGGGCCCAGTAAATTTGTCCTAGTATGAGCTAGTCCCTCTGGGACAACGGGGTATGGCGCAGTTGGTAGCGCGCCCGCTTTGGGAGCGGGAGGCCGTGGGTTCAAGTCCCGCTACCCCGACGAAATCTGAGCGAAGAGAGCATCGATGCACTCTTCCGAAGATGAGGATGGGGCTGAAGGCGCGAAGCGCTAAACACCCCGTCCGACGAGAACGTCCGATGATTTTTCTTCGAGACGTTCGTAAACCTCTCTAATTCCTTCTTGTCAGACTTGGCACTATGGGTGGTGCTTGGCTTTGGTAGGTGTGGCCGGTTGG